>ENA-UOXR01000165-UOXR01000165.1-bioreactor-metagenome-genome-assembly--contig:-NODE-165-length-84385-cov-11.499348_pt1 | contig 84385 bp, 82 predicted proteins | sample MGYA00238164_ERZ764825 | MGnify/ENA primary metagenome ERZ764825 (study PRJEB28920, sample SAMN05720171) | bioreactor metagenome | isolation source: Anaerobic biogas reactor | place: USA:Washington... | reverse complement strand
ATTCTGGACAGGTGTCTGGACTATAGTTCGGTGCGGCACCTCGATGCAATGGTCGCATCGGGGGTGGTTGTGGACGAAGACGATTCGACGCTCGGGTGCCGAGAGTCGACGTCGTCGACCCCTCGCCTGTCGCGACCGCGGCGCGCGCCGCGGGAATGCTCGACGGACACGCGGGAAAGCTGCGTCCCGCGACCCGGTGCGCGAGGCGGCCGGTCGTGCGGGCGCAGATCCCCGTCCGGAAGCGCCTTTGTCGGTTACTGCTCGCCGCCGTGGCCGGTGCGGGCCGCATCGGCGGGAAGCGGGGACATCACGCCCGCCACGACCGTCTCGTAGATCCGGTCGAGGTCGAGTTCGGTGCCGAGGAACCCGCTGCTCTCGAGGATTGCGAATCCGTGCAGTGCCGAGAACATCCCGATGGCGGACTCCAGGGAGTGCTGCTCGGCGACGCCACAGGACACGAGCATCGTCCGCAGTGCGACGTTCGCGTCGAGCGCGGCCACCAGTAGCGCGTCGCGATCCACGGGTGCGCTCGTGAGGGCCTCGTACCGACGAGGATGCGTGGTCGCCCAATCGCGATGCGCGTCGATGAGCGCCCGCAGTCCGTCGCGACCACTGCGTCCCATCGCCACCTCGCGCAGGCGGTGTCCCAACTCGGTCATCGCGCGTACCTGCACGGCCGCGCGCACGTCGTCGAGGCCACGCACGTGGTTGTAGAGGGAGGCGGCGACGATGCCGAGTCGGTTCGACAGCGTGCTCATGGCGAGGGCGTCCCAACCCGATTCGTCGACCACCTCGAGGGCTGCCTCGATCACCTTGTCGCGGGTGAGGGTGCGTCGCCGGACGGGGCGTGCGTGGTCGCGTGTCATGAATCGATTCTAGGGGGCTTCCATTTCAAACGAATGGTAGTAGTTTGTGAACGAATTCCATTCGCACTTCGATCGCGAGGAACCATGACGACCCCCCACATCGATCTGAAGAACCCCGACCTCTACGCGCGCGCGGTGCCGCACGACGTCTTCGACGACCTCCGGGGACGCTGCCCCGTGTACTGGCAGCACGAGGACGACGGTCCCGGCTACTGGGCGATCACGCGGCACGCCGACGTCGTCGGTGTCTCCCGCGACAGCGGCACCTTCTCGTCGGCGCTGGGCACCACCCAGATCGACGAGTTCGACGAGGAGACCCGGCTCAAACAGGCCGCGATGCTCATCAACCTCGACCCACCCGACCACACCCGCCTGCGACAACTCGTCAGTCGCGGGTTCACGCCGCGGGTCGTCAAACGGCTCGAGGGGCACATCCGCACGATCTGCGAGCGGGTGGTCGGTGATCTGATCGAGGCCGGCCGGGGCGGCGCGGTCGTCGATCTCGTACCGATCGTCGCGGCGCCGTTGCCGCTCGAGGTCATCGCGGAGCTGCTCGGAGCACCCGCCGAGGACGTCGGGAAACTGTACGACTGGTCGAATCGGATGATCGGCTGGGACGACCCGGAGTACGGCAGTACCCAACAGGACGGTGAGTTGGCCGCCGCGGAGGTCTTCCTGTACGCCAACGAGATCGCCGCGCGGCGCCGCGTCGACCCCCGCGACGACATCGTCTCGAAACTGGTGTGCCCCGACGAGAACGGCGACGTGCTCACCGAGATCGAGTTCGACATGTTCTTCGTCCTGCTCGTCATCGCGGGCAACGAGACCACCCGCAACGCGATCTCGGGCGGGATGCAGGCGTTCATCGACAATCCGGACCAGTGGCGTCTGCTCAAGGAACGGCCCGAACTGGTGTCGGGTGCGGTCGAGGAGATCCTCCGTTGGGTCAGTCCCGTGATCGGGTTCCGTCGCACGCCGACGTGCCCGGCGGCCATCGGTGAGCAGACCGTCGAGCGGGGGGACAAGGTGGTCGTCTACTACCCGGCGGCGAACCGCGACGCGGAGGTGTTCGAGGACCCCCACCGATTCGACATCACCCGCGAACACAATCCGCATGTCGCGTTCGGTGGTACCGGGGTGCACTTCTGTCTGGGTGCGCATCTGGCGCGGCTCGAGTTGCGGGTGATGTTCGAGACGCTCGCCGCGCGACTCGACGTCGTGGAGGCGGCCGGCGAACCGCGCAGGCTGCGCTCGAACTTCGTCAGCGGCGTCAAGTCCATGCCCGTCCGGGTCCGCCCGGTGGCGACCATTGCCGGGCCACGGTTGCTGTAGTAATGTCCAGACACGTGTCCAGAAATGTGAATCTCGAATCGACCCGCCGACGCCTCACCGAACGGCAGGCGGACACCGTCGCGCGGCTGACCCAGGCCGCCGTGGAGGTGCTGCGCGACGAGGGATTCGCAGGTCTGACCGTTCGGATGGTCGCGGCACGAGCGGGTGTCGCACCCGCCACGGCCTACACCTACTTCTCGTCCAAGGAGCATCTCGTCGCCGAGGTGTTCTGGCGTCGCCTCGCGGCCTCGCCGGCCGTCGAATCGACCGATGCCGACCGCGCGGACCGGGTCGTGTCCGTGCTGCGGGCCGTCGCGCTGCTCATGGCCGACGAACCGGAGCTGGCCGCCGCCGTCACCAGTGCACTGCTGGGGCGGGACCCCGATGTCGAGCACCTGCGTGCCCGCATCGGCCTCGACATCCGCGACCGGCTCGCCGCGGCGCTCGGGGACGGGCCCGACCCCGACGAACTCGAAGCACTCGAACTGCTCTACGCCGGCGCTCTCGTGCGCGCCGGAATGGGATACGGAACATACGCAGAACTCGCCGACAGGTTGGAAGTCTCAGCCCGACTTTTATTGGAGTGATCCATGATCCAGGCCTCTCCGGAGTCCGTGTCGCTCGATCCACCGAACTTCGACCCCTACGACTACGGGTTCCACGAGGATCCCTACCCGACCTACCGTCGACTGCGGGAGGAGGCCCCCCTCTACCGCAATCGTGAGCTCGACTTCTGGGCCGTGTCGCGGCACGCCGACGTCGTCGCCGCCTTCCGCGACAACGCGCGACTGTCCAGTGCCAACGGCGTCTCCCTCGATCCGTCCGCGTACGGCCCGCACGCGCACAAGGTCATGTCGTTCCTCGCGATGGACGATCCGCGGCACATGCGGATGCGGCAACTCGTGTCGAAGGGATTCACCCCTCGGCGCGTCGCCGATCTGCAGGAGCGCATCCTCGAACTGACGCTGGGCTACCTCGAACCCGCCCTCGACGCCGGCGAATTCGACTGGATCGCCGAGGTCGCCGGCAAACTCCCGATGGATGTGATCTCCGAACTCATGGGGGTGCCCGAGGTCGATCGCGCGGAGATCCGACGGCTCGCCGACCTCGTCGTGCACCGGGAGGAAGGGGTGCTCGACGTCCCGGTCGCCGCGATGGAGGCGTCCCTGAACCTCGTGGGCTACTACGCGGACATGATCGCCGAGCGCCGCCGCGCCGCCACGTCCGATCTCACGTCCGCGCTGCTCGACGCCGAGATCGACGGCGACCGGCTCACCGACGACGAGATCATCGGATTCATGTTCCTCATGGTCGTCGCAGGCAACGAGACCACCACCAAACTCCTCGGCAACGCCCTCTACTGGGGTGCCCGCGCGCAGGACCAGGTGTCGCGGGTGCTCACCGACCCGCACCGAGCGCCCGACTGGGTGGAGGAGACCCTCCGCTACGACACGTCCAGTCAGCTGGTCGCCCGCACGGCGGCGGAGGACATCGACCTGCACGGGTCCACCATCCGCGCCGGCGACAAGGTGCTCCTGCTCATCGGATCGGCCAACCGCGATTCCGCCGTCTTCGACGACGCCGACGAGTTCCGCATCGACCGGGACAGCACCAACAAGATCGCGAGTTTCGGTGGGGGAGTGCATTTCTGCCTCGGAGCCCACCTCGCGCGGCTCGAGGCGAACATCGCCCTCGAACAGTTCGCGCGGCGCGTCGCCGACTACGACGTCGACTTCGACCGGTGCGAACGCGTCCACTCCACCAACGTCCGCGGCTTCGCCGCCCTCCCCGTGAAGGTGACCGAGCGACATGCCTAGATTCGACCCGCATCCCGCACGCCGGCCCGCCCTCGTCACCGGAGCCTCGTCCGGCATCGGCACCGCCACCGCCTACGCCCTCGCCGAACTGGGGCACCCCGTCGCGCTCGGGGCGCGGCGCGTCGACGAGTGCGAAGCGATCGCCGAGAAGATCCGCGCCGAGGGCGGTCGGGCCGTCGCCCACCACCTCGACGTGTCGTCCACCGATTCCGTCGACGCATTCGTCACCGCCGCGGAGTCCGCGCACGGACCGACCGAGATCGTGGTGTCCGGTGCCGGCGACATGGACTTCGCGCTCGTCCACGAGATGGACCCGGACCGCTTCGAATTCCAGGTCGACGTACACCTCGGTGGCACGCAGCGTCTCGCGCACCGCGTGATCCCCGGCATGATCGACCGCGCCCGCGGTGATTTCGTGGTGATCGGCTCCGACTGCGCTGTCGAGGCCCGTCCCCGAGCCGGTGCATACATCGGGGCCAAGACCGGTCTCGAAGCGCTGGTGCGGCAGATGCGGATGGAACTCGAGGGCACCGGTGTGCGCGCCTCGACCGTCCGCCCGGGGCCGACGCAGACGGCGGCGGGCGCGGACCAGCCGGAGCGCGTCGTCGGTCCGCTGCTCGAGGACTGGATCCACTGGGGTCTGGCCCGCCACCCCTATCTCCTGCGGGCATCCGACATCGCCGCCGCCGCGGTGTCCGTCGTCTCGGCGCCGCGCGGCGCCCACATCGTGCTCATCGAGGTGCAACCCGAGGCACCGCTGCGGAAGGAAGACAAGTGAACGCAGGATCACCCGACATTCTCGTCGCACCGAAGGTCGTCTCCGGGGGCGAACACGAGCACGGACATCTCGAGGAACTGCGCAGCGACCCGATCGCCCTGATGAACCGGGTGCGGCGGGAATGCGGCGACGTCGGAGCGTTCCGCCTCGCCGACAGGAACGTCGTGCTGCTCTCCGGCGCGGAGGCGAACGAGTTCTTCTTCCGCTCCGCCGACGAGGATCTCGATCAGCAGGCCGCCTACCCGTTCATGAAGCCCGTGTTCGGGGAGGGCGTGGTCTTCGACGCGAGCCCCGAGCGGCGCAAGGAGATGCTGCACAACACGGCGTTGCGCGGTGAACAGATGAAGGGGCACGCAGCGACCATCGACCGCGAGGTGCAGGACATGGTTGCGGGCTGGGGCGACGAGGGCGAGATCGACCTGCTCGAGTTCTTCGCGGAACTGACGATCTACACGTCGTCGGCGTGCCTGATCGGCAAGAAGTTCCGCGACCGGCTCGACAGTCGGTTCGCGCGGCTGTACCACGATCTGGAGAAGGGCACGGACGCACTGGCCTTCGTCGACCCGTACGCGCCGATCGAGAGCTTCCGGCGCCGAGACGAGGCCCGCCGCGGACTCGTCGCCCTCGTCCAGGAGATCATGGACGAACGGATCGCGAATCCCCCTCAGGGCAAGGAGGATCGCGACCTTCTCGACGTGCTGGTGTCGGTGCCCGACGAGAACGGTGATCCACGGTTCAGCGCCGACGAGGTCACCGGCATCTTTATCTCGATGATGTTCGCCGGCCACCACACGACGTCGGGGACGGCGGCGTGGGCGCTGATCGAACTGCTCCGCAATCCCGAGTACATGCGGCAGGTCGCCGAGGAACTCGACGGCATCTACGCAGACGGTCAGGACGTGAGTTTTCATGCTCTGCGGCAGATTCCGGTACTCGAGGCGGTGCTGAAGGAGACCCTGCGGATGCATCCGCCGCTGATCCTGCTGCTGCGCGTCGCCCGCGCGGACTTCGAGGTCGCCGGTCATCGCATCGCCGAGGGGGATCTGGTCGGCGCGACACCGGCGATCTCCAATCGCATCCCGGAGGATTTCCCGGATCCCGATGTGTTCGATCCGGGCCGGTACATCGATCCGAACCAGGAGGACATCGTCAACCGGTGGACGTGGATTCCGTTCGGGGCGGGCCGGCACCGGTGTGTCGGCGCGGCGTTCGCGCTCATGCAGCTCAAGGCGATATTCTCGATCATGTTGCGCGACTACGAGTTCGAACTTGCCCAGCCCGCCGACACCTACCGCAACGATCACTCGAAGATGGTGGTGCAGCTCGCGCAACCGTGCGCGGTGCGGTACCGCCGTCGCGCCCGGAGGTGAGACCACCGTGAAAGTCGAAGCCGACCTCGACCTGTGCCAGGGGCACGCCATGTGCTCGATGGAGGCACCCGACGTGTTCACCGTCCCCAGACACGGCACCGTCGAGATCCTGCTCGCCGACGTTCCCGACGACCTGCACGGCGACGTCGAGAACGCGGTGCGCTACTGCCCGACACGGGCGCTGCGCATCATCGAGGACTGAGCACCCGCACAGATCTTCCCGCACAGATCTTCCCGCACGACCGTCAAGCAGTACCACCGACAGCCCACTCACTCAGGAGACACGCGATGGCCACGTTCGACCGTGCCGAGCTGGACGAGATGATCACCCGCTGGATCGACGCCAACAAGAAGGCCGAGGCGGCGGGGGACTGGACGCCGCTCGCCGAGATGTACACCGAGGACGCCACCTACGGGTGGAACTACGGGCCGAAGGACGACTTCATGGCCGTGGGACGCGACGAGATCCGAGATCTCGCGCTCGGGCAGGAGATGAGGGGCCTCGAAGGCTGGGAGTACCCGTACCAGCAGTTCGTCGTCGACGACCGCAGCGGCGACGTCATCGGCCTGTGGAAGCAGGTCGCCGACGCCACCCGCGAGGACGGCTCCCACTACGCGGTGCACGGCATCGGCGGCAGTTGGTTCCGGTACGGCGGCGACTTCCGGTGGTCGTGGCAACGGGACTTCTTCGACTTCGGGAACGTCTCCCACCTGTTCCTCGAGATGATCACCGACCGGGCGTTGTCCGACGGGATGCACAAGCGCATCGAACGCTCCACCTCGGGTAAGCGCCTACCCGGCTGGTACCCGGCGGGGCAGGCACCGGTCTCGCTGTGGTGACGACGGCGCGCACCGGCGGGTCGTTCGCGGCGCTGTCCCGCAGCGATCTCGCCGTCCTGGTCCCGGAACTGTTGCTGTGCGGCCAGCTCATCGACCGGTCGGGGATGGCGCACCTGATCTCCGCCTTCGGTCGTGACGGCATGGCCGCCGTCGCGATCGAGGAATGGCAGGCGTCGTCCCTGTGGTACACCCGACGGATGCAACGCGCTCTCGGATACGAGGGCGACGACGTCGAAACCATCTTCAAAGGGCTGCAACTCGACATCGGGGCACCTCCGCAGTTCATGGACTTCCGGTATCGCGTCGACGACCGCGACCACGGGGAGTTCTGGCTCGATCACTGCGGTGCCCTCGTGGACGTCGAACCGCTCGGCGACGACTACGTCACCGCGATGTGCCACGACATCGAGGACCCGACCTTCGACGCGACCGCCCTGGCGACGAACCCGCACGCCCGGGTGCGGCCGATCCACCGGCCGCCGCGCCGACCCGCCGACCGTCATCCGCACTGCGCGTGGACCGTGACGATCGACCCGGCACACGTGCCGCCCCGCATGGAATCGCACACCGAACAGGTCGGTCGCAGTGTCGCCGCGGGTCTCGACCTGAGCCCCATCGTCCGCGGGGGAGGCGGCCGTGACGACTATGCGGGTCCGCTGCTGTCGGACGTGCGGTTCGCCGATTTCTCCCGGTCGGCGCTCGTCCGGATCGCCGAGGAGGTGTGCCTGCAGCAGCACCTGCTCACGCTGGGATTCCTCATCGGGGTACGCCGCCGCACGGACGAGGAGTCCGCGGCAACGCTGCTCCGGCGGCAGCTGACGGGGATCGCGGGGCTCACCTCCGAACGGATCCGCAACGCCCTCGGGCTGCCGGGGACGTTCGAGGGTCTGGCCGCGGTACTCGACCTGCACCCGGTGTTCGCGCCGCACCAGTACGTGGACCGGATCGTCGAACCCCACGCCGACCGGGTGCGTCTGCGGCTCGGCCGCGGCGCGGGCATCGACGAGGACGGCGGCTGGACCACCTTCGTCGACGCCGACCACCTCGACCCGCTCGACGCGCTCGTCCGAGGCGTCGATGCGCACTTCACCTCGCGTGTGGTCGCGGAAACCGAGGACGCACTCGTCGTCGACGTCGTCCGCACACCCGAACCCGCCCGTGAACACGCAGACGTCGCGATCACCCGGTTCTCCTCGGGTGCCGCGTTCGTCTTCGAGGACCGCGGCATCCCGTTGCCGCTCACCGTCCTCTGATCGTCTTTCCCGATGTTCGACCGCGCGCGGCGACGCGCACGGAACACCGAAAGGTAAGGACATACAAGTGGATACCGCGCTGTCGCGCCGCACATTCCTGGGCGCCACGGCCGCCGCAATCGCGCTGACCCTGACCGCCGTTCCCCGCGCGCGGGCCGCTGTGACCGAGGAGCGGCATCGGGCCGTCGTCGTCGGCAGCGGCTTCGGTGGGGCGATCACCGCCCTGCACCTCGGCCGAGCGGGGGTGTCGACCCTCGTGTTGGAACGGGGAATCCGCTGGCCGACCGGGCCGAACGCCGAGACCTTCCCGCACATGCTGCAACCCGACCGGCGCATGTCGTGGCTGTCGCCGGTGCCGGTGATGACCGGCACCCCGCCCGTGCCCACCGACCCGTTCACCGGGCTGATCGAGCGGATCCGCGGGAACGGGATGGACATCCTGTGCGGTGCGGGTGTCGGCGGCAGTTCCCTGCCGTATCACGGTATGACGCTGCAGCCCGACGGCGACCGGTTCGCCGAATCGGTCTCGTCGTCGATCGACTACGACCGACTCGACGCCGACCACTACCGCCGGGTGGCCCGCACCCTGCGGCTCGCCACGATCCCCGATGACGTGCTCGGCCACGAACGGTACCGCTCGTCACGGCAGTTCCTCGATCGTGCGGGTGCCGAAGGGTTCGAGACGTTCCGGGTGCCCATGCCCATCGACTGGGACTATGCGCGACGCGAGCTCACCGGCGAGCTGAAGCCGTCCTACACCACGGGCGACGTGATCTACGGGGTGAACAACGGCGGCAAGTTCTCCGTCGACGTGACCTATCTGGCGCAGGCGGAGGCAACCGGCCGCGTCCGGGTCGAGCCGCTGCACCGCGTGAACGACATCGAACGCGCCGCGGACGGCACGTGGATCACACACGTCGACCGGATCCACACCGACGGCACCGTCCTCGAACGCAAGCGCATCGTCTCGGACGCGCTGTTCCTCGGTGGAGGCTCCGCGGGTACCACCCGGCTGCTGATGAAGGCGCACGGCAAGGGGTTGATCCCGGACCTGCCCGACGCGGTGGGAACGGGGTGGGGAAACAACGGTGACCGGGTGTTCTCGGTGACCACCCCGATGCTGAGCCCCGGCGCCTTCCAGGGTGGGCCGGCGTGCGTCGGTATGCGCGACCACACCGATCCTGCCGGTGCACTCATGATCGTCACCGGTCCGGTCCCGTTCCCCGCCGACCTGGGTACCACCTCGGTGATCGGGCTCGGTGTGGTGCGGGGGCTCGGGCGCTGGCACTACGATCCCGCGCGTGACGACGCCGTCCTGAACTGGGACCAGGCCTACGACCGGGACCTGACCCGGGCCATCGAGACCCGGATCCGCAGGATCGCCGGGCCGGCCGCGGTGATGATCGACGTGAACGCCGTCGACGTGAACACCTTCCATCCGCTCGGCGGCGCCCCGATGGGCACCGTGTGCGACGACGCGGGGCGGGTGCACGGGCAACGCGGCCTCTACGTCGTCGACGGCGCCCGGATCCCGGGCTCCACCGGGGCCTGCAATCCGTCGATGACCATCGCGGCGCTCGCCGAATTCGGCGGTGACGACATCGTCGCGCGCGATGTCGACGCGGTGTTCTGAGTTCGGCGGTGACGCGGGCACCGACGGGGCGCATTCCGCGGCCATATCCAGGTGATTTGTCGGTTATGTCGGATTATCGTGCAAAACCGCGCGCGTCCGTCTACGATGCAGGAAATCCTAACCTATGCAGGTTGCGGTGTCGGCTCGTCGCGTTCCCGGATCGCTCTCCCGGATCAGGGGGCCGAGGACCGATCGACACCGTGAGCGGCGCGGGTGCGGAGTCCATGTCCGATGTTTCACGCGGTGAGCAGGAGTGAATATGGTGGTTCTGCGACGGATGGCGGCGCTGTCGGTCGGTGCTGTGGTGGCGGCCGGACTGGTTGCGTGCGGCTCGTCCGAACCCGATCCCTCGGAGGCGTCGGCGACTACCGCGAACGCGGACGGTGATGTGTCCCTGGTCGTCTATTCGGGTCGCGACGAGGATCTGGTCGATCCGCTGATCGAGCGGATCGGCGGCGACATCGAGGTGGACTACTCCGGCAACACGAACGCGCAGGCGGCGAAGATCCTGGAGGAAGGCGACGCGACGCCGGCGGACGTGTTCTACGGCCAGGACGCGGGCGCCCTGGGTGTCCTCGACGATGCGGGAGCGCTCGCACCACTACCGGACGACGTCCTGCAGCTCGTTCCCGAACAGTATCGGGCCGCCGACGGGACGTGGGTCGCCACGTCCGCGCGTGCGCGGGTCCTCGCGTACAACACCGATCTCGTGCAGCCGACCGAGCTCCCCGACGGCATCGACGGATTGCTCGACCCGAGATGGCGGGGGACGATCGGATACGCACCGACGAATGCGTCCTTCCAGGCGTTCGTCACCGCACTGCGTGTCCAGCGCGGCGAGGACGGTGCCCGGGAGTGGCTCGAAGGATTCGTCGCGAACGACCCGGTGCCGTTCGAGGGCAACGGACCGTTGATCTCGGCGGTGAACGACGGGCAGATCACCGCGGGACTGACCAACCACTACTACTGGTACCCGTTCACGGCCGAACGCGGTGGAGACGCTCCCATCGCATTGCACTACTTCGCACCCGGCGACCCCGGGGCGTTGGTCAACGTGGCGGGCGTGGGTGTCCTCGCGGCCTCGGACAACCAGGCTGCGGCACAGGAGTTCATCCGTGAACTGCTCTCCGCCGAATCGCAGACCTACTTCGCGAACGAGACCGCCGAGTACCCTGTGATCGACGGTGTCGAGTCCGACTACGATCTCCCGCCGCTGGCCGAGTTGGGTGTGTCCGACATCGACCTCGGCGATCTGGCATCCCTGGAGCAGACGCAAGCGTTGCTCGCCGAAGTCGGAATCATCTGATTGTCCTCGATCGTGCGCGGCCGTCCCCTTCTCGCGGGGACTGCCGCTGTCGTGGCCGTGTTCGCGCTCAGCCCGATCGTCCACCTGACGGTCCGGGTGTTCGAAGGGGGAACCGGCGCAGCCTTCTCGTTGTTGTTCCGGCAGCGGACCCTCGATCTGGCGGTGCGGACCCTCGTGCTGACCCTCGTCGTCGCGCTGGGATGCCTGATCGTCGGTGTGCTCGCGGCGTGGCTCGTCACCCGCACCGACCTGCCCGGACGCAGATTCTTCGCGGTTGCCCTGGCGGCTCCGCTCGCGATTCCGTCGTACGTGGCCGCCTACGTGTGGATCGCCGAGTTCCCCGTGCTCGCCGGCCTGCCCGGCGCTGCCCTCGTCCTGATCGCGTCGTGCTTCCCGCTGGTCATGTTGCCGGTCGCGGCGGCGTTCGCCAGCGCGGACCCCGGGGTGTCCGAGGTGTCGCGGACCCTCGGCAGGAACGCATTCCGGACGGCGTGGACCGTCGAGGCCAGAGGCGTGGTACCCGCGGCCGCCGCAGGCACGCTGCTGGCGTCGCTCTACACGATCAGCGACTTCGGGGCGGTGGCGTTGATGCGATACGACGCGTTCACGCTGGGTGTGTACAGCGCGTATCGGGGCGGACTCGACCGCACCGTCGCGGCGGTACTCGGGCTCGTCCTCGTCGTGATCGCCACGGTGCTCACACTCCTCGAACGCCGGTTGCGGCGCGGAGCGACGGCGCGAACGGGTTCGGGAGTGTCGCGTGTCGCCGAGCCGATCCCACTGAGACGCTGGGTCGTTCCGGCCTGGTCCGTGGTGCTCGCCGTGCTCACCGTGTCGGTACTCGTGCCCATGCTCGGGCTCGTACGGTGGATGATCCACTCGCTGCGATTCACGATCGCGTGGCGCGACGTGCTCACCGCGATGCTCACGACGATCCAGTACGCGACGGCGGCGGCGGTGGTCGTCGTGGTGCTGGCGGTACCCGTCGCCGTGTACGTGGCGAGGACGTCCTCGCCCGTCGGCCGGGCCGCCGAAACCGCGGTGTACATCGCGCACGGGCTGCCGGGGATCACCGTCGGACTGGCGGTGGTGTTCTTCGGAATACGTTTCCTTCCCGCCTTCTACCAGACCGCGGTGCTCCTGATCGTCGCGTACGCGGTGCTGTTCCTGCCCCTCGCGGTCGGACCGGCCCGCGCCGCGATCGTGTCCACCTCGGCGGCGGTCGACGACGTGTCGCGCACGCTCGGATCGGGACCCGCCCGGACGGATCGCCGCGTGACTCTTCCCCTGGCGCTGCCGGGCATCGCCGCGGGAGCCGCGCTCGTGTTCCTCACCGTGGCGAAGGAGCTGCCCGCCACCCTGATGCTGCGACCTCGGGGAGCCGACACCCTGGCGACCGAACTGTGGTCGGCGACGCAGGTTCTCAAGTACGGAGAGGCTGCTCCGTACGCGCTCGCCCTCGTCCTCGTCTCGGTCGTGCCCACCATTGTCCTCGACCGGGCGGTCCGTCGCCGGTCCGTTCCGGTGCGCGAGGCACCCGTGGAGGTTGCGTCGTGACGAGGATCGAAGCCCGCGGTGTGTACGCCTCCTACGGCAGGACCCGGGTACTGAACGATGTGGACCTGCACCTCGACGCCGGCGAGATGCTGGCGGTCCTCGGGCCGTCGGGGTGCGGTAAGACCACGCTGCTGCGCGCGATCGCGGGACTGCACCGGATCGACGCGGGTGTGATCGTCGCCGGAACCCGTGTTCTCGCGCGACCACCGGCGGTGCACGTCGACCCGGAGCGCCGGCGGGTCGGTCTGATGCCGCAGGAAGGCGCGCTGTTCCCGCATCTGACGGTTCGACGGAACGTCGAGTTCGGCTTGGTCCCGCCGTTGCTGCGTCGTCGCCGCGGTGGTGCGGCGGCGCGGCGACGCAGGGTGGACGAACTCCTGGAGTTGGTTGGGCTCGCGGACTCGGGTGACGCACGGCCGCAGGAACTCTCGGGTGGTCAGCAGCAGCGGGTGGCGCTCGCGCGTGCGCTCGCGCCGCGACCGGACGTCGTCCTGATGGACGAACCCTTCGCCTCCCTGGATCCGGCGCTGCGCGCGGGAATCCGGACCGAGGTGAAGGACATGTTGAAGGCGGACGACACACCCGCGATCCTCGTCACCCACGATCGTGCGGAGGCGATGTCCGTCGCCGACCGGCTCACCATCCTTCGCGCCGGGCGCACGCTGCAGACCGGCACCCCGGTCGACGTCTACCGGAACCCGGTGTCGCCGGACGTCGGTGCGTTCATCGGTGACGCGGTGATCGTCGAGGCATCCGCACGCGGGGCCGCGGCCGACACGCTGTTCGGGCCGGTCCGAGTCGCCGGTGCCGTGGGTGGGCCCGTCGACGGCCGCATCCTCATCAGGCCGGAACAGATCGAGCCGGCCGCCGACCCGGACGGCCGATTCGTCGTGGCACGCGTCGTGTTCGCGGGTGGGTACTCGCTGGTCACGATCACCGACCCGCGCTCGGGCACCACCGGAACGGCGCTCGTTCGCGGTGCGTCCCTGCTCGACGTGGGCGGTCGTGTCTCGGTCCGTGTCACCGGGGAGGCGGCGTTCTTCCCGTCGTCCGTCCCCGAGAGCGACGACGAATGCGAACACCGTTCGCCGGTGCCGGAGGCGCCCTCGGGTTCCCGGTGACCGCGACGGTCGTACGGGGACGGGACGGCGGGCCGGTACGGTGGACTGGTTCCGTTCACCCCCGAGTCGACCGGCAGATGCAGCGAGAGAACTGGATGTTCGTACGCTTCCCACGCAGTACCGAGTTGTCCCGCGCCCGGGTCGTTCCGCCGGCCCGGCATCCGGTGTCCGGTGCGGGGACACCCCCCGGATCCGGCCGTGACGGCGCGGGTGTCGCCGGTGCGGCAGGCCGCCCCTGATGACGGCGCGGGTCGCCCGCGGGGGTGTCGCCGCGGCGATGGCCCTGGGGATGCTCATGTCCGCCGGGTCGGTGGGAGCCGCCCCGCTGTCGGTGTCTCCGGACGGATTCACGACGAGATGCACCCCGACCGCCCCGGATTCGGACGCACTGTCCGGGTTGGTGTGGGCGGGGGACGTCGCCTACGCGATCGGAGACCGCGGGAACGACGATCGGCTGGCCGTGCTCGACACCGCGACGTGCACGGTGAACCGATGGATCGAACTCGACGGCACGATCGACGTCGAGGACCTGGCGCTCGACGGCAACGGTACGGTCTGGGCGGCAGGCACCGACGACAACGATTCTCGCCGGGACACCGTCGCACTGATCGGCATCGACCCGGATTCCGGGGCGCAGACACGGCTGACCCTGCGCTTCCCCGACGGCCCGCACGAGGTGGAGGCGGTTGCGCTCACCCCGCGCGGGGTCCCGGTGCTGGTCGGCAAGGTCGGTGACGGAACGGCGGCGGTGTACACCGCGGACGGTGAGGTCGCCGTGGACGCGGTGGCGGACGGGGCGACCATCGACCTCGTCGAGGCCGGACCGGTACGGGCGTCGGCGATGGACGGCACGACCCGACCGATCACGGGCGCGGCGGTCTCGGCCGACGGGACGATCGCGGCCCTGCGCACGAAGAAGGACGTCTATCTGTTCGCTGTCCACGACGGTGATGCCGCCGGTGCGTTCACCTCGGCGCCGGTCGTCGTGATCGAGGCACCGGAACAGCCGCAGGGCGAAGCGGTCACCTTCACCGAGGACAACGCCCTGCTGCTGGCATCCGAGTCCGCCGGAGAACCGACACCACCGATCCTCGAACTCCGCGGCGCAGCCGATCTGGTGGCGCGTGGCGGCGCCACGGCCACCGCGTCACCGGATCCCGGTGTGGCGGTGGCCGTGGTGCTCCTCGCGGTGGTCGTCGGCTGCGGCGCGGGTTGGGCGCTGCTCCGGCGCGTGCGGGCGTGAACCGGCCGCGGACCGGAGAGGCCCGGGGTCAGTTCGCGGCCGCCGACACACCCGCGCGACGGCCGAAGAAGCTGCCGTCGCCGAGCGAGGTGCCGCTCGCGTACCCCCACGCACACACACCGGACGTGCAGCGGCCGGCGGCGAACAACCCGGGGATCGGCTCACCCGAGACGTGCAGGACCTCCGAGTCCACGGTGGTGCGCAGTCCGCCCAGGGTGAATCCGGCGGTGCAGTTGCGCAGATCCAACGCTGCGACCGGGGTGCCGATCGGCTTGACCCACTCGCTCTTCTTCCCGAGCACGGGATCGACGCCGTCGGCGGCGTGCCGGTTGTACACCTCGACGGTCGACTGCAGCGTCCCGCCGGGCAGGCCCATGTCGGATTCGAGTTCTTCGACGGTCTCGGCCACCCACTTGGGTTGGAAACGGAAGAACGGCGTGGAACTGGTTGCGGCGCAGCCTTCTTCGTACGAAGCTTCGTCGATGATCAGGAATGCCCGGTTGTCGTTCTTCAGCAGCGTGAGCTGGCCGATCCGACCCGGGTAGGTGTCTTCGGGAACGTACCGCTGGCCGCGGCCGTTGACGAGGATGCCGCGGGCCATGAGCTGCGGGTCGCCGAAGAACGCGACCTCGGTGGCGTCCATGTGTGCGAGATCGGCGCCGAGCGCCTGCGCCATGCGAATGGCCCGGCCGTCGTGCTCCTCGATGGCGGCTCCGGGCCGTCCCTCGAGCTGCGGGGCATACGCGGCGACCATCTCCTTGTTGTAGGCGAAGCTGCCGGTGGCGAGGACGACGCCGCGACGGGCGCGCACGGTGAGTTCCTTGCCGTACTGCTTGGCTGCGACCCCGACGACGCGGCCGTCACGGTCGACGACGAGACGCTGCACCCGCACGTCGTACTCGGCGCGCACGCCGAGTTCGGCAGCGACCCGCGACAGCGGTTCCATGATCATGTAGCCCCCGCCCTTCTCGCCGGTTCGCTTGTCGCTCATCTGCGGAACGTGACCGCGCGGGGCCGGGGTGGCGATCTCGTTGAACGGTGCGGCGTTCTCGCCGCCCGAGAACATCAGGCCGTCGTCGCCGGGGATCTCCCAGCCGGGTTCGCCCCAGAAGCTCTCCTTGAACACGACGCCGTTCGCGACGAGCCACTCGTAGTGTTCGACGCTGCCGTCGCAGTACTCGGAGATCTTCGCTTCATCGGCGCCCGGGCCGAGCGCGGCGAGCATGAACGCTTTCATGTTCTCGGGGGTGTCCTCGAATCCGAGGGCCTTCTGCAGCCGGGTGCCACCGCCGAGGTAGAGGATGCCGCCGGACAGCGATGCCGCACCGCCCCACCCGCCGGTGCGTTCGAGGACGAGGACGTCGGCGCCGGCCCGCGCCGCCTCGATGGAGGCGGAGACGCCGGCGATGCCGTATCCGGCGACGACGACGTCGGCTTCGTGGTCCCACGAGGTGATCTCGTCGGCGGACAGGGGGTGCAGATCGGTGCTCAAGCGTCTTCCGTTCTCGTTCGGTGTGTTCGTCGTGTGGCGGGTGCCGGTGCTCAGGGCAGGTCGGCGAGGGTGTCGGCGAGGCGGTCGAGGTACGTCAGGACCTCGGCCTCGGGTGCGTCGGGCAGTCCGAAGAGGACCTCGGTGACGCCGGCGTCGCGCCACTGCGCGAGCCGGTCGCGTTTCGGGGGGCCGGCGAGCGCGAGCACCTCGGGGGTGCCGGTGCGGCCCGCGTCGGCCCAGGCCTTGTGGAGGCGCTGCACGTGGTCGACGATGTCGCGTTCGGTGGGGGTGGTGATCCAGCCGTCGGCCGAACGCACGATCCAGGCGAAGTTGCGGTCGGTGGCGCCGGCGCCGAGCAGCACGGGTGGGCGGGGCTGCTGGACGGGTTTCGGCCACGCCCAGCTCGCACCGAACTCGACGAACGTCCCCTCGTAGGACGCCTCCTCCTGCGTCCACAGGGCCTGCATCGCCTCGAGGTACTCGCGCAGCGCGGTCCGCTTCTTGTTCGGAGGGACACCGTGGTCGGCGAGTTCTTCGGCGTTCCAGCCGAAGCCGGTTCCGAGGACCACCCGCCCGCCGGACAGGTGGTCGAGGGAAGCGATGGTCTTGGCGAGCGTGATGGGGTCGTGTTCGAGGGGGAGGGCCACCGAGGTGCCGAGCCTGATGGTCGAGGTGACGGCAGCGGCGAGAGCGAGTGCGACCCACGGGTCGAGGGTGCGCATGTACCGGTCGTCGGGGAGGGTCTCGTTTCCGGTGCCGGGATGCGCGGATGTGCGTCGAGCGGGGATGTGGGTGTGTTCGGGAACGTAGAAGCTGTCGAATCCGCGGCTTTCCGCGGCCTTCGCGGCGACGTCGGGTCGGATACCTCGGTCGCTCGTGAACAGGGTGATTCCGTGGCGCACTGCGGCCCCTCTCATCGGATGATGCAGAAAATGTAACGCGTTCTACCGATGGAGGGAAGACTTTTCCGGACAGGTGTCCGGAAAATCTGTGGGCGCTTCGGTCGACTATCCTGGTTCGGCGACGAAAGGGTGTGTTCATGGCGGACGAGCGGTCCCGGGCGGCCAAGCGGGCCGCGACGCTTCCGGGCGCGGGCCTGCGGCCGGCGCAGCGGGCGCGTTACCTGCGCATCATCGACTCGGCGAAGGAACTGGCCTCCGAAGGTGGCTACGACGCGGTGCAGATGCGTGCCGTCGCCGAACGCTCCGAGGTTGCGCTCGGCACCGTCTACCGATACTTCCCCTCGAAGAACCAACTGCTCGTCGTCGCGATGGTGATGCAGTTCGAGGAGGTCGGGGACCGGTTCGCCGGCGTCGACCTACCCGGCGCCACCGAGCACGAACGGGTGATGAGCGCGTTGCGGGCGTCCGTTGCGCGGCTCGAGAGCGACCCGAGCCTGTACGACGCGCTGGTGCGGGCCGTGATGTTCGCCGACGCGTCGTCGGCTCCCGAACTCGACCGGCTCGGGGCGGTGCTGACGGGGTTGTTCGCGAAGGCCGCGGGGCACGAGGACCTGTCGGAGGAGATGCTCACGGCCGTCCGCATCATCGCGGACGTCTGGATGTCGTCGCTGGTGTCGTGGGCGGCCGGCCGGCAGAGCGCCGACGAGGTCATCGACCACATGGACACCGCGGTGCGTCTCGTCTTCGACCGGCTCGACGCGGCGCGGCGCCGGGCGAGCTGACGCCCCGACACCCCATCCTTTCCGGAGTTGTTCAGGAGACCCGGGAGTCGTTCACGGAACGTCGACGATCCCGACGGTCGGGAGGAAGAAGCACGACGTCTCGCCGTTGCGCACCGTCCCGAATGCCGCGGCGAGGACGGTGCCCGATCCGGTCTCCACGGGGACGACGCGGGCGCCGCCGAACGGGATCGTCGAGCGGATGACGTTCGAGGCCGTCTCCGCGATGCCGGCCCGCAGGACGGCGGGGGTGCTGTCCGGCACGGCCGCCGCGGCGACCTCGTCGATGCTGCCCATCGGGACCAGATCGCCCTGCAGTGTGGTGACGTTGAGCCAGGCCAACTGCATCCCGCTCGTGTCGTCGCCGTCCTGCTCGATGCCGACGGGGACGAAGGCGAACAGCGTCTCGCCGGGGGCGACGACGTGCAGGGGGATGCCCGGGATGCCCAGGTCCGGCCACGGGCCGGGCACGGCGCCGGCCGCGGCGGGCACGATGCCCAGCGGTAGGCCGCTGTCGTCGGAGCAGAACGGGGAACCGGTCGGGTGGAGGAACGGTTCGATGCCCAGTGTGCGGAGGAAGTCGACGGCGTCCCGGTAGCTGTTCAACGGTGCCGCGTCGGCGGCATCGATGGCGCTGCCGCGCGCCCCCGCGATCGCCTCGGCGGCGGCGAGCGCCACCCGATCGGCACCGGGGGTCGACCGCAGGGCGGCGAGTGCCGTCGCGAGAGTGGCCGCGTCGCTGTCGCCGACGGGGGCGGGTGCGTCGACGACGGGAACGTCCACGGGAACCACGGGTTGCGCGGAGGCGACCGCGGGTAGCGCGAGTCCGGCAGCGGCGGCCAGTGCGGTGGCAGCGGCTCGGGTGCGCATCCGGGTGCGGGTGGTCGTGCGAGGCATGAGTGCTCCTGGGGTCGACGAACAACCCTCACTCTAAAGTTCAGCTTTAGGGTTGTCGTGTCAGGAAACCACACGGGGCGGCGTGCCTGCCAGCGCGCCGCCCCGTGCGTTATCCAAACGACACCCCGCTCCCGGCGGGTCGTGTCGTCACTCCGGGTCGTCGGGGTGGTTCCGCAGGTGGATCACGCTGGTGATCAACCCACCCCACAGCGTGGCCAGCGCCAGGATCATCATCACGATCGCCGATGTGTTCACAGCACGCCTCCCGGCTTCGATGTCCCGTCCGTGTGGGTGTCGCCCGGCGGGGCAGGGACGGACACCGAGGGGGACGGATCGTCGTCGATGGAATAGGTGAGATCGACGTCGCGCCGCCACGGCACGAACGACATGGCGATCGCGAGCACGATCACCGCGCCCTGCACTCCCCAACCGAACGTGACGACCAGGCTGTCGGGCAGACCGCCGTAGCCTTCCTGCACACGGTCGCTGATCTCGCTGATGAGCATGTAGCCGAGCACGATCGGGGTGATCACCCCGACGAAGAGCTGCCAGACGAGGCCCACCTTGAACGACGACACCGAGTTCAGATGGTCGCGCAGCTCCGGAAGGCGCCGCAGCACCCAGGCGATCACCACGATCGCCGCGAACGCCACCCCGACGATGCCGAACTGGTTCGCGAACCGGTCGACGACGTCGAGCGTGTTCAGGCCGGTGGTCGTCGGGAACAACAGCAGTGACACGACCGCCGAGGCGCCGCCGATGATCAGAACCGCCGGGACCTTGCCGAGGCCGGTCTTGTCCTCGAACGCCGACACCGTCACCTGGATGATGCTGATCATCGACGTGAATCCGGCGAACACGAGCGACGCGAAGAACAGCACACCGAAGATCGGGCCGCCCGGCATCTGCGACACGATGGCAGGGAATGCGATGAACGCGAGCCCGATACCGCCTGCGACGACCTCGCCGACCTGCACACCCTGCGCCTGCGCCATGAAACCGAGCGCCGAGAACACCCCGATGCCCGCGAGTACCTCGAAGCTCGAGTTGGAGAAGCCCACGACCAGGCCCGAACCGGTGAGATTCGTCTTCTTCTTCAGATACGACGAATACGTGAGCATGATGCCGAACGCCACGGACAGGGAGAAGAAGATCTGGGCGTACGCGGCGATCCACACCCCCGTGTCGGTGAGTGCGTCCCAGTTCGGGGTGAAGAAGGCGTTGAGGCCCTCGACGGCGCCGTCGAGGAACAGCGCCCGGATCACGAGGGCGCCGAACAGCAGGACCAGCAGCGGAACGAAGATCCGGTTCGCGTTGCCGATGCCGCGCTGCACCCCGAGGGCCAGCACCCCGAGAACGGCCACCCACACCAGCAGGAGCGGCCACGTGACCCCGGGGACGAAGTCGAGCCCGAACGAGGCCGCGCTGTCGATGTGCAGGAACTCTTCGAGGAAGAATGCCTCGGGGTCGTCGCCCCACTGCTCGGTGATCGAGAAGTAGGTGTAGCACGCAGCCCACGCGACGATCACCGCGTAGTAGACGCCGATGACGAAGCAGACGAAGACCTGCCACCAACCCAGGAATTCACTGCCCCGAGCGAACCGGCGGAACGCCAGCGGCGGTGACCCCCGGAACTTGTGGCCCAGTGCGTAGTCGACGAACAACAACGGGATTCCGGCGGTGAGCAGTGCGATCAGGTACGGGATCAGGAACGCGCCGCCGCCGTTCTCGTAGGCCACGTACGGGAACCGCCAGATGTTTCCCAGGCCGACGGCGGATCCGATCGCGGCCATGATGAACACGGACCGTCCCGACCACATCTCACGTTTCTGTGTCACCTCGTGCTGTGCCACGGGCTACACCTTTCCACTCGATCCATGGCTACAGACGGTATCCCTCGGGGAAGCGCTGCACGAAGTTTTCGTGTCCGAGGGCCCCACCCCCGTGCGCACTTCTGGTAGCCCCGACCACCGGAAGAGCGCACGGGTCGGTGCTCAGTCCTCCCAGAGCTTGTCGAGCGCCGGACCCGGATCGTCGTCGCCCTCGTCCTCCGGATTGCCGCGATACCGGAACGCGAACACCACCCAGCCGATGACCGCGATGAGCAGGAAGCTGATCAGCCGGTACACCACCACCGCCGACAGGGCCTGGGCCGCGCTCATCCCGCTCGCCGTCAACGCGGGCACGAGCACCGCGTCCATCACACCCAGTCCGGCGGGAAGCAGAGGGATCGCGCGACTCGTCGCGGTGCCGGCCGCGTAGGCGACGGCGATGCCCGCGAGGCTCGGTGTTCCGCCCACCGCGTACGCGGCGAACGCGAGACACGCCCCGTCGCACAACCAGTTGAAGATCGACCAGCTGAAGGCACGGACCGCGTGCGGGCGGTCCAGTTGCACGGCACCGAGCTGATCGACGATTCGCTTCCACGCGCGGGCGCCGGCGTCGGCGGACTTCTTGCGCAGGCGGTTGAAACCGCGCAATGTGATCAGGCCGATCGACTCGAGCGAGCCGGGATTGCTCGCCGCGTACTGGATGAGGACGAGGAATGCGACGAGCCCGCCGATGGAGAAGATCAGGGAGAACGGGTTCGTCGTGGCTCCGATCAGGAGTGCCCCGACGAGGCCGAGCAGCGCCAGACCCGCCGCCTGCAGCAGTCCGGCCATCACCAGCTGCCACGTCGCGACCACCGGGGTCGCGCCCCATTTACGCATCTGCCGGTACGTGAACGTGGTCCCGACGACCGGCCCGCCGGGCAACGTGACGCTCATCGAGTTCGATGCCAACGCGACCGACAATGACTGGCGTTGCAACACTTTCACTCCCGCCGCGGACAGCAGGACGCGTTGCACGCTCGCGAAGCTCGTCATCTCCATGACGGACGCGGCGACCGCCGCGACCACCCAGAACCAGTTGAGGTCACCGAGATTGCGGACGCTGTCGCTGATCTCGGGCCACACGAGGATCGCCTCGACCGTGAGTACCACGACGAGCAGGATGCCGATCGCCCACTTGAGGTAGCGCTTGCGGGCCGGGGTCAACGCCGACGAGGTACCGTTGCCGTTGTCCGCGGTCTCGTCGCGCCCCGTGCGGCCCTGGTCTTCGGCACCGTCGTCGGTGGACATCACTCCTCCGGCCAGTTCGTGAGGGTCGCGCGGAAGAGTTCCTCGACGTCCGCGATATGCGTTGCGAGGTCGTCGAGAGTCCAGTCACCGACATCGATCGGATCGAGCACCGCAACGTCGACGATCCCCGAGCGAACCAGTGTCGAATGCTTCCAGAGCATCTCGCCGGCGTTGCGGATCACCACCGGCACGACGGGCACTCCGGCCTCCATCGCGATCCGGAACGCGCCCTTCTTGAAGCGCCCGATCTGCGGGGTCAGCGACCGGGTTCCCTCGGGCGCGACGACCACGGACATGCCCTCGCGGAGGGTGTCGACGACGGGGCCGAGCGCGGCGACGGCGCGTTCGGTGTTCTGCCGGTCGACGAAGGCGGTGCCGACGAAGCGCAGCAGCGGTCCGAACAGCGGATCGTTCGCCATCTCCTGTTTGGTGACGCCCGTGAAATCCTGGCGCAGCACCTTCGCGAGGATCACGGGGTCGAGTTGGCTCTGGTGGTTGAAGACGAACACTGCGGGGCGCCGCACCCACGCGTTCGCTTCACCGGAGACCCGCACGTCGATCCCCGCGAGCGCGAGCGAGACGTCCGAGCCGATGCCGAGCATGGAGTCCAGGGCCACCTTGCGGCTGCGATTCACCAGCCCCAGCCCGATTCCGGTCCACACCGAGCCGATCATGCCCGCGTACGCGGCGGCGGTGCGGACGACCTCCTTCGCGCCGGGTGTGCCCCGCGGGCGGAACCGGAGAATCGGCCAGTTCCGTTTGCGCGCAATGCGTTCGAGTGTTCCGTCGGGGTTGGTGGGGGTGGGGTGTCCGGTTTCGGAGAGGAACTCGGCGTCCTCGCCGCCGTTGGAATAGGTGTAGCTGTCGTCCGCGAGGATGTCGTGGGAGTCGATGAAGGCGCGCGTTGCTTCGGCCTTTCCACTGCGCCACAACGACTTTCCGTCCACCTTTCCGGTGAGGACGCCGTCGACGACCTCGAGCGGTGTGAACAGGATGTGCTCGACGCCGAGCGCGTCGGCGGCGGCCTGGATCTGGTAGCGCGACGCCGACGACGCGATGACGACGGTGTGCCCGGCCTCGCGATGCGCGGCGATCAGCTGCCATGCTTCCGGATACAGGTGACCGGCGATCGTCGACGCGAACAGCCGTTCGCCGATCTCGTACAGTTCCTGTTCCGTGTGTCCCCGCCACGCCTTGAAGGCGACCGCGACGAACCGTTCGAAGTCCGCCTCGCTGTCGGTGCCGCGCAGGCCGTTGATCATCGTCCCGGCGAGTTCGGCGGCGCTGACCTTGCCCGCCAACAGTCGGTCCCGGAAGAAGTGCACCCCCGAGAAGCCGTGCACGATCGTGCCGTCGAAATCGAAGAACGCCGCGACCCGGGGCCCCTGAGGTCCCGTGCGCACGCGTTCCAGTGCCTGCCCGATGTTCACCGTTCCGCCTTCCTGTTCGACACGTCGAGCGACTCGGCGAGCTCGACGTGCTCGCCGACGGCCAGTAGCTGGGCCGCGAAGACGCGCCGCTTCTCGGCGACCGCCTCGTCGTCCCGGTCGAGCAGACCCCGGTTGCGGGCCAGCTCCAGCGCCGCGGCGAACAGCTCAGAGGATACGGACTCCGGGCCGTAGAGGCGGCCCTGGAGCAGCATCTGTTGCCCCACGGCGACGCACTCCTCCAAGAAGGCCGACCGGTCGATCTCCAGCGCGGGATCGCGCGCCGTCAACCTTTCGGCGACGACGAGTTGGGCGTCGAAGAACGACCGCAGTGTGCGATGCGACATGAAGAAACCGGTCTCGACGAGGGCCGACAGCACCGCATCCGGGCCCGGGGGACGTTGCCCCCACCCCGTGCCGAGCAGCTCGAGTTCGTCGCGCATCTCTGCCTCGAACGTGTCGCGGTCGGGGAAGAAGAACTCGAATTTGAGCAGGTCCCGCAGGTCCTTGCACCGTTCCCACCCGGCGGTCACCGGATCGGTGTCGGTCACGGAGCGGGCGTGCAGTGCCGACAGCTCGAGGATCGCCCGGTTGACGAACCAGTGCACGCCGCTGTTGCGGTAGAACGCGGCGACCAGGTGCTGGCCGCGTTGGATCGAGTACACCGGCTCCACCCCGCCCGCGTACGTCGTCACCACACCCACGTCGGTGAGCGACGCCAACACCTGCTCGAGGCCGCCTTCGACGTCGAGGACCCGCAGGGTGCCCTGCGGCACGTCGCGCCGGTCCAGATACCGCCGGACCGGTGCGACGACCGCACGCACCTCCGAGACCGTCAGCGCACGATCACGCACACCCAGCAGCGCGAGCGTGACGAGGCAGTTCACGGTCACCGGGGTGTTCCGGTTGATCCCGACGGCGATCTCGAACGCGACCTTCTGCAGAGCCTTGCGGCGACGGTCGCGGGCGTCGGATGCCGGAACGGTCGTGCCGGTGCCGGTGCCGGTGTCTGTCTCCGTGTCCGTGTCGGTGAGGTCCGGGTCCCCGGCCGCGGTCAGCGAGGCCCGCATCGACAACGGTTCCCCGAACCGGACGTACACGTTTCCGGCGCGACGTTGCTGATTGCGTGCGTACCGGGCCAGCCACGTCAGACCCTCCGGCTTCTTCGCCGTCCCGGTCTGTTCCGCCGCGACCGCCGCGACCTCGGCGAGTCCCTCGTAGGTGATCGACACTGGTACGAGCATGGCGTCGTCGACCCGTTTGCGGCGAAGTGCGTTCGCGACGTAGTTCAACAGCCCGTACCGGGGGATCCGGAGCTTGCCGGTGCGGGTGCGTCCGCCCTCGAAGTACCACTCGAGGTTGAATCGTTTGCTCAGCAGGAACGCGAAGTATTCCTCGAGGGACGCCTTGTACACCGCGTCCTCGCCGAAGCTTCGACGGATGAACACCGTTCCGGTGCGCCTGGCGATCGGGCCGATCGGCCAGAACGTCAGATTCGCGCCGCCCATGAGATGGTTGCCCGGAAAATCATTGTTGGCGAGGATGTCCCCGAGCACGAACGCATCGGCGTACGAACGGTGCGACGGCAGGAACACCAGCGGATGGGTGCGGTTGAGTTCCCGCAGCCGGGTCAGTCCGGACGTGTCGGCGTGGACGGTCCACGCCGACGAATGCAGCGGTCTCATCGCCTGGGTGAACAGGTCCGTCACCAGGCGCGACTGGACGGCCACCAACTCGCCGAGCGCCGTGCGGGCCCGGGCCTCGACGTCATCGCGTGGCAGCCGGTGCTCCACCGCGATCGCGTCGAGACGCTTCCGGAACGCCGCCGAGTCCATGATCTGCTCCGCCACCAGCCGCGGCACCTTGTAGCGGTCGCCGATGACGGCGCGTTCGGCCCGTTCCAGGGCCACCACTGCCCGGTGGGTGATGTATCGGGACAGTGACGCCGGATCGGGGTCGCCGCCGTCCTCGACGAGGCGGGCACGAAGATCGTCGAGGCGCGCGGGTTCGGCGACGACGACCCGATGCCGGTCGGGGGAGCGTCCGACCAGCCATTTCTGCAGGAACCGGTTGGGGTTGCGCGGGTTGGTCAGTGCGAGGGCATCGGAGAAACGGACCCGGCGCGCCCCGTCGCGTTCCGCGGGGAACCACGCAACTCGCACCGGCAGCACCAGCGGATCATCGGTGCGGGTGACGAGTTCCGTCTCGAGTACCCGTGAGTCGAGCGGGAGCGCGGGCGTTGTCGTCGGGGAGATCGTCGGGGCATCGTCGGAACGGAGCCACCGGTCGATCAGGTCGCGTTCGATCCGCGTGGTGGTTGCCGCGACCACCACCACCGGTACCCCCTCGGTGTCGTCGTGTTCGTCGCCGGTCATGTCGCTCCCACCCCGTTCCGTGCTCTGCTGTGTGCCCCGATGATCAGCAAACTACCGTCTCGACACCGTCGTCTCGGGTCAACGGGACAACTCGCCGGTGCGGTCCGGCCGTGGGTTCGGGTGGTGAGCGGACGGTGAGCGGGTTGTGGACACGGGTGGGGGCGGGGCGTGGACAATGGGCACGACACGACCGGGCGAGTGCCGGGGAGGCAGCGGTGGCCGGATACGCGCAGGTGCGGGAGACCCACACATCGGTGGTGTTTTTCGTGGGGGACCGTGTGTACAAGATGAAGAAGCCCTTGGACCTCGAATTTCTCGACAACCGTACGCGTCGGGCTCGGGAGGTCGCGTGCCACCGCGAGGTCGAGCTCAACCGTCGGCTCGCCCCCGACATCTATCTCGGTGTCGCCGATGTGCACGGCCCCGACGGTGCGGTGTGCGAGCACCTCGTCGAGATGGTGCGGCTGGCCGACGACCGTCGGCTGGCTGCGCTCGTCGGGCGTGGCGAGCACGTCGACGAGATCGTGACGGAGATCGCACGCCGGATCGCGGAGTTGCACGCGGCCTCGCCGCGCGATCCCGCGATCGACCGGTGTGCGTCGCGGGAGTTCGTGGCGGGATTGTGGACGGCGAACCTCGATCACCTCGAGCGGTTGCCCGTCGGGCGGGATCTGCCGGACGCGCTCACCGGAATCCGATCGGCCGCCCACCGGTATCTCGAGGGACGGGGAGTGCTGTTCACCGACCGTATCGCCGCGGGCCGCGCCGTCGACGGGCACGGAGATCTTCTCGCCGACGATGTGTTCTGCCTCGACGACGGTCCCCGCATCATCGACTGTCTCGAGTTCGACGACGAACTCCGGTACGGCGACGGCGCCCTCGACCTCGCGTTCCTCGCGATGGATCTCGAACGACTCGGTGCCGTCGGTGCGGCGCGCCGGTTGCTCACCGCGTACGCGGAGTATTCCGGTGACCGTCCGCCCGCGTCGCTGCTGCACCATTTCATCGCGTACCGGGCGTTGGTCCGAGCGAAGGTCACGGCTCTGCGTCACGAGCAGGGAGACGAGGCGTCGCGGGAGGTGGCGGCGGCGTTCGTCGCGCAGGTCGCCCGCAATCTCGATCGGGGGCGGGTGCGGCTCGTGCTCGTCGGTGGCATCACCGCGACGGGCAAGACCACACTGGCCCGTCTCGTGGGTGAGCGGCTGGGTGCGACGGTGTTGCGCAGCGATGTGGTGCGCAAGGAGTTGGCGGGTCTCGCACCGACCGACCGCACTGGCGACGGCCTGCACACGGGCCTCTACTCGCCCGAGCGCACCGCCGCCACCTACGACGAACTGTTGCGCCGCACCGAAACCCTGCTCACCCACGGCGAATCCGTGGTGTTGGATGCCACGTGGCTCGAGGAGCCGCAGCGCGTGGCGGCGCGGCGGCTCGGCGAGCGTGCGGTCGCCGACACCGTCGAGATCGAGTGCATCGCGGATCCGGCGGTGCTGCTGCGACGAATCCGGGATCGGGTCGAGCGGGGTGACGACGCCTCCGACGCGACACCCGCGGTGCTCGACGAGCAACTGCATCGCCGCCACGAATGGCCCGGGGCGACACGGTTCGACACGAGCGAAGGGGCGATGCCCGGAGACGAACTGCTCGATCGGATCGTCGGAGTCGGTGGATGGTGACCTGGATCACGAAAGTGTATCCGAGTAAGAAGTATATGACATCGTGTTGTGAGGATAGCCTTACTGAAGTCGTCGGGTTCGATTCTCGGCGGCGGCCTCATGGACGGAAAGAGCGATGTTCGTACGACACACAACCATCCGCCGCGGAACGGTGCGGTCCGCATCGATCGGGATAGCGGCCCTCGCGTTCGCGCTTGCGGCCTGTTCGAGCGGGCAGGGCTCGACGTCGACCGTCGACACCGTGACCCCGCCGCCCGTCAGTGGCGGATTCGTGGCTCCGCGGACAGTCCCGGAGGGAATGGGCAGCGGGCAATCGGACGGCGAATTCCCGCGCACTGTGGTTCATTTCGCGGGAGAGACTGTCATCGGTGCTCAGCCGGAACGGGTCGTCGTGATCTCCACCGGGCAGGCCGACGCATTGCTGTCCCTCGGCGTCGTCCCCGCCGCGTCCACGCGAGGCGACGGAGCCGACCTGATTCCGCGCTACCTCATCGACGCGTATCCGCAGTACGCAACCGAACTCGCCGCTGTCGTCGATGCAGGTGGCAGGTTCGAACCGAACTTCGAAGCCATCGCGAACCTGCAACCTGATCTGATCCTCATGAACACCGCAGGCAAGGACGCCGACGCGATGTACTCGCGGCTGTCGGCGATCGCCCCGACCGTTGCGACGCAGGGGACCGGGATGTACTGGAAGCAGGACTTCCTGCTCGCCGCCGACGCACTCGGCCGTTTCGACCAGGCATCTGCCATGCTCGACGAATTCAACTCGGACGCGACTGAACTCGGCGAAACACTCGAATCGGTGCCGACGGTCTCGTTCACCCGGATGAACGGTGATCGTATGCGTGTCTTCGGTGTGCCGTCGTTCACCGGCAGCATCGCACAGGACGCGGGGCTCGCACGGCCCGAATCCCAGGAGTTCGACGAGACCTCCCGCGACATCAGTGCCGAGGAACTGACTCTCGCCGACGCAGACCGGATCTTCTACGGCGTCCAGGACGGAGACGCATCGGCGCTGACCGGTGCGCCGTTGTGGTCCGGACTACAGGCGGTGCAGGCCGGTCGGGCCGTCCAGGTCGACGACGACGTCTTCTACCTCAACACCGGCCCAACCGCCGCACGGCAGGTGCTCGACGTCCTGGAGGACACCCTGCAGCAAGGGTGACCGGGTCGGGAAGAATGCCCGTATGAGCGACCACAGGCCGGACGAACTGGCCCGCAGGACGATCGATGCCGCCTTCGAGTTGCGTCGGGCACTGCGTGAATACATGGATTCCTCCGGCAGCGACGAGACCCTCCCCGAAGCCCAGTCCGAGGTGCTCCGCGACGTGGTCGACCACCCCGGAACGCGCATCGGTCAGATTGCGCGCAGGCTGTCCCTGCGACCGAACACGGTCAGCACCCTGGTGCGAACCCTCGAGGACAAGGGACTTCTCGTCCGCGCACCGGATCCCTCGGACCGTCGGGTGAGCACGCTGACGGTCGCGGACACGCGCGCCGAGCGTCGTGACCGACGCGCGGAACGTCGAGTGAACGTGCTGGCAGCAGAATTGCATCGGCTCCGACCCGATGACCTCGGCACCTTGGCGGATGCGCTGTCCGTTCTCGACCGCGTCAACACGTCCCTGCGGACACATTCACCCGTCGGGCGCACGTAGCGCGGACCGGTCGTGGACGTCGGGGAACCCGATCCACGCCGACGGGACCTCGCGGTGAGGTGAGGCTGACCGTGCTGTCGCAAACCGGATTCCGGTCCTAGCCTTGCAGTATGGACGCTGCCGGAGTCGCCCCGCACGACACCGAACCGCACTCGGGCGGGGGGCTCGCCGCGAAGCTGAACTGGCTGCGCGCGGGGGTACTCGGCGCCAACGACGGCATCGTGTCCACCGCGGGGCTCGTCGTCGGTGTCGCGGCCGCCACCACGGACCGCCCGACCATCCTCGCGGCGGGAGCTGCGGGACTGGCCGCCGGCGCCGTGTCGATGGCGCTCGGCGAGTACGTGTCGGTGAGTACGCAACGCGACACGGAACGGGCTGCATTGCGCACCGAACGACACGAACTGGCGGTGATGCCGGAGGCCGAGCTCGAAGAACTCACCGATCTGCTCGAAAGCAAAGGGATGAGCCGGGACACGGCGGGGATCGCTGCCCGGGAGCTCACCGACCACGACGCGCTCGCCGCACACGCCGAGGTGGAGTTGGGTATCCGTCCGGCCGAGCTGGTGAACCCGTGGGCGGCCGCGCTGTCGTCGGCGGTGTCGTTCACGCTCGGGGCCCTCGTGCCGCTCCTGGTGATCGTCCTCGCCACCGAGACCGTCCGGATTCCGGTGACGTTCGTGGCCGTGCTGCTCGCGCTCGCCGCGACCGGAACGATCAGCGCGTGGCTCGGGGGTGCCCGTCGAGGGCGGGCTGTCGCGCGGGTGGTGATCGGCGGTGCGCTCGCGATGGTCGTCACGTACGGCGTCGGTGGCCTCGTCGGAGTGGTGATCTGATCCCGTCGACACGGAGACGCCCACGCGCCGAACGGGCGCGTGGGCGTGCGGAACTCGCTCGGAGGATCAGATCTTGCGGGCCACCAGGACCGGGCACGGAGCGTTGTGCAGCAGGTTCTGACTCGTCGAACCCAGCAGGGCCGCGGTGAACTGGTTGCGTCCGTGACTTCCGACGACCGCGAGCTGGGCATCGGGCAGGTGCGACAGCAGAACCTTCGCGGCGGGACCGCGATCGATCACGCGGCGCACCTCGACGTCCGGGTACTTCTCGTGCCATCCGGCGAGTGACTCGGCGAGGACCGCGGATTCCGATTCCGCGACCGCGTCCCAGTCGACGAGTGCAGCGGTGGCGCCGACACCGAGCGCAGCGTCGCCGATCCACGAGTGCACCGCGATGAGTGGGGTGCCGAACAGCTGCGCATACTCGAATGCGTAACGTACTGCGGTGCTGGATAGTTCGCTCCCGTCGACACCGACGACGACGGGCCGGTGATCGGGAAGCGGATTCGAGGTGTCGCCGCGCCACACCACCACCGGGCACGAGGCGTGATTCGCGACACGAACCACGGTGGAGCCCAGCAGGAAGTTCTCGATCGCGCCGGCGCCGGTCGCGCCGAGCACGGTGACACGCGCATCGTCGGCGGCCTCGAGCACCGCGGACGCGGCGGGGCCGGGGCCGATGAAGCTCTGGACCTCGACGTCGGGGTGGTCGGCGCGGACGAGATCGGCGACGTCGGAGAGGACCTTCTCGCCGTCCTTGCGGAGCTGGTCCATCATCTGCGACTGGATCAGGACCGCGGCCTCGCTGTAGAAGATGCCCTCGCTCGGCATCGAATGCACGAGGTGCAGTGGTGCGTCGATGCGGGCGGCGACGGCACCGGCCCACCGGGCGGCCGCAGCGGCGGTGTCGGAGCCGTCGACGCCTGCGACGACGGCCTTACGGGTGCTCGGTGTGCTCATCGAACGTCCTTTCCTGAAGGTGGTCGAGAACCGGTGAGCCGGTGTCGGCCTCGGTTGTCACGTTACGCCACGAGGACGGCGGCGCCGGGGAATCGGCCCGCCGCGAGATCCGTCAACGCCCGGTCGGCGCGAGCGAGTGGATACGGCGTCGTCGTCACGTGGATGCGGTGCCGCGCCGCGAAGCCGAGGAACGCGTGCGCGTCGTCGCGAGTATTGGAGGTGACGCTGCGGATCTGCCGCTCGCGGAACAGATGCCGTTGGTAGTTCAACTGCGGGACATCGGTGAGATGGATCCCTGCGATCGCGAGGGTGCCGCCGGAGCCGAGTGCGGACAGGGCCGTGGGGACGAGGTCGCCGACGGGTGCGAACAGGATCGCCGAATCGAGGTGTTCCGGCGGCTCGTCGTACGCGCCCTGTGCCGACGACGCCCCCAGTTCCAGTGCGAGCCGCTGCGCCTGTTCGCCGCGGGTCATCACGTGCACGCGGGCGCCGCCCGCGAGCGCGACCTGCGCCGTGATGTGCGCGCTGCCCCCGAACCCGTACAGACCCAGCACACCGCCGTCGGGGAGTTCGGCGCGCAGCAGCGACCGGTACCCGATGATCCCCGCGCACAGCAGCGGAGCCAGTTCCTCGGAGGTGTACCCGGACGGCAACGGGAGTGCGTAGTCGCGGGGGACGGTCGTGTACTCGGCGTAGCCGCCGTCCGCATCCCAACCCGTGTACAGCGAAGCGGGGCAAAGGTTCTCGTGTCCGCGTCGGCAGTACCGGCAGTGTCCGCACGTGGAACGCAACCACGGCACGCCCACACGATCACCGATGCGGTGCGACCCGAGATCGCCCCCGACGATCTCGCCGACGACCTCGTGACCGGGCACGACGTGCGGGCGGTGCACCGCCAGATCACCTTCGGCGACGTGTAGGTCGGTGCGGCACACCCCGCAGGCGAGCACGCGGACGAGGAGCTCACCGGTGGTCGGTTCCGGCACGGGTTCGTCGACGGCCCGCAGCGGATGTGTCGTGATCGGGCCGGGAACAGCGACGCGCCATGCCCTCATGGTGCCCTCCCTTCCCGTGCGCACTTCTGGTAGTCGGAGCTACCGGAAGTGCGCACGGCTCGGTGACGTCGCACGACGTCACGTCCACAGACGGCGGGCCGCCCGGTGGGCCCGCTGCCACGCTCCCTCGACCCGGTGGGCCTGCTGCTCCCCGATCTCGGCTTCGATCCGATGCAGGATGCCCAGCCCGAAACTGGACTCGGCGGCATGACCCTGTTCGGACGCCATGTCGACGAGATGGTCGCGGGCGACCACCGAATCCTGGAACTCACCGAGCAGATCCTGGAACTCGTCGAACCGGTCGAGGGCCCGAGCGGTGCGTTTCGGATGCAGCGGGGAGATCACCTCGATGGCGTAGCGCAGCCGCTTGGCGCCCTTGCGGGCGCGGTGCATCCGCTCGTCCCGTTCGACCGGATCGTCGGTCCGCGACACCTTCGCGACCCGTTTCGCGACCTTCCCCGCCACCGTCTCCGCGGACCGGGTCAGCTCCGCCGGCTTCGGTCGGTGCCCGCCCTGCTCGCGACCGTCGGGTTCGGCGAGGCCGTCGATCAGCGCGTCGAGCGACCGCAGCAGCTCGAGATAGCGCCCCGAATCGAGGGTGTCGATCGCCTCGACACGCGCGGCGGAGGCCTTGGCGGTGAAGTACTCGTCGATCCGGGCTCGCGTCGCCTCCCGGAACGCCACCACCGGAAGCTCCGCGACCCGGCCGGTGAGCCGCTCGTGCTGGACCTCGAGATCGCGTGCGGGGCTCAGGCGCTGTCCGAGCCAACGCAGTTCTCCGACGAGTGCGGTGTCGAGATTCAGATCGTGCGAGTACGTCTGGACCGCGCTGCGCAGCCGGCGTGCGGCCTTGCGCATGCTGTGGACGGCATCGACCGCGTCGCGTCGCACCGCGATGTCGGCGAGCGCGAGCACGTGCCGTTCGTGATCGAGATATTCCCGCAGGTATCCGGCCGCCCCCTTCACCCTCGGGGCCGGAGGGATCAGGTCGCCGAGGACGCGGTGGAGCTTCGACGGGCTCGGCGACCGGGTGATTCCGGCTGCGGCGAGCCGGTCCTCGACGGCGTCGAGCAACGCGATGTCGCCGGTCGCGAGTTCCACCTCGATCTCACGCCAGTGCAGTTCGGTGTCGTCCGCGCCGCGGACCGCGGTCACGTCGTCGACGACGACCTCCGCGAGCAGCGCTCCGTCCGCGTCGCGAAGGCGCTGTCGGGCACGGGTCGTGGAGACGAGCGCGGCCAGGGCGACGGGTTCGTCGCGGACCACGCTCCGCAGCAGTCGCAGCAGCGACGGGGGCACCGAATCGTCGTCGGTGAGGGGCACGTGCAATTCCGTGCGGGTGTCCGTGCCCGCGGGCAGCTTCACGTGCCAGCCGGCGTCGTCGCCGCCCTCGCGACGCCGCACGGTGATTCTCGCGCGCAGCAGAGCGAGGTCCGCGGTGTCGAAGTACTGTGCGGACAGTTCGACCACGTCGGAGTCGATCGATGCGACGCCGGACACGGTCGACAGGTCGGGTAACGTCTGCCCCGCGGTGGCCGCGTACTTGCGTTCGATCTCGTCTGCGGTGCTGCGGGGCGGCTGCGGGGACGATGACATCGATGCTCCTGTCGGGCTGCTCGTGGCCGGACACCCGGACCGCCCGGTGTCCTCGATGTCGAGGCTGTCACGATCCGAGCGCGCCCACCACCGAACCGGCGTCCGTAATGTCGTGAATCACGGGCCGGAATCCACGCGATCCGGTCAATGGGCACTTGTGCCCTGGTCAAACGGGCGATCGGCGGGTGATCATGGAGGGCGCGGGGGGAGTTCCGAAGGGTTGAGGATGAGGATTCTGGTGGCGGCGGCCAGCAAGCACGGCTCCACCTCCGAGATCGCCACGGCACTTGCCGCGGCGCTGCGCCATCACGGCGCCGAGGTCGACGTGGTGGCGCCCGAGCGGGTGACCGGGGTGCAGGGGTACGACGCTGTCGTCGTCGGCAGCGCCGTCTACCGCAATCGCTGGTTGCGGCCTGCGCGGGAGTTCGTCGAGAGGTTCGCCACCGACCTGCGCGGGCGCGCGGTGTTCCTCTTCTCGTCCGGTCCGATCGCCGAGCAGGGGCATCCCGTGAACCGGCCCTACGTGATCTCCGACGTCGCCGCGCGGCTCCGCGCCCGTGAACACCGGATGTTCGCCGGCAAACTCGACCCGTCGGTCCTCGGGCCGGGTGAACGCATCGTGGCGCGTGTCATCGGCGCACGCATCGGCGATTTCCGCGACTGGGACGCCATCGGCGCGTGGGCACCCGAGATCATCGAACAGACGGCGCGGCGCCGCTCCGGTCGGGTCGCGACCGATCACCCCGGCTGACCGCCCCCCGACTCGTGCGCGGTACGCGTCGGCGTTTCGTCGACGTTCAGGCCCCCGGGCCGCGGTAGTGCTCCGCCAGTTCGATCATCCGCTGCGACGGTGACCAGTCGACGGGGCGGCCCTGCAGCTGGGCTTCGAACACCTCGAATCCCGCGTGCCAGCCCGCGCCGTGGGCGTACGCGTCGTCCTCGTCGTCGGTGGTGTGGGTGAGGGTGAGCCAGCATCCGCCGGATCCGTCGGGCGTCAACTCCCAGTGCAGGATGTCGGAATCCCACATGAATTCGAGGATCTTCCCCGTCTGCACGACGAGGACGGTGCCCGACGTCGTGTGACCGTGGGGGAGTACCCGGCGGCGTAGGTCGTCGTCGGCGAGGTGGAAACGCACCGTCGCGCCCGGGGTGAGGTCGACATCGGCGTTCACCGGGAACCATTCGCGTAGGCGCTGCGGGTCGGTGAGGACCTGCCAGACGGTGTCCGGGGCCTGTGGGAATTCACGCTCGAAGCGCAACGCCACCCGCCCGTCGTAGGTACGGGAAATACTGCCGAGTTCCATGGATCCTCCCGACGTGAATGACGCGGTCAGCGTCGGTCCCGGTGCGGTGCTGTCCATGCTGCCAGGTTTCTTCGGCTTGTGAAGAGGGTCCGCCGACCCGTGATCGGATCGTCGAATTCCACCGAGCGTGCCAGCAACTGCAATGGCGACGAGAAGTCGTCGCGCGCAAGGTCGTACACCTCGGGGTAGAGCGGGTCGCCGAGAATCGGGACACCGAGCGAATTCATGTGCACCCGCAGTTGGTGGGTCTTCCCGGTGCGTGGGCGCAGCCGGTACAGGGCACGATCGCCGTCGACGTCGCCGACCTCGATCCGCGTGACCGCATTCGGTTCGCCGGGCACCTCGCGGGCCTGCAGCACACCGCGATCCTTGCGGATCCGGCTGCGGAGTTCGCGCGGGAACGTCAGGTCGGGGCGGATACCGGCCACGGCCTCGTACTCCTTCGTGACGAGACGTCGCTCGAACAACATCTGGTACGGGCGTCTCAGTTCGCGCCGGACGGTGAAGATCAGAACACCCGCGGTGAGACGGTCCAGGCGGTGTGCCGGAGTCAACTCGGGAAGGTCGAACTCGCGCCGCAACCGCACCACCGCGGTTTCGGTGATCCACGACCCGCGCGGCGTGGTCGGCAGGAAATGCGGTTTGTCGACGACGAGGACGGAGTCGTCCCGGTACAGCACGTCGATCTCGAACGGGACACGGTCCTCGACGGGCGGATCACGGTGGAGGAACACGAACGCGCCTGCGACGTACCGGCTCGTCGCGGTGACGGCGCTCCCGTCGCCCCAGACCACTTCGCCCGCCGTGATCTTTTCGGTGAGCCGATCGGCGTCGTCGGGGAACCTGCTGGTCAGGTAGTCGACGACGGTTTCCGACGGGCAGTTCTCCGGGAGTCGGAGGCGGGTCGGGTTCAGGCCGTCGCGGACGGGCAGCGGGGCATCGGGCACGTCCCGACAGCGTAGTCGTCGTGCCGGATCGGAGGCGTCTGCGCGGGTGGATCGCACGGGCGGGGATCGCCATTCGACTTTGCAGGATAACGATTGTGTGCAAGCCTGCTTGAGGCTCGTGTCCGCGTATACCGTGTGACTGGAGTTACTGATGGTGTCGGACGCACAAGGGGAGTTCGGTGTGACGAATACGACCGAAGTTGGAAGGCGTCGGGGGGCGCGCGCGCTGGTCCGGTTGCTGGTGGCAGCCGTCGTCGTGCCGCTCGCCCTGGTCTTCACGGGTCTCGGCGCGGGTACCGCATCCGCCGACCCCTACACGCGGTTCACCGAGGACATGGTGCCCGCACCGGGCGGCGTCGGTGAGATCAAGGTCCGCATCTGGTTCGCGAACAACGGCAGCAACAAGGCCGTGTATCTGCTCGACGGGCTCCGCGCGACCGACGACGTCAGCGGCTGGGAACACGAGACCAACGCGGCGTGGCTCGCCGACAACGGCATCAACGTCGTCATGCCGGTCGGGGGACAGTCGAGCTTCTACGCCGACTGGTACGCGCCGAGCAACTTCAACGGCCAGCCGTACACCTACAAGTGGGAGTCCTTCCTCACCCAGAACCTGCCCGATCACCTCACCCGGTACGGCATCGACCGCAACAGCAACGCCGTGGTCGGTCTGTCGATGGGCGGCAACGCGGCGCTGATCCTCGCGGCCTACCACCGCGACCAGTTCACGTTCGCGGGTTCGCTGTCGGGCTACCTGAACCTGTCGGCGCCCGGCATGCGCGAAGCCATCCGTCTGGCGATGCTCGACGCCGGCGGCTACAACTCCGACGCGATGTGGGGTCCGCCGTGGGATCCGGCGTGGCTGCGCCACGACCCGTTCGTCGCCGCACCGCAGCTGCGCGGCCTGCCGATGTGGGTGTCCGCGGCCAGCGGTCTGCCCGGACAGTACGACAACCCGGACTCGCTGGTCGGCGTCTACAACACGTCGAACGCGATGGGTCTCGAAGCGCTCGCGCTCGCACAGAACCGCGCATTCCAGGTGCGGCTGGCCACCCTGGGTATCGACAGCGCACACTTCTCGTTCCCCGCGCGCGGCACCCACACGTGGGGCTACTGGCAGGACGAACTCTGGGCCATGCTCCCGATGATGAAAGCGTCGATTGGCGCCTGAGTTCGCACCGCTGGCCGACCGCACCTTCGTGGTGACCGGGGCGACCAGCGGTGTGGGAGAAGCAACCGCCCGATCCCTCGGAGCGGCCGGTGCCACCGTGGTGCTCGCGGGCCGCAACGTCGAGAAGGGGCGTGCGATCGCCGAGGAACTCGGGTCCGGCGCGTCGATGCACCGGCTCGACCTCGCCGACCTGGCGTCGATACGCGCATTCACGGAAGAACTCGGCGACCGGCGTATCGACGTGCTCGTCAACAACGCGGGCGTCATGGCGTTGCCGTACACGCGCACCGTCGACGGTTTCGAGATGCAGTTCGGGACCAACCATCTCGGACATTTCGCGCTCACGGGACTGCTCCTCGACCGACTCACCACTCGGGTGGTGACGGTGACGAGCGCGGCGCACCTCGTCGGGCGCATCGACCTCGACGACCCGAACTTCGAGCATCGTCGCTACCGTCGCGCGGGCGGCTACGCGCAGTCGAAGCTCGCGAACCTGCTGTTCAGTCTCGAACTGGAACGACGGCTCGCCGCAGCGCGGTCGCCGCTGCGGGCGGTCGCGGCGCACCCCGGCTACGCCGCGACCGGCGTCGGCGGGCACACCGGAACGTGGTTCGACCGATTGTTCACGTTCGGCAAGACGATTCTGCAGCGCACACCCGCGCAGGGCGCGGAATCGGTGGTGTTCGCGGCGACCGAACCCGACCTGCCCGGGGGATTCGTCGGCCCGAATCTGCTGCTGTACGGGTCGCCGCACCCGGCGCGTGCCGCCCGTCGTGCCCGCGACCGTGGGGCCGCGCGTCGACTGTGGGAGTTGTCGGAGAAGCTCACCGGCGTCACCTACCCGATCCCGCCCGGAGGCTGACGGCTGACGCCTGACGACTCGTGGCCCGTCGACCTGTGTTCGCGGTGCGGCGTGCGATACACCCCTCCCCGCGCCCGAGCGAGTGGTACACCCGATCGATTCGATCGATCGAGCGATACGTTCGCTCGGACACGGGTGAGCGTCAGCGGCGGATGAGGCCGAGTTCGGCGGCCGCCGCGACCGCGGCGGTACGCGAGGTGACGTCCAGCTTGGTGTAGATGTGCGCCAGATGTGATTTGACGGTGCCCTCCGTCAGGTGCAGGCGACGGCCGATCATCTGGTTGGGGAGGCCCTCCGCGACCAACGTCAGCACCTCCACCTCGCGGCGGGTGAGGGTCACCGCCGGATTACGCATCCGGTCGACGAGCCGATCGGCCACCGACGGCGCGAGTGTGGTGCGTCCCGACGCGGCCGACCGGATCCCGGCCGCGAGTTCCTCCGGTGGCGCGTCCTTGAGCAGATATCCGGTGGCACCGGCCTCGATGGCGGGGAGGGTGTCGGCGTCGGTGCCGTATGTGGTGACGACGAGGACACGCGGTGCCCCGGGGCGCGCGGTGATCGCGGCGGTGGCCTGCGCCCCGGTCATCCCGCGGCCGAACTGCAGATCCATCACGACGACGTCGATGTCACCGGCGGCGGACCGCTCGACCGCCTCCTCCGCCGTCGCCGCCTCCGCGACCACCGTCATGCCGGGTTCGGTGTCGAGGACCGCGCGGAGACCGGCCCGCACGATCGGATGGTCGTCGGCGAGCAGGAGCCGGATGGGGGTAGCACTCACGCTTCGACCTCCGCGTCGGGGATCGGCAGTCGCGCGGCGAGCGCGGTGCCGTGTCCCGGTGTGGACTCGATGGTGAACGTACCGCCCAGATCGACGGTGCGGGCGCGCATGGCCGCCAGACCGAATCCGCCGGCGTCGGGGCTGGGGTGGGGGGTCGCCACCGGATCGAAACCGCGGCCGTTGTCGACGATGTCGACGGCGACCTCGTCGTCGAGGTAGCTGAGGGTGACCTCGACCGCGGTCGCCTCCGCGTGCGCGACGGTGTTGCCGAGCGCGGACTGCGCGATGCGAAGCAGCGCCACCTCGTAGGGGGTGGGCAGCGGCACCGGGGTACCGGTCGCGTGGAATCGGGCGGCGATCCGGTGCCGGGCGGAGAGATCGGTGCACAACCGGTCGAGTGCACCGGCGAGGGTCGAATCGTCCAGTGCCGGTGGGGTGAGCGCCGCGACGAACCTGCGCGCCTCGGCGAGATTGTCGGTGGCCGCGGTACGGGCCTGCACGACGTAGGCGGCGGCGTCGTCGACGCGTGAGGGCAGGGCACGTTCGGCGGCGCGCAGCAGCAACTGGATGCTCGACAGTCCCTGCGCGAGGGTGTCGTGGATCTCGCGGGCGAGACGTTCCCGCTCGGCGGCGACACCGGCGTCGTGCTGTGCGGCGGCCAGATCCGCGCGCGTCGCGGTGAGCTCCTCGATGAGGAGGCGGCGTTGCTCGCTCTCCCGATAGAGAGCCTGATAACCCCACACGACCGCCACCGCCACCGCCGCGCCGAGCGCCGGTCCGAGCGCGGTCGCCGGCGCGAATGCGCCCTGGTGCGCGGTGAATCCGACGACCGCGGCAACCGCGGTCGCGATCACCGCGACGAGTGCCGCTCGCGGCGGCAACAGGTGCAGCGCCACGAAGTACAGGGGGAAGGCGAGCCACACCGCCTCCGCGGACAGTGTCAGCAGGGCCAGCCACAGGGCACCGACGGTCGTGAACCACACACCCGTCGCGACGGGTGACGTGCCGACGGCGGGGGTCGACGGTCCCGCCGCGTACGCGACGAGCATCGCGATCGCGATGACGGCGATCACACCGGCCCGCGGATCGTCGGCGGTCACCGCCCGGACCACGGTCAGTGCCAGCAGCCCGGCGACGAGCACGTGCAGGCAGGCTGCGAGGATCCGCAGAGCGGGAGGCGGGGTTCGGGGGATCGGGGTGTGCACGATCGTCCCAGCCTACGGGTGTTCGGCGTCTGCCACATCTGTCGAAAGATGGAGACACGCCGCCACCGTTCGGTGCCGGAAGTGCTCACCCGCGGGCGATGTCGCCGGGGCCCGGTTCGACGAGGGTGGATGTCGACCCCGAAACCCGACGAGAAAGCAGTTGCCGTGTTCGTTGCCTGGAGAGACCTGAGTTTCGCGAAGGGACGATTCGCCCTGATGGGCACCGTCATCGCGCTGATCACCCTGCTCGTCGGGATCCTGTCGGGCCTGACGGCGGGACTGGCCCAGCAGAACATCTCTGCGATCGAGGCGCTGCCCGCCGACAGGATCGCGTTCGCCGAACCCGCCGACGGGCAGGACCCGTCGTTCACGACGTCCACCGTCTCACGTGACCGGTGGGAGCGTCTCGGTGCGATGCCGGGCGTGACCGCCGCGGAGCCCCTCGGTGTGTCGACGGCCCGTGCGAGCGCGCCGACCGGCACGGCGACGGTGTCGGTGTTCGCGGTCCGGTCGGGTTCGGCGCTGGTGCCGGGCGGGGAGTCCGTCACCGTCTCGACGACGGTGTTGTCGACCGCCGCGGCCGACGAACTGGCCGCGACGGTGGGAGACACCGTGCTCGTGGGGGACCGTGAGCTCACGGTCGTCGCGGTGCGCGGCGACGATTCGTTCTCGCACACCCCCGTCGTGTGGACGGAACTCACCGACCCGGAAGCCTCGGTGGTGGCGTTGACCACGACCTCCGATTTCGACGCGGACGCCGTCGGCGAGGCGACCGGTGTCCTGGCGGTGTCGAAGACCGACTCGTTGTCGGCAATCGGTTCCTTCACGGCGGAGAACGGCTCGTTGCAGCTCATGCGGGGATTCCTGTTCGTCATCGCGGCACTCGTCATCGGCGCGTTCTTCACGGTGTGGACGATCCAGCGCAGCGGCGACATCGCGGTGCTCAAGGCGCTCGGTGCCTCCACCGGATCGTTGCTCCGGGATGCGCTCGGGCAGGCCGTGGTCCTGCTCGTCGCCGGTACCGCCGTCGGGACCGCGCTGGCGGCCGGGATCGGCGCGGCCGTGTCCGGGACGGTGCCGTTCGATCTCGCCCCCGCCACCCTCGTCGTCCCGTCGCTGGTGACGGTGGTGCTCGGCGCTGCCGGAGCCGCCCTCGCCGTCCGCCGCGTCACGTCCGTCGACCCTCTGATCGCCCTGGGAAGTGCCCGATGAGCCTGAAACTGACCGATGTCACCCTCACCTACCCCGACGGCGACGGCCGTGTCGTCGCACTCGATCACGTCGACCTCGACGTGCCCGCCGGCTGCGTCACGGCGGTCGTGGGACCGTCCGGGTCGGGCAAGTCGAGTCTCCTCGCGGTTGCCGCGACCCTCGTGACTCCCGATTCGGGATCCGTGGTGGTCGCCGGCACCGACATCGCCGGCCTCGGTCGCGGTGAGCTCGCCGAGCTGCGGCGCCGCCGCATCGGGATCGTGTTCCAGCAGCCGAACCTGCTTCCGTCGCTCACCGCCGTCGAGCAGCTCCAGGTGATGGCGGTGATCGACGGGCGATCTCCCTCCGGCGTGCGCGACCGCGCGCTGGCACTCCTCGACGCGGTCGGGTTGGGCGACGTCGCGGATCGTCGGCCGCACCAGTTGTCGGGCGGCCAGCGCCAGCGGGTGAACATCGCCCGCGCACTCATGAACGAACCGTCGGTACTGCTGATCGACGAACCGACGAGCGCCCTGGATCACGAGCGCGGCGCGGCGATCGTCCGGCTGATCACGGACCTGACGAGGGAACGTGACTGTGCCACGGTGCTCGTGACCCACGACCTGACCCATCTCGCCGGAACGGACCGGGTCGTGCAGGTGCGGGACGGACGCGTCCTCGAGTCCCCATCTCATGCGCAACACGTATGAGATGACTCGGATGCATATCGTTTCGATATGATCTGATGTTCGAACGGCGGCTACCGGCCGGAGTGGTTCCGGTGGACGCTTGCACCATGCGACACACCACCCACCCGGCTCCCGGGACCCCGGCACGACCCCTCGCCACCGCACCGGCAGGGGTCGTGCCGGGTCTCGCCGTGTGCGCGGTCGCGACAGGCGTGTCGCTCGCGGTGCACCGCCTCGTTCCGGCGGTCAGTCCGCTGCTCGTCGCGATCGTCGTCGGTGCCGTGGCAGCCAACGTCGCGGACCTTCCCGGCCGGTGGCGTCCGGGCCTGGACTTCTCCGCGCGGCGCGTCCTGCGGGTCGGTATCGCGCTGCTCGGCCTGCAACTGCTGATCGGTGACGTGCTCGGACTCGGCGGGCCGATGATCGCCACAGTGGTTGCCGTCGTCGGTCTCGGCATCGGCGGCAGCCTCCTGGTCGGCGCACGACTCGGGCTGTCGTGGTCCCAACGCGTGCTCATCGCGTGCGGATTCTCCATCTGCGGTGCCGCGGCGGTGGCTGCCGTGAACGGCGTGGTCGACGCCGACGAGGACGACGTGCTCACCTCGGTGGCCCTCGTCGTCGTGTTCGGAACCCTCATGATCCCCGCGGTCCCACTGCTCGCGGGTGCCCTGGGTATGTCGGATGTCGACGCGGGACTGTGGGCCGGCGCCTCCGTCCACGAGGTGGGGCAGGTGGTCGCGGCCGGAGGCGTGATCGGTGGCGGAGCACTCGCCGTCGCCGTGGTCGCGAAACTCGCCCGCGTGGTGATGCTCGCCCCCGTCATCGCGATCCTCGGTGTGCACCGCCGGATCACCGAACCCGCGGCGGATACCCGCCGCCCGCCCGTCGTGCCCCTGTTCGTCGTCGCGTTCACGGTGCTGGTGGCGGTCCGGTCCACCGGGGTGATCCCCGACCCCGTCCTGGCGGTCACCACCGAGGTGCAGACCGCCCTGCTCACCGCGGCGATGTTCGCGCTGGGCACCGGGGTGCGGTTCGCCGCACTCACCCGGGTCGGTGCCAAACCATTCGTGCTCGCGTCCTTCGCCACCGTGTGGGTGGCCTCGATCGCCCTTGCCGGAGTGCTGCTCTCGGGTGTGTCGGGTGCGTAGTCCCGCGAGTGTGCAGTTACCGCAGTGTTCTTCGGGGATACGCATCGGCAACTGCACACTCGCGGTGAGATCAGGTCGCGGCAGCCAACAGGTTCCCGACGAAACCCGCGGTGCGCAGCCGCAGGGCGTCGATTCGTTCGTCGCGCAGCGCTTCCCGATCGAAACCGGGATACGGAAGCGGGTCGAGCCTACGTACGTTGCGCGAACACTCGAAGTCCTCGCAGAGCAGCAGGCCGACGGTCGCGCCGTTGCGTCCCGCCGCCCCCACCTTCCTGGTGCTGTAGAACACCACCGGGTTCGGCAGCGTCACGTCGTTGCACCACGAGCACTGCGCCCGACGGCGCGGTGTCGCGTCCGCCCGCCGCAGGATCAACCCCACCGGGTCGCCCTCGAGCGTCGGAACCACGACGTACGCGCGGCCCTTGAACTTCGGGTCGCGCCAGCCCAGGAAGTCGAGCCGGTCCCAGTCGAGGCCGTCGAACGCCGGTGGGAGGGTGAGAACGGACACCTCCTTGCGGGAGGCGTTGGCGAAGCAGGCGCGCAGGGTCTTCTCGGAGACGGGTTGCATGGTGGAATGTCCGATCATGTCCGTGCCCGGCGCACAGTGCAGCGCGACCGGGAGAGAGTTCACATGGTGTGACCGTGCCCCGGGCGCACACGACCCTCGACAGGGTGGTGACGCGACCGGTGCGGAGCCGGGTCATCTGCTACCGGCGGCAGAGCCGTCGGCAACCTCCAGACGCCCGGGGGCACAGGTGAACGGGTAGGACATGTCCACGAACGTACCGGTGGCGCCGCGACGCGCGCAAACGGGTTCACAGGAACTCGGGTCCGACGGTGGGCAACGCATCGCGGCGGCACAACCCGGTCCCGTCGAGGAGATCGAGGGTGCGCAGACACCGTCGCACCAGATCTCCCGGAGTGGACGCCACGGTGCCCGCAGCGTGGAGAGCTGCGGCCAGTCCGTCGCCGCGCGCCCACCGGTGGATCGGGGTGACCCACGTCGGGTCCGGCTCCGCGGTGATCGGCAGGTCGTGGCGTTCCTCCGCGACGACGAGGTCGCGCCAACACCGCCGTGTCGCGTCCAGCGCCGCCGTGAGCGCAGGGGAGACACGCCCCGCCGTCGTCGCAGTGTGACGACGACCCTCGCCGAGAACGGTCGAGGCAACCGCCGCGAGTTCGGCGGGATCGAGGCCCGACCAGGCCCCGGTGCGAAGACACTCGGCCACGAGAAGATCGCTGCTGCAGTAGATCCGACGCAATCGCTGCCCGTCGTCGGTGATGTGGATCGATCCGCGCGCCGGATCGGCGAACACATACCCGCGTTCGTCGAGCAGGTCCAGGACACGGTCGAACCGCGCGGTGAGGCCCGCCGTGGCCGCGTGTACCTGCGCCCGCATGCGCTCGGTGTCGGCGGCGACCGCGGCGCGGCGCGCGGCGACGGAGAGCAGGACGTCGCGGTCGCGGTGCCGATGACCGGGGTGGGAGCGGAGCGCCCGGGCGAGTGCCGCGGCGGTGTCGGCGGTGCCGGAGCGTCGGGCGATCGCGAGTCGGTCACTCAGTTCGCGGTATTCGCCGAACCCGGCGACATCCGCCAGTTCGGCATCGAGTTCGGCGAGCACCGCGGTGTTGGTGCGCACCGCATCGGCGAGAGCGGCAACGGACCTCTCCGCCTCGAACTGCGCGAACGACCGACCCAGCAGTGCGCGGGCACCGTCGTGCCCGTGCCGCGCGACGAGATTGACGGTGGTGTTGTAGCCGACCGACAGCGAACTGTGCAGCGGATAGGTGCGGGTGGAGGCGAGGCCCGCGACGGTGGCGGGTGCGACGTCGCGGCTCCACACGACCACGACGTGCCCTTCGTCGTCGATGCCTCGGCGTCCCGCCCTGCCCGTGAGCTGTGTGTACTCACCGGCGGTGAGGTGGGTCGGCCCGGTCGCGGTGTGTTTGACGAGTCGTTCGAGGACGACGGTGCGCGCCGGCATGTTGACGCCGACCGCGAGGGTCTCCGTCGCGAACACCACGCGGACGAGACCCGCCGCGAACAGCTCCTCCACGACGTGCCGGAAGGTCGGTACGAGGCCCGCGTGGTGCGCGGCGAATCCTCGTTCGAGGCCGTCGAGCCAGTCGGGGAAGCCGAGTGCGTCGAGGTCGGCCGGGGGCATCGTCGCGGTGTGTCTCTCCGCGACCGCCCGGATGCGTGCGGCGTCCGCGGCCTCCGTCAGACGCAGTGGGGTGGAGAGACATTCGGAGACGGCCGCGTCGCAACCGGCGCGGCTGAAGCGGAACCAGACGGCGGGGAGCAACCGTTCGGCCTCGAGTCGCGTGACGACCTCGGCGACATCGATCCGGCCGCTGTCGCGGTGTCGGGTGCGTCGGCGGCGTCGACCCGGTTGCGGCGCGGCCTCGACCAGCTGCCGGTGTGCGATGTACCGCTCGAGGGTGGCGTCGACGGAGGTGCTTCCGGGGGAGAGCAGGTCGAACAGTCGACCGCCGGCGAGCATGTGCTGGGTGAGGGGAACAGGGCGTTGTTCGTCGACGACGACGTCGGTCGTACCGCGCACCCGGCTGAGCCATTCGCCGAAGGATTCCGCGTTGCTCACGGTCGCGGAGAGGCTGACCAGTCGCACCTCGGCGGGCAGATGCAGGATGGATTCCTCCCAGACGGCGCCGCGTTCACGGTCGGCGAGGTAGTGCACCTCGTCCATCACGACGTACCGGAGTCCGACGAGCAGCGGAGAGTCCCCGTGCAGCATGCTGCGCAACACCTCGGTGGTCATCACGACGATCGGCGCGTCGGGCAGCAGCGAGATGTCGCCGGTGAGCAATCCGACCCGGTCGTCGCCGAACCGCCTCGCCAGCTCGCCGTGTTTCTGGTTGCTCAGGGCCTTGAGCGGCGTGGTGTAGAAGAGGGTGCCGTCGCGGGCCAGCGCGAGGTGTGCCGCGAATTCGCCGACCACGGTCTTACCCGCGCCGGTGGGCGCGCAGACGAGGACGTCGCGCCCGGCTTCGAGTGCCCGGCAGGCCCGGACCTGGAATTCGTCGAGGGAGAATCCGAGCCCCGCCGCGAACTCGTCGAGATGCGGCACGTCCTGCATGTACACGCCTCCACGGTACGTGGGCCGGGTGGCGGGTCCACTCCCGTCACCGGCGACGTCGTGTCCGTGCCGCGATGCGAACGATGACAATCGGTGATGTAGATCACTCGTAAGGGGGAATTGATGGCGGATCGGGCACGTTAGTTGAGTTGAACAGACTCAAGTCGCAGAGAAAGGCTACGGAATGCCGGCATTCTTCGGGCCTGGTGGCCCCGGCCGCATCGACATCACGCGCTTCATGAGCCGCGGCACCCAGGAACTCATGGCGACCGCCGCGCGCTACGCCACCGAGCGTGGCGACGCGGACCTCGATGTACTGCACGTCCTCCGTGCGATGGCGGAGCAGGACCCGGCCCGGACGGTGATGACCCGTTCCGGAGCCGATCCCGCCGCCGTGATCGGCGCGGTCGACGAACGGCTGCCGCAGAGCAACCCCGACGCGGGGTCCGCGACGCCCGCACTGAGCGGCGCGGTCCGCACCGCACTGCTCGAAGCGCATCAACTCGCGCGTGCACTGGGCTCCACCTACATCGATCCCGAACACCTGTTCTTCGCCCTCGCGGCCGATCGCACGCGGTCGGCCGGTCGTCTCCTCGCGTCGCTGGGCGTGACACCGCAGTCGCTGCAGGCGGCGCTCCAGCCGGGTCCGGCCGAGGAAGCGACGGTGGAATCGCAGACTCCCACACTCGACAAATACGGTGTGGACCTGACCGACCGCGCTCGGGGTGGTGGAATCGACCCCGTCATCGGCCGCGCCGACGAGATCGAACAGACCGTCGAGATCCTCGCCCGGCGAACCAAGAACAATCCGGTGCTCATCGGCGAGGCCGGTGTCGGCAAGACGGCGATCGTCGAGGGCCTCGCCCAGCGGATCGTCGACGGCGACGTGCCCGCGAAGTTGCAGGACAAGCGTGTCGTGCAACTCGATCTCACCGCGATGGTCGCGGGTACCCGCTACCGCGGTGACTTCGAGGAACGATTGACGTCGGCGCTCGACGAGATCGCGGCGCAGGACGGTGGGCTGATCGTGTTCATCGACGAACTGCACACGGTCGTCGGGGCAGGCGGCGGTGGCAGCGAGGGCGCGATGGACGCCGGCAACATCCTCAAGCCGAAGCTGGCCCGAGGTGAGCTGCACGTCGTGGGCGCGACCACCCTCGACGAGTACCGCAAGCACATCGAGAAGGACCCGGCGCTCGAGCGACGATTCCAGCCGGTCACGGTGGGTGAACCCGCACGTGCGGACGCCCTCGCGATCCTGCACGGTCTACGCGACCGGTACGCCGAGTTCCACGGTGTCCGGTACACCGACGACGCGCTCGACGCCGCCGTCGACCTGTCGGTGCGGTATCTGCCCGATCGGCACCTGCCCGACAAGGCGATCGATCTGATCGACCAGGCCGGTGCCCGGTTGCAGCTGCGCAACCCGCGGGTGGACACCGAGCAGCTGCGAGAGCAGTTGGCCGTGCTCGAGGCGGACAAGGATGCCGCGGTCGCCGCGGAACGCTACGAGGAGGCGTCGCGTCTGCGTGACGAGATCACCCGGGTGCAGAACAGCATCGAGGCGGGTGCCCCGACGGACGCCGACACGCCGGTGGTCGACACCGACGTGATCGCCGAGATCGTCTCTCGCGCGACGGGCATTCCCGTCACCCGGATGACGAGCGCCGAGAAGGATCGACTGCGCACTCTCGAGGACGAACTGCACAACCGCGTCATCGGGCAGGACGACGCGGTCCGGGCGGTGGCACGTGCGGTGCGGCGTAGCCGCTCCGGCATGAGCGACCCGCACCGTCCGGTCGGCAGCTTCCTGTTCCTCGGGCCCACCGGTGTCGGCAAGACCGAACTGGCCAAGGCGCTTGCCGAAGTGCTGTTCGGTGACGAGAAGAAGATGCTGCGGTTGGACATGAGCGAGTTCGGTGAGCGCCACACCGTCAGCCGTCTCGTCGGTGCTCCTCCGGGCTACGTCGGATACGGCGAGGCCGGTCAGCTCACCGAGCAGGTGCGCCGCAATCCGTACTCGGTGGTGTTGCTCGACGAGATCGAGAAGGCGCACCCGGACGTGTTCAACACGTTGCTGCAGGTCCTCGACGACGGTCGACTGACCGACGGGCAGGGACGCACGGTCGACTTCGGTAACACCGTGGTGATCATGACCAGCAACCTGGGCTCCGACATCATCTCGAGCAAGGGTGGGGCCCTCGGATTCACCACCGGCGATGCCGAAGCCGCGGAGAAGCCGCTGCGTGATCGCGTGATGGCGCGGCTGCGCGAGACCATGCGTCCGGAATTCCTCAACCGGATCGACGAGATCGTGCTGTTCCGCAAGCTCGACGACGAGCAACTGCGGCACATCACCGATCTGCTCCTCGCGGACACTCGGAAACGTCTGCAGGAGAAGAACATCGGTTTCGACATCGATGCTGCCGCCGTCGACTGGCTTGCCGACCGCGGGCGTCAGCCCGAGTTCGGCGCCCGCCCGTTGCGCCGAGCGATCCAGCGTGAGGTCGACGACCGCATCGCCGATCTGCTGCTCGACGACCTGCTGGTCGAGGGTGGTGCGGTGTCCGTCGAGGTCGAGGACGGTGACCTGATCGTCCGGTAGGGCGTGACACAGCGGGACGAGCCGGCGGGCCCCTCGTCGAAACGAGAGGCCCGCCGGAGGCAGGGACCGGGAGTTGCTGCAGCCCTCAGCTCTCCGCGCGATCCGCAGTAGGCCTGACCAGAAATCTAGGTTAGGCAAACCTAATGCGCAAGTGTTTCGTGAAATCTCTTCCGACTCGATCCACCGCAGCGTCGCGACCTGGAAGAACGGACCGTCCCGTCCCGTCCCGTCCCGTCCCGTCCCGTCCCGTCCCGAGGCGAGGCGAGGCGAGGTGAGGCCGTCCCCTTCCGAGCGAGTGGTACACCCGATCGACTGAATCGAGCGGGTGTACCACTCGCTCCGGGGGGCGGGGCGGGCGCGACCGGCACGGCTCTGTTATCGTGGCCGACATGCAGCGCGCATATTTCTGGTTTAGCAGGCCGGCCCGGGGTGGGTCGGTCGGCGTAACCGAGCGCTGACTTCTTCCACCCACGAGCCGGATTCCGACCGGCTCGCGGGCGCTTTCGAGGGTTCTTCCGGGTCGGTCTCCCACCACCGAGAACAGGAACGCAACCCATGAGCACCGTTTCCACCGAGATCTCCACCAGCGACCTCGACGAGCAACGCACCGTTCGGATCAGTCCGTTGGCCGCGCCGTCGCAGATCCGCGCCGAGTACGCTCCCGACGAGGTCGCCGCGGCGACCGTCCGCTCGGGGCGCGCCGCGACCGTCGACATCCTGAACGGCACCGACGACCGCCTCGTCGTGGTCGTCGGCCCGTGCTCCGTGCACGATCCCGTCGCCGCCATCGACTACGCGCGCCGTCTCGCCGCGAAGGCCGAAGAACTGCGCGACGACCTGCACGTCGTGATGCGCGTGTACTTCGAGAAGCCGCGCACCACTCTCGGTTGGAAGGGTCTGCTCAACGATCCGCACCTCGACGGCACCTACGACATCAACACCGGTCTGCGCATCGGACGGAAACTGCTGCTCGACGTCTCGAGCCTCGGCCTTCCGGTGGGGTGCGAGTTCCTCGATCCGATCCTCCCGCAGTACTACGCCGACCTCGTCACCTACGGCGCGATCGGTGCGCGCACCGCGGCGAGCCAGGTGCATCGCCAGCTGTGCAGCGCGCTGTCGATGCCGGTGGGGATCAAGAACTCCACCGAAGGAGACGTGCAGGTCGCGGTGGACGGCACCCGCGCCGCCGGGGCGAGCCACGTCTTCCCCGGAACCGACCTCGAGGGCAACACGGCGCTGATCGAGACCGCCGGCAACCCGGATTGCCACGTCATCCTGCGCGGCGGCAGCGCCGGACCGAACTACGACGCCGCGACCGTCGCCGACACGATGGCGCGACTGCGCAAGGGTGGGCTGCCGGAGCGTGTCGTCATCGACGCGAGCCACGGCAACAGCCGCAAGGACCACGAGAAGCAGGTCGACGTCGTCACCGACATCGCGGAGCGCCTCGAGGCGGGCGAGAAGGGCATCGTCGGGCTCATGCTCGAGAGCTTCATCGAGGCGGGTCGTCAGGACCTCACACTCGGTGAGGCCGACAAGCTCGACTACGGCAGGTCCATCACCGATGCCTGCATCGACTGGGCGACGACGGCCGCGCAGCTCGATCGTCTGGCGGAGGCCGTGCGCACCCGCCGCTCATGATGCTTGACCCGGACGTAGCGTCAGGGTTGATCCTGGAATCGTGAAGATCGGTGAACTGGCCGAGGCTGCCGGCACGACCGTCCGCGCCATCCGGCACTACCACCGGCTCGGGCTGCTCCCCGAGCCACCGAGGTCCTCCAACGGGTATCGCGTGTACGCGTTGGAGGATCTCGTGCGTCTGATGCGTATCCGCTGGCTGGCCGGTTCAGGGGTGCCGCTCGCCTCGATACCGACGATGCTCGGATCCGCCACCGACGGCGACGCCCGGACAGATCTCACCGCCGATCTCGAAGCTCTCCTCGCCGACGTCGACGCACAGCTGACCGCTCTCGCCGGCAAGCGGCGCGCGCTCGGCGCGATGCTCGACGGGCATCGGCGGGGCGGAGCGATCTCGCCACTGCCCGAATCGCTCGCGGCGGCCTTCGACGAGCTCGTCGAAGGCGAGAACGATCCGGACACCCGCGCGCTGTTCGTGCGTGAACGCGACAGCTGGGAGATCCTCGCGCTCTCGGGACGCACGCCGCAGACCTATCTGGACGCGGCGAGCGCGATCGTCACCGACCCCGTGCAGCGGCACGCCGTCGTCGCGCTCTACCGGCGGTTCGGGGCGCTCGCCGGGCGGGATCCGGCCACCGCGCGATCGGAGATCGACGCCGTCGCCGACGGGCTCGTCCGGTTCGTGGCTCCGCTGCTGGACACCGCCGACACACTCTTCGCCGATTGGGCCGCACAGGCCGCCGACGCCGTGGCACGGGGCGAACCCCTCCTCGTCGAGATGCTCCCCGATCCCGCGCAGCGGGCGGTGGCCGTCCACCTGATCGAACACCTCGCCGCCGGACCGGAGGAACACCGATGACCGATCCCGCTGCACGCCGCCTCCACGCGGCGGCCCTGGCGATCACCGTCGCGGCCGCGGTCGTCAACGCCGTCCTCGCCGCGGCCGGGATCGTGTCGCCGACGACCGCGTTCACGCTGTGGCTCGCCGTCGAACTGCCGCTCGCGGCGATCCTGACGACGATCACGGTCGTGAGGGTCCGAGCCGCCCGCCGGCGGGGGCGCACGTGGAGCGAAGTCCTCGACGACGTCGCCGGACCGACCCCGGCCGAACTCATCCGCTTCGAACTGCGCGGATACCGTTCGTTGTGGTTGTGGTTGCGCCGTCGGTACGACGGGGTGTCGTCCGGTGTCGAACCGATCGGCTACACGAAGGGCACGATGGCCGTACCGGTGGCCTTCCTCGTCGCCGCCGTCGCCGAGACGGTCGTCGTGCACGTGCTGGTGCCGTGGCCTCCCGTTCGCACCGTGTTGCTGTTGCTGTCGCTGTGGGGGCTCGTCCAGATCGCCGGTGTCCTCACCGGCCGCATCACGCATCCGCACCTGCTCGCCGCCGACCGGTTGATCGTGCGGTCAGGTCACCAGGTGATCGTCGAACTCGAGCGCGCCGCCGTGCGCAGGTGTGTCGCGCGGCGGCGGTGGGAGCACACCGACGTCACCGTCGACGGCGAGGCCCTGTACCTGCCGGGGCCGGACGGGACGTGCGTGGACCTCGTCCTCACCGAACCCGTCGAGGTCCGGGTTCCACGGTTTCTCGCGCACCGGCGCCCCACCGCGACGGTGTCGCGCCTGTCGTTGCAGGTGGACGACCCCGACGCGGTGGCGGCGTCGCTGACACCGCGGTCGACCGACGGTGCCTCGCGGATCAGAGCAGGGGAGTGAAATCCCTGCTGCCCAGGTAATCCGGTCGCGGATTACCCGCCGCGAACGGTTCGACCGGGAGGTTCTCGACGCTGTTGAAGACCACGAACAGGTTCGAGCGCGGGAACGGGGTGATGTTCCCGTTCGAGCCGTGCATGCAGTTCGAGTCGAAAACCGTGGCGGAACCGGCGGATCCGAGGAAGGTGGTGATCCCGAACTCGGCGGCCATGCGGGTGAGGGTGTCCTCGTCCGGCGACCCCGTCGGCGGAACGTGCGTCACCAGTGACTCACGGTAGTAGTCGTCGGGGGTCTCCCCGGCGCACGACACGTACGTGCGGTGCGAGCCGGGCATGATCATCAAACCACCGTTGTACCCGTAGTTCTCGGTGAGCGCGATCGAAATGCTCAGTGCCCGTGGCGCGGGCATCCCGTCCTCGGCGTGCCACGTCTCGAAATCCGAGTGCCAGTAGAACGGTCCGCCGCGGAAACCCGGCTTCACGTTCAGCCGTGACTGATGGACGTACACGTCGGATCCCAGTATCTGCCTGGCGATCCCGACGATCCCGGGGCGTCGGATGATCGAATCCACCAGCGGGCTGAGGCGATGAACGTCGAACACGGAGCGGACATCGCCGCTCCCGCGCTCACGGACGACCTTCTCGTCGTCACCGAGCTCACGACCGAGTCGTGACGTTTCCTCCAGCAGATTTCCGACGTCATTGGCTGCGAGAAGCGCTTCCGCAGTGTGGAATCCGCGCATATCGTAATCGGCGATCGCCGCGGAATCCAATGGCCCGTCGTTCGCGGATCCCCACACGACGGGGTCCTTCCGCTCGACGGATTCCCAGTTCGTTCGGCCACGGGTCGGATATTCGTCCTTGACGACCGTGCGCATACGGTTGAATCACCCTCTCGTTGATCGATGACGGTCCGATCCCGACCGTCCCACTACCGAGCGCGGGATGCAACCCGGCCGGTCGGCGGTGTCGCGCGCGTCGTCGCAGTTCGTCGTGCTGCGGTGCCCCGTGCCGAGGTGTCCCGTGCCGCGGTTCCCGAACCCACGACGACAGCGGAAACGCCGTCGGTGACGACACCGGAACATTGTCGGTGCGACGGCAGCACACTGTCGGTGGCCCTCGGTACTGTCTTCGCATGGGATACGAATTTCAGGTGACGATCGATTCCGGCAGCCCACACACCCAGGCGAAATGGTGGGCGGAGGCACTCGGGTGGCGGGTGGAGCCCAGCGACGAGGACTTCATCCGCGGTCTCGTCGCCGCAGGTCATGCCCGTGAGGACGACACCGAGGTCTTCGAAGGCAGGCTCGTGTGGCGGGTGGGGGCGGCGATCTCCGACCCCGACAATCCGGCGCGGCCTCGCGTGCTGTTCCAGCGGGTCCCCGAGGGTAAGACGGTGAAGAACCGGATGCATCTGGACATCCGGGCCGGCGACGACAGCGAGGCCGTCGTGGCGCGACTGGAGGCGGCGGGCGCCGCGGTGCTCCACCGTGGCCGGCAGGGCCCGTTCGAGTGGATCACGATGGCCGACCCCGAGGGCAACGAGTTCTGTGTGGGGTAGCGGGAGCGCCTTCCGGGCAGTTCCTCGACTCAGCTCCGGACGCGAAACGAACTGGGCGTCTTACCCGTCCAGCGTTTGAACGCGCGCCGGAACGCACTCGGCTCCGAGAATCCGAGGCGGGCGGACAGGTCGTCGACGGGTTGGCCGCGTCGCAGGCCCGCCACGGCGAGGTCGAGCAGCACCTGTTCCCTCAACTGGCCGAGGGACGTGCCTTCCTGTCGCAACAGTCGACGCAGATGCGGTGGACTCACCGCGAGCGTCGCGGCGATCTCGTCCGCCGTCGCCGTCCGCCCCTTGACCCCGGCCTCGAAGATGCTACGCACCTGCGCGGACACCGTCGAATCGTATTCACGTTCCGACAGCATGAGATTCGGTGACTCACGGAGATACTCCTCGAGCGTCTCCTCGGTCCGGACGACGGGCGCCGACAGCGCGGAGCCGTCGATCTCGAGGGCGGCCCGACCCGCCCCGAACGTCACCGGCACTCCGAAGATCGCGTCGTAACTGCGGGCGAGTACCGGATCGGGTGCGGCGTACGGCAACAGCACCGACACGAGCGGCACCCGACCTCCGACGAGCCACGCGGCGAACCGATGCAGCAGCATCAGCAGGAAATCGATCGTCACCCGGGTCTTCTCGGTGACCTCGCCGGGCAGCACGATGTCCAGGAACGTGGTGTCCTCACCGGGTGTCAGGCTCAGTGGCGGCAGGGATATCAACACGCGGTTGACATCGACCATCCGTTCCAACACGTGGGCGAGGTCGCGGCAGTGGACCAGCGTCAGACACATGATGCGGAACGATCCGCGCGGCACCGGACCGTCACCGAGACCGAACATCTCGTCGTCGGTGATCTGCCAGACCTTTCTGGTGAACGCGCTGACCTGTTCCGGTGTGAGTCGCGCGTGCGGATGGCTCAGCACCGCGCGGCTGATCCGGCCCGCGTCGAGGGCCGGGGTGAGATCGATACCTTCGTTCGCTGCGAGATGGACTGCACGACCGACGAAGTCGGAGGGGATCGTGGGCGACGACATCGGTTACGGTGTCTCCCGGCGATCGGCGGGCGCCAGGGTGCGCAACCGACGCACCGCTTCGGCCAGGACATCGTCACGTTTGCAGAACGCGAAGCGCACCAGGTGGTTCCACGACGCGGCATCATCGGCGAAGACGCTCACCGGGACGGCGGCGACGCCGATCCGTTCGGGGAGCGACCGGCAGAAGTCGACCCCGTCGTCGAATCCGAGGGGTCGGATGTCGGCGCAGACGAAGTACGTTCCCGCAGAATCGAGAACGTCGAACCCGGTTTCGGTGAGCGCCCGGGACAGCGCGGTCCGTCGGCGTTGCAGGTCGGCCCGCATCGTCGATATCCACGACTGCTCGTGCCGCAGCGCGTACGCGACGGCGGGTTGGAACGGACCGCCGCCGACGAAGGTCAGGAACTGTTTCGCGGCGCGTACCCCGTCGACGAGTTCGCGGGGGCCGAGCGCCCACCCGATCTTCCAGCCGGTGACGTTGAAGGTCTTCGCGGCACTCGAGACGGTGACGGTGCGTTCGGCCATGCCCGGCAGGGAGGCGAGCGGCACGTGGCGGCGCCGGTCGTAGACGAGGTGCTCGTACACCTCGTCGGACAACACGAGCAGGTCGTGGTCGCAGGCGAGGCGGGCGAGTGCCTCGAGTGCGTCCGGCTCGTACACGGTGCCGGTCGGGTTGTGCGGGGTGTTGACCACGATCATGCGGGTGCGATCGGTGACGGCGGCACGCAGGGCAGCGACGTCCGGAACGAATCCGCTGCCCCGTCGGGCGAGCGGCACGGCGCGGCGGGACGCCCCGGCCAGCGCCACCGCAGCGGCGTACGAGTCGTAGTAGGGCTCGGTGAGCAACACCTCGTCGCCGGGTTCGACGAGACCGAGCAGGGCTGCGCTGATCGCCTCGGTCGCGCCGACGGTGACGAGAACCTCGGTGTCCGGGTCGTATCGCACTCCGTAGCGTTCGGCGCGGTCCGCGGCGATCGCCGCACGCAACTCCGGTGTTCCGGGGCCCGGCGGATACTGGTTGAGTCCGTCGGCGATGGCGCCGCGGGCAGCCTCGAGCATGGCCGGTGGTCCGTCGACGTCGGGAAAGCCCTGCCCCAGGTTGATCGCGTCGTGTCGCACCGCGAGCGCCGTCATCTCGGCGAAGATCGTGGATGTGAACGGTCGCAGCCGCGCGACGGTGCGGCTGGGGCCCGAAGACGACGAATCGACCATTTCTGCAGCGTAGCCGCCGGGCCGAGTGGTGTGTTGGCCGCCACGTCACATCTGCGGGGTCTGTCTCGTCCACATGATGGAGACTCGGAAATACGAGTCGGGAATCACGGACGAGGGAGGACGTCATGACCAGGATCGCGCCGGTGCGCCCGGAGCAGGCCGGACTGTTCACGAAGATCGCCTACAGGATCGCGGGGCGCATGTTCGGCGAGGTGCCCGAGCCGTTCGCGGTGAGCGCGCATCACCCGGGCCTGCTGCGGGCGAGCGGCCTGCACGAGATGCTCGCCGAGCGCACCTCGAAGACACTGCCGAAGAACGTGCGGGAGATCGCCGTGTACCGGGTGGCGTGGACGATCGGATGCTCGTGGTGCGTCGACTTCGGGACGATGCTCCAGCGTCTCGACGGTCTCGACACCGAACGGCTCGAGCACATCGCCGAATATGCCACGTCCGACCTGTACAGCGACGACGAGAAGGCAGCGATCGCATACGCCGACGCGATGACCGGGGACGTCGCGAACGCGGTGACCGACGAGCAGGTCGCCGATCTCGAGCGTCGCTTCGGGCCGGCGGGGGTGGTGGAGCTGACCTACCAGATCGGGCTCGAGAACATGCGTGCCCGGATGAACTCGGCGCTCGGCATCCACGACCAGGGTTTCAGCACCGACGCGTGCCGGGTGCCGTGGGAGAGCACCGACAGCGGTGGCGGGGATGCGGTTCAGGGCAGCACGATCTCGGCGATCACACCGGGGTTGAACGCGACTTCCCAGCGGAAGCCGTCCGGATCGGCGAAGTAGCCGGTGTAGCCACCCCACGAACGTTCGACGCCCTCCCCGACGGGATCCGCGCCGGCGCTGCGCGCGGTGGCGAGGACGGTGTCGACCTCCTCGCGGGTCGCGACGTTGTGGGCGAGGGCGATCGGGGGAGGAGCGTCGGGTGTGAGGTCCACCCCGACCTCCTCCTCGAATTGCGCGCGGTCCCACAGGGACAACATCACGTGCTCGCCGACGCGGATCATCAGGACCTCGCCGGGCACGTCGACCGTGGACGTCCAACCGAGCCCGTCGAGGTAGAACCGGCGGGAGCGGTCCACGTCGGCGACGGCGAGCGTGATGAAGCTGATGCGTTGGTCCATGGTCACTTCTCGACCTCCGGTGTCGGGGTTTCGGCCTCGGAGTGTGCCGCGATGCGCAGGCCCGCGAACTTCTCCGGGTTCGCGATGTCGTAGGCGGCACACACCCGTCCGTCGCGGACGGTGACGGCGAGGACACGCGGCGGGAATCCGGGGTGGGTGTCGTCTCCGGGAGAACCCGGGTGGACGAAGCCGAGCCTGCCGTTGACGAGCACCGGTCGGAAGGCCAGCAGCGATTCGGGGCCGTACATCCGCACCAGCCCGAGGAAGAACCGGGCGGACCGGTCGGCGCCGACGATGACGTTGAGTGCGGTGCGGGTGGTGCCCCCGGCGTCGCCGATGGCCCGGGCATCCGGTGTCAGCGCCGCCAGGACGGTATCGATGTCGCCGGTGGCGAGCGCGGCGACGAGTTGCTGTGCCGCCCGTTCGTGTTCTTCCGCCGGCACCGGGGGCGGCGCGTCGGCGACGGCCCGCCGCCCCCGCGACGCGAGTTGCCGGGCCGCAGGTGCCGCGATGTCGAGGATCCGCGCGATCTCGTCGAACGGCACTCCGAATCCGTCGTGCAGCACGAACGCGATGCGCTGCGACGGGGTGAGGGTGTCGAGGATGACGAGTGCGGCCAGCCGATTGTCGTCGCCCCGAATCACCTCGTCGAGGGGGTCGGGTGGGGTGGTGCCCGTGAGCGGGGTGACGATCGGTTCGGGCAACCACTGGCCGGTGTACGTCTCTCGCCGGACCGCCGCCGAACGCAGCCTGTCGAGACACAGCCGCCCGACGACGGTGGTCAGCCAGGCGCGCAGGTCCTCGATGCTGTCGGTATCGGCACCGTCGAGTCGCAGCCACGCCTCCTGCACGGCATCCTCGGAGTCGGCGACGCTGCCCGTCAGGCGGTAGGCCACGGACATCAGATGCCCACGGTGTTCCTCGAACGAGACCGCCGGTTCGGCTGCGCGCATGCCCTCGATGCTCGCACACTGCCGGTGTACGCGCCGCGACACATCGCGCATCCGGGAGGCCGGAAATGAACAGGGGACAACCGGTGGGGGAGCCGTGACGGTCACGAGTGCGGGTCTGCTGCTGTACCGGATCGACGACGCAGGCCTGCTGTCGGTGTGGTTGGTGCATCCGGGCGGGCCGTACTGGCGGAACAAGGTCGAGGCGGCCTGGTCGATTCCGAAGGGCGAATACGTCGATGGTGAGGACCCGCGGGATGTCGCGCTGGCCGCCGCGTTCGGGGCGGATCCGACGGTTCCCGGAGGTGGACGACGCACGGTGGCAGACCGTTCCGGAGGCCACGCCCCGACTCGTCAGGGGGCAGCGGCCGATCCTCGATGCGTTGAGGGTGCACCTCGACGATGTTGGCAGGCGGTACCGGGTGCGGTGATCGCCCCGTGCTCGACGACATGTCCGTCCGGACGGGCAAGACTGTTCAGGGTTTTCTGAATTCAGGGTTTCATGTACTGTTGGGGCGTGGAATCGGTGCTGCATCGGGACGCGCTCACCCGCTTCGGATATGCCCTGTCGGATACGACGAGGACGCAGGTCCTGCTGAACCTTCGGGCGGGTCCGGCGTACCCGTCCGAGTTGGCCGACCGGATCGGGGTCTCTCGGCAGGTGCTGTCGAATCATCTTTCCTGCCTTCGCGGTTGCGGGCTGGTTGTGGTCGTTCCGGAAGGTCGGCGCAGCCGGTACGAGTTGGCCGACCCGCGCATCGGGCGGGCGCTCGACGATCTGGTCGGACTCGTGCTGGCCGTGGACCCGAGCTTCTGTCCGGACGCCGACGACAGGGGATGCTGCTGATGCCTTCCCGTCTCGGAACGCCGACGGGCAGATCTGTGCCGTCCGGCGACCGGAGGCGAGTGCTGGCACGCAGGATCCGGTGGTTCGTCACCGCGACGATCGCGTACAACATCATCGAAGCGGTCGTCGCGATCGGCGAGGGAGCGCGGGTGTCGTCCACCGCGCTCATCGGTTTCGGTCTCGATTCGGTGATCGAGGTGTCGTCCGCCGCGGCGGTGGCGTGGCAGTTCGCGGGTGCGGACCCGGAGAGGCGGGAGAAGGTCGCGCTGCGGATCATCGCGCTGTCGTTCCTCGCGCTGGCCGGGTACGTGACGGTCGACGCGATCCGTGCCCTGTTCGGTCTCGGCGAGGCCGGGCACTCGCGCATCGGGATGGTGCTCGCTGCGGTCAGTCTGATGATCATGCCCGTGTTGTCGTGGGCGCAGCGCCGCGCCGGTCGTGAACTCGGCTCACTCTCCGCGGTTGCCGATTCCAAGCAGACCCTGCTGTGCACCTACCTGTCCGCGGTGTTGCTGATCGGCCTGCTGCTCAACGGTCTGTTCGGCTGGTCCTGGGCCGATCCGGTCGCCGCCCTCGTCATCGCGGCCATCGCCGTGCGGGAGGGTGTGAACGCATGGAACGGTGACGTCTGCTGCACCGCACCGGTTTCCAATGGAGCGTCCGCTGAGTACGGCGCGGATGCCGACTGTTGCGGTCGTTGATCGTGCTCGTTGCAGTGGGACGTCCCGGTCGACGCGTCGCTCAGCGGCAGCAGTTCGGGTCGAGTACCGCGCGCAGTGCTTCGAGTGCGGCGCCGCGTGCGCGATGGTGCACGTTCATGCCGCGTCGCTCGGACTCGACCATGCCCGCCTTGCGGAGCTGACCGAGGTGGTGGCTGACGGTGGATTCGGCGAGTCCGACGGCGGCCGCCAGGTCGCACGTGCACGGTGCACCGTCGTCGGCGGTGAGCAGGATCGACATCAGTCGGACGCGAACCGGATCGGCGAGAGCCTTGAGTCGGAGTGCGACCTCCAGGGCGGCGGCGTCGGTCATGGGGGCGGACGAGACGGGCGCGCAGCAGATGGGTGCGGAGACGTCGATCGTCGGGAGCGTCTTCGGCATGACACCACCCTAGCCAGGCTCTTGACTTATGTCGAACGGGTAGCGCACTCTGGCGGGCGCCAGCAATTCGATATACATCGCAGAGGTGGAGGCGTCATGTCCCGCGTACAACTCGCACTCAACGTCGACGACCTGGAGGAGGCGGTCACGTTCTACACGAAACTCTTCGGCTCCCCGCCGGTGAAGCTGGAGTCGGGCTACGCGAACTTCGCGCTCACCGAACCACCGCTGAAGCTGGTGCTGTTCGAGAACCCCGGCAGCGGTGGCACCATCAACCATCTCGGAGTCGAGGTCGGTTCCTCGGAGACCGTGCACGTGGAGATCGCCCGGCTCACCGGTGAGGGACTCTTCACCGACGAGGAGATCGGAACGACCTGTTGTTTCGCCACGCAGGACAAGGTGTGGGTGACCGGGCCGTCCGGGGAGAAGTGGGAGATCTACACCGTCCTCGCGGATTCGGAGACCTTCGGTTCGAGCCCGCGACACATCGACGGCCCGTCCGTCGCGGAGGCCGACGGCTCCTGTGGCGCCGTCACCGAGCCGGCTCGCTGAAGGTCGTGCGTCGGGGCCACCGTGCGCGGGTGGCCCCGACCCACTCACCTCCGGTTCTCGCCGATCAGCTCGACGATCAGTGCGTGGACCTTCGTCCGGATCTCGTCGCGGATCCGACGTACGCTCTCGGTTCCCTGCCCGGCCGGGTCGTCGAGCACCCAGTCCCGGTACGAGATACCGGGGAAGACCGGGCACGTGTCGCCGCACCCCATCGTGATCACCACGTCCGATGCCTCGACCGCGTCCGCGGTGAGGACCTTCGGGTTCTGCGCGGAGATGTCGATGCCGAGCTCGGCCATCACCGCGACCGCGACCGGGTTCACCCGATCGGACGGTGCGCTCCCGGCGGATCGCACCTCGATCCGGTCACCGGCCAGTTCGGTGAGGAACCCGGCGGCCATCTGCGACCGGCCGGCATTGTGGACGCAGACGAACAACACGCTCGGTGTGGGCACGGTGTCAGACCTCCTTCGGTGACAGCGGTGCGGTGGATGATTCGCGGTCCGTGAACCGTGCGCGCAGCGCGAGCGAGACGTAGACCAGGCCGACGAGCACCGGAACCTCGATCAGTGGGCCGACCACCCCGGCGAGGGCCTGTCCGGAGGCGGCCCCGAAGGTGGCGATCGCCACCGCGATGGCCAGCTCGAAGTTGTTGCCCGCCGCGGTGAACGCAAGGGTGGTGGTGCGCGCGTAGCCGAGTCCCAGTGCGGCACCGAGTAGATAACCGCCGGCCCACATGATCGCGAAGTACGCCAGCAGCGGAAGCGCGATCCGCACGACGTCGACGGGGTTCGAGGTGATCCGGTCGCCCTGGAGCGCGAACAGGATCACGATCGTGAACAACAGCCCGTACAGGGCCCACGGACCGATGCGGGGCAGAAAACGCTCCTCGTACCAGGTTCGTCCCCGGGCCTTCTCTCCGATGCGGCGGGTCAGGAACCCGGCGAGCAACGGGATGCCCAGGAAGACCAGCACGGAACGCGCGATCTGCCACGGAGAGACATCGAGGGTGGTCTGCTCGAGCCCGAGCCATCCGGGCAGCACGGACAGGTAGAACCAGCCCAGGGCGGCGAACATGATCACCTGGAACACCGAGTTGATCGCGACCAGTACCGCGGCGGCTTCTCGGTCGCCGCAGGCGAGGTCGTTCCAGATGATGACCATGGCGATGCATCGCGCCAGTCCGACGATGATCAGTCCCGTGCGGTACTCCGGGAGATCCGGCAGGAACAGCCACGCCAACGCGAACATCAGCGCCGGGCCGAGGATCCAGTTCAGCAGCAGTGAACCGAGCAGCATCCTGCGGTCGCCCGCGACGGTGTCGAGGCGGTCGTAACGCACCTTCGCCAGCACCGGGTACATCATGATCAGCAGGCCGAGCGCGATCGGCAGTGAGATTCCGTCGATCTCGACGGCGGACAATGCGTCGCCGAGTCCCGGGACCGTGCGCCCCAGAAGGAGCCCGGCGATCATCGCGACACCGATCCACACCGGGAGGAACCGGTCGAGTACGGACAGTCCGCCCACGACGGTGGGGGCTGCTGTCGCCCCGGTCACCGGTGGGCCTCCGCCGCGGAGTCGTCCGGGACGGGGCTGCACCGTGAGCCCTCCACTACGCCCGGTTCGGGTGCGAGCGCCCTCGCGAGCTGCGCCAACGCGGACGGGATCACCCGGTAGTACACCCATGTCGCGCGGCGTTCGCACTCGAGCAGACCGGCCGTGCGCAACACCTTGAGGTGGTGGGAGATCGTCGGCTGCGACAGGTCGAACGACCCGGAGATGTCGCAGACACATGCCTCTCCGCCGGGGTGGGAGGCGATCAGCGACATCAAGCGCAGGCGCACCGGGTCGCCGAGAGCCTTGAACATCGCGGCCAGCTCGCCGGTCCGGTGTTCGCTCAGCGGCTCGTGCATCAGCGGCGGGCAGCACGGCTCGGCGCCCACCTCGATCTGGTTCGACATCTTTCTATATTGACAGCTATCGATTCAATGCGCGAATCCGACCGGTGCGCGGTGGCGGTCCGCATCCACCCTTTCGTTCACCGTGCGCGCAACCGTTGGCGTCGACCGCGCCGACCGAGATGCTGACCGGGTCCTGATCGAACCGTTCCCGACCCGACCGGAAAGGGGCTGTCGTGCACAGCTGTCCGAACTGTCGCTGAACAACGCCGAACGTTCTCGAACCGCAGCCCGCGCCGAGCGGGCCGACACGATACCGCTCGCGCCGAGCGGGCCGACACAAGGACACCTCCCACGATGTCGCAATCGACACAACAACCGTCGACCTCGCGCCGACGACTCGCCCCCGCTGTAGCCCTCGTGACAACGCTGCTCGCCCTGGTCGTCGTCGGCACTGCGTGCTCGTCGCGTTCCGAGGCCGCGGTCACCGCAGACGGCCGCACCGTGCTTCGCTACGAAGGCGCGGCCGGACAGGTCGGATTCCCCGAACTCGCCGAGGCTCTCGGGTACTACGAGAGGATCGAACTCGACTGGATCGGCGACAACGGCAACGGCCCCCAATCGCTGCAGAACACCGCGACCGGCCAGATCGACTTCGGTTCCGCGTTCAACGGTGCCGTGATCAAGGCGCAGGCCGGCGGGTCACCGCTCACCGGGGTGCTCGCCTCCTACGGGTCCGACGAACGGACCTTCAACGGGTACTACGTCCTCGACGACGGTCCCATCCGCTCCGCCCGCGACCTGATCGGCAAGAAGGTCGGGATGAACACCCTCGGCGCCCACCACGAGTTCCTGGTGCGTGAGTGGCTCGCGCAGCAGGGGCTGACCGCCGACGAGATCGCCCGGGTCGAACTGATCGTCGTGCCGCCCGTCAACACCGAACAGGCATTGCGAGAGGGACAGATCGACGTCGGCACGCTCGGTGGCATCTTCCGCGAGACCGCCGTCGAACGCGGCGGCCTCCGGCCGCTGTTCACGGACGAGTCGTTGTTCGGCTCGTTCAGCTACGGAACCTACGTGTTCCGAAACGATTTCATCGCGCGCAACCAGGATGCCGTGGCCGATTTCGTGCGGGGAACCGCGCGTGCCATCCGGTGGGCCCAGACCACCCCGCGCGACCGGGTCGTCGCGACGTTCGAGGAGATCATCGACGGCCGCGGACGCAACGAGAACACCGACCTCGTCGGGTACTGGAAGAGTCCCGGGATCGCCGGACCGGGCGGTGTGGTCACCGACCAGGAGATCCGGACGTGGCTCGACTGGCTCACCCGCAACGGCGAACTCGACGACGGTGCGCTCACTCCGGCCGACGTCTACACCAACGACCACAACCCGTACGCCGACGGCACCTACGACCCGGCGAGCGGCCCCGACGGACAACCCCTGCAGGAGGAGTCGAAATGAGCAGCGACCCCAAACTCCGGCTCGAACACGTCACCAAGCGATTCCCGGTGCGCGGCAGCGACGACACGTTCACCGCGCTCGACGACGTCAGCTTCGATCTCGCCGAGGGGGAACTCCTCGTCCTCGTCGGCCCGAGCGGATGCGGCAAGTCCACCCTGCTCGATCTGCTCGGTGGGCTCACCGCCCCCACCTCGGGGCGAATCCTGCTCGACGGCAGACCCGTCACCGGCCCCGGGCTCGACCGGGGAATCGTCTTCCAGCAGTACGCACTCCTTCCGTGGCGCACCGCCCGCGCGAACATCGAGTTCGGTCTCGAGGCCGAGGGGCTACCCGCACGGACCCGGCGCGAAGTCGCCGACCACCATCTCGAACTCGTCGGACTGGCCGGTTTCGGTGACCGCTACCCGCACGAGCTGTCCGGCGGGATGAAGCAGCGCGTCGCGATCGCTCGCAGTCTCGCGTTCGACCCCGAGGTGCTCCTCATGGACGAACCGTTCGCGGCGCTCGACGCCCAGACTCGTGAGTCGCTGCAGGACGAACTGTTACGGATCCGGCTCGAGACCGGCAAGACCATCCTGTTCATCACCCACGGTATCGATGAGGCCGTCTATCTGGGGCAGCGCGTCGCCGTCCTCACACCTCGGCCGGGGCGTGTGAAGACGATCGTGGACGTCGACATCGACCGCACCGTCGACGACGTCCGCTCGACCGAAGAGTTCCGTCACCACCGCCACATCGTCTGGACCGAGTTGCACTCCGAGACCGACCCGGCGGCGGGAAGTTCGCACGCCTCCGCGCCCCTAACGAAAGTGGTGGATCATGTCCGGAACTAGCGCGACCCTCGTTCGTGGCACTGCCGATGCGGTTGCGGCCGGCCCGGGCGTCGGCTCTGCGGGCCCCGCCGACGCGGGTGCCACAGATTCGGTGACGTCCGCGCGCGCGGGGCTCGCTCGACGGTTCGGCTCGTTCGTGTGGGGGCTTATCGAACCGGCCGTCGCGATCGTCGTGTTCTTGGCGCTGTGGGAGATCGCGCCTCGGGTCGGGCTCGTCGACGCGGTGTTCCTTCCTCCGTTCAGCACGGTCGTCGATGCGCTCGTCGACCTCGTCGTGTCGGGTCGACTCGCCGACCACCTCGGAGCCAGCCTGTCGCGTGCCGTCACCGGGTTCGCGGTCGCGTTGCTCGTCGCGGTGCCGTTGGGTGTGGTGATCGGCTGGTATCGGTCGGTCTCCGTGCTTCTCAACCCGATCCTCGAGATGTTCCGCAACACGGCGGTGCTCGCGTTGCTACCGGTCTTCGTTCTGGTGCTGGGGATCGGTGAGACCTCCAAGGTTGCGCTCGTGATCTACGCGAGTGTGTTCCCGATCCTGCTCAACACCATCTCCGGTGTGCGTACCGTCGATCCGCTGCTCGTCAAATCAGCTCGCTCACTGGGGCTTCCGACCTATCGATTGTTCCAGAAGGTGATCCTTCCGGCTGCCGTACCCACGATCTTCACCGGCATCCGGATGGCCGCCGCATCCTCGGTCCTGGTGCTCATCGCGGCCGAGATGGTCGGTGCGAAAGCAGGTCTCGGATACCTGATCACCGCATCACAACTCAACTTCCAGATCCCGAACATGTATGCCGGGATCGTCGCGATCTCCGTCGTCGGACTCGTCTTCAACGGTGTCCTCGTCGCCGTCGAACACCGGCTGTCGCGCTGGCGCGGCGCACAGCAGTAACAGTTCCCACCACTCCCGAGAGGTAGTTCATGTCCGATCAACACATCCACCTCAACGCCTTCCTCATGGGCGTCGGACACCACGAGGCCGCCTGGCGGCACCCCCGCACCGAGGCGCACCGCGTGCTCGACGTGGAGCACTTCCGCGAACTCGCGCGGATCGCCGAACGCGGCCGGCTCGACTCGGTGTTCCTCGCCGACGGACTGGCCGTCGGTCCCCGCATCGAACACAACACTCAGGCGGTGTTCGAGCCGCTCACACTCCTGTCGGCGATGGCGGTGGCCACCGACCACATCGGTCTCATCGCCACGGCGTCCACCGGCTACAACGCGCCGTTCCACCTGGCCCGTACGTTCGCGTCGCTCGACCACATCAGCGGTGGTCGTGCGGGCTGGAACATCGTCACCTCCGGCGGCGACGACGAAGCCCGCAACTTCGGATACGACCGGGTGCCCGACCACGCCGGTCGTTACGCCCGCGCCGCCGAGTTCGTCGACGTCGCGTTGTCGCTGTGGGACAGCTGGGAGGACGATGCCGTCGAACTCGACGTCGCGTCCGGCCGCTTCGCCGACCCCGCGAAGGTGCACGAGATCGACCACCGCGGAGAACGGTTCACGGTCCGTGGGCCGCTCAACACTCCGCGCTCCGTGCAGGGGCGCCCGCTGCTGGTGCAGGCCGGGTCCTCGGAGAGCGGCAAGGACTTCGCCGCCCGCTTCGCGGAGGCCGTGTTCACAGCGCAACGCACCCTCGCGGAAGGCCGGGCGTTCTACCGCGACCTGAAGGCACGCGTGGTCGCGGCGGGGCGCGATCCGCGGTCGCTGAAGGTGTTGCCGGGCATCGTTCCGTTCATCGGCGGCACCGAACAGGAGGCACGCGACCTCGAACGGGAGTTCACCGAGCTGATCTCACCGGCCTACTCGCTGCGTCAGTTGTCACGGATGGTGGGTGTCGACCTCACCGAGCACGCCCTGGATTCACCGTTGCCGCCGCTGCCCCCGATCGAGGAGATCCAGGGCAACAAGAGTCGCTTCCAACTGGTGAAGGATCTCGCCGTGAACGAGAACCTGACGGTGCGGCAGTTGATCGCGAAGCTCGGCGGGGGACGCGGGCACCGCAGGTTCGCCGGCACCCCGGAACAGGTCGCCGACCAGATCCAGCTGTGGGTGCGCAGCGGAGCCGCCGACGGTTTCAACGTCATGCCCCCGTACCTGCCCGGTGGGCTGGAGGACTTCACGGATCACGTGGTTCCGATCCTGCAGGCGCGGGGACTGTTCCGCACCGACTACGACGCCACCACACTGCGCGGCCACTACGGGCTGGACCGACCCCGGAGCAGGTTCGCCGCAGCCGAGACGGGGGCCGAGGTGGGGGTGTCGTCGGCCTGAACACCCGCGTGACCCGGTGCCCGCGTGACCCGGTGCCCGCGGGAACGCGGGCACCGGGTCCGGATTACCGGCAACCGCCGCAGGAGCGGCGAGGTCGTGTTACGCGACGGCCGTACCTTCGAGTTCGACCATCTGGCCGGCGATCGCCAGTCGTGTCACCTCGAGCATCGTGGTCGTGGGAGCGACGGAGGCCGCGCCGAGTCTTCCGGCGAGCACGCCGTAGTGCGAGAACAGTGCGTCCACGTCGGTGGTGTACACGTTGAGGCGAACGAGGTTCGCCAGGGACATGCCGGCCTCGGTGAGCACGGCTTCGAGATTGTCCACGGCCAGCGCGAGCTGCGCAGCGATGTCCCCCTCGTGCTCGGGCCGGCCGTCCTTGCTCATCGAGGTCTGCCCCGAGATGTAGAGCGTCCGGGTCTCCCCGGAGACGACCTCACCCTGGTTGAATCCCATCGCCAGCGACCACGTCACCGGGTTGACTGCTGTTCGTTCCATCACCACTCCCATCGCCTCGCCTGCGTGCGCCCGGTGGCCCGGGTGGCCGCCGTCCTCGACGCCCGCACAACGAGCCTCCCGACAAATCCCGACACCTTCTGTCATATTTTTGGTAGGAAGTGATGCTGTGCGCGCCGATCGGTTGGTCTCGTTGGTGCTGTTGTTGCGTCGGCGAGGTCGGATGACCGCGGATCAACTGGCCGAGGAATTGGAGGTGTCCACGCGCACGGTGCTGCGCGACATCGAGGCACTGTCCACGGCCGGCGTGCCCGTGTACTCCGATCGCGGGCGACACGGCGGGTTCTCCCTGCTACCCGGTTTCCGCACGGAACTCACCGGGCTGAACCACGACGAAGCCCTTGCTCTGCTGACCGCGGGGTCGCGCCGAGACGAGAAGACCTTCGGTCTCGGTACCGCCCTCGCCTCCGCGCTGCACAAGGTGGTCGACGCGCTTCCCGACGGCCACCGAGCCCGCCTGGACGATGCCGCCACGCGATTTCTGGTCGAGCCCGAGACCGACCTTCTCTCACGACGGACGGTCACCGAGGAGGTGGCGCGCGGCGTCATGAGCGAGGTCCGGCACGCCGCGCTCACCGGGCACAAACTCCGCTTCCTCTACACCGCACCGGGCAAGGAGCCGCGCCGGCACACGGTCGATCCCATCGGGCTGGTCACCGTCCGCGACCGCACCTACCTGCTGGCCACCGAGTCGGGGGAGGATCGCACCTATCGACTCTCTCGCATGACCGTCGCCGAGGAGCTTCCGGAACCCGCCGAACGTCCCGCCCGGGTCGACCTCGACCGGATCTGGGCCGAACGCAGCGCCCGGTTCCTGTCGGCGAACCACATCCCGGTGGTGGTCAGGGTCGAGCGGACGCGACGAGAAGAACTGTTGGACACGGTGCGCGCGGTGCGCGCCGAGGAACCGGAGACCGACGGCCGGGTCCGTCTCGACGTGACGTTCGAGGATCTACGACATGCAGTGTGGGCGATCTGGCAGCTCGACACCGCCGCCGAAGTCCTTGCGCCCGAGTCCGTGCGTGCGGCCCTGCGCGCCCGGGCAGCAACTCTCGCTGCCAGATACGAGCATTCCCCGGAATGAACGGGAGTCGCCGACGTCGAGCCGGACCTCCACGTGATCACCTCAGCTCGGGCGGTAGGTCGCGCGCCTCGAGCTCCATTCGACGATCGTTGGTGGCGCTGATCCTCTCGGCCATCGCCACCTTGTCCTTCAGCAGCTTCCACTCGGATTCGGCGATCGCGGCGGTCGCGTCGGCGATGACCTTCTGGTCGCGGGTGCCCCAGGAGATCGGCATGGGGCTGACCATCTGCCACACCTCGGACTTGTTCTTGCTGGTGCGATCCGACATCACCGCGACCGACGGCACGCGTTCACCCACCCGGGCCCGGTGTCCGGGGATCGCTGCCACGTCGCGGGTGACGAGTGCGTAATGGTGTGCACCCGACTCGGGTTTGGCGATGTCGACCAGCGCCAGCAGGGTCATCCCGCGTGGACGCGCCACGGCGACGACGGCCGGCACCAGCGGACTGTCGTGGTACAGCTCCTCGATGGTGCCGACCTTGCGGGGCACCCACAGTGCCACCCACACCGACGTCGCCGTCATGACCAGCAGCACCGTCCCCACGACGTACGACCACGGTCGGCCCAAGTAGAACAACCACACCGCGACGGCAAGGCACAGCGCGGCCACGACGACAGCCGACCAGCGGAGGCTGCGGACCTCCGCGAGGGTCTGGTTGACCGACTTGGCATGGGACATGTCGACGGGGAACTCGAATCGGCGCACGCGGCCAGCTTATGGGACCGTGTCCGGCTGCCGGCCGGGTGTGCAGGTGCGGACCGACCCACCCGCGCCCACCCGGACCTCCGCCCACCGGCCGCCCGGGTCAGCCGATCGCCGGGCCCAGCAGATCGTCCGCGTCGGTGATCCGGTAGGCGTACCCCTGCTCGGCGAGGAACCGCTGCCGGTGCGCGGCGTACTCGGCGTCGAGCGTGTCGCGGGAGACCACCGAGTAGAAGTGCGCCTGCCCACCGTCCTGCTTGGGACGCAGCAGTCGCCCGAGCCGCTGGGCTTCCTCCTGTCGGGACCCGAACGTGCCGGACACCTGCACCGCCACCGACGCCTCGGGCAGGTCGATGGAGAAGTTCGCGACCTTCGACACCACCAGCACCTTCAGCTCACCCCTGCGGAACCGATCGAACAGCGCCTCGCGTTCCTTCGTCTTCGTGGAGCCCTTGATCACCGGTGCGTCGAGTGCCTCACCGAGTTCGTCGAGCTGATCGATGTAGGCGCCGATCACCAGCGCCGGAGAATCCGGGTGCCGGTCGAGGATCGACCGGACCACCGCCGTCTTGGTGCGGGCCGTCGAACACAGCTTGTAGCGCTCGTCCGGCTCCGCCACCGCATACGCCATGCGCTCGGCGTCGGTGAGGGTCACGCGCACCTCGACGCAGTCGGCCGGCGCGATCCAGCCCTGCGCCTCGATGTCCTTCCACGGCGCGTCGTACCGTTTCGGCCCGATCAGGGAGAACACGTCGCCCTCTCTGCCGTCCTCCCGCACCAGGGTGGCGGTCAGCCCGAGCCTGCGGCGGGACTGCAGGTCGGCGGTCATCCGGAACACCGGGGCCGGCAGCAGATGCACCTCGTCGTAGATCATCAGCCCCCAGTCGCGGGAGTCGAACAGCTCGAGGTTGCGGTACTCGCCCTTCGACTTGCGGGTGATCACCTGGTAGGTGGCGATGGTGACGGGGCGGATCTCCTTCTTCTCCCCCGAGTACTCGCCGATCTCCTCCTCGGTCAGCGACGTGCGCGCGATCAGTTCGCGTTTCCACTGTCGGCCCGCGACGGTGTTCGTCACCAGGATCAACGTGGTGGCCCCGGCCTTCGCCATGGCCGCCGCACCCACCATCGTCTTGCCGGCGCCGCACGGCAGCACCACGACACCGGATCCGCCCGCCCAGAACGAGTCCGCGGCCATCTCCTGATAGTCGCGCAGGTGCCACGGGTGTGTCGCGAAGTCCAGTTCGATCGGGTGGGCCTCACCGTCGACGTAACCGGCGAGATCCTCGGCGGGCCACCCGACCTTGAGCAGCATCTGTTTGAGACGGCCGCGTTCGCTCGGATGCACGATCACGGTGTCGTCGTCGATCCGTGCGCCGAGCATCGGCGCGATCTTCTTGTTGCGCATCACCTCGGCGAGCACCGCGCGATCCAGGCTCGCCAGGGTCAGTCCGTGCGCGGGATTCTTCACCAACTGCAGCCGCCCGTAGCGGCCCATCGTGTCGACGATGTCGACGAGCAGCGGCTGCGGCACCGCGAACCGGGAGAACGTCACCAGGGCATCGACGACCTGCTCGGCGTCGTGCCCCGCCGCGCGTGCGTTCCACAGGGCCAGCGGGGTCACCCGATAGGTGTGTACGTGCTCCGGAGCGCGCTCGAGCTCGGCGAACGGTGCGATCGCCTGCCGTGCGGCGTCGGCCCGCTCGTGGTCGACTTCGAGGAGCACGGTCTTGTCGGACTGGACGATCAGCGGGCCGTCGGGCACGGACGCCTCCTGGGAGAACGGTGGAGAAGCAGAACTTCACCATTGTCCAGGCGAGCAGGGTCGCGCGCCACCTCCGGACACCGCGGACCGGCGCGGATCGACCGTCGCTGCGAGGCGACGGACGCGAAGGGCGGCGCGCTGCTGCGCGCCGCCCGTGCGTCCGGACATCACCTGCCCGGGCCCCTACCCCTCGAGGTCAGCCCGCGAGTGATCGGCGCACCTCCATCACGCACACGAGGGCCTCCGAGATCCCCGATCGGTACCCGGCGTCCTTCTCCGACGAGGCGGGACACGAATCCAGTTCGCTCTCGAGTCTGTCCTGGATCCTGTCCAGTGCGTGCATAGTTCTCTTCATCGGTAGTTCTCTTCGTCTTTCATGCCGGGTGGTCTTTCATGCCGGGGTCACGAGGGCGCCGGCGCGTTCGTCGAGGACGAAGACCCGGGCGCGTGCCAATGCGGCACGGTAACCGAGATCGTGCGGGTTCGTCCCCCGTCGAGGGAGCGTGTTGATCTTCTCGTACAGTGCTTCGAGCACTGCGATTTCGGTACTCATCACGATCGCGAAATCAGCTCCGCTTCCGCTTACGGATGAATTCTCCGTCCTCCGAGGCTTTCCGGCGCTTCTCCGCGCGCCGTTCCTTTGCGCTCTGCGCGGGCTTCTTCAGGGCTTTTCCCTTGTCGGCCATTGTCGCTCCATCTTCCGAAGTGGCAATCACTCAACAGATTCACACCATACGTCATTTCCACAGGAAAGCCAGTCGCGTGAAATGTGCCGTCCCGCGGGAACTTCTGTCGATGTGACGCCCGCCGTCGAGGTGAGCGGATGTATCGCTCGATCGATCGAGTCGATCGAGCGATACATTCGCACGCAACAGGTTTCGCTCGGATGCGGTGGAAGTGTGGGTGGTCAGTCGACGAGCGCGACCGAGGTGATGCGGTGCAACACGAAACTGCGCACCTCGTCCGCGGCCGGGTCGAACGCGTCGAGCCGCCCACCGCCGACGGACACCGGGTCGACGATGCGTCGGGTCGCGACACCCTGCGCGTCCACGTACCCGATGTTGACGCTGCGGTGCTTCCCGACGGCGAGCTGCAGCAGAGCCATCGTCGCGGCACTGCCACCGCGGCTACCGTCGCCGCGCACCGATGCGGTCGACGGCGCCGAGGCCGCGCGGTCGCCGGCGCGCAGGGTCCGCACCAGCGTGGCGAGTTGGTCCTCGCTCGGTGGCTGCGGGCCGGTGTAGCGGGGGCGGGCGCGGTGCGCGACGACGCGGGCGCCGCGCGGACGCAGGTCCAGCACCGCTCCGGACGCGTCCTCCCCGGCGGGGGAGAAACCGGCGCCGCGGAGTGCGGTGAGGACCTCGGCGAGCGGGGCCTGCGAGATCGCGACCGTCGGTGCGACCGCACGCAACGCGAGGGTGGTCGCGACCGGGGCCGCCAACACCTCGGCGAGCAGCGCGGGATCGTCGGCGCGCACGAACGACGACGCGATCCCGGCGCGCAGCCGGCCGTGCCGGCGCGCGACGTCGTCGATGAGGTAGGTCAGCGATTGGGGGACCGGTGTGCGGGAGTGTCGTGTGAACAACGCGTGCAGCTCGTCGGCACCGAGCCCGGTGTCGAGCGCGCGCCGCACGGTGGCGTCCCCGATGCGGTAGACGGTGGCGGCCCCGGCGGATTCCACGTCGGCGACCAGTTCCATGCGGGCGGCGAGGTCGGGGACGAGGGGGCCCGGCGCGACGACCGTCAGGTCTGCCTGGACGAGGATGTGGTCGACCGGTTCCGGGAGGACGTCGGCCATCTCCCGCTCGGCGTCGCCGCCGTGCAGCAGGGCCTTGCCGGGGGAGGAGAGCCGTCCGTGCGCGACGAGCGCCAGGGTCGTCGCCTCCCGGATCGTGCCGGTGACCGTGTCGGCGGTGAGCCTGCCCGCCCAGCGGGGACGCCGCCACGCGGCAGCCGCGCGTACCCGCGCGGGGTCGTCACCGGTGTGGTCGGCGAGAACCTCGAGCAGCAGTGCCCGGTCGCGGGCCGCGGTCGGGTGGGTGACCTCCTCCGAGAGCGCGGCCACCGGTTTGTCGTTCTGGTCGCGCTGCCCGATCAGCCACGGTCGGCGCGGTGAGGCCAGCCAGGCGCCGGCCAGCACGGCCCACCGGTGTGCGGGAGGGGACGCGAGCCACGAGTCGACCGACGTCGTCGGAGCCCAGAACTCGTCGTGGTCGCCGGGAGGTTCCGGGTCGGGTACGCCGCGACCGACCAGTCCCGCCGCGGCGAGTACCTCCACGAGCAGCGCGGTGTCCTCGTCGCTCCGCCGCAGCGACTTGGACAACCGATGCAACTCCCGGACGCCGAGCCCGCCGGACTTCAGCGCCGGCGCCGGCTGGTCGCCGAGGACGGTGAGCAGGTCGCCGCAGTGCCGGAGCAGTTCGAGCGCTGCGCCCGCCGCCGTGGCGTTCACATCGCCCACCGTGCCGGTGGCTTCGGTCGCCGGCGGGGCCGTGAGGGTGTCCGGGTCGAACGGGGCCTCGCCGCGCAGGATCTGGCCGACGCGGTGCGGCAGTTCCACCGTCTCGTCGTCGATGCGGTGCAGCAGACCGGCGGCGAGGAGTTTCTGCACGGGGCGGTCCGGGTCGGTGTCGACCGCGGCGTCCCGGGTGCGTCCGACGGGGGAGGTGCGCGCGAGGGTGTCGAGGACGCCGCGCTGCGCATCGTCGAGTTCGGTGAGCAGTCGACCGATCTCGTCGTCGTCGAGCGTGCGCGCACCGGTGACACGGCCGACACGCCACGGGACGGTGTCGACGGCGGTCGGTACGAGCCGCAGCGAATCGGCGGTGCCCCACACGAGCAGGTGTTCGCGGAGCCGGTCGAGGATCCGGTCGACCGAGCCGGCGGTCAGGCGTCCGCGCAGCGCGGCGACGAGAGCCTTGCGGGTGACGTCCTCGCCGGTGGCGCCGAGCCGGGACAGGGCTTCGATCACCCCGAAGTCGGCGGTGGTCAGATCGTCGGCGGCGCGGAACACCGAGGCCCGCTGCCGGGCGCGGCCGGCCAGCACGGTCATCGTCGCAGGTGGCGGCACCACCAGGTCGGGCCGGGCGCGCAGCAATACCGTCAGATCGGTGTCGCGACGGGACGACAGCCACCGGGCGAGGGAGTCCTCGCCCGACGCGGTGTCGGGAGTGCCTGGTGCCATTCGTCCCAGCCTAGAGACCTGGGATGGCCTCGTCCGAACGGACCTGCCAAAATGAGCGGCATGGCTGACAAATCGAAGAACCAGTACGTCGACCGTGGGTGGCCGCAGCTCGCCGACGGCGACCATGCCGTGACGGAACTGTCGTCGACGCGTTCCGGACCGCTGTCCCCCTACGGCGAGGACACCGAGTTCCCGCTGCCCGTCGAGGACCTGCCCTACACACACCCGCACACCGTCGTCAATCGCTGATCTTCGATTCACCCACCCGGTCGCTCACCGGGTGGGTGAACATCGGGAAGGCCCCGCACCGATCGGTGCGGGGCCTTCCCGATGTTCGCGGGGTCCTCGACGGGACCGGGTGCGTGTTACTGCGGGAGAACAGCGCGGACGGCGTCGAGGATGCTGGGATCGATGTCGACACCGGCGTTCTGCAGTGCTTCGACGCCCTGCTCGAAACCGCTGACGAGGCTCTGCGCCTCGGCAGTGAGCGGCGAGTTCTCGGGGAGCTGCGGCACGACGCGCTCGGCGGTCGGGGCCGGGGTGCTCGCCTCGGGAGCGGTGGTGCTCGGGGCGCTGCGCTGCGTCGGGGCACTCGAGAGTCCGAGGCTCGACGAGCAGGACGGCCATGCGCCCCAGCCCTGGCCCTCGAGGACTCGCTCGGCGACGACGATCTGCTGCTCGCGGCTCGCCTGGTTGGCGGTGGCCGCGTACTCCTGGCCGCCGTAGGCGTTCCAGGTGCTCGGCGAGAACTGCAGGCCGCCCTGGTAGCCGTTTCCGGTGTTGATGGCCCAGTTGCCGCCCGACTCGCACTGCGCGAGGCGATCCCAGTCGGAGTCGGGGGCGGCGGTGGCGGTGCCGCTGAACGCGACGCCGGTGACGCCGAGGACTGCGCTGGTCAGTGCGAACTTCGCAACGGTGCGGCCGGTGTTGGTGGGCTTGCGGTGGCGTCCGGTCATGTCGGTTCCGTGTTCCTCTCCGTACGCGCCTACGAGGTCAGCTGTCGGGTTCGGACTGAAGAGGTAGTCCGGCCGTCGCGCTCGGTGAGCGGTCGGGCTTCACCCCAAGGCCTGCCGCGTGAGCGGCGGGCCGGGCCTCCGGGAAACTCCGGCGGGGCCGGCGCTTCCGTGGGAGACCGGTGGGTCCCCCGTTTCCTGTCCCTGTGGATCTCTTGTCGGGATACCGGGCTCCGCGGGACAGGAATTTGGCGCGGCGGGCCCGGGTCGGTCGGTCCTGGCGGTCCGACCGCAGATGACGGTAACGGGTCGGGGCGCCGAGTGTCACCAATTGATAACGCAACATCCGGAGGTCCCGGGCCGGTGGCCTCGCTGTACCGCGCAATGAACCCGCAGGTAGCCATACGTGCAGCACGTAAAAACCGGATCGAGCCCTTGTCGTTACCCCTCCGTTATGTGGTAAAGATCACATGTAGGTGGGGCGGGCATCCACCGGGACGATGTCCTTGCCGAGCGGCATCAGTGAGATCGGCACCATTTTCAGGTTCGCGATCGCGAGCGGGATGCCGATGATCGTGATCGCCATCGCGATCGCCGTCGTGATGTGTCCGATGGCCAGCCAGATCCCGGCGATGACGATCCAGATCACATTTCCGATCAGCGACCCGACCCCCGAGGTCGGCTTCTCGACCACCGTCTTCCCGAACGGCCACAGCGCGTACACGCCGATCCGGAACGCGGCGATCCCGAACGGAATGGTGATGATCAGGATGCAGCACACGATGCCGGCCACGAAGTAACCCAATGCCAGCCACAGTCCACCGAAGACCAGCCAGATGATGTTGAGGACGACCCTCATGAACCCGCACCCGTCTTCGCGCGCCGACCCGACTGCAGAGCGAAACCGATGGCCAGCGCGAAACCGAGCGGCCACGTCAGGGCGAGCAGGAACAGGGCCAGTCCCGGCTTGCCGTCGGTGAGGATCGGGGTCAGGAAGATCGCGACGACCGCGACGATTCCCACCGCGAAACACGCGAGTGCGGCCTTGAGGAGGAGGTTGCGCGGTGCGCGCGATGCATCCGAGGAAGAAGTACCCACGTCCCCACGGTAGTCCCCGGAGGTCCGGGTCGGCACGCGCGTCGGCCGGTGGGCACCGCCACCGGGGTATGATCGTGCGCATACGCGCGTCCCGATCGTCAGGGTTGGGGCGCGTTGTTTGCATGTGTCCACGTCGTGCCTCCGGCACGGCCGTCAGAAGCAGGTGAACGCGGTGCCGACCGGCAGGGTGAAATGGTACGACGTCGACAAGGGCTTCGGCTTCCTGTCCCAGGACGAGGGCGAAGACGTCTACGTGCGGGCAGCGGCCCTTCCCGAGGGGGTCGAGGGACTCAAGGCCGGTCAGCGCGTCGAGTTCGGGATGGCCGCCGGTCGTCGGGGGCCGCAGGCCCTCAACGTCACGTTGCTGGAACGACCGGGCCTGCGACAGGGCAACCGTCGTGAGGCGCCCGCCAAGGACCGTCGCACGCCCGACGAACTGCACGGCATGGTCGAGGACATGATCACGCTGCTCGAGGCCGCGGTCCAGCCCGACCTGCGGCGGGGGCGCTATCCCGACCGCAAGAACGGTCAGCGGATCTCCGAGCTCATGCGTGCGGTGGCCCGCGAACTGGACCACTGAACACTCGGCGCGCCGGTGGTGCAGCGCGCGACCGGGGCGTCGGCCGACGAAGGAGATGTGCCCGCCGGGATGGGTCCCGGCGGGCACACCTGTTCATCGACCCGGGTGGCGCCGCACTCAGAACGTCTGCAGACCCCACACGGCGTGCGCGATCGGCTCGCCCGCTTCGTCGACGACCGCCGACGGCAACTGCACCTCGATGCCGAGCAACTGGAGCGCCGGGTCGGCGGGAACGGTCACTGCGAGACGCTGCCCCGGCTCGAACATCAGGCCGTCGATGTACGTCCGGCCGGTGTCGACGTCCCCGTATACGGCGATCAGGCGCCACGGAGCGTCCGCGATGTCCGTCGGCAACGACAGCTGCAGCGGTTCGCCCGGGGGCACGTCCAACGTCGCCAGCGGATTCTCGATGCAGTCCTCCAGGTAGAGATTGCAGTGCTGCGTCGGTTCGACCGTCACCGACTTTCCGTACGCGTACGCGGTGATCTCGGGAAGCTTCCGGTCGGCGGAGCCGACGAGCTGGACCATCACCGCGACGAACGCCACCCCCACGATCAGCAGGGCCACCGCGATCACCGCGATGGTCTTCTTCGTCCGTGCCTGCAGGTTCATTCGCTCCCTTTTCGTGTCGATCGACCACCGCGGCGTCTCCGGCGCCACGCCGAGGTTTCGGTGGAGGCGTGTTCGGGCCTCCTGCCGCCCAGCCCGGGCAGCATCGTCCCCCCACGGTAGGTCAGGAGCGTCTGGGCGAATCCGAGAACCAGCACCACCGTCACCGCAGTGAAACCGATCCACAACTCCGTCGGCAGCAGGACCCCCATGGCGCCGCCCAGCACCCAGCTCAATTGCAGAACGGTCTCGGACCAGCCGAACCCGGACGCGATCGACTCCTCCGGCAGATCCTGTTGCAGCGACGCATCCAGAGACACCTTCGCCAGCGCGCTCGCACACGCCGCGACCATCGCCGCCGCGGCCGCCGCGAGAACGTTGTCGGTCGCCGCGACCACCGCCGCCACGATCACCGCTGCCGCCGCGCACCGCACCACGATCAACGCGGGCTTGCCCAGCGCCATGCGGGCCCCGGTGGCGTTGCCCGCGAAGTTGCCGATCGCCGCAGCCGCGCCGACCAGGCCGAGCATCGCGGCCTGCATGATCGGCGAATGATCGGTGGTGTTCTTCGCGACGAAGGCGATGAACAGTGTCAGGAACCCGGTGAGCACCCGGATGGTGCCGTTGCCCCACAGCCCGGTCACCACGGCCCGGCCCAGCGGCTGCCGGTCCCGCACCCCCGTCGGGATCACTTCGGTCTTCGTGTCCAGGATCTCGGTGCGTGCCTCCGAACCGTGGTACGACAGCGTCGTGGGCACCTCACCCTCGGTGACCTCCACCCACGCGGGGATCCGCATGCTCAGGTACGCACCGAACGCCGTGATCGCCGCACACAGCCACAGCGCGCCCGACGAACCGAACGCCCAGGCCGCGACGGCCGCGACCGCACCCGCACCGAGGGTGCCTCCCACCAGGCCGAAGACCGTCAGGCGGGAATTGACCCGCACCAGGTCGATCTCCGGTGGCAGCACGCGGGGTGTCACCGCGGATTTGAGCACCGAGAAGGACTTGCTCAGCACCATCATCGCCAGCGCCGCCGGATACAGGCCCCAGCTGTCGAAGTTGAACACCAACACCACCGCGAGCACCGTGCGCAACGCGAACGACGTCGCCAGCGCGATGCGGCGGCCACGTTGCAGACGGTCCAGCAGGGGCCCGATGAGCGGGGCGATCACCGCGAACGGCGCGATCGTGATGAGCAGGTACAGCGCGACCTTCGTCTTGTCCTCGCCGGTGGCGGCGGAGAAGAACAGCGTGTTGGCCAACGCGACGGCGATCGCGGCGTCCGACGCGAAGTTCGCCATCGTCGCGTACATCAGCGCGGTCAGCCCCGACTTGTCGGCGCCGTTCGCGGTCGCGGCACGCCGGAACGTCGCGATGCCCTTGTTGGTCAGTTCCCGTCCGCGCAGAGCCGCGACCCGCGTGACCGTCAGTTTGCGCGGCATCCGCGGCGCGCGGGGTGCGTCCCGCTCGTCGATCGACCGGTCGGCGGACGATCGGGACGCGGGCCGGGTCGTCTCCGCGCGTCCCGTGTCGTCGACCGGATGCAGCGGAGGCAGTGGTGTACGGCGCGCGGACACTCGCCGCGGCGGCGGATAGTTGCGGTACCCCGGATGCCGGGAACCCGGGGCACGGTCGTCCGCCTTGCCTGAGGCAGGTCGCTCGTCCCGTTCGCTCACGTCTCGATTCTTCCCCACCGGGTCGTCGACGTACACGCGGGCACACCGGGGTGTCGGTCACTGCACGAAACGGACCTCGAAGAGCACCGGCCAGTACTTGCCGGTGAGCAGGAAACGATCGGTTCCGGGGATGTGCGCGATGCCGTTGAGCACGTCGATGCCGGCGCGTTCGTCCGCCGGGATCCGCCCCGCGAGTTCCGCGGCGTCGACGACGGCCGTGACCCGACCGGACTCCGGGTCGATCCGCACGATCTCGTCGCTCTTCCACACGTTGGCGTACACCGCACCGTCGTCGGTGCATTCGAGTTCGTTCAACCGCGGAACCTCCCGGCCGCCGCGGCGCACCGTCACCCGCCCGATCTCCTCGAACGACCCGAGGTCACGGAAGACCAGGTCGGCGGATCCGTCGCTCATCACCAGCCGATCCGGCTGCGCACACAGCCCCCACCCCTCACCCGTGTACGACACGCGCCGCTGTTCCGTCAGGGAACCCCGGTCACGGGCGAAGGCGACGCCGTCGCGCCAGGTGAGCTGCCACACCGTGTCGCCCGCAACGGTGATGCCCTCACCGAACATGTCGCCCGGAAGGTCCACCCGCACCCGTTCGGAGCCGTCGACGAGGTTCCGCGCCGACACCCGCGACGCACCCTCGATCCCGGTGCCTTCCAGCAGTTCGCCGTCGTCGATCTCGAGGCCCTGGGTGAACGCCGACGAGTCGTGCGGGTGCGTCGTGACGACCTCCACCCGCAGGGTGTCCACCGTCGGGTCGTCGTCACCGGTGCCGGTGCACGAGGTGAGCGCGGCGGCGACCACGACGGTGCAGGACAGGGCGGTGGCGGTGGGCCTGCGACGGTGCATCACCACATCATCCGTGGCCGGGCGCCGCGCCCGCCCGTCGGTACGGCAGAATGGACACCGTGAGTGTTGTACCTCCTGCCGTCAGTCCGGGGAAGGACCCCTCGGTGGATCCGGCTGTGCGGCCGGTGCTCGCCGATGCGGTCGACCTCGCCCGGTCCGCGCTCGTCGACCTCCGTGAGGGGGGAGTCGGGGCCTACCTGGGGGTCACCTCCGAGGACGAGGTGTCCGCCACGCACCGCTTCGTCGCCGACCTACCCGGATACCACGGGTGGCAGTGGGCCGTGGTCGTGGCCGCGGCACCCGGATCCGAACACGTCACCGTGTCCGAATCGGTGCTGCTCCCCGGCCCGGAAGCACTCGTCGCGCCCGACTGGGTGCCGTGGAACGAGCGCATCCGACCCGGCGACCTCGGGCCGGGCGATCTGCTCGCCCCCGCACCCGACGACCCGCGGCTGGTCCCCGGCTACACCTCCTCCGGCGACCCCGACGTCGACGCCACCGCCGGTGAGATCGGCCTCGGACGCCGCCAGGTCATGAGCCTCGAGGGGCGCCTCGACGCCGCGCAACGCTGGCACGACGGCGACTACGGACCGGGCGCCGAGATGGCCAAGGCCGCACCCTCGACGTGCATGCTGTGCGGGTTCTACCTTCCCCTCGCGGGGTCGTTGCGCGCTGCGTTCGGGGTGTGCGGCAACGAATTCGCCGCCGACGGCCGCGTCGTGCACGCCGAGTACGGGTGCGGTGCCCACTCCGACACCACGCTGCCGACCGGCGCGGGTTCACCGCGGTTCGACGCGTACGACGACGCCGCCGTCGAGATCGTCACGCTTCCGGCGCCGGCCGCTGTCGAGGATGCCGCCGAGGGCACCGGGCTTTCCGCCGGGGACACGGTGGGTTCCGCCGAGGACACCGGGGACACCGACTCGGCGTCCACCGACTGACGTGACCGGACCCGGCACCGCCGACCCGTTCGACACCGCGGCGTTGCGCGCGGGACTGCTCACCGCGTGGCGATCGTCACCGACCCGTCTGCTTGAGGACACGAACTCCGAGGCCGATCTCGTACGGTCCGGGTACCGGGACCGGGTGCTCACCGAACTCGCCCAGAACGCGGCCGATGCCGCCGCCCGCACCGGCATCCCCGGCACGCTTCGGGTGTGGCGCGACGGGAGGCGGTTGCACGTCGCGAACACCGGTGCACCGCTCGACGCGACCGGTGTCGAGGCGCTCACCGCGCTGCGTGCCTCGGCGAAGACCGACGGGGTGGGCCGGTTCGGAGTCGGATTCACCGCGGTTCTCGCGATCTCCGACGACGTCGAGGTGCGGTCGACGACGGGATCCATCCGGTTCTCGGCCGCCGCGACCCGCGACGCACTCGCCGCGCACGAACTGCCCGCCCCGGAATCGGGTGCACCCGTCCTGCGGCTCGCGTGGCCGAGCACCACCCCGCCCGCGCCGGGCAGCGACACCGAGGTCGTGCTCGACCTGCGCGACGGGATCGACGCGCGGTCCCTGCTCGCCGACTTCCGCAGCGAAGCCGTCGACCTGCTCCTCGAACTACCCGCACTCGTCACCGTCGTCGTCGACGGTGACGAACTCACCCGCACCGAGCTCGACCTCGACTCGGGACTGCGGGAGATCCGTGTCGGAAACCAGCGTTGGTGGGAGCAGCGCGGTGCGTCGGCGCGGTGGCTCGTACCCGTCGTCGACGACCGGGTCGCGCCCGTGCAGCACGACGTGCTGCGCGCACCCACCCGCTCCGACGAGGAACTGTCGCTGCCCGCACTCGTGATCGGCGACGTCGCGATGCAGCCGGATCGGCGGCGCATCCTGCCCGGTACCCGCGTCGAGCACCTCGCCCACGGCTACGCCCGCTTCGTCGCCGCGATGCCTCCCGCCCGACGCGCCGACCTCGTGCCCGCCCCCGGATTCGCCCGCGGCGAGGTCGACGCGCGCCTGCGGGAGGCGGTCCTCGCCGACCTGCGCGCCCACCCCTGGCTACCGGCCGCCGACGGCGGTGACGACCTCCTGCCGGATCGTGCCGCACTGCTGCCCGGACTCGACGCCGCGCTGGCGACCGCGCTCACCGACGTCGTGCCCGGGCTGATCGATCCTCGTCTCGGCGGGACACGGCACGTCGCGGCGCTCACCGCGGCGGGGGTACACCGGATCGGACTCGCGCGGGTCGCGGAACTGCTCACCGGGCACGACCGGGAGCCGCGCTGGTGGTACCGGTTGTACGAGGCGCTCGCACCGCTCGTCACCGACCCCGTTGCTGCCGAGGAACTCGCGTCGCTGCCGGTCCCGTTGACGGATGGACGCACGGTCACCGGTCCCCGGACGACCGTGCTCGCCTCCGACGTGCGGGGCCTCGGCGACGCCTCCCTGCCGTGGGTGCGGCTCGTGCACCCGGAGGCGGCGCACCCGCTGCTCACCCGCCTCGGTGCGGGCACCGCCACCGCGGAGGATCTGCTCGCCGACCCCGCGCTCCTCGCCGCGGTCGACCGCGTGGACGGCGACGACCCGGACCCGGAGGGGGCCGCGCAGGTGGCCGACGTCGTGCTGCGGCTGGCCGCGCAGGTCGCGCCGTCGGCGGTGCCCCGCGAACTCGGTGCGTTGCCGCTGCCCGACGTCGACGGTGAACTCGTGCCGGCCGACGAGCTGCTCCTGCCCGGCGCGCCGCTCGCCGACGTGCTCGTCGACGACTCGCCGTTCGCGACGCTGTCCTCCGATCACGTCGACCGGTACGGCGTCGACGCACTGCGCGCCGTCGGCGTCGGCTGGGGGTTCACGGTGTTGCACGTCGAGATGCCCACCGGACCCGACCACGAGCTGCCCGACGAGGACGACTGGTGGGCCACCCTCGCCGACGACCCGGATGTGCTCGTCGCGGTGCGCGACCTCGATCTCGTCGCCGACGACCGGTGGCCGGAGGCCCTGTCCCTTCTCGCCGCGGACCCCGACACCGCCTCCGCCCTCGCCGACCGTGACGGATACACGGCGTGGTGGCTGCGTACCCACGCGGTGCTCGGTGACCAGCGCCTCGGACTGCTGCGTCACGCCGACGACGACGTCTTCGCCGGGTTGCTCGACCCCTGCACACACCCCGACGCCGGAGTGTTCCGGCAGTGTCTGGCAAGCGACGTCGTCGACGATCCCGAGCTCGCCGAACTGCTCCTCGACCGGCTCGGCGACCCCGACCGGGAGCCCGAACCCGCGCCCGTCGTCGCAGCGCACACCGCCCTCGCCCGGGCCGCCGCGGGCGGCACCGTGGACACCGACGACCTCATCCTGCCGTCCGGTGTCCGCAGCCTCGCGGGCACCGTCGCCGACGCCGGCGACGCGCTCGTCGTCGACACCGCGTGGATCGGCGCTGCGGTGCCGGCGGATCGTGTCGTCGTCGGTGAACTCGCGGTCGCGGGTGCGCTCGCCGACCTGCTCGATCTGGCGCGGGCGTCGTCGGAGGTGCACGGCGAACCGGTGTCGGTGGGCAGGGCCACCACGTGGCGACGCGAACCGGCCGCCGTGCTCGCCGCCGCGAGCGCCGGGGTGCCGTTGCCCACGGCGCCGTTGACCGTGCACGAGCGTCTCGTGGTGCGGTGCTCGGGCGCGGTCGACGGGGACGTCGATGTGCCGTGGTGGACGGACGGCTCCGGGACCGTGCACTGCAGTCCCGCCGGTCTGGCCGTTGCGGTCGTGGCCCTCGCGCGTCCGTGAACCTCGACGACGCGACCCTCGACGCGGTGGTGCAGATCCGCACGCCGCTGCTCACCGACGTCGTCGTCGCGGCCACCCACCTGGGCGGGGCGGTCGCGACCACTGCGGTCGCCGTCGTCGCGGCCCTCGCGTTGCTGCGTGCGTCGCGTCCGGTCGACGCGATGTTCGTCGGTGGCGCGATGCTCACCGTGTGGCCGGTGATGACGCTGCTCAAGAACGTCGTCGGGCGGCCTCGTCCACCGATGCCGGAGCGTCTGCTGGATCTGCAGACCCTGTCGTTCCCGTCGGGTCATGCGATGACGACTGCGGCACTGGCTACGGTGCTCGCGGTCGTCGCGTGGCGGACGTGGCCGCCCGGTGATCGTCGACGTGCGGTCGCGGTGTCGGTCGCTGCCGGGTACACGATCGCGGTGGGACTGTCGCGCGTGTATCTGGCGGCGCACTGGCTCACCGACGTTCTCGTGGGCTGGGGTCTCGGGGTCCTGTGGGCGTTGCTGTGGGTGCGTTCGGTCACGTCCCCCCGTGCGCCTTTCTGGTAGCTC
>ENA-UOXR01000160-UOXR01000160.1-bioreactor-metagenome-genome-assembly--contig:-NODE-160-length-84885-cov-7.291996_pt1 | contig 84885 bp, 72 predicted proteins | sample MGYA00238164_ERZ764825 | MGnify/ENA primary metagenome ERZ764825 (study PRJEB28920, sample SAMN05720171) | bioreactor metagenome | isolation source: Anaerobic biogas reactor | place: USA:Washington... | reverse complement strand
ATTATTTTTATATTGCAATGTCGCTTTTAGAATGTCATCCTGAGCGTTAGCGAAGCGACGATGCCATATGGCATCTAGTGCCGAAAGCGATCGGAAGGCAAGCGCAGCGCAGCCTGAGCGTCGGCGGATCTACGGCATTTGCGAGATTCCCCGCTAGCGCTCAGAATGACATATTACATGATTTTTTGAATTATGCAAAACTCTCATATAAATATTCTAATAGTAACCGCCGGCAATCAGGGTTATATTTTATAGTGAAGTGGTGATTGGGTGGTAAAAAGAAACGATATTGCCAATAAAGAAAAATTAAATTGCGCTGACCGCCAATCCCTGCCCAATACTGGTTTAAAATGCACCGAAGATTCTGCTGTTATAGATATCAACAGCAGAAAAAAAGATCGAATGGAATTGGCTTATATAGCGGAATCCTTAAATGATATCCTCATTTCCAGCGAAACTATCTCCCGGGAATTGATCATAACTGATGAAGCAGGCTGTGTGCTCTACCTTCTCAAAGGAGAATCTGCTCAGGATTTTGTCATTGAAGAAGGATGTTTTATTAATGGCGAGGCGTGCGGAATAAACGCATTGAGAATGGCACTCGATGATAAAAGAACATTTAGAATCAAGGGCAAAGAGCATAGCCGGGAAGCATTCAAACATAGCATATCAATGGGGACACCCATTTTATATGAAGATAAAATCATCGGCTGTATCGGTTATATACTGCCGTATGATACTTTGAACAAGGTACAGTTCACTATCCTGGATAATGTTATACTGGCCTCATTGCAAGCTGCCTATAAAATGCTGGAAGCCCGCAAAAATCTTGATGAACTGCATTTATTAAAGAGATTTTTCAGCAGTCTGGATAATAACCAATGTAGTATGATCGTAAATATTAACTTCAAAATCATACAAATAAACCGGCAGGCGGAAATACTTCTGGGTATGTCCAATAACGAACTGACCGGGCATTCATTACTTCAGATTATTGATAATATGCCGGATAGTATCATTAATAACCCCCAAAATTATTTCGAAGGCAAAATTATTATGCATACTTTTTCCGGGGATAAGCCGTTTTCGACCAATATAAGACCGGTTTTCTCAGATAGTGAACATTTGGTGGGCTGGCACATCAGTTTCGCCCAAGCTATTATTGTTAGTCCCCGAGACAACCGAATATCCCCCAAGAAATATGAATTTAAAGATATTATCGGACAAAATAAAGAGTTTATTAAGCTTTTGGGTCTGGCCAATGTGGTAGCCAAAAGCTCATCCAATGTTTTATTGACTGGTGAAAGTGGAACCGGCAAAGAGCTGTTTGCCCAAGCCATCCATTATGCCGGCTGTTATGCCGAAGGACCATTCGTTGCCATAAATTGTGCGGCGATTCCCAAGGAATTAATCGAAACTGAACTTTTTGGTTATGTAGAAGGAGCTTTCACCGGTGCCCGTAAGAAGGGTATGCAGGGTAAATTTCTCCAAGCTGATGAAGGTACCATTTTTCTTGACGAGATCGGCGATATGCCACTGGAACTGCAAGCCAAGCTGCTGCGGGTTTTGCAGGAGCGGATGCTAACTCCGGTAGGGGGCTCAAAGCCCGTGGCAATAAATATAAGAGTAATTTCAGCCACCAATCAGAAACTCGAACAACTCATTGCGGAAAATAAATTCAGACCGGATCTGTTCTATCGGCTGAATGTTATAAATCTGCGTATTCCTCCTTTACGGGAACGCAAAGACGATATCCCTTTGCTGGTGCAGTATTTTTTAAACTCCATGAACAAAAAACTGCATAAAAGCATTAGCGGCATAAGTCCAGAGGCTTTGGCTTGTCTTGGCAGTTACAACTGGCCTGGGAATATCCGCGAATTGGAAAATACAATTGAAACTGCTGTCAACCTGGCCAACGATTATATAGAAATTGAACACATAAACTTTCTTGGTGACAAAACTGGGTTTCATACCACAGCTGACAGTGACACCAATCAGGCCGCCAGTACACTGGGGGAAGTGGAAAAAAACGAAATTATCAGGGCTTTAAATCAATGTGGCGGCAATGTGGGTCAAGCTGCAGCAGTTTTATCCATCGGCAGGGCTACTCTCTATCGTAAAATTAAAAAATATCAAATATCTGCCGACATCAGGCCTGAATAAAGAAGGAGGAGAAAGAGTTGTTCAACAGCATTCAAAAACGTTTACTTGTCTATATATTGTCAATCACTACGATATTCCTGGTGGCAATCAGCGCAGTAAACTTTTATTGGGCACGTCAGCAGGTAAGTGATTTAAGTCAGGAAAAGGTTGCGGCCATGGCTGATGCTGCCAATGCCAGAGTGGAAGGCTATTTATTGCAGAAAGGCCAGAATGCATGGACCTTGGCGCAAAATGAACAGATTCATGCTTTTGTTAAGAAAGTAAGTTCACAGCCGGTCGAACTTGAAGATGATCGCGATTACAGAGAAATGATGACTTCTTTTCAAAGAATCGTAAATCTTAATCAGGATATAAAATTTATATATGTAGGCGTTGCCAAGACAGACCGTTTGTATGCCAATACAGAATTTAACTATCCTCAGGGCTACTCTGTCAGCGTTCGTCCCTGGTATAAGGCGGCCGCGGAAAAGGAAACCCTGGTATTTACTGCTCCTTATATATGCCCGTTGACTGGTCGCTATGTGGTTACTGCCTCGGCTCCGTTTTATGACGAGCAGGGTAATCTCCTGGGAGTAGCCGCAGTTGATATTCTGGTGGACAGATTGCAGGAAATTATTGAAGATATTCATATCGGTGACAAAGGTTACGCTTTTATGCTGGATGAAAAAGGTGTCCCGATCGCGGCTGCCCAGAGCCAATATTTTAAAAAGTATATTAAAGATATGGATAAGAATATTCCCGGAATTGAACAGATCAAAACCAAGATGTTAGCCGGGGAAAAAGGAATAACCATTAGTTCATACCAGGGAGCAAAGAGCTTTATCATATACACACCGGTAAGCCGGGTGGGCTGGTCGATCGGAGCGGTTGTGCCGGCCAATGAAGTCTGGCAGCCGATTTATGGTTTAGGCAAGTTTTCCCTAATTACTGTTGTGCTGGGGATGATCGTAATTACTTTGCTCATTGTTATGCTTACTTCTCGTATTACCAAGCCCATTAATGAGTTTACCGGGCTTATGAAAAGAGCTGAAGATGGTGACTTCACAGTGCGGGCCAGAATTGAAAGTCAAGATGAAATAGGCCGGTTAGGCAATAGTCTTAATCATATGCTGGAGAAGCAGCAAGAACTGATTCGTCAGGTAATTATTATGGCCAATAAGATGAGTGCTTCTGGTTATGAATTGGCAGTTACCATGGGTGAGACCAAATCTACGCTTCCGGCTGCAACCAATGAATTGAGCATGCTGCTTGACAAATCCTATTGGGAAAAAGAAATTGATTCCAGTATATTGGGCAAGACACCGGGCAATCAGGCCTTTTTGGAAAAACTTATTGCCTGTGATCATCAATGCCGTTTAATCCAGATTCAGGCTGAAATCAGTCGGCAATCAATACAGAACTTGGCCGGTTTGAATGAAACATCTGACTGTAATGCAGCTATCGCTGTGGTCAAACATGATACGGAATTACTAATGGCCAATTTGCAGGATTTATCCAATATTACTTCAACTCTGCTGGTTGATTATACCGAAATATATAATTATCTTAAGGCCGCAAGCCGGGATTTGCATGATGTTAAATACACTCTGAGTACGGTCAACCGGCAAATCAACAGCATTGCAGATATACAGATTGACGCTACGCAGCGGGCCATTCATACTGCTGGTGAAGTGGTCAAATATGCCTATACCCTTATTAATCTGACTGAATCTTTTCATATCCATACTATCACCAACGATGAAGGTATGGTTATTAGCGCCGATAATGCAGATACCGAAGGGATGAAAGTGTAAACTTGAGCAGCCGATAGAGCTTCGGTTGGACAGGAAGCTACAACATTTCGCCGCCATCATATTTTGTGTTAATATATAAAAATAATGATTTTAACAAGTGGAGGCAAGTATGAAGGACAGGCTTTTCAGGGATATCTTGCCGCGGGTGGAAAAACCCGCTCGTTATACCGGCAGCGAAGTAAATATGATCAAAAAGGATTGGGACAGTAAATCAACCAAAATGGTGATGGCTTTCCCGGATGTTTATGAAATCGGAATGTCGCATATCGGCTGCAAAATACTGTACGGTTTGGTTAATGAGACCACCGACCATTTGATGGAAAGAAGTTTTGCTCCTTGGCCTGACATGGAAGCGTTGATGAGAGAGGAGGACATTCCTCTTTATTCACTGGAATCATTCACCCCGCTTAATCAATTTGATGTAGTGGGATTTTCTTTGCAGTATGAATTGTCCATTACCAATGTTTTAAATATGCTGGATTTGGGCAGGATACCACTGCGCTCGGCTGAGCGCAGTGATTTTGATCCGCTGGTAATCGCGGGAGGCCCGGTGGTTTTTAATCCGGAACCTTTTGCAGAATTCTTTGATGCTTTTCTGCTCGGTGATGGTGAAGAGGTTACGGTAGAGTTCCTGGATTGTGTGGAAACCAACCGCCACCTGGAGAGGAAAGAGCTGCTGCTGGAGCTGGCGGGCATAGAGGGGGTATATATTCCCTCATTATATTCCGTGTCCTACCATGATGACGGAACGATAAAATCCCGCGAGCCCCAGGCAGAGGGAACACCGCTATATGTACGCAAAAGGCTGGTCAAAGATCTTAACAGCGCCTATTTTCCGGAGTACCCCATTGTGCCTTACCTGGGCATCGTCCATGACCGGGCGGTGCTGGAAGTCATGCGCGGCTGTCAGCGGGCTTGCCGCTTTTGTCATGCCGGTATGGTATACCGGCCGGTGCGGGAAAGATCGGTTGAGGTATTGGCCCGGCAGGCGGTTGAACAACTTAAAAACACCGGTTATGATGAAATCTCACTGGCTTCCCTGAGCACCCTGGATTATTCCGGAGTGGAGCCTTTGGTCAAACAATTGGTGGGAGAATATGGAGATCAGGGCGTCGGCGTTTCACTACCGTCGCTGCGGGTGGATGCATTCTCAATCAATTTGGCCAATGAAGTACAAAAGGTACGCAAAACCACTCTGACGCTGGCACCGGAAGCCGGTACCCAGCGGCTGCGTGATGTGATCAACAAAAATGTCAGCGAGGATGATCTTATGCAGGCTGCCGAAGCAGCTTTCAAATCGGGATGGATGGGATTGAAACTTTACTTTATGATCGGACTGCCAACAGAAACGGAAGCAGACCTGGACGGCATCCCGGAACTGCTGAAAAAGGTGAAATCAATCGGTAACCGCTATTCCCGCCGCGCGGTTGAGATCAGGGCCAGCATGGCCTGCTTTGTCCCCAAAGCCCACACGCCTTTTCAGTGGCAGCCGCAAGCCAGTATCGCCAGTTTGGAAGATAAACGCCATTATATGATAAGGCAAAAGATGAAAAATGTGAAACTCAGTTTCCATGACAGCCGCACCAGTTACCTTGAGGGTATATTTGCACGGGGCGACCGCCGGCTGGGTGAGGTTATTTATAAGGCCTGGCAGAACGGCTGCAAATTTGATGGCTGGTCGGAGTATTTTAGTTTCACCAGTTGGATGGAAGCCTTCGACGAATGTCAGATCAATCCTGACTTCTATATCCGGGAACGCCGCCGCGATGAGCTTTTTCCCTGGGATTTTATTGATATCGGGGTGGACAAGAAATATTTGTGGGCGGAAAATGAACGGGCTTATCGGGGTATCCTTACACCGGATTGCCGTCAGGACGATTGTGTCGGCTGCGGTGTCTGCCCGCATTTTGAGTTCGACCTGGATGTAAAGGGGGGCTGCTGATATGCGTTTGCGAGCAGAATACAATGTGGGACCGGAGCTGAAATTCCTGGGCAACCTGGATATGATGCATCTGATGGAAAGAGCTCTGCGCCGGGCCGGGATCCCCTATCACCTCAGCGAGGGTTTTAATCCGCATATCAGGTTGTCGATGGGTACTGTCCTTCCGGTAGGGATTTGGGGAAAACATGAATATTTTGATCTTGATTTGGCGGAAATGGCTCTGCAGGAGTTCATCGACCGCCTGAATGAGGTGCTGCCTCCGGCCCTAACCATCCTGGACTGTCAGCAAATAGAGGAAAACGCCCCTGCATTGATGAAAATTATTAATACAGCAGAATATACCTTTGTACTTAGAACCGGAACAACAGACCTACAATCGCTGACCGAGGAGATTTTGACCCGGGATGCTTTACTGGTGCAAAGCCGGGGCAAAAATAAAAATATTAAAAAGGATCTGCGTCCCGGCCTTTATCAGATGAATATAGATGCAACTGAGGCATATGATATGCTGTCGGTCATGGTCAGCATCAATGAACCGCTGAATATAAGATACGACGAATTGCAGGATCTTTTCAGCGAATATGGAATATCTGCAAAAGATATTACTGACATTTTCCGCCAGGGGAATTATATTAAAGAAGACCAGAACTTTTATTCACCGCTAAAGAAGGTGTAATTAATGGTAAGAGATATTATTGGTGAAATTTATCCCTGGGAATCACGGGTGGCCATTGTTGAAGATGACCGGCTGGTAGAGGTCTTCTGGGCTGACCAGGATGAAAGCGTGGGCAACATCTATAAAGGCAAGGTTAAAGATATTTTGCCGGGTCTTTCCTGCGCATTTATTGATATTGGCCTTAGCAAAAATGCTTTTTTATATGTAGGGGACGTATTGGCACCGGGCAACCGCAAAAGCAAACATATTGAACAACTGCTAAAAAGCGGTCAGGAGATCATGGTACAGGTAAAGAAAGAAGCTTTTTCAGAAAAAGGCGCCCGGGTTACCTGTGATATAACCATACCGGGTCACCTGCTGGTGTTGCTGCCGTTTCAGCATGACGTTTCCATATCCAGAAAAATTATCGGCAATCAGAAAAGAAATCAGCTGCGCAGCTTGATCGAGGATAATAAGCCCGATGATATAGGCGTCATTTTACGGACTGCCTGCATGGAAGCCAGGGAAAATGAAATTTTGGCAGAATTAAATCATTTGCTTGGCATCTGGCAGGATATTCAGAAACGCTTTGCCCAGCAGAGTTCACCCAGTCTGATTTATGAAGATATTGATGTGATTGAGAGGGCTTTACGGGATTACCTGGATGTTGATATTCGCCGGGTGATCACCAATAACCTCAAGATTAAGGAAAAAATAGATTTTATCGCCTTGCATAAGAACACTTCATTTTTGCCCAGCGTACATTTTGAAGAAGGGGATTTGTTTGAAAAGTACGGGCTGGAAAGGGATATCCGCAAAGCGCTGCGACGTAAAGTCTGGCTTAAAAGCGGCGGCTATCTGATATTTGACGTAACTGAAGCGATGACTGTAATTGATGTCAATAGCGGCAAGTTTACCGGCAAAGATAATTTTGAAGAAACCGTATACAAGCTGAATCTCGAGGCGGCTTTGGAAATACCCCGGCAGCTGCGTTTGCGTAGTATCGGCGGCATTATTCTGATTGATTTTATTGATATGCAGGATAAGAATAACGAAGACAATGTTATTTCCATTCTGCGGCAGGAACTGGAAAAAGACAAGGCACACAACCGGATTATGGGCATGACGCAGCTGGGATTTCTGGAAATGACCCGCAAAAAATCCCGTTACGGTATTGCCGAGATATTTACCGACGAATGCTTGACCTGTCATGGACGAGGCCGGACTATAAATCTCTTTGCCCTGGCCTGCGAAGTAAAACGCAAGCTGGCCAATATGGGCTATCTGGAGGGCGAGGAGATCGTTTGTGAAGCCCATCCTCAGCTGCTGCAATATATAAGAAACGAAGAAAATAATCTGAACTATATCCGCAAAAAAACCGGTAAAAAGATCCGCCTGGAAGAGAACGGCAGTATGAATATTGAAGAATATAATCTGTACAGTACGTAGCTTGACGGCAGTTTTAAATTATGATAGTCTAAGTTTTGGGTTGCGCGTTTTTGCAACCGCACGGTTCAGGTTTCAAAATGGCTTAGCCTGCCTGATGACCGGCGAGTCTGAAAAATGTGGAGGTGTATTATGTACGCAATAATTCAAACAGGTGGCAAACAGTACAAGGTAGCTGAAGGTGAAATGGTCAAGGTGGAGAAGCTGCAAGCTGAAGCCGGGGACAAGATTACCCTGGATCAGGTTTTAATGCTTAAGGATGACAATGGAACCAGGATCGGCAACCCGCTGGTAGCCGGAGCAAAAATTACGGCTGCGGTGCTGGAACAGGGACGGGGCAAAAAAATAACCGTCTACAAGTACAAAAGACGTAAGAATGAACGCAAAAAGCAGGGCCATCGTCAGGCCTACACCAAACTTTTGATCGAAAAGATTGAGGGTTAGCAATAAAGATTTTCATTGGTATTATTAGTGCTTAAGAAGCAATGCAGCCTTATTTTAAAGTAACACTGGGAGGTGTAATCATGGCTCATAAAAAAGGTGTCGGTAGTACAAGAAACGGTCGAGACAGTGAATCCAAACGTCTGGGCGTCAAAAGATATGATGGGCAGGTAGTAAGAGCCGGCAACATTCTGGTTCGGCAGAGAGGCACCAAGATCCATCCGGGCAACAACGTGATGATCGGCGGAGACGATACACTTTTTGCCGTTATTGATGGTAAAGTCAAATTTGAGAGAAAAGACAAGACCAGAAAACAAGTCAGCGTATATCCGGTCGACGAAAGCGCCATCGTATAAAGATTTTAAGCTTAGTAAAACCGACCGATGACAAAAGCAAAGATCAAGGCATAAGGAAAGTCCGCGATTGAGACGTACATTAAGTATGTTGAATGAGCGGACTTTTTGGTCCGTCCGGCGCAAAGGAACCAGGGCTTTTGCAGGTGCCTTTGGCTACCCTTTGGGTACTACATATGATTATTAACGTTGTTGTTTAAGGTTGTGGCATAAGCCCGGTTTTCTTTAATTAACGCAGAAATTTATTTTGCTCATCGATCCGGGCCTCTAGAGTATTTCAGGGGATTTTGCTATTATTAGGAATAAGCTTATGTTTATACCAAAGGAACATGTGACAACTTCTGTTGGGATTTATAAGGTTTAGTTTATTTAGGGGGAATCGATGATGGAAGCTGCTCAAATGGTAAATTTACTGCGCAGAGTGCGGCATGATTACGCCAATCACTTACAGGTCATCAGCGGATATTTGGAATTAGGCTGGGAAGAGCAGCTAAGATCATATATTCAGGATATTATCACCCAGATCAATCTGGAAAGAATCATATTTGAATCGGTGGCTCCACAAGACGCCTTGTATTTTTTTGAACAGTTGTTAACGATCAAAGATATGGGAATCATACTCGTATACGATGATTTGGATGTAAAGTCAACCCAGTATTTAAAGGATCATAATGAACCGGTAAATAGTATTGCTGCCCTGCGGGCAGATATTGCCCAGGGAGAAGATGACACCGTGGTTTATATCTCCATCCATGAGGACGAAACCGGAATTGAAATGTATTTCGGCTGTGACAGCTGGGATGGGCAATCTCGCCAGAGACGCATTGATAAGAGGTGAATAAATGTTTATTGATCACGCAAAAGTTTATGTCAAGGGCGGTGACGGCGGCAACGGCTGTGTTGCGTTCCGACGCGAAAAATATGTGCCCATGGGCGGACCCTACGGTGGTGACGGAGGACGCGGCGGTAATGTTATCTTCGTGGCGGAAGAAGGTATGACCACCTTGATGGATTTCCGTTACCGCAAACATTTCAAGGCGGAAAGGGGCAGTCATGGTCTGGGAAAAAACCAACACGGTGCCTGGGGCGAAGATTTAATCGTGAAGGTGCCCGTCGGTACCATCATTCGTGATGATGATACCGGTGAACTGCTGGCTGACTTAACCGTCAACGGCCAGCAGGCCATCATTGCTAAAGGCGGAAGAGGAGGAAAAGGCAACAGCCATTTTGCCAGCGCCACCCACAAGGCCCCCTCTATGGCCGAAAAAGGTGAAATAGGACAGGAATGTTGGATTAATATGGAACTGAAGCTGCTGGCTGATGTCGGCCTGGTGGGATACCCCAATGCGGGTAAATCAACCCTGATCGCCCAGGTTTCAGCAGCCCGACCCAAGATTGCAGACTATCCGTTTACCACCCTGATTCCCAATCTTGGTGTCGTCAGCACCAGAAGTCATGAATCTTTTGTCATTGCTGATATCCCCGGCCTGATTGAAGGGGCTCATGAGGGAGTAGGTCTGGGGCATGATTTCTTGAGACATATTGAAAGAACCAAAGTTCTTTTATTTATATTGGACGCTGCCCAGGTGGATGGGCGGGATGTACAGGAAGATTTGAGAATACTGCAGCGGGAACTGGAACTTTTTAATCCGCAACTGTCTCAACGCCCATATTTGATTGCGGCCAATAAAATGGATATTCCCGGTGCGTTTGAACGTTATGAGGCCTTGAAGAAAATCCATGGGGATAAAGTTTGGGCCATATCCGCTGCCAGCGGTCAGGGGGTCAGGGAACTGATGGAAAAAACCTTTGTCCTCTTGCAGAGTATCCCCAAGGAAGAAGAGCCCGCGGAAGAGGTGCGGGTCATCCGGCGCTATGAAGATGAACCGCCTTTTAAAGTGGAAATTGTAAACGGTGTCTACCAGGTGAGCGGCAAACGCATAGAGAATCTGGTTAACATGACCAATATGGAGCAGGAAGAATCGCTGCAGAAATTTCAGCGCACCATTGAAAGAATGGGACTGGAAGATGCCCTGCGGGAAATGGGGATTAAGGAAGGCGACCTGGTCAGGATTGCGGATCTGGAATTTGAATACAGCGAATGATTTTAACCATGAACGGTTGGAATTAGACATATAAATGTGACGGCTGGAGTGAAAGATAAATGAACATGAGGGGAGAATTTAAAAATATCAGGCGGCTGGTGGTAAAGGTAGGAACCAGTACCCTGATCCATGCCAACGGGCAGCTGAATCTGGAAAGAATGGAGAGATTGGTCAGAGAACTGGCTGATCTGCATAACCGGGATATTGAAGTAGTGCTGGTCAGTTCGGGTGCAGTGGGAACCGGAGCCAACCGGATGAACATGAAGAAGATCCCCAAGACACTACCGGAAAAACAGGCGCTGGCAGCCATCGGACAGGGCCGGCTGCTGCATATGTATGAGAAGTTTTTCGCCGATTACGGCAAGACCGTAGCGCAAGTGCTGCTTACCCGTGAGGATCTGGATGAAAGAATCCGCTATTTGAATGCTACCAACACACTGCTGGCCATTCTGAATATGCGGGTAATTCCTATTATTAATGAAAATGATACCGTGGTGGTGGAAGAAATCAAAATTGGTGACAACGATACATTATCCACCATGGTGGCGGGGATCATAAACGCGGATTTGCTAATTATTCTGTCTGATGTGGACGGATTTTATGACAGCAATCCGCGTACCAACAAGAACGCCCGTCTGCAGAGCGAAGTTTATGAAATTACCGAGGCCATGGAAGCCAATGCAGTTGCCCGGGGTACAACCTTTGCCAGCGGAGGGATGCTGACCAAGCTGAAATCAGCCCGCATTTGTATGGCGGCAGGTATCCCGATGGTCATTGCCAACTCAGCCGAGAAAAATGTCATTCGCCGTATCGTGGCCGGAGAGGAATTGGGTACGGTTTTTGTCCCCCGGGAAGAGAAAATGCCTTCGCGTAAAAAATGGCTGGCCTTTGGCTCCGCCGAACACGGACAAATTCAGGTCGATCATGGTGCCGAACTGGCCCTGTTAAACCGCGGCAAAAGCTTGCTGGCATCCGGTGTGACAGCAGTTGCAGATGATTTTGAACGGGGGACGGTGATCGGTGTCATCAATGCTGCCGGCAGGGAAATTGCCCGGGGTCTGACCAATTACAGCAGCATTGAAATCCGTCAGATTGCCGGTCACAAGTCCGGTGATATAGAAAAAATTCTCGGCACCAAAGATTACGATGAAGTCATCCATAGAGATAATCTTTGGGTAAATTCTTTATAGGAGGAGAGCTGCAAATGAACAGGGAAATGGAGGCCATTTTACTGGAACAAGGGCATAAGGCAAAACAGGCATCCCGAATTTTAGCCACCGCCGGGACGGATATGAAAAATGCAGCCTTGTTTAAAATGGCGGAGGAGTTGGAAAAAAAGTCCCAAGCAATCATTGCCGCCAATCAAATCGATCTCGCGCAAGGTGAGAAACAGGGACTGACCAAAGCGCTGCTGGAGCGTCTTACTTTAAACCAGACCCGCATCCGGGATATGGCTCAGGGTTTAAGGGAAATAGCAGCTTTGCCTGATCCGGTGGGGGAGATGCTGGAAATGCAGCGCCGCCCCAACGGGCTTGATATTGGCCGAATCAGAACTCCAATCGGAGTCATCGGCATTATTTATGAATCACGGCCCAATGTAACCGCTGATGCAGCAGGGCTTTGCCTCAAGTCAGGCAATGCCATTATTCTGCGCGGCGGCGAGGAAGCCTTAAATTCCAATCGGGTTATTGCCCGCATCATCTCAGCAGCAGCGATGGAGTGCGGTATGCCGGAAGGCGCCATACAACTGGTGGACAGTGAAGACCGGGAGGCAGTCATTTTTCTTATGAAGATGCATGATTATTTGGACGTATTGATTCCCCGCGGCGGCAAAGGCTTGAAAAAGGCAGTGCTTGATCATGCCACCGTACCGGTGATTATGACCGGGATGGGCAATTGTCATGTATATATCGACCAGTATGGAGATTATGCCCAAGCCCTGCCCATCGTTCACAATGCCAAAGTACAGCGGCCTTCCGTATGTAACGCGGCGGAAACGTTGCTGGTGCACCAGGATGTAGCCGCCGCATTTTTGCCGGGGATCATTGCTGATTTACAATCATCCGGGGTGGAAATCCGCGGTTGTGATAGAACCCGTAGTATCGTATCCGGTCTGGCTGAAGCCACTGCCGAGGACTGGGCTACGGAATATCTTGACCTGATTATAGTGGTCAAAGTGGTGGATAGTCTGGAAGCAGCCATTGACCATATCAACCAATACGGAACCGGACACAGTGAGGCCATTATCAGTGAAAACTACAACGCGGTACGCAAGTTTATGGCCGGCGTGGATGCGGCCGCAGTTTACGCCAATGCTTCCACCCGCTTTACCGACGGCAATGTATTTGGATTCGGTGCGGAAATGGGCATCAGCACCCAGAAACTGCATGCCCGGGGACCCATGGGCCTTAGAGAACTGACCACCACCAAATTCGTCATTTATGGCGACGGCCAGGTCAGGTAAACCATGGCAACGATAAGATGAAATAAGGTATAATGAAACCAGGTCGATCCATTGTAATAAAAGGAATATGAAAGGGGCGTCATGATGGAAAGTTTAAAAGGCACTAAAACGGCTGAGAATTTACTGAAGGCATTTGCCGGAGAATCCCAGGCTCGCAACCGTTATACGTATTATGCTTCCGTTGCGGACAAGGAAGGTTACAAGCAAATTAAGAACATCTTTATAGAGACAGCCGACAATGAAAAAGAACATGGCAAACGTTTCTATAAATTTCTTTTGGAAGGCTTTGCAGGAGAACTGCCGGCTTTCATCGGAATCAACGCCGGTTATCCGGTAGCCCAGGGAAGCACCTTGGAAAATTTGCAAGCCGCTGCCGATGGTGAATATGAAGAATGGCATGATCTATATCCCGAGTTTGCCAAAATTGCCGAGGAGGAAGGCTTCCCCCAGGTTGCGGCTGCATTTAAAATGATCGCCCTGGCCGAGGTCCGCCATGATACCAGATTCAAGAAGCTGGCGGCCAATATCGAAAACGGTAAAGTGTTTAAAAAGGATGCCAAGACCCTGTGGAAATGCGGCAATTGCGGTTATGTTCACGAGGGAGAAGAAGCCCCCAAAATCTGTCCGGCCTGCATCCATCCGCAGGATTATTTCGAGATCTTTACCGAACCTTATTGATCTTTAGTAAAGAAGATGGCGCAAAAATCGAGCACCGTTTCCTTTATCACAAGGGGAAACAACCCGCGAAATGATTAAGCCCGTACCATTCGATGGTATGGGCTTAAATTATAGGATGAGGTTTTTGGCGTTTATCCGGCTAGCCTGGTTGAGGAAAACGTTGTTTTATTTCCCGGGAATGTGACTGCCGTCGCAGAAGGGAGGATTTTTAGTCTTGCCGCAGCGGCACAGCACAAAGCGGTCGCCTTCGCCGACGATTGCGCCGTCTGTATCAATGATTTGCACCGGGACTTCAACCAGCAGCGGGCCATCTCTGATTACCCTTATTTTGCCGGCTTTATCAAGGTCTGCTTTATAATCTTTTGCACCCGGCCCTTGGGCGAGTTTAGGATCAACCGCTGAGCCTTGCGGCAGGCTGTACTGCAAAGCACGGCTGGGACATTTGTCAATGGTTTTGATTATTACTTCCGGACTGCTGCCGGAAATATTCACCCAAGGACGTTTCTCCATATCAAACACGGAGGGCAACGTCTGCCAGCACTTGCCGGCATGGGAACAATCCTGGGGATACCAGTAAATGATAATGTCGTTGTTGCGGTATTCCTTTTCGATTTTTTGCGGTTTTATATCAGCAGGGGCAGGACTGGTTTCCACTTTGCTGAACAAATCTTTTCCGGCACCGCACAGGGGGCATACCCAGTCAGAAGGAAGATTCTCAAAGGCCGTCCCGGCGGGAATACCATGCTCCGGATCTCCAACTGCGGGATCATATATATAGCCACATACGGAACACTCATAAATCATCTGCCTGGCTTTCGTATCAGCCATACCAACACCTCCTTGAAAAATATCTTGCGTTAGCATTTTAAATCATTGCAACAAATAAATGCGGGTAAAACGCTCAACCTTGCGAACGTTCGGGTAATTGGAATCGTTATTTACTCAATTATCTCGAGCTTGTATTCAGCCAGTTTTTCCTGGTCTTCCTTACTCAGCGCATATACCCGTTCCAGTTCCTGACGCTGGGTTTCACTACCGCACAACGCGGTGGACAGGTAGCGCAGCCCGTTATCATTAATGATGGTGACGATCATTTTCTTATCCGGATATTTTTCCGCTACCATGCGGGCAGCGGCCAGATTGCAACCGGAGGAAATGCCGCAGAAAATGCCTTCCGACCGGGCAATTTCCTGGGCCGTGGCAACGGACTCCTCGGAACTGACCAAAACGATGCCGTCAATATATTGCAGATCGAGAATTTCAGGGATAAGGCCATCCGCCACTCCCTGTACTTTATGTTTGCCGATCTTGCCGTAGGCCAGAATGGGTGATTCAGCCGGTTCAGAAATATAAATTTTTATGTCGGGATTCTTTTCTTTCAGATATTTGGCCGTACCGGTGACCGTTCCGCCGGTGCCCTGATTCATGATGAATACATCCAGTTTGCCTTGCGTCTGCTCCCAAATTTCCGGGCCGGTATGTTCGTAATGGGCCAGCAGATTATCCCCGCGCACAAACTGGCCGATTTCAAAGACCCTTTCTCCGTACCGGGCTTTAATGCGGTTAACTTCTTCAATGACCAGGTCAACATCCGTTTCTGCTCCGGGAGTCAATACCAGTTCCGCACCGTAAGAGCGAATGGTCTTTTTCCTTTCCTCGCTCATTCCTTCCGGCATGACGATAATCACCTGATAGCCTTTGGCCGCACCGACCATGGCGGCAGCGATACCGGTATTGCCGGTAGTGCCTTCCAGCAAGATCATGCCGGGCTTAAGCTCACCGCGCTGCTCAGCCCTTGCTACGATTTCATGAACGACCCGGTCTTTCAGGCTGCCGCTGGGATTGACGTATTCCAATTTGACACAGATATCTGCCCCCAGATCCTTGCCCCAGCGGCTTAAACGAATCATGGGGGTGTATCCAATTGCTTCCAATACCCCATTGGCGATGGTTTTGTTCCTGTTCCAATCCATTATTATTCCTCCCCAAGTTTGTATCAATATTATCGCGTGATTGATGGCTTGCGATTATAGTTGCCAGTCTTTCCCGAAATGCAGCGGACGTACGATACGGAAGGATTGCTGCACGGGCATGCGGTTAATAAAATCAGGTATCTGCCCAATTTCTTTTTGATATAATTCGATCAGGACGCGAAAATATTTTTCCCGCTGATCGGGATTGCGCAGGCTCAGGCCTTGTTCATCCAAAGCCTCAGCCAAACGTTGATTAAGTTCAATTTCATAATCTGTCAGCTTTTCCATATACTCTTTCCACTCCTGCAGAACTGATTCCTCCCACCAGCCAATTCCTGGACAGACAAAATGGCGGCAGATGGACTCCCGCCAAGTCTGCTCCAATAGACAGCCTCCATTTTTGCTGTGAAATTTGCAGCGATAGCTGTCGCCATCCGGAACATTATTTACGGTTACTGAATGATCCAGAATAGTCAGGTGATCAAAGGCAAAAATTCGGTCAATTATATCAGCTTGATGCAGATACAAATAGGCCAGGTCCGTTGGGTAAAACACCGGAGAGTAATGGCCGCAGCAACCTTTGTCATCCTGACGGGGGCATTCGGCACATAGATCCACTTCAATATAGGTGCGCAAACCCAGGTTATGAAAAATGAGGTTTATTTCTTTGTTCATTGCCATATCCTTCCCAGGATCAATCATGCAAGCAGATACATTACTATGCAATCTGATTTTACTTAATAAAATTATTTCAGCCTAGATAAAAGCTTATAGTATTTTATGCTTTGATTCAATCGTTAGGGGACTCGATTTGCAATTTCTTCTGTGAATCGCTATCATTAAATTTAGATTTTTGTTCCCCAATCCAACAGGATCGGGGATTTGATCGCTTTTTGAAAGCTGGCAGGGAGAAAAGCATGGCAGGTAAAAAATCACTGGGTATTCTGGGAGGAACTTTTGATCCCATTCATTACGGACATTTGCTGGCGGCTGAGTGGGCCGGCGAAGCTTTCGGGCTGGATGAACTGGTTTTTATCCCCGCTGCCCGTCCACCCCATAAGGATCCGGCCAGTGTCATTAATGGCCGCCATCGCTACCGGATGGTGGAACTGGCTATCCAGGATAACCCCGCTTTTTGTGTATCTTCCCTGGAACTAGAACGCAGCGGTTACTCCTATACGATTGATACCATCAGGCATTATCTGCAATCTGACCCGCAGCTTGATATTCGTTTTATTATGGGTGTGGATGCGCTGCAATTAATCTCTACCTGGAAAGATGTTGAACAGTTGCTTACACTGTGTAAATTTATTGTGGTAACTCGCGCAGGCTATCAATTGGACCGGTCTGACCCGGTGTTTGCGACCGTACCGGCCGAGCTTTGGGATCGAATCGAGATGCTTTCAATCCCGGGCCTGGAAATCTCTTCTTCAGAAATCCGCCGACGGACGGCAGCAGGCCGGTCGATTCGTTATCTATTGCCGCCGGCCGTAGCTGACTATATAGAAAAGCATCATTTATACAGGGATGAAACTAATGATTCATATGAATGAAAATGAGATTATCAAGATACTGGAACGCAGATTATCGGAGCACCGCTTCCGGCATAGTCTGGCCGTTGCCCAGGCGGCCAAGGAATTGGCGGAAATATTTGGTGAAGATCCCGACTTGGCATATAAAACCGGTCTTCTGCACGATTATGCCAAAGGTATTTCAGCTCCTGATTTAATTTTGATTGCCAGCCGGAACGCTTTGATTGAAGATGAGATTGAAAAAAAAGTGCCGGATCTGCTGCATGCACCGGTGGGAGCATATTTATTGCAGGCTGAACTCGGAGTTGAAGATCCGACGGTGTTGGAGGCTGTAAAGGTACACACCATGGGTTCGCTTACAATGTCCAAATTGGATAAAATTATTTTTTTGGCTGATATGATCGAGCCAGGCCGGGATTATCCGGGTCAGCAGCGCCTTGATTGTCTGGCCAGACGTGATCTTGACCAAGCCATGCTGTTTGGGCTGGATGCAACCATCCGCTATTGCCTGGATCAGGCCAGAATCCTGCATCCCCGGACCATAATGGTAAGAAATCATTTTCTGGCTATTCTTAAAAGCAAAGTGTCGCAGGAGTGAACATTACATCAAATAGATTGAGGAGGGCTGTTTTTGGAAAAAGAAGGGCGTTATGCACAGCTAATTGCTGAAGCTGCCAGGGAAGAAAATGCACTCGATATGGTCATTCTGAATGTCAGTGAATTAACCATCATCGCCGATTATTTTATTATTTGTCACGGCAGAAGCACAGTCCAGATCAGGAGTATTGCCGAAAATGTAGAAAAAGTCATGCAGGAAAAGGAAGGGTTGCTGCCTTTGCGACGGGATGGTCTGGAACAAGGTAAATGGGTCATCCTGGATTATGGCTCAATAATCGTACACATCTTCCGTCAGGAAGAAAGAGATTATTACCAATTGGAAAGACTATGGGGAGATGCACGGGAAATAACCGTTAATCAAGATATACAGATATAAAGAGGCTAATGCCAAAGTACGAAATTTATAATACAACCCAAATATAAATTCCAACTATAAATCATGAGCCCATATCATATGGTATGGGATCAGAGCATCAAAAAAGGCCAATAGCTGCGTTAATACGGGAAGCCCGTTCAATCACGGGCTTCCCGATTGCTTTGCTCTTGGCTTTTTTTGCTCGCCTTGGCAGTGTGTCAACTTTTTAGACACACTGATGCTCAGGATAATGCTCTTTTATGGTAGCCTTGGTGTCAGCTTCTTCAAGCCTGTAGTTAATTAAGGTAATTATTTTACTACGACATTAACCAGTTTTCCCGGTACCACAATCAGTTTTACAATCTGTTTGCCCTGGCAGAATTCCTGGATCCGCTCGCTGGCCAGGGCGATTTTTTCCAGCTCTTCTTTACTGCTGTCACTGGGGACCATGACCCGATCCCGAACCTTGCCCAGCACCTGCAGGACGATTTCCACTTCATCCTGAACCAGAGCGTTTTTATCCCATTTCGGCCAAGGCCGGGTATAAATACTGGTCTGATGGCCGCAATACTGCCACAATTCCTCGGTTATATGGGGGGAGAACGGACTTAAGAGCAACAGCATGGTATCAATAGCCTCTTTTAGAACCGGCAAATCCAGTTCTTCCTGATTGCGATAAGTGTTAATGCTGTTGCTGAGTTCCATGACGGCGCTGATAGCAGTATTAAAATTGAAGCGTTCTTCAATATCTTCCGTAACCTTCTTAATGGCGGCATGGGTACGGTATCTTAATTCACGTGTTGGCGGATCAAGTTCGGCGAAGGTTGCCGGCAGGTTGACATCTTTAATCGTTTCCGCACACTCGGTTACGATACGCCAGACCCGGTTGAGGAAGCGGTAAGATCCTTCCACGCCCTGGTCATTCCATTCCAGATCGCGTTCCGGAGGGGCGGCAAAGAGAATGAAAAGCCGGGCCGTGTCAGCTCCGTAAGTTTTAATGATTTCCTCCGGACTGACCACATTGCCCTTGGATTTTGACATTTTACTGCCGTTTTTCAGTACCATGCCCTGGGTTAACAGGTTGGTAAACGGTTCCTGCACCGACAGCATTTTTAGATCATATAGAAATTTGGTGAAGAAACGGGCATACATCAAGTGCAATATGGCATGCTCCACCCCACCGATATATTGATCCACCGCCATCCAGTAATCGGTTTTGTTTTTATCAAAGGGAAGTTCTGCATTATGGGGATCACAAAAGCGGGTAAAATACCACGATGAACAAACAAAAGTATCCATGGTATCGGTTTCCCGCCGGGCAGGTTTGCCGCAGTTGGGACAGGTGGTTTCATAAAAACTCTGTATATAGGTCAACGGGGACTCGCCGCTGGGTTTGAAGGCTACGTCTTCCGGCAGCAATACCGGCAGGTCTTTTTCCGGAACGGGAACGGAACCACATTCTTCACAATAAATAATGGGTATGGGCGCACCCCAGTAGCGCTGGCGGGAAATAAGCCAATCACGTAGGCGGAAGTTGATGGTAGCTTTGCCGATCCCCTGCGACTCCATATAAGCGGTGATCTTCTTCTTGCCGTCTTCAAAGTCAAGTCCGTTGTAGTCGCCGGAATTAACCATCTGACCGGAACCGGCATAGGCTTCAGACATCTGCTCGCCTTCAGCCGGGGAATCCTCGCTCTTAATCACCACCCGGACGGGAATATCGTATTTGCGGGCAAATTCAAAGTCCCGCTGGTCATGGGCGGGTACCGCCATGATCGCCCCAGTGCCGTAATCCATCAGTACGTAGTTGGCAATCCAAATCGGAATCTTTTCGTTATTCAGCGGATTGACCGCATAAGCGCCGGTGAAAACTCCTTCTTTCTCAGTGTCTGTAGAAGTACGGGTCACATCACTTATAAACTGCATCCGATGTACGAATTCCTTCACTGCAGCTTCCTGTTCGGTGCCGGCAGAAATAATATCCACCAGCGGATGTTCAGGCGAAAGCACCATGTAGGTGACACCAAATACGGTATCGGGACGAGTGGTAAAAACCGTCATTTTTTCCTCACATCCGTCAACCGTCAACTCGAATTCACAGCCTTCGCTGCGGCCGATCCAGTTGCGCTGCATGGTTTTCACTTTTTCCGGCCAGCCGGGCAGTAATTCCAGATCATCCAGCAGTCTTTGGGCATAATCAGTGATTTTAAAAAACCACTGACTGAGTTTTTTCTTTTCCACCGCCGCCTCACAGCGCTCACACGAACCCTCCACAACCTGCTCATTGGCCAGTACCGTCTGGCAGGAAGGGCACCAGTTGACCGCGGCATTTTTTTTGTAAGCCAGGCCGTGATTATACAGCTGCAGGAACATCCATTGGGTAAACTTGTAATAATCGGGTTTGCAGGTGGCCAGTTCACGGTCCCAATCATAGCTGATACCCATGGTTTTAAGCTGTATTTTCATATTTTCCATATTAGTCTCGGTCCATTTACTGGGAGGGGCGCCATGCTTGATAGCGGCGTTCTCGGCTGGCAGGCCAAAAGCATCCCAACCCATGGGATGAAGGATGTTATAGCCGTTCATCTTTTTAAAACGGGCCACAACATCTCCAATGGCATAATTGCGCACATGCCCCATGTGCAGATTGCCGGATGGGTAGGGAAACATCTCCAGGGCATAATATTTGGGCAAATCGGCGTTTTCGCTAGTCTTAAAAAGGTTATTTTCTTCCCAGTACTGCTGCCATTTCTCTTCAATCGAATCAAACCGATAATTTTTCTCCATCGTAACCTCCTTGCCGCGCAAAGCAACATAATTATATATATATACAAAAAACTCTCCTCCCCGAAAGGGACGAGAGTTACTTTCCCGTGGTACCACCCTAATTGACAAAATAAATATGGTGGAGCTAGTGGGACTCGAACCCACGGCCTCCTGAATGCCATTCAGGCGCGATCCCAACTTCGCCATAGCCCCACGAATTGTCCACTTGAACCGTTAACGGATGTCCCGTCGCAGGCTAAAATGATTCACCTGCAATCCTCCCCGGCGAGTTCGTCAGTAATTGCTGCCTTCCACCAAACGACAGCTCTCTGAAGGAATTCTGCCTACTACTCCGGATCATCGACTCGATGTTCAATTGACATTTGCAATTATAAAATAGTTTCCGGGCAAAGTCAACCGCTTAAGTTGTTAATTAATGCGGATTCTCTTTCTCCTCAATAGACAAAGTAAATGCAACCCTGCCGGGAGAAAAAGGTTTCGTTTAATCTTACAAATTAGAGGTACATTTAATCTTGCAATAAAAACTTCTTCTGCTTGTCCCGTATGAGGTATTATTTTATTGCCTTGCGGGACGATCAGGAGTGTGTATAATGCCTAAGAATAAACATCTAACAGATGAAGAACGCCTACACATTGAATGTTTACTTAAAGGGCGGGTTTCGATTAAGTAAATTGCTGATGCGTTTATTTCCCAAAGCTGAATTAAAAACTATGGATTCACCCGGCCAAACAGCATAAAGGGGAAATTTGCAAATAGTAATATTTATATACCAATAAAAGAAGGAATTGGGTAGTATGTAAAGAAAAAGTAAACAGGAGGTGGCGATTCATGTTAAATCTTGACCGTCGCTATCTGTTGGCCGCCTTGCTCTTAATCGCATTGATCGTGTTTTTCACCGGTACCAAGTATGGAGAAATGAAACAAGCCGATATAGTTGGGGAGCCGCTTACTATAGAAACTGGTTTGGCTGAGCCGCAGACTGCTGCCGGAGAAGAATTGCAGGTATATGTTTGCGGTGAGGTCGAGAAGCCCGGTCTTTATAAACTGAAAGCCGGAGCCCGGGTTTATGACGCATTAAAGCTGGCCGGTATACTTCCTGGGGCGGCGCTCGACTGTGCCCAGCCTGCCCGTAAGCTCCAGGACGGTGAGACCATCATCCTGCTGTCCGAAGCGGAGATAGCACTGCAGGCATTGGAACAAGGTACTCAATTAAGCAGCGTAATGCCTGTTTTGCCAGCTAATAATCAAACTTCAGCTGCCGGAGGTTTGGTAAATATAAATACTGCCACTACGCAGGAACTCGATGAACGTCTGCCCGGAGTCGGTCCAGCCATTGCCCGGCGGATCGTGGATTATCGGGAAAGCAACGGCGGTTTTGGTAAAATTGAAGATATAAAAAACGTCAGCGGTATTGGCGATAAAAAATATGCAGATATCAAAGATCTGATTTCGGTCAGGTAGGCGTTATTCATGAACAAGTTATGGCCGCTTGCTTTTTTCAGTATGGCAGCGGGAATTATTTTGGCCTATTATGAGCTTGGGGTCATCGCTATATGTTTGATGACGCTGCTTTTAGGGAGCGCAGTCATATGTAAACGATACAGCGGGCACTTTTTTATCTGTATGTTGTTGTTGCTTGCAGGGTTTATCTATGCGCAGCTGCGAATCCCGGATATGCCCGCTTCACTTCCTGACGTGCAGGGATTCAGCTGTTCTGGCCGGGTACAGGACTTCCCGACAGTAGAGCAAGAAAAAACTACCTTTATCATCAAAGCCGATCGAAACTCCCGTTGGGAGAAAAAAATCCGTGTGGTTTGCTATTTTGAAGTAGATCTTTCCCGCGGTGATTGTGTGGCCCTGAACGGTGTTTTAAAGCCTCCTCGTCGTCCCGGCAACCCCGGGGAATTCGACTATCCCCTCTATCTTTCCCACAACGGCATTTACTACAACCTGAGTATAAAGAACAGCAGCGATTTGCAGGTTACAGCCCGTAACCAGGGAGCTTTGAAATGGCTGGACGAATTCCGGGCGCGGGGGGAGACATTAGCCAAAGAAAATCTCCCCCCGCATGAAGCTGCCATTTTGCTGGGTATGCTTTTGGGTACCCGGGAGGGAATTGACGAAGATCAGTACAAAACCTTTCAGAAGACCGGCATCATCCATCTATTTTCCGTGTCCGGCCTGCACGTAGGCTTTTTGCTCCTGTTGGTAGGGTGGATTGTTTCCCTGCTGGGCTTGTCAAAGGGAAAACGATTCCTCGTCGGGACGGCCGTATTGCTGCTTTACGGCACTATGATTGCCTGGCCGGTCTGCGTGATACGCTCAATATTTATGGGGATTTTGGGCTTGGCCGCTTATTATTTCGGACGAAAAAATGATATGATGAATGCGCTGGCGATAGCCGGAGTCTTTAATTTGTTAATAGATCCGGCCGCCCTGTTTACGATTTCATTTCAATTGACCTTTCTTGCGACCTGGGGATTGATCTTTATCTTTCCGCGCCTGCGGGAAGTTTTTCCTTATAAAGGCTGGATATGGGACCTGATCTGGCTGCCTTTGGCAGCTGAATTGGCGGTATTGCCTATGATAGCTTACTATTTCAACATCCTGACTCCCGTTTCCATCATAACCAATATACTGGTTTCCTATATTTCCGGGGCAGCGGTAATAATCGGCTTTATTGCTCTGTTTCTGGCTCCATTTATACCATTTCTGGCCACCTTGTTCCTTTACCCGGCCGGCTTTTGCACGGAAGTGATTCTCTTCATTGTGAACTGGGTGCAGTATCTGCCGGGTGGCTATATCTGGGTGGCAACTCCGGGTGTAATTTTGATTGTCCTGTATTATGCAGGGATTGTTGCCGGCGTTTATGCCCTGGGCCCCCGCCCGTATCGCCAATTAGTATACCCAGCGGCGGGAGTTATGCTGCTCTTTATCGTAGTGCTGCTCATTCCGGCCGGATTTTATAATCGCGGGATGTTGGAAGTTGATTTTATCGACGTTGGCCAGGGTGATGCGATTCTCATCAAGACGCCGCAGGGAAAGTTCATCTTGCTCGACGGGGGCGGCAGCAATTTTTATGATGTAGGAGACACCACAGTATTGCCCTATCTGCACCGGCGCGGAATCCGCTCATTGCGTATGATCATAAACAGTCACCCTGATAACGACCATTTGCAAGGATTGGAAAGCGTGGCCAAAGAAACCCCGGTTGGCTTGATCGCCGTACCGCAAAATCTACTGGATGCCGAAGAATACCGGCCTTTAAAACAAACCGCACAGCGCCGAAAAATTCCCTGGCATGGTCTGTCTGCAGGACAGGAAATAAAACTTGAAGAAGGAGTAAGCATTAAGATATTGCATCCTGGGGGAGATGCCTATAAGCAAAATAATTGCAATAATCAATCCGTAGTTTTGCGGATAAGCTATCAAAAATTTTCCCTGCTGTTGACCGGAGATATTGAAAAAGAGGCCATGCAGTCGCTGTTGGACCAAGGATTTATAACTGCCACCACGGTTGTTAAAGTCCCCCACCATGGCAGCAAAGGCTCACTAGTGCCTGAATTTTACGATCGGCTTAATGCCCGTTATGCAATCATCTCAGTTGGCAGCAACAATCTCTTCGGGCATCCCAACCCGGCTATCCTGTCCATGTTGAAACAGGCAAATACAAAAATCCTGCGCACCGATCAAAATGGAGCAGTGATAATCCTAACCGATGGCCGACAGCTGCAAATCAGACCGAAGCAGGGGGACGGTTCTCCTGCTTCCAATTAATTAATAAATATGGGAACGGATAATATGTCTAGAATAGCCAGAAAAAAATGAAGTGCTAGGATTCTAGCATATCTGCCAACCTTATTTTTAAATCATAGGAAGAAACATGAAGCAAAAGAACCGTCCCTGTGCTTCCTTAAAATTTTATTAAGGTACCCTAAAAAATATTTTATTGTTTCCGAATTATTATAGAGGTATTTTAATAATGTCGAAGAAAATTTTAGATTATGGAATATATTGAGGAAACTTCTGGATAGGATAGCTATAACTTATATCCATCAGATTTATTTACGTGCCATCGTCGCTTCGCCGACGCTTGGTATGACACATTTAAAAGACTTTTTCAGTGGCCTAGGTTTTTTCCTGTCAGTGATAACAATAATTTATTACATATGGGGCGACTGTAATTTTGTATGGTAATCAATATGAATAAGGAGGTAATGAGCGACGATAGACGATGTATGAGTGAAAGCCTATTAGTTCCGAATCGCAAAGGCAGTGAAAGATTTTACAAAGACTGACGGAGGATATTTATTATTTGAGGAGGCTAATCAAATGAAACGAAACTTTTTATTACTTGCTTTTTTACTGGGATTTATAATCGTTGCCTTTCCATCTGCAGCAATGGCCTTACCGGACGGAGTGCCGGCAACTTTGCAAGCCCCACAATATCAAAAAATGGACCTTAGACAGAACGATGAAGGTTTGCCATATTACTATATTGAGTATAGTATTCCTCAAAGTGTAATCGATTTGGATCAGACAAAACCGGAAGGTAACATCGTCGGTATGGATATTCAGAGAAAAATTGACAATGGCGATTGGGAGGATTATTCCGGTGGACATTTGGATGCCTTTATGACCAATAGTGTATCAGGTAAAGCAAATGTATTCAGCTCAGAAATAGAAGTCCTTGATGAAGGGACTATGGAAGAAATTAAAATTAATGACTATAAATATAGTTTTAGAATGAAGTTCTGGTATCAGTATACATATGGTGATGGACCTGGTGAATGGGATTATATATATTCTCCCTGGTCCAACGAATTATCCAACCAGTCCGGCAGTTTTTACAAGGGTGCCAGCTCTTGGGCAGTAGCAGAACTGAATAAAGCCCAGGGATACGGATTGATTACTGAACGAATCAAAGACAATATGGCCGGCAAAATTACCCGCGAGGAGTTTGCCGAAGTTGCGGTCAAACTGTATGAAGCTTATACCGGCAAGATCGGTACGGTCGGCAGCGCAAGTTTTGTGGATACGACCAATCCGGAAATATTAAAAGCTGCCAATCTTGGTTTGGTAACCGGAGTAGGCAACAATAAATATGCGCCCAATGAACTGGTTACCAGAGAACAAATGGCCACCATTCTGCTGCGGGCGCTGAAAGTCATCAATCCGACTGCCAATTTCAGCAACGCCGGAGCAGCCCCGTTTGCTGATGATGCTAAAATCAAAACCTGGGCAAGAGATGGAGTTTACTACTGCGCCAAAGCCGGGATCGTGAACGGGGTAGGCGGTAACCTGTTTGATCCGGAAGGCAACGCTACCCGCGAAGCAGCGGTTATCGTCTGCACCCGGGCCTATGAGTATTACAAGTAAAAGCTCCTTTACAATCGTCAATGTATTTGCAATTGACTAACCCATTTTTAAAGGAGGAATGATATGTCAAAGTTAGGTAGGACAATAAAATCAATGTTGTTCATAGCAATGACTTTCTTTTTGCTTGAATTTTGTCCTCAAATAGTGAATGCCTCTGATGTGATGGTTTCAGAAGACCCTTATACAGGACAGGTATTAAAGGTTAGGGTGGACGGCAACAACGGAACTTTGATCTATTTCAGGAGCAGCGCGGATGCATACACAATTCCGGCTACTATTCGAGGATTTCAAAATACGACTGTCACCATCACCGGAATCAAAAAAGAGGCGTTTAGGGGTTGCGCCAGCCTTAGAACCCTGACAATCCCGGATACGGTAACCAGTATTGGTGAATACGCCTTTATGGATTGCCACAACCTGACAACAGTCCACATGCCGGCCAGATTGGAAAACCTGGGTAAAGGCGCATTTAGCAACTGCAACCGTCTGCAGAGCATTATCATCCCTGATGGTATTACGGCTATAGGCGATGCCACTTTTAGCGGTTGCAGCCATTTGGCTGTTATACGTTTTCCTAATGGTATTACGCATATCGGCTCCTCTGCTTTTGGTGATTGTTCCAGTTTAACTACGATTACCTTGCCCAGCAGTATTAACTATATTGGACCATACGCATTTCATAACTGTGCGTTGAGAAGCATTGTTATTCCCAGCGGGGTAACCAGGATTTACGAAGGAACTTTTAAAAACTGCACCACTTTGACTCAGGTGACCATATCTGAGGGTATAACTACTATTGAGGATTTCGCATTCCAAGGCTGCAGCAGCCTTGCTGGCATCGGCCTGCCTGATAGTTTACGGGGAATGGGAATGTTCGTGTTCAAGGACTGTCGAGCGTTAAAGAGCATTGCTTTACCGGGCAAGTTGACCAAGATTGAAATTGGAATGTTCGAAAATTGCTCCAGTTTGACCAGTGTTTCTATTCCCTCAAGTGTTACTGAAATGAAGGGAGTCGTATTCAGGGGCTGCACCAGTCTGAAAAGCATAGCTATTCCCGACAGTGTGAAGTGTTTTGAGGGCGGCACGTTTGCAGGCTGTACCAGTCTGGAAAGCATCAAATTCTCTGCCAAAGATCCTGCCATAAATTCCGAACAATTTCTTAATTGTACAAGTCTCAGGAGTATTACTATTCCTGAACATATCATTTTCCTGGGAGACCGTGCCTTCAAAGGCTGTACTAATTTGACCGAAGTCAAATTTCTGGGAAATGCACCTCACCCCTATGACTTTGGTTTTAACGTTTTTGACAATTGCGCCCCTGATTTTAAAATCAAATATATTTTAGGGAAAAGCGGGTGGAGCAATCCTTTTCACGGCTATCCGGCGGAAGCCGTGGCAGATTTGAAACCTATCCCGGAGGCCGCAGCACCAGTTCATATCAATCCCGATGCTTTGGGAAATATACCTGCCGGGATTACTGCCGATGTTTTAACCCTTAAAGCCCAGGCCGGGGTGGGTTTTGTCAGGCTGGACTGGAACAGCATCAGCGACTCCCGGGGTGTGGCAGGATATAACGTTTATAAAACAACCAGCCCGGGAAGCCAACCTGTCACCCCGGCGGCAAACCATATTAAGATACTCAGCTACATTGACCCCGATGTACAGACGGGCACGACCTATTACTATACAGTAAAGCCGGTGTTTGTCGATAACAGCGTCGGGACAGCTTCCAATGAAGTTGCCGCTGCTCCCAAAGAATCATCCGGAACCATTCAATTGACCATTGACAACCCTGTAATGAGCGGCAACGGAGTAATGAAGGAAATCGATTCGGGTTTTGGTACTGCTCCGGTAATAAAAGAAGGCAGAACATTTCTTCCGATTCGGGCGCTGATTACCGAAATGGGCGGTAATATTGAGTGGGACGGCACCCAACAAAAAGTTACCATTGATTTTGACGGAATAATGGTGGAATTGTGGATTGGTCAAATGAAAGCACGGGTTGACGGCGCCGAAACATCCATGACGGCAGCACCATTTATCTCTGCGACCGGACGAACCATGCTGCCTCTGAGGTTTGTCGGTGAAAGCCTGGGTTGCAATGTCTCCTGGGATGATGCTGCCAGAATGGTTACGGTCACCTATGATACGGCAGCAGAAAAAACTGATACCTTAACTCCATCTGTTGGGCTACCCTCCGGGGTTCCCTCAAGTTTGCCCGCACCTACTATATCAAACCTGGAGTTATTGACCTATGATGACGGAGTTCCCTATTTCCGTCTGCAGGTCACCGTGCCGGCAAACTTGCTGACTTTGGATCAGCAACACCCTGCCGACGGCTGGGTAAACCTTGAAACCGACGGGAAGATTGACGATGGGGAATGGGGCGTTACCGGCGGCGGAGGCGGTCATTTGGATTTATTTGCCGATCCTGAATATGCCGTGCCCGGTAAAACCAATACCTATTATATCTCGTATGATGTTGAGGATGAAGGCGGTTTAACGGAAACCATTATCAATGCCAGAAAATATTCCTATCGATTACGTTTCAACTATACTTATTATTATGGTGACGGGGAAACAAATGATATATATTCTCCCTGGTCCAATGAATTATCGGGCCAAACGGAAAGTTATTACCGGAGTATTGAAGAATAGGGAAGCAGGGGACGGGAAAGCAATAGAAGCGCCGTCCCCTTGCTTTTTCGCGCTTACGGGGATTATTAGGATGTTTAGAGGTATTTTAGCGATGCTGAAGAAGTATTAGAACATGGAATAGATTGAGGATATTTGTGAGTGGGAAAGCTTAGTCGGTTCGAATAGCAAAGGGAAGGAAAGATTCTACCAAGTAGAGGCGGGAAGGCTTGATTATCAAACCGCTTGGGCAGACTCGCCACAGTAAAGCTGGAAAGCAATCGGCGGGGATAACTTTACAAATGGGGAAGATGGTGGAGTAATTGATTCAGAAACTTAAAAAGAATAAAAAAGCTGTCCTTATTTTGCTGGTAGTTGTATTTCTGATCGTAATGCTTGCTTTCCTATACTTTAACTTTTTCATAAAACCCAATCTGCAGAAAAGTGACTATAGTAAACTCACCTGGACAGAGGCTTTTGATAAATTGCACCATAGAATATCAAAGGAATACGCTTTTACCACCTGGAAAGGGATTGATTGGGAGAAACATTATGATGAATATGGGGCAATGATTCGTACGGCACAAGAGAAAAATGATTTTAATGACTATTATATTGCCCTTCGAAACTACCTTCATGGGTTACCGGATGGACATGTAGGCTGTACCAATTTACGAAATATTGATAAACAATATATTGGTGGTGGATATGGTTTATCAGTTGCCAAACTCGATGATGCCAGTATCATCACTACATGGGTGGATGAATCAGGGCCAGCTTGGGAGTCGGGAATCAGAACAGGCGCGCAACTCTTGCAATGGAACGGGCTTGATGCACGTGAAGCTATTACTGCAGTATCAACTGTATTTACAAACAATTCGGCGACGCAAGCAGACTTGGAGCTTAAGCAAACGCAATACATTGTCCGCGCACCCATTGGAACCGAGGTTATCGTTTCATTTATCAACGAAGGGGAAACAAAGCCTCAGGAAGCATTCCTGACAGCGTATGATGACAATAATAAATCATTGAAGAAAAATTACCCGGATGCGGTGGTTTCCGACAGGTTGAGGGATGCCATTCTGGAGATTGAAAACCCTAACCCCATGCCGGAGGCTATGATAGAGAAAAGAAATCTGCCGGGAGGTATCAGCTATATTAGAATATGGGGCGAGTTTGATGCCGACCTCAGGCAAACCGGTAAAGCGCCTTCTACCTTGGAGTTGTTTCGTCAGGCGGTGGAAGAAGCCATAGAATCCCAATCAAGCGGAATCATTCTTGATCTGCGTAACAATATGGGTGGTTTGGATGAAATGGCGGCAGCTATGCTGGGATCATTTTACCCGGCAAAAACATTTTATGAATACCAGAATGCGTATAATCAAAAAACGGGTAAGCGTGAAATTCTAACGGCAGACCCCAAAACAGGTGCCCAGGCTTTATCCATTAATCCGGCCAAGCATTGTTACAAGGGGCGAATCATTGCCTTGATAAATACGAAATGCATAAGCTCAGGTGAAGGGATAGCGATGGGAATTCGCAATCTTCCCAACGGAGATACTCTGGGTTTTTATGGAACCAACGGCTCCTTCGGATTATCCGGTCCCGAAGCTTTAATGCCAGGTAACATCATCGTCCGCTGGCCGTCCGGACAATCGCTTGATGAGAATAAAATGATTCAATTGGATAGCCGGGAAGGAGTTGGCGGGGTTGCTCCGTCTATCCGGATTCCCATGAATGCAGAAAATGCCATAAGAATTGCCAACGGGCAAGACGTAGAATTGGAAGAAGCAATACGGGCCTTGATGTCACAAAGCAATTAAAATAGGGACTTTCGTTTCAGGAAGCAGGAGGGGACGTTCTCGTGCTTGAAATAATAAATATGGAAATGAATAGTGTGTTAAGAAAGCCAGAGAAAAAAGTAAAGCTACCAGGATTCGCGGCATACCCCAACTTGGAAGCATGTGGAAGCATGGGGACGTTCTTTTTGCTTCCAATTAATTAATAAATATGTGAATGAATAGTATGCCAAGAAAAGAAAGAGAAAAAAGTGAAACTATTGGGATTCTCGGCATATCTCTCAACTTTATTTTTAAATCATAGGAAGCATCAAGGAAGCAAAAGAACCGTCCCCGTGCTTCCGTGCTTCCTGGGCACTTGAAACAGAGGGGGCATTTCAATAAATGAAAGGTTTGGTGTAGGAATTATGAATGCTTTTAATCCCGCGAAGTATTTTCACAAAAAAAGAATTTTCTTTTATATTGTGATGGTGATACTCTTTTTCTCTTTGGTAATACCAACATATGCGGCCAGTGAGAGCTATAGTGACACAGATAAGCACTGGGCAAGGGCAGCAATTGATAAATGGAGTAACTACGAAATCGTTAATGGTTATAATGGCAATTTTCGTCCCGACGATTCCTTAACCCGGGCTGAAATGGCGCCTGTTATCAGTCGATTGCTGGGTCTTGGCGAACAGGCGGACAACCAGTTTAGCGATTTGGGCAATACCTGGTATACTGAGGCGGTTCTAAAATGCGTTGCATCGGGAATTATTCGCGGTGACGGCAATCATCAGATACGACCGGAGGATACCATTACTCGGGAAGAAGCGGCCGTAATGCTGGGGAAAGCATTAGGCATAGCTGAAGCAGCAGATGGTTCTGAACTGTTTAAGGATGGCAACAGCATATCCTCTTGGGCAAGAGGATATGTAAATGCCATGGTCCGGGGAAAAATTTTAAAGGGCTATGATGGTTTCTTTTATCCCGCTGGTAATATGAACCGAGCAGCTGTTGTAACCGTTTTGGATAACGCCGTCACTACCTATATCAACAAACCGGGAACATATACCGGAAAGATGGATGGCATTGTTCTCATCACCAGCAATGATGTTATATTAAATCAGGCAACCGTTACCGGTAATCTTATTGTTGCTCAGGGGGCAAAGGGCGCTTCTTTATATATCAAGGACACAAAAGTACAGGGAACCATACAGATTAATGCTGCAGCATCTGAGTTTTTATTCGAGGATTCTGAAATCCAAGTCATTGCAGCGGCGGCTGGTAATATTAGCATTTTGGCTGATGCAGGGACAAAGGTAAAAGAAATTATTCTTAAAACACATGCCCAAGGAAATATTGTAAATGTTGCCTACGGTGCCAGTGTAAACAGGATTGAATCCAATGCTGACGGCGTAGTAATCAAGGGGCAAGGAAGCGTAAGCACAGTTGAGGTGAATGGCAATAATACTGCGGTTGACACTTCCGGTACCAAATTGACCTTGCAGACAGGGTCAACCGGGGTAACTTCCAAGGGAAAAAAAGTTATCGGTGATCTAACTACCGGCAGTACGGTTTCCGGAGGCAGAAACAGAAGCAGCAGTCCAGCGGAGGACAATACAGACGATTTAACAGCCATGAAAGAGTTTCATAATACTCTTCTTGGTAAACAACAACCGGATTCTTACGTGGTCATGGAAACCTTTCTAAAGGCAGCAATTCCATATATTACATTTGAACAGGGAGAAGACCCCGGTTATATTGCCCAAAAACAAGGTTATATAAAAGAGGAAATAAACGGGTTTGTTTGCCGAGATGACATTCTGTATCCACTTATGAGAATGACTTATATTGATATCCCCAAGAATGCAGATTTGGTAAAAATAGCCCAAGATTACGGTATTATTTCGGAGAACGATAAAATTACGATGCAGGAAAACATCAAAATCACTGCTGCTACGGCTTGCAAGCTGATTATAAATGCACGCAATTCGTGGTATAAAAGACTTGAGGCTGAAGAGCCGGCCCAAGAGTTGAATTTGCTTTATTACTATCTATCCAACGCAACTTATTCATATCCAGGTTTTCTATTTTCGGAAGACGGCAAGGTGCTGTGGTACAGTGTAATGGGTGAGCCCAAGGCGATCAATGTATCAGATTTAACCCCGTCCGCTCAGGTCCCCGCCAGTACGACTCCCCAGGAGGAGTACCCTTCAAAGGAGGGGGAATCAGTTGTCAATTACTACGATAATGCCGGAGTTTTGAGGGCCGCCTGCATTGAAATTGCCAAGCGAAGAAATTATGTTACGGATAAATACATTCTTTACCGTGAGAGTGCAGACAAACAGTGGAAACGTATTATCGAATTTGACTTGTCTTTAACCCGTGATTATGAAATTGTAGGCTTTACTGTAGATAATAAAAAAATGATAGTTAAAACCAATTTCTATGATAACTATGTTACCCTCTATGAGGTTGATCCCGAAACCATGGCAAAGGAAATTATCTATCAAAATCCCCGTGCAGATGTGGCCGATGAGCTGGTCGCTATTCTTGCCGGAATTCCTGTTTTTGGCCTAAAAAACCCGGCTACAGGAGAACTGTTGACTGCGATATATGTGGATGATAAAGCCCATCTGGTGTGTTTAAACGATGATATTTTAGCAATTATGGCTTATGTACAAGAGGATTTGGGAGAAAACCAATTTCCTGTGGCAATCAGCCCTGATTTTGGTTATGCGGTCTTGTTGCACAGAGATGATCGGGATTATGGCAGTTATCAGTTATATGATATTAAAAACAGGACCTCGACTTTGCTTTTATCGTCAGAAATTCCTAAAAGGGATGTGGGACACACCTACCCGTTTTCCTTTAAGACCAGTGACGGACAAACTGTTTTTGGATACTTAACCTTGCCACCGGGCAAAAGCCCGCAAAATCTACCCTTAATAGTAAATACTCATGGCGGCCCGCAAGCTAGATATATATGGACCCCAAACGAATATGCATTGTTAGCTTCAAACCTTGGAATAGCTGTATTATCAGTTGATTTTCGATTTTCTTTAGGATATGGAAACGAATATACTGATGCGGCAAGTAAAAACATGTTTCTGGCCCAACAGGACGTTTTTGAAAGCGTTGAATGGGCCAAGCATAACGGCATAGCAGATCCTGAATGGATTGGAATCATGGGACATTCTTACGGAGGCTATACAGCCTTTTATCAAGCAGCTGTTCATCCAGATACTTATAAAGCAGCCATATCTTTAATGGGAGTATGGGATTGGACTGATCTGGGTGATGAATTAATAGGTGGTGAACCGGTTCCTGATTACCATAAGTGTTCTGCCCCCGAACCACACACTGAGCTTGCCCAGGCATTATCACCATCAAGCTATGTTGATAAACTGAAATGCCCTGTTTTGATTATTTATTCAGGTAAAGACGATGCAGTATATCCAAGTCAGAATATAAGGGCTATTAAAGATCTGACGCAAGCAGGGAATATACCCGAGGTACTATATCTGCCCAATATCGGCCATACGCCAGACACAGCTGAAAGCATCATTAAAGTTTTTGAGACAATAAAGAATTTTTTAACGACCCAGAGGATATAGGGAAGCATGGGGACGTTCTTTTTGCTTCCAATTAATTAATAAATATGTGAATGAATAGTATGCCAAGAAAAGAAAGAGAAAAAAGTGAAACTATTGGGATTCTCGGCATATCTCTCAACTTTATTTTTAAATCATAGGAAGCATCAAGGAAGCAAAAGAACCGTCCCCGTGCTTCCCCCGTGCTTCCGGAAGGGAAATTGTGTGGCTTGTTTTCAGTATGGTGAGAAAGAAATAAACTACCTGAAAAAACGGGATAAAAAGCTCGGGAAAATTATTGATGAGATCGGATTCATCCAACGGGCAACCAATCCGGATATCTTTGCGGCTTTGATTGAGAGTATTATTAGTCAGCAGGTTTCGAAGCAGGCGGCGCAAACCGTCTATAATCGCCTGGTTCATCTGACCGGCAGCCTGTCTGCGGAAACTATTGCCGCGCTGGGCATTGATGATATAAAACAGTGCGGCATATCATTGCGCAAGGCCGGGTATATAAAAGGAATTGCTGATGCAGCGCTGGCAGGCGAGGTTGATTTCGCGAAGCTTGCTGCTTTGTCCGACGAAGAAATTATCCGACAACTGACCCGGCTCAAGGGGGTAGGGGTTTGGACCGTTGAAATGCTGCTGATTTTTTCACTTCAGAGGCCCGATGTTGTAAGCTTTGGCGACCTCGGCATCCGCCGGGGAATGATGAAATTATACGGACTCCCTGATCTATCCCGAGATACATTTCAACAATATCGTTCCTGCTATTCGCCTTTCGGTTCGGTTGCCTCGCTTTATCTGTGGGCCGTTTCCAAATAGCCTTGCTTGTCTTGTCGGAACTTTAATCTGCATCCGAAAATCGCCTGCGTTTAAATTAAATATTAATCCTAAAAATCAACTAAAATCTTGCCAAGGCTTTCCAGCGATGTACCTGCAATTAAATTAAATACTAATCCCCTCATTTCTTTCATAGGTTTTGGAAGAAAGGGGGAGGGTGATGAAGAAGCAAGCGCTGGGTGAGGATAGAGTGGGCAGACTCATTGCCAGCCTCTCCTTTCCGGCCATGACCGGGATGATGATTACAGCTCTTTTTGCTTTAATTGATACTTTCTTTGTTTCGCTTCTAGGCTCCTCGGCCCTGGCTGCACTGACCTTCTGCATCCCCATTGAAGTATTGCTGACTTCGACTGGGGCAGCTGCCGGGATGGGAATCACTTCTTTGCTGTCACGTACCCTGGGAAAAAAGAATTATGCCGAAGCTGATAATATTGCCTGGCACGGTTTGATGATAGCTGTAATTTATGGCGCTTTTTTTACCTGGCTGGGACTGGTCAGTCTGGAGCAGCTTTTGCTCATTTTTGGATGCAGTCCGGCAATATTTACGCTTTGCCGTGATTATCTTTTTATTATCCTCCTCGGTAGTATTTTTAGCTTTATTCCCATGATCGCCTCCCATATTGTACAGGGAGAAGGAAATACCCGTTTACCCATGCTGTGTAACGTTGTTGCCGTCTCTCTTAATGTACTTTTAGATCCGCTGCTGATCTTCGGGCCGGGAGCTTTTCCGGCTCTGGGTATGCGAGGCGCAGCACTAGCCACAGTTTTGTCGCAAATGATAAGTACAGTGGTGTTAATTTATCTGATGTTTAAAGATAAAATCCTGTTATCCTGGAAACTGTCTCACTTTCGTCCCCGGGTAAGTGTTGTGGCGGGAATTTACCGGGTAGGTATGCCCAGTCTTATAATGGAGCTGTCGGCAGTTTTTATTATGAGTTATTTAAATAAAGTACTGGTTGGCTACGATCATACCGCAGTGGCCGCACTGGGAGTATTCTTCCGCATCCGCTCCATCTTTTATATGCCCGTTTATGGTCTGGCGCAGGCAGCCATGCCAATCGCCGGGTTTGCTTACGGGGCCCGCCAGCCGGATCGAGTCAAGGAAACGATTTTCAAGACTTCATTTCTGTCTTTTATCATTCTGATTATCGCCTGGTTTATCATGCATAATTATGCCCGGGAAATGATAGAGATATTTTCAAAAGATCCGGTTTTGATCAGTATGGGTATAGATTGCCTGCATTTGGCAACTTTATTTTTGCCGATCATGGGCCCGATCATAATTCTGAACAACGTATTGCAGGCTTTGGGCAAGGGAACGGCGGCCATGTATCTTTCGCTTTTGCGGCAGCTGGGTATATTTCTGCCCTCGCTGATCCTGCTGCCGCATTATTTTGGGGTAAAAGGGGTGTGGTTGGCATTCTCGCTTACCGAATTGCTGTCGACCTTTGTGGCGGGTATCTTTTTTATAAACCTATGGAAACAGTTGCAGGAGCGTAAGCGCTATACCCTGGTTATGCTGCGGCGCCGGGGATATTTTAAAAACCGCTTTTTAGCCTGGCTGAAATGGTAGTATGCAGGTCATTTTATATAATAATAAAGTTTACCGTTTTCCACCTGATAAACCAGCAGTTTTTTATCATACAGATAAGTGATGATTGCGCCGACGGTGGAAAGTGAAAAGTAATATTCTTTGTAATCAAGCTGCAGATCTTTTAGTATACTGATCTCTTCCAGCAATTCTTCCCGGGTTTTGGGCTGATTTAAAATTTCTCCGGCCAGGTCGATATACTCCTGCAGATGAGAACGATTAACGTTGATAAGATGTTGTAATTGCTCCCGGTCATAAACCTGGTCGGCATGTCCCAGTACGAAATAGTCATAATCCAAATGGGACAAAGTCTGGTAAGTCTCCAACTGGGCGGCTATATCAAATAAAAATGGCAAATCATATTTGGCAATTTTTTCTTCGCTGAAGAGAGCATCCCCCAGATAACAAACGCGTTCACAAGTGGCGATGCCTATCTGCCCGGGACTGTGTCCCGGTAAGGATATAATCTCAAATTTTTCTTCATTGATTTTGCAGGTTCCAGGGAAAATAGTATCGGTTATATGGATGGCAGGGCTTTTTGTAAAATGACGGGCCAATTCATGCGGTGCCTTGCCACCATACAAATGGTCTGGAAAAAGTCGGTTTTCTTCAATCAGTTGTTTTTCGGGCACTGAGGCTAATATCTCAATTCCTGGGGAACGTTCCTGGAAAAATCCGTTTCCGCCACAGTGATCGATATGGTTGTGGGTATTTATGATGTATTTTACGGATAGTTTTTGCTCCTTTAATATTTCATCGATCTTGCGGGCCTGCTGTTTGTTGTCACCGCTGTCGATTAGCAATGCGTATTTGTCTTTAAAATGAAAAACGCCGATGTTGGCAGGGGCAGGAATATAGTAACTGTGACCGTTGATTTTTTTCAGATGCATAATTTGCCTCCTCAACAGTTTAAATGAATGTATGTTTCGGTAAATACTTGGGTAAAACTATTCTATAGTAAATTATATGATCAATAAAAGGAGGTTTCAAAATGGTTCGCACCATCGTTCGTTTTGTTGTATCAGCAATCGTCTTGCTTCTAATCAGTTATCTTCTTCCCGGAATCAAGGTATCAGGCTTTTTGGGGGCATTGCTTGCCGCCGTCGTGATTGCCATTTTAGGCTATCTGGTGGAATTGGTGCTGGGAGAGAACGTATCCCCGCGCAGTCGTGGGATTGTTGGATTTGTGGTAGCGGCTGTGGTCATATATCTGGCCCAGTATATCATTCCCAGCTATCTTAGTGTATCGCTCTTGGGCAGTTTACTGGCAGCATTTGTTATCGGTTTGGTGGATGCCTTTATCCCAACTGAGCTCAGATAATGTATTCAGGTCGCCCGACAAAAAGGCAGCCCCTGACGCTCTAAAATATCGGCAGGGGCTGTTTTTAAATTTCTGCAAGAATTTCACGTGCGGCCACTACTCCTGAAACACTGGCCTGGATAAGGCCGCGGGTTACGCCCGCACCGTCGCCGCTGGCCCACAATCCTTCGATGCAGGTTTTTAGGTTGTTGCTCAATTGCGGACGGGCGGAGTAAAACTTGGTCTCAATGCCGTAAAGCAGGGTATGGTCTGCGCCCAGACCGGGGATGGCTTTATCCAGAGCTTCCAGACATTCCTTAATGCCCACCATATAGCGATGGGGCAATACCAGCGACAAATCTCCCGGCACCGCTGCCTTCAGGGTAGGTTCCACCAGGCCTTTGGCGATCCGGGCTTTGGTAGAACGGCGACCCCGTTTTAAATCCCCGAAGCGCTGCACAATAATCCCGCCGCTGAGCATGTTGGCCAGACTGGCAATACAGCGTCCATATATAATAGGCTGGTTAAAGGGTTCGGTAAATTCCTGGCTTAAAAGCAGGGCGAAATTGCTGTTGTTGCTCTTGCTTTCCGCGTAAGAATGGCCATTGACGGTAATGATGCCGTTGGTGTTTTCCATGACTACGTGACCGTTGGGATTCACGCAGAAGGTTCGCACCAGATCATCAAATTCTTTGGTGTTGTAGACGATTTTCGGTTCATAGACTTTGTCGGTAAAGTCCTGCATCGTTACCGCCGGCAGTTCAACTCTAACCCCGATATCCACCTGGTTGTTGCTGAGCGGAATTTTTAATTTCAGCAGCTGCTCGGAAAACCATTGCGCCCCGTCACGACCAGGAGCACATATTACCCGGGGGGCATAATAGGAACCTTTTTTGGTCTTAACTCCTTTTACCCGGCGTTTTTCCACCAGAATATCTTCTACTGTTTCCCCGGTTTTTATAGTGATATGGGGATCCAGTTCATTTTTTAAATTCTGCAGTACTTTCAGAGTGTTGTCGGTACCCATATGTCTGATTCGGGCCGGCAGAAGCTTTAAGTTGGCGCGTGCCATATGCAGACGCATCGATTCAAACTCTTCCTCGTTTTGTCCATAGACGGTTTCAGGAGCGCCGTGTTGAAGATATACTTTGTCAACATAATCAATTAAATCAGCCAGCTGTTCTTTGCCGATATAATCGCTCAGCCAGCCACCAAATTCTGTCGTCAGGGTAAGCTTGCCATCAGAAAAAGCGCCGGCGCCGCCCCAGCCGCTCATAATCGAGCAGGGCTGGCAATGAATACATGAGGTTGCACCCTCACTGACCGGGCAGTTGCGTTTATCTACCAGGCGTCCCTTTTCCAGCAGCAGCACCTTGGCGGAACTGTTGCGGCATATTTCCCGGGCGGCAAAAATTCCGGCGGGACCGGCCCCAATAATAATCACATCATAACGCTCAGCCATAAAAGTTCCTCCTCGATTAAATACAATTCCTGAACCGGCATACGGTTGCCTGTTTATATTTATAAATGAGGATTTTGCATAATTGATTATTTTTATATTGCAATGTCGCTTTTAGAATGTCATCCTGAGCGTTAGCGAAGGATCTACGGCATTTGCGAGATTCTTCGCTAGCGCTCAGAATGACATATTACATGATTTTTTGAATTATGCAAAACTCTCAAATAAGTATCCGCCTAGATTATACCATAATTAATAAATTTATCTGACCTTAGCTGCAGATGGACACGGGCATAGGTTATAATATCCATAACAGGATACAAAATATGCAGGGAGCAGCGCCGTATGGAACAAGTACAGAAAATCTATTACTTCTGGGGTAATGAACCCTATCTGATTGATCAGAGGATTAGTAAGATCGTTGCCAGGATTCAGGCGGAGGACGGGGAAGAACCGGAAGTGCTGCTACTGGACAGTGATGAAATGAGTTCGCTTGAATTGGGGGAAACGCTGCATTCCAGCAGCCTGTTTTCTCTGCAGCGGGTGGTGGTTATAAAAAATCCTGCCTGGCTTAGTAAAAGCAGCCGCAAGCTCAAAAAAGCAGAAGAAGTGGCTCATATATTGGATGATTACATGGCTTCCATTCCGGCCGGCCAGACACTTGTAATCTGCTGCCCGGAACATGTTGCCTCCAATCCGGTTGCCAAAGTACTGAACAAGCGTGCCTATACGGAAAACGTCAAGGCGCTCAGTCCCAAGGCTTTGGGTGATTGGGTCAGGGACAAATGCCATCAGAGAGGGATTGCCATAGATCCGGCGGCAATCAATATGCTGGTTGCCAGCGGCCAGGACATGTATTACCTGGAGAATCTGATCGAGAAGGCAGCACTGACAGTTCAAAATGACAGCCTTAAGGCCGGGGATCTGATCGATGAACTGGACAGCCGTCAGGAAACAAGTATTTTTAAGCTTACCGATGCACTTTTGAACCGTAATACTGCTGCTTCGCTGGAAGCTTTTCAGCAGCTGCAGGAGCAAGGTCATCCCTATTTGCTGATGCTGCATATGATCACCGGACAAATGGTGACGTTTGCAAAAATTAAATTTTGGCAGGAAGCCGGTTTTTCATTCAACCAGATCGCAGAGATGAGCAAACAGAAAGATTTTGTGATTCGCAAGATGCTGGAAAAAAGCAGTCGGTTTTCCACGCAGGATATTCAGGTGTTGTTCCAGAAACTGCTTGAGCTGGATGTCAGCATTAAAAGTCAGAGCAAGGATCAGCGTATACTAATGGAGACTCTGATCGCAGAATTCTGCAATAAATAATCCGCCCGAACCATATAAAAGCCTTGGCCCGAAAATAATGTCAGGCATGTACAGCCGAAGACAGCCGTATTTTCAATTAATGGCTATATAAAAATAAAAACCTGTCGGCTGACAGGTTTTATTTTTATTGATTCGCCATGCTGTTTAATTTTTTGGCTAAAGCTGATTTCTTGCGGGCAGCGGTGTTTTTATGGAGAACACCTTTGGTAACGCTTTTATCTATCAGAGAGGTTACTTGGATTAAGTTTTCTCTGGCTGCGTCAACATTATCCCCAGATAATGAAGCCTCATAGTTTTTAATACTGGTTTTCAGCCTACTTTTCTGGGCTTTATTTCTGAGCCGGTTATCTTCTGCTATACGAGCTCTTTTAGCAGGTGTTTTACTTATGGCCACCTTTTCACCTCCTTGGATATGTAAAGCTAACAGAACTACTATATCACTATGTTTTTCAAATTGCAATAAAAGACTGGGTAAAAAAATTGTGTAAACGTATAGCCTCAATAGACAAAGTAAATGCGACCCTGCCAAGTGAAAAGGGTTGCGTTTAATCTTACAAAGTAAAGGTTGCATTTAATCTTACAAAAAAACTTCTCCTGGTTGCCCTGCGTGAGATATTATTTTAATGCCTTGCGGGACGATCAGGAGTGTGTATAATGCCTAAGAATAAATAACAGATGAGGAACGCCTACATATTGAACGTTTACTTAAAGAACGGGTTTCTATCAAGCAAATTGCTGCAAAGCTTGGTAAAAGCACATCAGGCGCATAAAGCGTACCGCAAAACGCTGGTCCAGTCAAGAACTGGAGCTAATATGGATAGCTTTTTTATGTAGGGGAAAACTAAGGGCAGCGGTACACTTGCAGCCCTGAACCCAAAGACTTTAAAGTTTCAACTGGTTCTAAGCCCTGTCTGAATGCCATAAAATAAAGCAGGAAAAGCTTGGCGGGGTGGACAGGAATGAGAAGAAAAAATTTTAAGTCTTTTCTGAAAGGGTTGCTTTTGATACAGCTCTTTTTATTATCTGTGGCGGCGGGACTTACGGTGGATTTCAGCACCGGTTTTCCTGGAGTTCTGTACAAGCTGCAAGCGATAAATTTGGGTATGCCTTTTTCTGAGGTCAAGATCAGCCAGCGTCAGGCGGATTTGATGTTTATGGAAACCTATTTGCCGATTCTGGACAATGAAAGTCTGCTAAATCTTGGCTTAAATAAAATACAGGCCGCCAGTATTGCTGAAAATATGATCGATTCGCACATTCAGGTACTGGCCTATGCCGGGCCTGAAACACCGGCAACTGAAACCGTTGCGCCGAAGGCTGCTGCGGTCACAGAAGAAGTTCAGGAAGACATACGGAAGCAATCATTTGATGCCAGTCTGTTTGGAGGCAAAAAGGTTTTTATCTATTGCACCCACAGTGCAGAAAGTTATATACCCACCAGTGGCAAGGCACGTTTGGACGGAAAACGGGGTCTGGTTAACAAAGTGGCGCAAAATTTGCAAAAAAATATCTCTGCTCAGGGTTTAGCGGCCGAATTTATTGACAAGATCCATGATTATCCTGATTATGATCAGAGTTATACTAATTCGCGCAGCACTGTAAAACAGCTGTTGCAAGAAAATGATAATGTTTTGGCTTTGTTTGATGTACATCGGGACAGTCTGCCCGGTACGACCAAAGCCGCTACCATTACTGCCGCCGGACGCAAGAGTGCCCGTATCCTTATCATTGTGGGCACCGATGAACGCAAACCCCATCCGGCATGGAAAAAGAATCTTGCTTTTGCCCAGGCTATATATGAACAAGGAGAAAAAATGTATCCCGGATTGATCAAAGGGGTTACCACCAAAGCAGGTACTTACAATCAGGAATTTCATCCCCATGCCTTGCTTTTGGAATTCGGCAGCGATTATAATACTCTGGAGGAAGCCAATTATGCGGCCCAATTATTTTCCGATGTACTGATGCAGGTTTTAAAGGAGGAAATAGAACTTCAATGAGCAAAATAATCAGTTCCCTGTTAATAATGGCCGTGATTATCCTGGTTATTTTGGGCCTTAATACCAGCAGTCAGGGGATAAGCAGTCTTACCGCAGAGGAACGCAAGCCGGTCATAGGTTGGCAGATTGAAAATCAACAAGTCAATGTCTTTGCTCTAGGGCAAGAGTATCGTATATCAAGTCAGGATATAAGCCAGGCAGGGGAAGGCGCCTGGCATGCTGCCAGACAGCAGTGCAGTATATTTGTTAATTACCTGAAAAAAATCTGGACGATTTTTAATGTCCTGTTTTTAAAATAAATTTTTACCGCCGACAGGAGTGCAAACTCCTGTTTTTTTCTTTGTATTAGGTGAGAGTTTTGCGTAATTCAAAAAATAATGTAATAATGTCACTTTAAGCGATAGCGTAGCGACGATGCCATATGGCATCTGATGCTGAACGCGATAAGAAGGCAAGCGCAAATTCCAGATCTAATCACCGGCTTGGACAAGGAGTTGAATGAATTGACAAATGCCGGCCGAACGATAGCCCGGGCAGCCCTGTTCATGATGATAATGACAGCTGTTTCCAGGATTTTGGGTTTTGCCCGGGAAGCGGTGATGATGACCCTGTTTGGTCAAAATTATCTGACTGATGCTTACCGGGCGGCCTTTTCCATTCCGGATTTTATTTATATGCTGCTGGTGGGGGGGGCATTAAGCGCTGCCTTTATTCCGGTATTCTCATCCTACATAAGCAACGGCCGGGAAGAAGAGGCGTGGGAATCAGCCAGTGTAGTCTTTAATTATATCGTCCTGCTGCTTATTATACTAATTGCCATGGCCTATTTTTTTACGGCTCCCTTGATCAGGCTGCTGGCTCCCGGACTTCCCACTACTTATGCTGCACTGGCCATAAGCCTTACCCATATCATGTTCATTCAGACTTTTTTTATGGCCCTGAGTGGCATATCCCAGGGCATATTAAATTCATATAACAAATTTGCCGCACCCGCGATAGGCAGCGTTTTGTACAACCTTTTCATTATTGTTATAGGAATTGCTCTGGTCAAGCAGCTTGGTATCCATGCATTTGCCATCGGCGTAGTGATTGGTGCAGTTTTTAATTTTGCGGTTCAGATTCCGGCTTTACGCCAGGTTGGTATTCGTTATCATTTCACCTTTGACTATAAAAATCCCGGTTTTATCAAAATCATGATTTTGGTTGTACCGGTTTTGGCTGGCTTAAGTGTATCCCAGTTAAATCTTTTTGTTGTCCAGAATCTGGCCTCATCCGCCGGATCAGGTATGCTCAGCGCCCTGAATCTTGCGCAGAAGGTCATGAACCTGCCGGTTGGCATATTCGGGGCGGCCATCGCCACTGCAATATTTCCTGCTCTGACCGCGCTCACCGCCCGAGGTGAAATGGCTGGTTTTCGCCGCAGTAGTTCGCTGGGCCTCAGAGCCATATTCCTGGTTACGATTCCAGCAGCGTTTGGTCTGGCTGCTTTAGGTGAACCGCTCATCAAACTGCTGTTTCAGCAGGGCCAGTTTACTGCCTCCATGGCGCATACAACATTTCAGGTTTTGCTGTACTTCTGTGTGGGATTGGCCGCATATGCGGCAATAATGGTATTAAACCGCAGTTTCTACGCCCTCAAGGATACTGTTACCCCGTTGCTGGCAGCGGTGATCACCATCGGCCTGAATGTTTTCCTGGCGCTGCAGCTGGCAGGCCCTATGGGAGTTAGAGGACTGGCGCTGGCAACTTCTCTGTCCGGCATTTTTAATTTGCTGGTTTTGTTTGTGGTGTTGCGGATAAAATCGGGACCGTTGGGGGGCAGAACGATACTTCGCAGTTTGGTGATTGCGCTCCTGGGCGCAACGGTTATGTATTTTGTAGTAAACTATAGTGTTGAGTATATGTTACAATATTTATCATTTGCAGATAAAATCAATTATTTAATCAGTGTTACAACGGGGATTGGCCTCGGGGTTACGGTCTATGGATTGATTATCCACAGCCTGAAAGTGGAGGAATCAGAACTGGTTCTGGCTATGATAAAACAAAAATTTCCGGGATGGGGCAAAAAAAGATGAGGTGGAGACTTAATGGATACAGGTAAAGTTATGGTTGCCATGAGCGGCGGAGTTGACAGTTCCGTGGCAGCCTGGCTGCTTATACGAGCCGGATATGAAGTGGCGGGTGCGACCCTGGATCTTATGCCCTGCTCACCGGCAGAGGAGCCCGATTGCTGCGGCGGGTCGGTAAGCGACGATGCCCGCCGGGTAGCTGATCAACTGAAAATCCCGCATTATGTTTTTAATTACCAGGATCTGTTTGCCAAGCAGGTAATTGATTACTTCTGTAATGATTATTTGCAGGGCAAGACTCCCAACCCCTGCGTCGTCTGTAACCGCCTGATTAAATTTGGGGATCTTCTAAAACAGGCGCAATCAATGGGAATGGAGTTTTTGGCTACCGGCCATTATGCCCGCATCAAATATGACTCACAACAGCAGCGCTATATTTTGTATCGCGGACTTGACCCGCGCAAGGATCAGAGTTACTTCCTATATTTGCTGGATCAGGAGCAACTGGCCCACAGCCTTTTTCCATTAGGCGAATATAAAAAACCCGAAATAAGAGCCATGGCGAGGGCAATGGGATTAGCAGCGGCAGAAAAAGCCGAGAGCCAGGAAATATGTTTTGTGACTGATGATAACTATGCTCGTTTGGTGGAAGAGCGTTATCCGGGTAGTTCCCAGCCAGGCCCAATTCTTAATTTGCAGGGGGAAGTGCTGGGGCAGCATCAAGGCATCATCCGCTATACCATTGGTCAGCGACGCGGACTGAGGCTGGCACAGGGTTATCCGGTTTATGTGGTTGCCCTTGACCCGCAGCGCAATGCAGTCATTGTCGGCAGCAACGATGAAGTTTTTTCCCATGGCTGCACTGCGGTCAATCTGAATTGGATTGCCATGGAAAAACTGGGGCAACCTTTGGAAGTTGAGGCCCAAATTCGGTATACAGCCAAACCGGTAAGGGCCATGCTGAGCCCCAACAGCAACGGCACGGTTCAGGTGGAGTTCAAGGAAGCGGTAAGGGCGATAACGCCTGGACAGGCTATAGTATTTTACGAGGGAGATATGGTTATCGGCGGGGGAACGATAAATTGAAACTGCGCCAAGTGGATTTTTAAAGGATTAATTTGAACCGCGGGATGATTTTACGTTATAATTTATGGCAATTGTTCCGTACAGTTACCGGATAGTTGGATTATAAATTAGGAGCAGCCTGGAGGGGTTACATTGCAGGATAAAATCAGAAATTTTAGCATTATCGCTCACATAGATCACGGCAAATCTACATTGGCGGATCGTTTGATGCAATTTACCGGTGCTCTTTCCGAACGGGAAATGCGCGAACAATTCTTGGACAAGATGGATCTGGAAAGAGAAAAGGGGATTACCATCAAGCTGCAGCCGGTACGGCTTGATTATAAAGCCCGTGATGGCGAAACTTATATTCTAAATCTTATTGATACACCTGGTCATGTAGACTTTTCCTATGAAGTGTCCCGCAGCCTGGCCGCCTGTGAAGGAGCCCTGCTGGTCGTGGATGCTTCCCAGGGGATTGAGGCCCAGACGTTGGCCAACGTATATATGGCCATGGATCTGAACCTTGAAATTATAGGGGTTGTAAACAAGATTGATCTGCCCGGAGCAGAACCGGAAATGGTCAAACAGGAAATGGAAAACGTTTTGGGTATTGACCAGGAAGAAATACTGCCCATCTCTGCCAAATTGGGCATCGGTATTGAAGAGGTGCTGGAAACCATTGTAGCCAAAATACCAGCCCCGCACGGAGACGAAAAGGCTCCGCTGCAGGCCTTGATCTTTGATTCCTACTTTGATGCCTATAAAGGAGCGATTTCCTATATCCGGCTTGATTGCGGAGAGTTGCGCAAGGGCGATATGATTCGCATGATGTCTTCCGGCAAGGAATATGAAGTCATTGAAATTGGCGTCATCTCTCCCTATATGACCCAGGTCGAAGTACTCCGGGCGGGTGAAGTTGGTTATATGGCTGCAGCCATAAAAAATGTAGCCGATACCAAAGTGGGTGATACCATAACCAGCGCCGTAAGACCTGCAGCCAAACCTCTGGCAGGATACAAGGAGGTCAAGCCGGTCGTCTTCTGCGGTCTTTATCCCTTGGAAAACAATGAATTTGATAAACTGAGGGATGCATTGGAAAAACTTAAACTGAACGATGCCTCCCTGATTTATGAACCGGAATCATCAGATGCCCTGGGATTTGGTTTCCGCTGCGGATTTCTGGGACTGCTGCACATGGAAATCATACGGGAAAGATTGGAAAGAGAATATGATCTTACCCTGCTGGCTACTGCTCCCAGCGTAATCTATCGCATATTGCTAACTGACGGCAGCGAAATATTTGTACAAAACCCATCCCGCTGGCCTGATCCGCAGCGGATTGAAAAGGTGATGGAGCCTTATGTCAAGGCCTCGATCATGGTTCCCAATGAATATGTGGGTACGGTGATGGAACTGTGTCAGGAAAAACGCGGTAGTTACATTAACATTGAATATATTACCCCGCAGCGGGTGCTGATTAGCTATAATTTACCCCTGGCCGAGATTCTGTTTGATTTCTTTGACGGACTTAAATCCAGAACCAAAGGCTACGCTTCTTTGGATTATGAGCTCAAAGGATACGAGGAATCCGACCTGGTCAAGATGGATATTCTTTTAAACGGCGAAGTTGTTGATGCCCTCAGTACGATTGCCCATAAGGACAAGGCCTATTACCGGGGCCGGACACTGGTTGAAAAACTGCGTAAAATCATTCCCCGGCAGATGTATGAAGTCGCCATTCAGGCTTCCATCGGTAACCGGATCATTGCCCGCGAATCAGTCAAAGCCATGCGCAAGGACGTACTGGCCAAATGCTACGGAGGCGACATTACCCGCAAAAAGAAACTGCTGGAAAAACAAAAAGAAGGCAAGAAAAGAATGAAACAGATCGGTCGGGTGGAAGTACCAAGGGATGCTTTCATGTCGGTTATGGATATTGAAAGTGATAAATAACAGCGCTACCGGAATATATATCCATGTGCCTTTTTGCTTACAGAAGTGCAGCTATTGTGATTTTTATTCCTTACCTCTGCAGAATGGGGACAGCTTGGAAAAGTATACCAAGAATCTGCTGCGGGAAATGGAGCAACAGGCTGCCAACTGGGAAAACCGGCAATTCAGTACCGTCTATATGGGCGGAGGAACACCCAGTTTGCTCAGCCCGGAACAGATTAACATAATCCTGACCGATTTGGAGCATCATCTGCACATCCTGCCCCAAGCAGAAATATCCCTGGAAGCCAATCCCGCTACCCTTAACTCCGATCGTCTGCAGGAACTGAAAAGTGCCGGTATCAATCGCATCTCCCTGGGGGTACAGAGCTTTCGGGATGAAGAACTGAAAATTCTGGGAAGAATCCACGGGGCGCAAGCAGCCATGGAAGCGGTGGATGATATAATCAGAGCCGGGTTTGAAAATTTCAATCTGGATCTGATCTACGGCATTCCCGGTCAGACTCATGATGACTGGATATACAACTTAAAGATGGCAGTTTCTTGTGGGCCCCGGCATATTTCCACCTATCTGCTGCAGCTTGATCCTTGCGTAGCGCTCGCTCAGCAGATCAAGGCAGGCAAATACAAAGCCCTGTCGGAAGATCAGGAAGCCGATATGTATTATGATGCCTTGGATTGCCTTATAAACGAGGGCTTTCATCATTATGAAATTTCCAATTTCGCACGCCCGGGCTATGAGTGCAAGCACAACCTTATCTACTGGCAAGCGGGTGAATACCTGGGACTGGGCCCGGGTGCAGTCAGCTTCCGGGACGGACAAAGGTGGATGAACAAAGAGATAAAATCCTGCCCGGAAATTACATCCCAAACTGACACGGTTGCAGTTGAAACGCTGGAAATCATGAATGATCGTGATCGTTTTGTTGATGCGGTTGTTTTAGGGCTGCGCCTGACCGAAGGAATATCCCGGCAGCAATTTATGGATCGGTTCGGTATAGATTTTTATCAGGAGTATCATTCTATAATTGAGAAGTTCAGCCGGGAAGGAATTTTACTTGCCGATCAGGATCGTATATGCCTTAGCCACCGTGGTTATTTCCTTTCCAACCAACTGCTGGCAGAACTTCTGTAAAGACTGGAGCCTGAACCCCAAACCGAAGTCATATTCGTAACTCGCCGATACGGCTTGACAAAGATTGGCACTGGTGATATTTTTTAATAAACACCAATTAGCACTCAATGCATGCGAGTGCTAACAGAGTAGGTGGTGAAAAATATGAGTTTGGATGAAAGAAAAAAATACATTCTGGAATCGATCATCAAAGATTACGTGGAAACGGCTGAACCGGTCGGATCACGGGCAATTGTGAGAAAACATGGGTTGAATATAAGTGCTGCTACCGTACGCAATGAAATGGCCGATCTGGAAGAGATGGGCTATTTGGAGCAGCCCCATACTTCAGCGGGGAGGATTCCATCTGAAAAGGGTTTCCGCTACTATGTTGACTGGATGATGGAAAAAGAAAATCTCAACGATGAGGAAATGGAAGTATTAGAGAAGTTATTAAATGAAAATATTCGTGATTGGGGTGAAATCGCCCAGGGGGTAGGAAATTTTCTAGCCCAGGTCAGCAATTATACTTCATTTATAATTGTACCTTCCATTAAATTCACCCGGTTTCAGTATTTGCATCTGATTCCGATCCAGGAAGGTCAGGCATTGGTGCTGATGGTGACAGATATCGGCCTCTTGCTGCATCGCAAGATTGATATCCCTACAAGCGTTACCACCAGTGATCTGCAATCCGTTGCCGATGTTTTCAATCGGGTCTTTAAAGGAAAAAAACTAGCTGAAATGAAGCGTAGTCAGCTGCAAATGCTGAGGGAAGATTTGAAAAAACGCCGACAGGTGATTAACAAAGCGCTGGATGCAATCGATAATCTGCTGGAGAACTCAAACGAAGAAAAAGTGCTCATCAGCGGCGCATTGAATATACTTAATGAACCTGAGTTTAAGGATCTTTACAAATTGAAGCGCATCCTCACCCTTCTTGAAGAGGATGATTTGCTCAAAGATATTCTGCCGGACAGCATCACGCAAAAAGTCGACTATCGCATCGGCAAGGAAAACGTATCCGAAGACATCAGGGAAATGAGTCTGGTATTTACCGGCTACAAGACCAGCGGTGATATGGGCAAGATGGGATTGATCGGTCCGGTACGGATGGAATACTGGAAAGCCGCCGGTACGCTCGACTCAGTCCGGTCATTTATTGAAGAATTACTGAAAAAACACATATAAACAGGAGATAAAAATGACAGAGAAAAACCTTGTAAACGGTGAAGTAGATCAGAAATTTCAAACGCTGTTAAGCAACGCCAATGCTGCCCGTGTAATATCACAGGCGATCGAAGGAACGATTGGTCCCAAAGGGCTTGATATTATGATGGTTGACAAGTTTGGCGACGTGGTTATAAGCAATGACGGGGTTACCATTCTAAAGCTGATGGAGGTCAACCACCCGGCCGCACGCATGATCATCAACGCCGCTAAAGCCCAACAGGCTGAGGTGGGCGATGGAACCACCACCGCTACTTTGCTGGCCGGGGCCATGATCTCGGTCGGGGCAGAGCAGGTATTGAAAGGAGTGCCGGTGACCAAAGTGATTCAGGGCATTACCATCGGCACCGAGCATTGTCTGGAAGTGATAAAGTCCCAGAGTATCAAGATTGAATCGCTTGACGATGAAAAACTTCTGAACGTTGCTCTTATTGCCGGACGTGGGGAGATGGAACTTGCCCGCCTGGTTATTGAAGGCGCAAAAATTGTTGGCATCGATAGATTGATTGCCCCTGATTTTACCTTTTGTGATACAGTGGTAGCCCGGGAAGCAGTGGAAAGCAAGGTATTCACCGGGGTGCTTATCAACCGGGAGCCGCTTAACCAGGAAATGCCGCTGTCTCTTGATAATGTGAAGATTCTTCTGCTCAACGATGCGCTGGCCCCTGAAGAAGTTGACAGCGAGGCTCGCGGCACAGAGAACGGCTTTCAATATTTTTTGCGTAATCAGGAACAATATCAGCATAACCTGAACAAAATAGCTGCAATGGGAGTTAAACTGGTGGTAACTGACCGCAGCATTGACGATATAGCCGAGCAGAGTTTCAGCGATGCCGGCATCATGGCTATACAAAGGGTTTCCCGGTTGGAAATGGAAAGTATCGCCAAGAGCAGTGGTGCCCGTAAAATTAAACGCAGCGCACTCAACAAGGAAGCAGAAATGCTGCAAAAATATCTTGGCTTTGCGGAAAAAGTGGAGGTCGATCAGAAGGCCGGCCATACTCTGTTATATAATGGCGGCGGCGAAAGCACGGCAACTATTTTGATCGGAGCGGCCACCGCGGAATTGGTGGAAGAAAGAGAACGAATTGCCCGTGATGCTGCCGCAGCTGTGCAGGCGGCGCTGCAGAAAGGGATTGTCCCTGGGGCGGGATCAATTGAGATTTGGGCGGCCCAGAATCTGAATGAACTGGCCTGGGAACTGAGGGGAATGAGTTCCTACGGTGTTATATGCGTAAAAGAGGCTTTGTTAAAACCGTTCCATTGTATCGCACAGAATTCTGGCTTTAACCCGTTGGAGAAAATGGAAGAAGTTGTTGCCGCTCAGATGAAGAATGCGTCCGGTTCCATAGGGATGGACTGCGACAGCGGGGAGATTATTGATGTTATGGAGGCCGGGATCGTTGATCCGACCTGGGTTAAGATGTATGCCATAAAGACCGCCGCAGATGTCACTGTTGCTATCTTAAAAATAAATACCATTATTAAAATGACTGCACTGGATGTTGCCAAAGTGCCTAATATGGAGTAGGAGTGATAATGATATGAACAATAATGCATATGATAAAGAGGAAATGAATGTTTTGAATGAGGATTCTGCGGTTGCGTATGAAGATACCAGGCAGGCAGAGACAACTGCGGAAAAAAGTGAAGTTGAGCTGCTGCAGGAACAATTGTTGGATAAAAGTGAGGAAGCCAAGAAATATTACGACCAGTATTTAAGAAGTCTGGCTGAAATCGAGAATATAAAAAAGCGCAGTCAAAGGGATAAGGAAGAGTATATAAAATTTGCTCATTTATCTATTATCAAAAAGCTGCTGCCGATTATTGATGATTTAAACCGGGGTATGGGAGCCGCCAGTGTTACCCAGGACTTTGAAGGATTAAAAAAAGGCATGGAGATTACCGCCAGAAATCTATTAGATCTGCTCCGGCAGGAGGGTGTGCAAGAGATTGAATGTGTGGGCAAACCCTTTGACCCCCAATATCACGAACCTCTGATGGTGGTAAGCAGCGATGAACATCCGGAAAATACGATCCTGGAAGAACTGAACAAAGGGTATATCATGCATGACCGGGTAATAAGGCCCAGCCTGGTCAAAGTCAGCGGTAAATAACTGGATTACAGCCAAAAACTTTTTAAATGGTTGTTATTATAAAAAGGAAATAGCGAGAGGGCGATTTCCGAAAATGACATGAAAAATTTATGAATTAGTGGAGGTGTCCTTTAGAATGGGAAGAGTTGTTGGAATTGACCTGGGAACGACCAATTCAGTAATTGCCATTATGGAAGGCGGCGAGGCTGTTGTTATAGCCAGTGCCGAGGGAGAGAGAACGACTCCATCGGTGGTTGGCTTTTCAAAAACCGGTGAGCGGCTGGTAGGCCGGGTTGCCAAAAGACAGGCAATCACTAACCCGGATAGAACCGTAACGTCAATAAAAAGAAAAATGGGAACCGATTACAAGATATCGATTGAGGGTAAAACCTATTCACCGCAGGAAATATCAGCCATGGTCCTGCAAAAGCTGAAAACCGATGCGGAAGCCTATCTGGGAGAAAAAATCACTCAGGCGGTCATTACCGTGCCGGCTTATTTTACCGATTCACAGCGCCAGGCCACCAAAGATGCCGGCAAAATCGCCGGTATGGAAGTGCTGCGGATTATAAACGAACCAACCGCCGCAGCGCTGGCCTATGGTTTGGACAAAGAAGAGAACCAGACCATCATGGTATTTGACCTGGGTGGAGGAACCTTCGATGTATCCATTTTAGATATCGGTGATGGAACCTTTGAGGTCAAAGCGACCAGCGGCAACAACCGTCTGGGCGGTGATGACTTCGATGACCGAATCATTAATTGGCTGACCCAGGAATTTAAAACTGCCAACGGTATCGATTTAAGCAATGACAAAATGGCTATGCACCGACTGAAGGAAGCAGCCGAAAAAGCCAAACATGAACTATCCGGCATGATGAGCACGGATATCAACATACCCTATATTACAGCTACCCAGGAGGGACCGCTGCATCTTGAAAGGTCGCTTACCCGGGCTAGATTCAATGAAATGACTGCCGATCTGGTAGAGAAAACCATGGGTCCGCTCAAACAGGCGATGAAGGATGCCGGCACGAAACCTGCTGATATTGACAAGATTATTCTGGTAGGCGGTTCGACCCGTATTCCGGCGGTTCAGGATGCAGTTAAGAACTTCCTGGGCAAAGAACCGTTTAAAGGTATAAATCCTGATGAGGTTGTTGGCCTGGGTGCGGCCATCCAGGGCGGGGTGTTAACCGGGGATATCACCGATGTAGTTTTGCTGGATGTAACCCCTCTGTCCTTGGGTATTGAAACCCTGGGCGGCGTATTTACCCGGGTGATAGACCGCAATACCACCATCCCTACTGAGAAAAGTCAGGTATTTACTACCGCCGGCGACAACCAGCCTTCGGTAGATATTCACGTTCTGCAGGGTGAACGTAAAATGGCTGAACATAACGTCACTTTGGGAAGATTTCAGCTGACCGGGATTCCCCCGGCTCCGCGTGGGGTACCGCAGATTGAGGTAAAATTTGATATTGATGTTAACGGTATCGTATCGGTAACAGCCAAAGATCTGGCCACCAATAAGGAGCAGCGCATCACCATCACCGGCAACAGCGGCCTGAATGATGATGAGATCGACCGTATGGTAAGAGACGCTGAGCTTTATGCCGAAGAAGACGAGAAACGCTTAAAGGAAATTGAAACCCGCAATGCGGCTGACAGTATGATTTATCAAGCGGACAAGACGCTGAAGGATTTTGCCGAGCAAATCGAGGAAAGTGACCGGAATTCAATTGAAGATGCCAAAGAAGAGCTGAAAAAATCCCTGGAAGGCAGCGACATTGACGACATTGCCGCCAAAACCGAGGTACTGACCAATGCCATTTATGCAGTTTCAGCCAAAGCCTATGAAAAGGCAAATCCGGGGGATCAAGCAGATGATGGCGTGTTTGACGCGGATTACAATATTCCGGACGAAGACTAAAGCGTTTAATAGCTGCAAAACAATTAAGTTTTAACACGGATGAGCATCGATAACACTGCTGTTCTGGCGGTAGCTTGATCAATCCGTGTTAATCTGTTCCGGGAATTTTGTAAAATAATTAATGTGGCAAGCAGGAAGGTGGGGAAAAATGGCCGATAAAAGAGATTATTATGATATATTGGGGGTGTCACGTGATGCAACCCCTGATCAAATTAAGAAAGCCTATCGGCAACTGGCCAAAAAATTCCATCCCGATGTAAACAAGGATGACAAGGATGCGGCGGAAAAATTCAAAGAAGTAGCCGAAGCATATGAAATATTAAGTGATGATCAAAAGAGGGCTACTTACGATCGCTTCGGACACGATGCTTTTGACCCGACCCGGGGCGGAGCCGGCGGATTTGGTGGATTTGGCGAAGGAATGGGCGGATTCGGTGATATTTTTGATCTGCTTTTCGGTGCCGCCGGGGGCGGTGGACAACGCCGGCGCAGCGGACCGCAGCGTGGCAGTGACCGGGAAGTAAGGTTGGATATAGATTTTGAGGAAGCCGTTTTTGGCAGTGAAAAGGATTTTGATCTGCAGCGGATTGAAAAATGTGGCACCTGCAAAGGCAATGGAGCAGAACCGGGCAGCCCGATTAAAACTTGTCCCCAGTGCAAAGGCTCAGGTCAGGTGCGCAGTGCCCAGAGTACACCTTTCGGACGTTTTGAAACGGTGAAACCATGTAACCGCTGTCAGGGTGAGGGCAAAATAATTGAAAAACCATGTTCTGCTTGTAAAGGAACCGGCAAAGTCAGAAAGAAACGCACCATAAATGTTCGTGTCCCGGCCGGCATTGATACCGGTGCCCGTCTGCGCATGCAGGGTGAAGGTGAGATAGGGATTAACGGAGGTCCGGCGGGAGATCTTTATATCATCATCGTAGTCCGTCCGCATGAGAGGTTCACCCGCGATGGTTATACGCTCATTACGGAAACGGAAATAGATTTTGTACAGGCTTCGCTGGGGGCTGAAATTGAAGTGCCGTTGCTGGGCGGCATGAGTCATAAACTGGAAATTCCAGCCGGCAGTCAGCCCGGTGACGTATTGACAGTCAAAGGCAAAGGCATACCTCATTTGCACGGCCAGCGCAGCGGTGACTTGAAAGTTTACCTGAAAATAAAAATACCGACTAAATTAAGCAAACGGCAAAAAGAACTGCTGCAGAGCTTTTATGATGATAGTGACAGTAAAGAAAGTAAAAAAGGAATTATTGATAAGTTAAAAGATGCCATGGGATAAAGGGGAATAATAATTGAACTGGAAAGAATATGCGGTAGTTACAGAAGGCCAATGCGTAGAAGCTGTGGCCGGAATTTTTCACAACCTTGGTTCCGGTGGGGTCAGCATTGTCCCTAACCGGTCAGAAATTGGGCAAATCGTGGCTGGAATTGCTGAAGAGCCGGTTATCCCTACATACGGGGAGCACGATTTGGTTCTAATCAAGGCCTATTTTCCCGAGGAACGCGACATTTTAGATGAGCTGCAAGCATCACTGCAATTGGTGGAAGAAAATTTTTCAGTCTGCTCCCGGCTGATCCTGGGTGAAGTAAAGGAAGAAGATTGGGAAACGTCCTGGAAAAAATATTACCATTGTTTTAAAATTGGTGATCGCCTGGTCGTCAAGCCTTCCTGGGAAGAATATAAAGCGCAGCCCGGCGAGGTGGTTATCGAGCTTGACCCGGGCATGGCGTTTGGAACCGGCAGTCATGCATCAACCCAATTTTGTCTGCGTTTTATTGACCAGTACGTTAAAGGCGGAGAAAATATTATCGACGCCGGATGCGGATCCGGAATCCTGGCGATTGCTGCGGCCAAATTAGGTGCCGCCCAGGTGCTGGCGATGGATATTGACGAACTGGCAGTCAGGATTGCCCGGGCTAATATAAAAATGAACAGTCTGGAAGAGGTCGTAAACGTCGAAGTCAAAGATATTACGGAAGATCTGGCCGGTTTTAAGGCTGATTATATATTTGCCAACATTACTGCAGAAGTCGTATTTTTGCTGATTCCTCGGGCCGCCGAGTTGTTGTCCGGTGGGGCATACCTGTTTTGCTCAGGCATCATTGACAGCCGCTGGCCACAAGTACGGCAGCAGCTGGAAAGTTATGACTTTGAAATCAGGCAGGTGCTGCAAGAAAACGAATGGATGGGTATTGTAGCCCAAAAAAATAATTCTGTGTGATCTTTCTGATGGCTAAGGAGTTTGCAATCATGCACCGTTTTTATGTCTGCCCCCAGGATATAAGTGACCGGCAGGTAAGGCTCGATCAGGAGCAGAGCCGTCATATAGACAGAGTTTTGCGGCTCGGGCCGGGCGACAGTGTGAGCATTTTTGACGGGCTGGGCCGGGAATACGAAATCCGGTTACAAGGACTGCACAACGGCCGAATTGAGGGCGAAATTATCCGGATGCTTGCGCATAGCGCAGAGCCCTCGCTTAGGCTTTCATTAGTGCAGGGAATCGCCAAAGGCGATAAAATGGATTTTATCATGCAAAAGGCGGTTGAGCTTGGGGTTGCTGCCATCTATCCTTTTTTCAGCCAACATGCGGTGGTGAAGCTGGATCAAGAAAAAGCGGCCAAGAAACAGAAGAGATGGCAGGCGATTGCCCGCGAAGCCTGTAAGCAGTGCCGGCGCAACCATATACCATCTGTTCATCAGCCTGGTTCTCTGCCGCTTATGCTGGAGATTATCAACGGCAAACCGGCCATCATGCTGTATGAAAACGAAACCCGGCATGGGTTGAAAGAATTGCTGACGGAGAAGCGACCTTCACTTTTATGTGAACCGGAGCTTTTTTTAATTATCGGTCCGGAAGGCGGTTTTGCCCTATCTGAAGTTGAAATGGCACGCTCCCGGGGGGTTATGACTGCCGGGCTGGGGCCGCGCATATTGCGCACAGAAACCGCATCTCTGGCAGCTTTATCCATTATTCTATACGAACTGGCTGATCTGGGCGCAGGGGAAGACAACATAGACTCACATGAAGTAAAATAAAGAAGCAGGTTGGTCTTATGAAAAAAATTGCATTTCATACCCTGGGCTGCAAGGTCAATCAGGTGGAAACCGAGGCTTTGATTGAAGATTTCGTAAGCCGTGGTTATGAACTGGTGGAGTTTGATGATACAGCTGATATCTATGTAATCAACAGCTGTACGGTTACCCATGTCAGTGACCGCAAATCACGGGCCATGCTAAGACGGGCAGTGCGCCGCAACCCGGATGCACTGGTGGTGGCAACCGGCTGTGTTGCCCAGGTCGATGCAGAGCAACTCGCAGCAATTGAAGGGGTTAACCTGGTGGTTGGCAATCATGACAAGGAGAACCTGGCTGTTATTATAGAGGATTATATGCAGCGCGGCCATGCAAGCAAAGAAATCTTCGTTAGCCCCATTACCCGTGCAGATAAACCGCGGAAAATCCTGTACAGTTACCACCATCAGCGCACCCGGGCTTTCGTCAAAATCCAGGATGGGTGTCAGAACTTTTGCAGTTATTGCATTGTACCGATGGCCCGGGGACCGGTTAGAAGCAAGGCACCGGAAATTGTCCTGCAGGAAATAGATCAATTGGTGCAGCTTGGCTACAAGGAAATCGTGCTCACCGGCATCCATACTGGTTGTTATGGAGCAGATATCCCTGATTGGGATTTAAGCCGTCTGATTGCCGCAATTCTGGATCAAATTGCGGGGCCGTACCGGATCCGTTTAAGCTCAATTGAACCGCTGGAGCTTGACGAAAAGCTGTTGTCCATATTGGCGGCCGACCGGCGTATGTGCAGGCATTTACACATTCCTTTGCAGAGCGGCAGCAACGCAGTACTCAAAGCCATGGGCCGGCATTATGACCGCGATTATTACAAGCAATTAATAAATTTTGCCGCTGCCCGCATACCTGGCATGGCCTTTACCGCTGACGTCATGGTTGGTTTCCCCGCCGAGACCGACCGGGATTTTAAGGACACATATGATTTGATTGCAGAATTACCCTTGTCTGATCTGCATGTTTTTAAATATTCCATACGCAAGGGTACCAGAGCAGCGCAAATGTTTGTGCAAGTACCTGAGCCAGAAAAAAATCTCCGCAGCGAAAAATTACTTGAATTAGCGAAAAATAAGAAGTTGGCATTTGCAAAACAATTTATTGGCCAACGATTTAACTTGCTTGTTGAAGAAAAATCAGGTAAAGATAAATATATAGGAATGACAGACAACTATTTGGAAGTCGCGGTTCAATCTGAAGAGAATTTGTGCGGTCAGTCAGTAACGGTTGAAATCGCGTCTGCTGACTCCCAAGTAATAACGGGAAATATATGCATAGAGCGGCGGTAATTTCTGAATACTTTATTAAACAGCATTCGGAATAATAATTTTACAGCAATTGTGAAAGGGGTCTACCCATGGGATTTAAGGAGATTGGCAAAAAGCTGCAGCTGGCCCGCGAAGAAGCCGGCCTAAGCCAGGAACAGCTGGCGAATATGTTGGGATGTGCGCAATCAACATTATCCAACTATGAAAAGGGCAAACGGCGTTTATACCTTACGCAACTGGAAAATATTGCTGAACTTCTGGACAAGCCAATAGAGTATTTCATGGAAAGTTCATCCAGCCATACGGAAACGTCAGCAGTAAACAATATTACCAATTCCGAAGATGATGATCAGGAATTGCTGCAGATCATCAATACACTTTATACTCTTCCACGGGAACGGCGGCGCTCCGTTATGGATTATATTATCTGGCAAAAGACTCGTAGCAACTAGGAGGACTTGATATGTTTAGAAGTACTATCTCCGATCAGGACCGGGACCTGGTGATGATGGTGCGCGATTTGGCTCGGCAAGAAATTGCGCCCCAGGCTGTTCTTTATGATGCCCAGGGAAATGAAAACTTTGACTGGTCAGCGGTTGATCTTTTGGCTGAACATAATCTGCTTGCCCCCGGCATATCCCAAAAGTACGGCGGCCGGGGTTTAAGTCATCTTACTACCACCATGATTCTGGAGGAAATTGCCGTAGCCTGTGCCGGTGTTGCGACAGTTGCAGTTGCCAATATGCATACCGTCAGTCCCCTGGTTACTTCCGGAACCGAAGCACAGCGGCAGGAATTTTTGACCCAACTGACCGGCGGGAAAGCACGTCTCGGTGCGCTGGCGATGACCGAGAATCGCCCCAACCTGAATATTTCGGTAGTGAATTCCCAGGTTGAAATAATAAGTTCTTCAGTAACCGGATATTGGCAAGATAATTGTTTGATATTAAACGGTTTTAAGGATTATGTTTTAAACGGCCAGGTGGCAAGTTTTATTACAGTCCTGGTTTCTCTGGATCGCTCCGAAAAAAAATCCGGCTTGCAGATCGTCGTACTTCCGGTATCCCTGCCAGGAATACGAATGGGAGCGGTCAGGCATAAAATCGGTTTAAAATACTGTAATTCATGTGAGATCATTTTCGAAAATGTTAAAGTCGAGCCCCAATACATTGTTGGCAAACCAGGCAGCGGCTTTTTAATTTTTATGCAAAATCTTGACCGGATGTTGCCCTATGCCAGTGCAGTTTCTCTGGGAGTAGCGCGGGCAGCTTTTGAAACCGCCGTAGCTGTAGCCAAAAAACGCAATATTATGGGGCACCCGAGTTTTGAAGAATCAGCCGTCAGTTTTGCCTTGGTGGATATGGCAGCCCAATTGAATGCTGCCCGTCAAAGCGTCTATTTGGCCAGTTGGCTGATTGACAAGGAACTGGATAGTTCCCAGGCGTCTTCAAAAGCTAAAATCTTATCCAGCCGGGCTGCGCATGAAATCAGCAGCAAAGCCATGGAAATCGTCGGGGGTCGGGCATGTATCAAAGGCTATCCCTCGGAGATATATTTGCGGGATGCGGAAATGCTTTCGATTATTGACGGAAGTGAGCAGTTTCATAAATCGCTAATTGCTGCCCAGTTATAAATCATTTGACGAACAGGAAGGAGAAAAGCAATGCCTGCTTTTACCTTAAACAAGGAAAGAAACCAGCTTATATCGGATGTGCATGAATTATCCGTCAGTAAAATAGCTGAACGCGGAGCTTATTTGGATAGAATCGGTGATGACAAGGTAGATTGGAAAATTCCTGAATATCTGGCCAAAATGAATTTGCTTGCCCCTATCATTCCGGCAGAATATGGGGGCAGAGGCCTGAGCATGATGGCAGCCACCAGCATTATTGAAGAAATCGCGCTGGGATGTGCAGGAGCTGCAGCGGTCGTGGTTATGAATATTTTTGCGCTTACCCCCTTGCTGATTACCGGCAGCGAAAAACTAAAGCAGCAATTCTTACCTGATCTCTGCGCAGAAAGACCTCATTTGGCTTGTTTGGCAATCAGTGAAATTACCCCCGAAAATGATTTGGAGCGCAGCAGCCGTCCGCGTGAAGATATAACCAGGATAACTACCACCGCAGAATTAAAAGATGACCAGATCTCGCTCAACGGTACCAAGGATTTTGTCATGAACGGTGCAGCATCGGACTTTGTGGTAGTACTGGCCCGAAGCAAGGAATCCAAACAAAAATCACATCTGCAGATGTATCTCGTGCCCGCTAAAACTCCGGGACTGGAAACCGGCAGAGTATTAAATAAAGTGGGCATGCGATCCAGCCATACGGTGCAGATGGGTTTCAGAGATGCCTCTATTCCGCTTGAATACAGGATCGGACGGGATGGAGGAGGTTATTTTCTCCTCACCCAGATATATGATCGCAACATGCCGCTGGTGGCTGCGATTGGGGTTGGCGTTGCCCGGGCTGCATTTGAATTAACCTTGAAAGTGGCCCGCACCAACAAAATGCTGAACCGCAATTTAAATTTGAACCAATATGTAAGCTCCGCCCTGGTGGAAATGTCAACCGAGATTGATGCGGCAAGGTTGGCAGTAATGCGTGCTGCATATTATATTGACAAGGATGACAATTATTCCCGGGCAGCTTACATGTCAAAGCTATATGCCACCAGAGTAGCGCAGCGTACAACCTTCCAGGCGGTTAATATCATTGGACGGTTAGGATTCACGGTTGGCCATCCGGCGGAAAAATATCTGCGTGATGCCCAGATGTTATCGATGATAGCCGGCAGTGAACACCTGCACAAACAGGTATTGTCACAGCAAATTTAGGAAAAATGCTGCGGCGATCAGGTTTTGACAGAAAATTAATTAATATCCAGCTCGAAAAGCAAAAATACATTTAGTATAATCAAAAATTCTGATAAAATGGATTAAGCCCTCTGGCCTAAAAGAATTTATACAGCATTGAGGAGGTGAAAGCTGTGAGCCAAACAGATTGCTTGTTCTGCAAAATTATTAACGGTGAAATCCCGTCTGAAATCATCTATCAGGATGATTATGTACTTGCAATCAAGGATATTGAACCCGCGGCCCCGGTGCATCTTCTGCTTATGCCTAAAATGCATATAGAATCCTTAAGTCAGGTTGGGGCACAACATATCGAAATACTGGGAAAGTTACAGTTACTGGCCGCTCAGCTGGCTGAAACTCTGGGCATTGCCGAACAGGGCTTTCGTCTGGTAAATAATTGCGGCATCTGGGGGGGACAGGCAATTTTCCATCTCCATTACCATTTGCTGGGAGGGAAAGAAATGGGTTGGCCCCCGGAATAACTTGACTTTGAATGATAATAAATTGTACAATATTTAGGTGCTTATATAGCCTGGTCATATGAGGGGAGGGATATAATGAGCGAAGTTAAAGTAGGTAAAAACGAGTCCCTGGACAGTGCATTGAAGAGATTCAAGCGCTCCTGTCAAAAGTCAGGAGTTTTACAGGATATTAGAAAACATGAACACTACGAAAAGCCCAGTGTAAGGAAAAAGAAAAAATCAGAGGCGGCTCGTAAAAAGAAGAAATTCTAATATTTCTTGCGTTTCATATGACAAATAACCGTAAATATACCGGCTTGTCAGCAAATAAAATCATGTAAATATCAGTAAAAAGCCTGGTAGCTTTCATGCCGCCAGGTTTTAATTATATTGGGGGGTGTATTTGTGACCTTCATGAACCGGGGGATGCAAAACAAAAAACAGAGGCTGACGGTACTTATCATTATTGGTATCGTTTTGGTAAGTTTTTTGGTCAGTATTGTTGCCTTGTCTTTCTTCTGATTTTGATTGCAAATTTCAATAAACTATCTGAACCGCCCGGCTTTTTAGTCATGGGCGGTTTTATTATAATAAATAATATAAAATAAGGATGACAAAATACCATTAATGGTTTAATATGTAAAAAGAACAGATGTTTCGGTTAAAAATCATCAATATTTTAATTAGTAATCAATACAAGTTGTTCAGAAAAAAACAAAAGGGAGGAACACGCATGGCAGATATTAAATTTTTAATTACGCAGGAGTTGGGGGTATTGGGGGAAGGAAGCAAGGGCTGGCAGAAAGAAATCAATCTAATTAGCTGGAATGACCGCAAGGCAAAATTAGATATACGAGATTGGGGACCGGAACATGAACGGATGGGCAAAGGAGTTACTTTGAGCAAAGCGGAGGCAAAAGAATTAAAACACCTGCTGCAGGACCTGGATCTGGATGCACTGGATATCGGCTGAATCAGCAGCTAATGAGCGGCCTTGCCTGGAGGCTGCTTTTTTTGTCCGCATAATCTCTTTTTTAGGTAGTCTGTCCCAGGGTCTGCCCTTATTTATTGAAAGCATGGAAATCCAGTACAAGGCATATATTTGCATTGATAGGGCAACAGGTTCATCCTGTTCGAGGAGGCATAAAAGTGGAAAAAAGCAAAGATATTATCAACCGGGCGATGGCAGATCTCCTGGAAATACCAAAGGATCTGGTTTTGGATATTCCCAAAATTACCCTGATTGGCAGAAGTGAATTATATCTGGAAAATCATCGCGGCATCATTGAATTCAGCAGTCAGCGCCTGCGCATCAACCTTAGCCGGGGATTTTTGGAAATATTGGGCAATCAGCTGGAAATTAAGGCGCTGCTGCCGGATGAAATAAAAATCGAGGGCGACATCAGCACCTGCAAATTTGTTGACTGATCAAGGAGGGCAGAATGATAAACAAGTTTTTCAATAGTCTCGGCGGGGTCATTACCTTGCTGGTAAAAGGGAAAAACCAGGAACGGATTATCAATCTGGCCTTAAGCAGGGGAATATATATTTGGGATATAAAATGGCAGGGCAATAATCTTTACCTGCGTATCCGCAGCAGCGCCCTACAAGCCTTTCAGGCGATTGCTGAAGAAAATGATTTCGAGCTGGAGATTGCATCCAAAAGAGGACTGCCTTTTTTAAAAACGAAAGCACGGAGGCGGATAGGATTTTTAGGCGGAGCTGCAGTTTTTATACTGGCCTTGTATGTTTTATCTTTATTCGTTTGGTTTATTGAGGTTGACGGCAATAAGGTGGTGGATAGCAAACAAATCCTGCAAAGTGCGGCCCGCAACGGCTTGTATCAGGGCAGCGGCAAGTGGAAATTCAGTTGCAGCGAGGTCGAAAAGGCCATGCTGCGTGAACTACCCCGCTTAACGTATGCGCAATGTGAACTGCGGGGGGTTAAGGCCCACATCAGGGTAGTGGAAAAGGTCTGGCCTGATGATGATTTTTATGGACCCTGCCATATTGTTGCCGACCGCGACGGGGTGGTTGAAGATATTCTGGTTCTGGAGGGGCAGGCTATCGTCAAGCGTGGTCAGGTAGTCGGCCACGGAGACATTCTTATTTCAGGTATAGTCTATCCACCTGAGCCTGAGCCTGAAATTACTGAGGATAGCGAGATTGGAGCCCCGGAGGAACCTTCCTTCGTAAGGGCGAGGGGAACGATTAAAGCACGCACCTGGTACGAGGGTTACGGAGAATGCCCGCGCCGGCTGGAAACAAAAATATTGACCGGCAAAAAGGCATGGGAAATAAAATTAACCACTCCCTGGAAGGAATTAGGTTTAAAAAAAGCGAAGCTCTCCCCTGACGGTTTCTATAAATTGGCCAGTAAACCTGTAAAGATAAATACACCGCTTGGTATATGGGGAATTTATATAAATCAGTATCATGAGCAGGAAAAGAAAGTGCAGATATACACTGAAGCCCGAGCAACTGAAATTGCCCGTGAAAACGGTTTCAACAACCTGCGCCGGAAAATCCGCCCGGATGTACAGATCAGCGATTCCTATATAGAAGTGCTATCATCACCCAGTGATAATTTGGTGCGCATCAAGATCGCGATTGAAAGTATCGAAGATATATCAAGGGTACAGCCGATTGAATAAGAAATTAGTACCTTGCCAATGCTTATGCTATAATTGTAGCCAAATGATGTTTTGACAATAGGAGGATGCTTATTTGTCGACCAAGGAAGCAAAGATTACCATCACAGATAATCAGCAGGCAGCAGTATTTTTCGGAACCGGTGATACCAATTTAAAACATCTGCAGGATATCAGTAATGCAGATATCGTTGCCCGAGGTTCAGAATTAATTATTCGCGGGGAAGAAACTGCTGTTGACCATACGGTGAAATTAGTTCATGGTCTGATTGATATTGTAGAAAATGAACAAGCCTTAAATATTAACGATATCATTTATGTGGACAACCTTTTGCAGAAAGGTGATGCCCCCCGTCATCAGGATATCGTTTCGGCCACCATATTGAGTACTGCCCGGGGCAAAGCCGTCAAGGCCAGAACCATAGGACAGAAAAAATATATCCAGGCCATATTGCGGGACGATATCGTTTTTTCGATTGGCCCGGCGGGCACCGGCAAAACTTATTTATCAGTGGTGATGGCGGTACGGGCTTTGCGTAACAAGGAAGTGGAACGAATCATACTCGTTCGGCCCGCGGTTGAAGCAGGTGAAAAATTGGGCTTTTTGCCGGGTGATTTAATCGAAAAAGTAAATCCCTATCTGCGTCCTCTTTATGACAGCCTTTTTGATATACTAGGAGTAGATGTTACCCAGCGTTATCTGGAGAAAAACATTATCGAAATAGCACCGCTGGCCTATATGCGGGGCCGTACTTTAAATAATGCTTTTATCATTCTTGACGAAGCCCAGAATACAACTCCGCAGCAAATGAAAATGTTTCTGACCCGGCTGGGTTTTGGTTCCAAAATGGTTATCACCGGGGACATAACCCAGGTTGATTTGCCGGCGGACGAACAATCCGGCTTGATTGAAATACAGAAGATACTGTCTTCGATTCCAGGTATTTCATTCGAATATTTGGGCAAAGAAGATGTGGTACGCCATCCTTTGGTACAGAAAATTATCAATGCTTACGAATTGCTTAAATAAACCTTATGGATAATACCATTGCCGGTAAAACCTTAAGAGATAGCGGCAGCATAAGAAAGTACCGCCTGGTTCGATATCCCAGATAATTAAGGAGCGTTTTTTGCATGAAGCTAAGCAATATATTGAAATACTTTTTTGCTGATAAATTGTCTGTGGTATGGAAAAACCAAATCGTGAGAAAAATATTGGCGCTGGCCGTCTTTTTTGCTATCACGTTTTTCGTTATGTTTAGCAGTTTTATTCCTCAGCAGGTCAGTTTACACACGGATGAAGTATCCAAACGTGATATTGTATCAGAAATTAATGCGGTAGTAGTAGATGAAAAACAGACCGCAGAATTAAGACAGCAGGCTGCATCAAGGGTTCAAAAGATTTACCAAGAGGATAATTATGCCTTGGTCAATGCCCGCGACGAAGTCAACGGCATCTATGCCAGCATCAAAGAAGTTCTAAACAGTGATAAATCTGACCGCAAGGACAGCTTGCAGAAGATTTTGAAGGCGGCCAACAACACCAACCATCCCCTCAACGTTAATTACAAGGAATTGACGCAGTATCTTCTTAACGCCAATCTTGATGATCTGGAGAAGATGGAAACGGCTACCCTGAGCATGGTCGATCATGCCATGGAAAAGCCGATTACCGATGAAGCTCTGGAAGGGACATACAATGAAATATCGCTGCAGATCAATCAGCTTGGTTTTGCGCCTGCAGCCGAGAATATCATAGACCTGATCGCCATAAAAACAGTCCGGCCTAATATGATATATGATCAGGAAACGACAGAAAAAGCGATGAATGAAGCCCGCAATGCGGTTAAACCGGTACAGAAGAATGTAAAAGCCGGGGAGATTATCGTCCGTGAAGGCGAAAGGGTTACATCTGAGCAGATATCAGTACTGGAGCAACTGGGTATACAAAGGAGCGAAAGCTATGCCCTCACCCTCATCGGTACGATTCTGTTTATTTTGCTGCTCTTTTTCCTCACGTTGGAGTACATAAAGCAAAATCACCGCAAAGTTTATAATGAAGAAAAGCTGTTGCTGCTGTTGGGTTTGATTTTTGTCCTGGTTATACTTTTGGCCAGGTTGGTAACCATTGTGGAAATACCCAACCGGCCCAACATAAATGCCATGACCGGTTATCTGGCACCGGTTGCAGCGGGCTCTATGCTGATTGCTATCCTCATCAACGGCAAATTGGCTTATTTTATGACTGTAATTATGGCCCTATATGTAGGGATGCTTTTTGGCGGCAATCAACTGGCTTATGTGATCGTGGCCATGGTCAGCGGAACAATTGGAGTTTTCAGAGTATCCGGCCTCAGCCAGACTTCTGACCTGGCCCGATCCGGAATCTATCTGGCTGGAGCCAACATAACTACGATTGTAACCATGTCTTTGCTGGCTGGTAAATTCAGTCTCAATCTGGCGGTACTGGCCATTATTATCGGAACCGTCAGCGGACTTCTGTCAGCGATTCTGATGATTGGTTTTCTTCCTTACCTGGAATCGGCATTTTCGATCACCAGTATGATCAGACTGCTGGAATTATCCAATCCTAATCAATATCTGCTGAGACGCCTGCTGCTGGAGGCGCCGGGGACTTATCATCACAGTCTGATGGTTGGCAATCTGGCTGAGGCGGCAGCGGAAACCATAGGTGCAAATGCCTTGCTGGTAAGGGTTGGGGCTTATTACCATGATATCGGTAAGACTAAAAGACCTGAGTATTTTGTGGAGAATCAGCAGGGAGGCATTGACCCCCATGCCAAAATTGCACCGGCGTTAAGTGCTCTAATCATCACCTCCCATGTCAAGGAAGGACTGGAAATGGCCAGGGACAAGCATTTGCCCCAGCCTATTATGGAATTTATCGCCGGACATCACGGTACCAGCCTGACCAAATACTTTTATGGCCGGGCGCTTGAGGAGGACGGAGGGGAACATACTAATGAAGAGAATTTCCGTTACGAAGGACCCAAACCGCAGAGCAAGGAAGTGGCCCTGGTTATGCTGGCTGATGCAACTGAGGCAGCAGTCCGTTCAATTCCTGATCCTACCAATGAAAAAATCAGAGACATGGTGCGTAAAATTATACGGGACAAGCTGAATGATGGGCAACTTGAAGAATGTGATCTCACTTTCCGGGATCTGGACATTATTACCGCAACATTTGTCCGAGTTTTGGAGGGAGTGTATCATAGACGCATCGAGTATCCTGATATTATCGCCGAGGAATTGACAAGGAGGAAGGTTTAAATGGACACAATGATAATAAACCAGCAGGACAAGGTCAATTACAACCGGGATGTACAGCAGGTCATTCTGAAAGTTGTCAAAACCATTGCCAAATTGGGCAGCATTCCCAAAAATACAGAACTTAGCATCCTTCTGGTGGATAATAGTTATATTAAAGATCTTAATTATGTTTATCGAAATGTCAATTCAGCTACGGATGTTCTGTCCTTTGCCATGAATGAGTTAACCGAGGGTGAACCGGCGTTTACTTTTACCAATGAAGTAAATGTACTGGGGGATATTGTCATATCGCTGGAAAAGGCAGTCGAACAAAGCAAGGAGTACGGACATAGTTTCGAACGTGAATTAGGATTTCTGGTAGCCCACGGGCTTTTACACCTCTTGGGATATGATCATGAAAACGAAGCCGAGGAAAAAGTAATGCGCGAACTGGAGAAAAAGATATTGCAAGCGGCCAAGCTGGAGAGGTAGAATCAATAGATGGGTAAAGGCACTTTGCGGGCAAGCTTTGCATACGCAATCCGCGGAATTATAACCGCTATTGTAAGCGGCAGAAACATGAAGATCCATATTTTTGCAGCGCTGATGGCCGTCATGACGGGATGGTGGCTAGGAATAAATTGCTGGGAATGGGCTATCATAACGATAACTATTTTTCTGGTTCTGGCTGCCGAAACCGTTAATACCGCGATTGAGAAAACCGTTGATCTGGTGACCCGCGAATACCATCCCTTGGCCAAACAGGCCAAGAATCTGGCGGCCGGAGCAGTTTTACTGGCTGCCATCAATGCGGTAATTATCGGTCTGTTGATTTTCGGATCCTACTTATTCTAGAGCTGCAAAGGAGAAACCATGAACACTGCTCAGTTGATAAGCGAAGCGCGCCAGGCGCAATCAAAAGCATATGCACCTTATTCCAATTTTCAGGTAGGGGCAGCATTACTTACGGCCAGCGGGAAAATTTATCAAGGTGCCAATATTGAGAATTCATCTTTTGGCTTGACGGTCTGTGCTGAACGCAATGCAGTTTTTAAAGCTGTTTATGACGGTGAACGCGACCTGGCAGCTATAGCAGTCTGTTCCAGCGGTTCTGGATACGTTTATCCCTGCGGAGCCTGTTTGCAGGTTCTGGCCGAGTTTTCCCCGCAGATCAGGGTCATCATCAGCAATGAAAACGATGATTTTCGGGAATATGAATTAAAAGAGCTGCTGCCGCAGATATTTTCATTATAATAGTTCCGGGCAAAACAAGCGGAATTAAAGGAGTAAATAATTGTGAAATCAGGTTTTGTAAGTATCGTAGGCAGACCGAATGTGGGCAAGTCTACGCTGCTTAATACGATAATAGGCGAAAAAATTGCGATTGTTTCCGACAAACCACAAACCACCAGAACCAGGATTCAGGGGGTCCATACCTGTGATGACGGACAGATCGTTTTTGTCGATACTCCCGGGATCCATAAACCCAAGCATCTGCTTGGAGAATATATGGTAAAGGTCTCTACCCGCAGTCTGGACGAGGTGGACTTGATTTACTACATGACTGACGTCACCCGGCCTTACGGCGGCGGCGAACAGTATATCATTGAGCAGTTAAAATCAGTCCGGGTGCCGGTATTTCTGCTGGTCAACAAAATAGATCTGGTAGAAGAAGATAAAATAAAACAATTTACCCAGGACTTTCTGAATGAAATCAGTTTCAGCGAATGTATTCCTGTCTCAGCTTATAAAAAAATTAATATTGATATGCTGCTGCAGAAGACATTTCAATATTTGCCGGAAGGGCCGCTGTATTATCCGGCCGACGATTTGACCGATCAGCCCCTGTCATTTATCGTGTCGGAACTGATTCGGGAAAAAGCACTCCTGCTTACCCGTGATGAAGTACCGCATTCGCTGGCTATCAGTATAGAAGAATTCAAGCATCAGGGCGAGGATAAAATTTATGTGCGGGCCGTGATCCATACCGAGCGCGACTCCCAGAAAGGGATTATCATCGGCAAAAACGGGCAGATGTTAAAAAAGATCGGCGAACAAGCACGTCTGGAAATAGAGGAAATGCTGTCTGCTTCTGTTTATTTGGATCTGTGGGTCAAGGTACAGAAGAATTGGCGAGACAACGAAGGCAATCTGAACCAGCTCGGCTACAGATTGTAGGTCATGGCCAGGATTCGCTGCTGATAGAATATATCGGGGGAAATATATGAATCTTGCATCATACTTGGACAGTACCAATTTAAAACCGCAAGCAACCCAAAAGGATATTGCTGCACTATGCGAAGAGGCCGCCAGATTGCAAATGGCGGCTGTTTGCATCCATCCTTGCCGTTTGCCTCAGGCACAGGCAATCTTGCCGGGAACCGGGGTCAGGCTCTGTACGGTCATAGGTTTTCCCCTGGGGGCAGAGGGTAGGAACAGCAAGGTTTTTTCAGCCGCCTGTGCTCTGGAAGACGGAGCGGAGGAACTAGATATGGTAATTAACCTCGGGGCCTTAAAAGACGGTGATTATGGAAAAGTGGAAGAAGAAGTAAAAAGTATTCTAAAGCTTAAAAACGACTATTCTTTTATCCTGAAAGTAATTGTGGAGACGGCACTGTTAAGCCATACCGAGTTGATTGCCCTGACCCGTATGTTGGGTGACTGCGGAGCGGATTTTATCAAGACTTCGACCGGTTTTTCCAGCCGGGGGGCATCTTTGGAGGATATTCAGATTATCAACGCCCATCGTCCTGCCGGACTGAAAATCAAAGCCGCCGGAGGGATAAGAGAGCTTGATTTTGCATTACAGCTGATCGCTGCCGGGGCAGACCGTCTGGGCAGCAGCAATGCGGGCAGAATTTTGGAGGAGTATGAAGTCAGGGGAGGCAGATAAAGGAGCAGTCAGCGGTGAAAAAGTTTTTCTTTTCCGGTCTGGTCATATCTCTGGTCTGCCTGGTAACATTGATGGTCAATAATACGGAAATGGTTGTCCATACTGCTGCCTACGAAAGTCTGGTTGAGATTTACGGGCGGACACCACTGCTCAGCCAGGACAGCAAAATTTTTTATAGCCCGGGGCTGCGCAGATTGCCGGGGGCTCAAAATCGATCTGATATTTACACCGGTTTGCCCGGTATTAAGAAGAGCAACCGTCAGCAGATGGAAGAATTTATGTGCTCTGATGCGCAAATGATTGTTGAATGCTCGGGACTGGATGGATGGCATACCAGTCGGGAAGGTTCGGCTTGGCTGCCTGTACTGCGCAACCAGGCCTACCGGGTGGTTGTTTTTGACGGCGGACATCACCTGCCGACCTTGGGACTGGCACCGGATATTATAATTGTGCCGTCCTTCAGAGGTTATGCCGTACACGGCTATATGCAGGACGGGATGAGAGTGGACAAAATCCTGGAGATCCTCACCGCCAGTCATATCCCTACGGCAATGGCAACGGTTTCCCGCTGGCGTTTGGTGAAAACTGATTCATCACTGCAGAGTATCAGCCGGGAGATTTTAAACCGGCTTGATTTTGCCGATGAAGAACCCGAACCTTTTAAGGTTAACTGCCGCCCCCGTATCAGTAAATACGGCGGGTATATATTTATCTATGCCAATGAAGAATATATAAAGCAGCCTGACCTGGTAACCAAATACTGCCGCCAGTTAGGACTGGACGATGTTTGCATCGCCTACATCGCCTTTGATTATGCTGTCATTAAGCCAACCCGGGCCGGAATTTATGCCCAAAAACTGCAGCAGGAAATAGGGGTAAAGACGGAAATCGTCAATGAACCGGTCAAAACAAGCAGCCTGCTGCTTAGATTTCCGGATTATTAAACCGGTCGGGGTTTACAGACATAGTAGCAGAATCATTTTGGGTTGGGCCGCCGGGAGGAAAGCAGATTGAATTACAACAGCCGGGGATTTATTTTAAGACAGCGGGATTATAGGGACAGTGATAAGCTGCTGAGCATTTTTACCGAAAAGAAAGGCAAAATAACTGCGGTAGCCAAAGGCATCAAGAAACCCAAGAGCAGTTTGCGAGCTTGCGCCCAGCCCTTCTGTCATGCCTATCTTCATCTTAATCAGGGCAGGGAAATGGATCTGCTGACCCAGGCCAGACTACTTGATTTTTATGCCAATTCCCGTTCTGATTTGGAACGATCACTGTACTGCATTTACCTAATGGAACTGCTGGACAAAAGTTTGCTGGAGAACATCCCCTTGCCAGCTTTGTACAAGACGTTGCTCCTGGTTCTAAGTGCTATCAATGAACAAGGACTAAACCCTCTTTTTATCAGGTATTTTGAAGCCCAGCTGCTGGCCAGTCTGGGTTATAAACCAGTTCTGTCCCACTGCCTAAGCTGCAACCGGAAAGCGTCATCATCATTTCGTTTCAGCCTGGCCGAAGGCGGCCTGGTCTGTCCGGATTGCTGCGAGGAAGGCAACGATGTTATAACCATCAGCGGAGAGACGATGGGCCTGCTGCGGCTGCTCAGCGAAGGCTCATTTCAGGCTCTTCCCCGGGTCAAAGTCAGCCCGTCCGCTTTGAAAGAACTCGAATATCTGCTGGAAAAGTATCTTGAATACCATCTGGATCGGAGATTCAAACTGAAAAACACGATTCGTCTGCTCAAGAAGACGATTCATTTTGAAAATTGACAAGCATCATTCAGCTTGTTAAACTATTATAAATTTCATAAACTAGACGATGATAAAGAGTAGTAGGAAAGGCAAGCCGCTTAATAGAGAGCCGGGCAGCTGGAAACCGGTAAGGGCATTTTCCCAAGGCACTTTGGAGTTTCAGGAGGAAAGCCGCTAAGGCGAGTAAAACCTGGCAATGAAGGTGGGCTGCGTGCCAATCAGGGTGGAACCGCGGGAATATCCCGTCCCTGTTTGATACGGGCTTTTTTTATTGTTTTCTGCAAGATTTGCCCCCCAGCGGAGGCATAATAGAAGGAGGAAAAAACTGTGAATTTCCAGGAGATCATTTTAAATTTACAAAATTATTGGAGTAAACAGGGCTGCATCATTCAGCAACCATACGATTTGGAAAAGGGTGCGGGCACCATGAATCCGGCCACCTTCCTGCGATGTCTGGGACCGGAGCCGTGGAATGTTGCTTATGTGGAACCATCCCGCCGGCCGACTGACGGTCGATACGGAGAAAACCCCAATCGTCTGCAGCATTATTATCAGTTCCAGGTCATACTGAAACCGTCACCGGACAATGTCATCGAACTGTATATGGAAAGCTTGCGTCAGCTAGGCATTGAGCCTGGCAAGCATGATATCCGTTTGGTAGAAGACAACTGGGAGTCACCCACCTTGGGAGCCTGGGGATTGGGCTGGGAAATCTGGCTGGACGGCATGGAAATAACCCAGTTCACTTATTTTCAGCAATGCGGCGGGTTTGACTGTCATCCAGTCTGTGCGGAAATAACTTATGGTTTGGAGCGGATTGCTACCTATATACAGAACAAGGAAAGCGTTTTTGATATCGAATGGGTGGATGGCATCACCTATGCGGATGTCCATCATCAATCTGAGGTCGACTATTCCCATTACAATTTCCACGGGGCGGATGTGGAAGCGCTGACCACCATGTTTAGTATCTGTGAAGAAGAGGCCCGCCGCGTGGCTGACCTTCATCTGGCCCAGCCGGCTTACGATTATGTCCTGAAATGCTCCCATCTGTTCAACCTGCTCGATGCCCGCGGGGCCATCAGTGTAACCGAAAGAACCGGCTATATCGGCCGGGTGCGTAATATTGCCCGCATTGTGGCCAGGGAATATATAGAGCAGCGCAAGCGCCTTGGTTATCCCTTAATAAAAGATGAGAAACTACGTCAGCAGCTGCTGCAGGAAGTGGAGGTAGAAGGATAATGAAAAGAGATCTATTATTGGAAATCGGAGTGGAAGAAATGCCTTCTGCTTTTATGTCCGTAGCGCTGGCAGATCTGAAGAACCTGGCCGAACAAAAATTTACGGCCCGCCGGGTAGGCTTTACCCAGGTAAAAAGCCTGGGAACCCCCCGGCGTCTCGTTTTGTATGTAGAGGGCCTGGAAGAAAAACAACAGGACGCGGTAATTGAAAACCGCGGCCCTAAAAAAGCCAGTGCTTATGACCAACAGGGAAATCCAAGCAAAGCAGCATTAGGTTTTGCCCGGGGTCAGGGAATAGATGTAGCTGACCTGGAGATCAGAAGTGTGGACGGAACCGAATATATATTTGCGGTCAAAAAGGAATTGGGCGGAGCGACTGTAGAAGTGCTGCCCGAAATTCTGCTTGATATAATAAACTCACTGAGTTTTCCCAAGTCAATGCGCTGGGCTTACTACCAGACCCGTTTTGCCCGCCCGATACGCTGGCTGTTGGCACTTTACGGCGATCAAACCGTGACCGTGCAGATTGAAAATGTTAAGAGCAGTAATTTAAGTTATGGTCACCGTTTCCTGGCTCCGGAAGGTTTTGCCATAAACAATATCGATGAGTATTTTGCGCAGCTGCGCCAGAAGTATGTAATTGTTGATCACGAGGAAAGAAAAAAGATGATCCGGGAGCAGGTTCAGGCAGTTGCCCGGCAGGCCGGGGGGCAGGCCATGGAAAATGATGAACTGCTGGAAGAGGTAACATTTCTGTTGGAATATCCCACTGCTTTTACCGGCAGTTTTTCATCATCCTATCTGGATGTACCACCGGAAGTCCTGACCACATCGATGATCGAGCATCAGCGTTACTTCCCTGTCTTTGATGACCAGGGGCGGCTGATGAATGCTTTTATCGGAGTGAGGAACGGAACCGATACAAGCCTTGATATTGTCCGCGCCGGCAATGAAAGGGTTCTGAAAGCGCGTCTGGAGGATGCCCTCTTCTTCTGGAAGGAAGATACCTCCAAGGCCCTGATTGACTTTGTCCCCGGGTTGGAGAAAGTAATGTTCCATGAACGTTTGGGAAGCATCATGGACAAGGTGGAGCGGCTGAAAAAGCTGGCGATATTCATCGGCGGGGAAACTGGTCTTAGCAGTCCGGAAAAACTGGAACGGGCGGCGCTTTTGTGCAAAGCTGATCTGATCAGCAATATGGTCTATGAATTTCCTGAACTGCAGGGAATCATGGGTCGTTACTATGCACTTCAAAGCCGGGAAGATGAAGAAGTTGCCGAAGCTATTCTCGAACACTACATGCCTCGCTTTGCCGGTGACCACCTGCCTGCCAGTCCGACCGGAAAGGTGCTGGCGCTGACCGAAAAAATTGACAATCTAACCGCCTGTTTTGCCATCGGCATCAAACCAACCGGTTCGCAGGATCCCTATGCTCTACGGCGTCAGGCTCTGGGAATGGTGAACATCCTCACTGATATGAATATCAAAATCGACTTAAGCTGCGTTATTATTGCCGCCTATAACGGCCTGGTCAATGTCAAAACCGAAGGAGATGCTCAGCAGATTGCAGATGAACTGATGGATTTCATCAGACAGCGGCAGCGCGGTATCCTGCTTGACAAAGGATTTGCTTTCGATGTGATAGACGCCGTCCTGGCTCTGTCACTATCTGATATTTTTGATATTCAGGAACGAGTGCAGGCGGTACAGGAATTTAAAGGTTCAGCCCGATTTGAAGATTTTATGGTTGTATTCAACCGTTCCCATAACCTGTCCAAAAAATGGGACAGCACCGCAATTATGGCAGAAAACCTTGAGGATGAGAGCGAAAAAGCACTTTACCAGCAGCTGCTGCAAGTGCAACAGGCAGTGGAAAAGAGTATAGTGGCCAAGGATTATCAGCAGGCGCTGATCATTCTGACCGATCTGCGCGCTGCTCTGGATCGGTTTTTCAATGCGGTTATGGTTATGGTCGAGGACGAAAAACTAAAAGCGGCGCGGCTGGGAATTTTAAAAACCATCGCCGGGTTGTGCGGGCAGGTGGCTGATTTTACAAAAATTATTTAAAGGTTTTAAAATTAATGCCACTGCAAAAACCCAGTTACTTATACTCGTAGAGGAGACTTTAGTCTCCGACTATCCCTGAAACGCCGATATGTAGGGGAGACTAAAGTCTCCTCTACGGTATATAGTGTATAAATACTACGGTTATAGTGTATAAATACACTTTTTGCAGGGGAATCAAAATTAAAATTAGGTATTGGCAAACAGGATTTTATTAGCGAAAATAGTATATATGATTTGTAGAATTATACCCAAAAAGTATAGCGTAATCGGGTGGTGGAAAAAATCGATTTAAATGAACGGCAAATTAAAATCCTGGAAATCGTCAAACAAAACGGTCCCATAACCGGCGAAAGCATTGCCGAAGCCCTGCAAGTAACCCGGGCAGCGTTGCGCTCTGACCTGGCGGTGTTAACCATGTCCGGTTATCTGGAAGCCAAGCCCCGGGTAGGCTATACCTATAAAGCAGACGGAGTGGACAATAAAATAAGAAAAGTCCTGAACCAGTACCGGGTCAGGGACGTTATGTCAATGGCCGTAGTGGTAAAAGAGAACTGCAGTATTTATGATGCCATCGTGACGCTTTTTGTGGAAGATACCGGCAGTATTTTTGTACTGGATGCGGAAAACTATCTGGTCGGGGTTGTATCGCGCAAAGATTTGCTGAAAACGACCCTGGGACAGGCAGATATCCATAAAATGCCGGTTAGTGTTATCATGACCCGCATGCCCAATATCATTACCGCCACCGGTGATGATACCGCCGTGGAAACGATCAAGAAAATTGTTGAACATGAAGTGGATAGTTTGCCGGTAGTCAAAGATTTTATTGGTCCTAACAATGAAGAAAAATGCGAGGTTATCGGACGGATAACCAAAACCAATATTGCCAGGTTGTTTTTGGATCTGGCATGTAAATAACGAGGGGGTTAATCATTTTGACAGATCATCTGCCCGGTGTTTTTATCGTTTCGGATTCCATTGGGGAAACGGCTGAAATGGTGGTAAGAGCGGCCGCCAGTCAGTTTAACTCCGGCACTATGGAAATCAGGCGCATCCCCAATATTTCAGATGAAAGTATTCTGGAAGAAATTGTGAATCAGGCGGCTGCGAAAAATTTCATTATTGCCTACACGCTGGTATTAAAAGATCTGGCCGATTATCTCAACCTGAAAGCCAGCGAAGCCGGCGTCGTTTGTATTGATATCCTGGGTCCGATTATAGAAGCTTTTAAAAATGCCAGCCATATCGAACCCAAACTTGAACCTGGCCTGCTGCGCAAGGTTGATGAAATGTATTACCGCCGCATCGAGGCAGTGGAATTTGCAGTGCGTTATGATGACGGCAAAGATCCCCGCGGTATTGCCCTGGCTGATATAGTGCTGGTGGGCGTATCACGTACTTCCAAGACACCCCTGTCCATGTACCTGGCCCACAAACGTCTCAAGGTAGCCAACGTTCCCCTGGTGCCTGAAATTGCTCCTCCCGATGAGCTCTTTACGGTAGAGCGGGGCAAACTGATCGGCCTGATTATTAATCCGGAACTGCTTAACAATATCCGCATCGAGCGGCTCAAGACCCTGGGTCTTACCCATCAGGCCAGCTATGCCAATGAAGAAAGAATCCTTGAAGAACTCGAATATTCGGATAAAATCATGAAAAAGCTAGGCTGTCCGGTCATCGACGTAACCAATCGTGCGGTTGAAGAAACTGCCAGCAAAATATTGGAAATATACTATAGGAGGTTAAGCAATGTCTAGCAAGAAATTTATTTACCTGTTTGAAGAAGGAAAATCTGACATGAAAAATATTCTGGGAGGCAAAGGGGCCAATCTGGCCGAAATGACCCGGATCGGTCTGCCGGTGCCCCCGGGTTTTACCATAACTGCTGAAGCCTGCAACGTTTATCAGGAATTGAACGGTGAGTTCCCGCCGGGATTAATGGATGACGCCTTTGCTGCCCTGAAAAAGCTGGAAGAAAAAACCGGTAAACATTTTGGCAGCCAAAACAACCCGCTGTTGGTTTCGGTTCGTTCCGGAGCCGCAGTTTCCATGCCGGGGATGATGGATACCATCCTCAATCTGGGGCTCAATGACGAATCAGTATTGGGCCTGGCTGAGCTGACCGGAGATGATAGATTTGCCTACGACTGTTACCGGCGTTTTATCCAGATGTTTTCCGATGTCGTTTTGGAGATCAGTCATTCCCGGTTTGGAGAAATAGTAGAAAAATACAAACGCAAATTTGGCCTTATCTTTGATTATGAGATCCCGGCTGCAGAACTGCAGAACATTATTCAGGAATACAAAGACCTGGTTTTCAAAGAAAAAGGTTTCCAATTTCCCCAGGATGTTAATGAGCAGCTGGAGAGAGCCATCCGTGCCGTATTTGCTTCCTGGAACAATCAGCGCGCCATTGTCTACCGCAAGATCAACAAAATACCCGATGATCTGGGTACGGCTGTCAATATCCAATGTATGGCCTTCGGCAACATGGGCCAGGATTGCGGTACCGGCGTAGCCTTTACCCGTAACCCCTCCACCGGCGAGAAACTGCTTTACGGCGAATTTTTAATCAATGCCCAGGGCGAGGATGTAGTGGCTGGTATTCGTACGCCCATGCCCATCAGCAAACTTCAGGAAGAACTGCCCGGCGTTTATCAACAGTTTGTAGATACCTGCAACAAATTGGAACAGCATTACCGTGATCTGCAGGATATAGAGTTTACCGTAGAAAAAGGCAAATTATATATGCTCCAAACCCGCAACGGCAAAAGAACCACCCGGGCGGCAGTGAAGGTTGCGGTCGACATGGTAAAAGAAGGCCTGATCAGTAAAGAAGAAGCCCTGCTCAGGGTAGATCCTGAACAGATCAACCAATTATTACATAGACAAATCGATGCATCGGTAAGTCTGGAGGCAATTGCCCAAGGGCTGCCGGCTTCGCCGGGAGCAGCTTGCGGTAAAGTGGTATTTGATGCCGATATTGCCGAAAAATTGGGTGAGGCAGGCGAAAAGGTAGTTCTGGTTCGCAATGAAACCACCCCTGATGATATCCACGGGATCGTCTATGCGCAGGGGGTTCTGACCTCTCGGGGAGGAATGACCTCCCATGCGGCCGTGGTTGCACGCGGAATGGGCAAACCTTGTGTCTGCGGCTGCGAAAGTATAAAAATAGATCCTGAAACAGGAGAATTCAAGGTAAATAACCTGGTGGTCAAGGCCGGGGAGGTTATCACCCTGGACGGCTCCACCGGAAAAGTAATGCTGGGTGAGGTACCCATGATTGAGCCGACCCTTTCGGATGAATTTGAAGAGCTGCTCAATTGGGCCAACGAAACCAAAAAACTATCCGTCAGAGCCAACGCTGATGCCCCCGAAGATGCTGCCAAAGCACGTGAATTCGGCGCCGAAGGTATTGGCCTGTGTCGCACCGAGCATATGTTTATGGCCCAGGAGCGCCTGCCGATCGTTCAGGAAATGATCCTTTCCGAAGATATCGCCGACCGGGAAGCAGCCCTGGCCAAATTACTGCCTATCCAGAGACAGGATTTTTACGGAATCCTGAAAGCCATGTCACCGCTGCCGGTATGCATACGATTGTTGGATCCACCGCTGCATGAATTTTTACCTGCACGCGAGGAATTGATGCTCGAAATTGCGGAAATGAAACATAATCAGGCAACGATACGTGAAATAGCAGAAAAGGAAGAACTGCTCAAAAAAGTTCACAAACTGCATGAAGCCAATCCTATGTTGGGACACCGTGGCTGCCGTCTGGGCATAACTTATCCGGAAATATATATCATGCAGGTCAGAGCCATATTCGAAGCCATGATTCAGCTGCAGCAGGAAGGATATAAAAGCCTGGTGGAAATAGAAATCCCGCTGGTTATGGATCAGGCCGAGTTCCTCCTGCTCAAAACGGACATAATGGATGTTTATGCCCGTATCAAGCAAGAAAAGAATATTGAACTTGACTTTGCCCTGGGAACGATGCTGGAACTGCCGCGGGCCTGCATGGTGGCGGATGAAATTGCCGAGCAAGCTGAGTTTTTCTCCTTTGGTACCAATGATCTGACCCAGACAACTTTAGGGTTCAGCCGTGATGATGCCGAGGGCAAGTTTATTCCGGTCTATCTGGAGAAAAAAATTATCAAGGACAATCCCTTCGCCGTACTGGATCGCAAGGGAGTTGGCTCGCTGATGAGACTGGCGGTCGAAAAAGCCCGCAGCACCCGTCCGGAAATAACCTTGGGTATTTGCGGAGAACACGGCGGAGAACCGAGTTCAATCGAATTCTGTCACCTGCTGGGCCTAAATTATGTCAGCTGTTCACCTTACCGTATCCCCATTGCTCGTCTGGCAGCCGCCCAAGCTGCTGTGATCGAAAAAGACCAATCGAATAACGTCTCAAGATAGTTTGGTTGGGAATGATAAGAACATGTATATCGAGGCTTTGTAGCTTTCTATAAAAAATGGAACAAGGGTACTGTCACTTAATAGTTTTGAGGGGCAGTACCCTATTTTTGTTATATATTAGGCTTTAGGTATAGAAAAGCATGTTATTATAAACATTGGTATTAAAATATGCAACGAGGGTTGTACGTACCCTATGTTATAATAAACTTTAGTGTTCTATAACAACCGAGTAATTTAAAGGAGAAAATTATGGAAAATAAAAAGTTATTACCAATATCTGTTGTTATACTTGCTATGAGTGTCATATTTGGCGCCATTTGGATAGGATATTCACTAGAAAAAACTGTTGGTTTACAAGCCTCAATTTCAACCCCGGCTTCTAGATTAACTGATAGTAAGACTCTGACATTATCTCAAGCAGCTGAATATCTGAATATGACGGAGGAAGAAGTATGTGCCATAATTCAAACTGAAAAAAAGAAGTTAGATGAAACGCATAGTTTTGAAGGAAAGAGGTTTCCTTACTTTACAATAAATAATAAACAGTATTTTTATAAAGATGAAATAGACGAATGGTTAAAGGAAGTTTCAAGTCAACATAGAGAATATGATACAACAAGAGGATGGATACTTCAGTAAAGAGACAGAAATCTGCGGGGGTCATGGCATATGGCGATGGGCTGTCCAACGGTTGTGTCCTACCACCCGCTGGCAGTGAGGAGAAGCTACACCAGGCCCAGGAGTTGTGCTCCTTGAGCAACGACAAAGCATACTGCAATACCTGTCACTGTCGGAACCAGGAATGAAACCCCGGTCCATTTCCAGCTTTGAGTTTCTTTGCGAATCGTCCACAGGGTAGTTCCGCAAGGCCAATGGTTTAGTGAAAACAGCATCATGCACACAGCGGTTAGCCAAGTCCAACCATTATCTATTAGTAATTGCCTCATTGCAGACAAACTGTTTAGCTCCAGCATAGACCCTTTGGACAAGTAACTCATAATCAATATAGGAATAACTATTTCGTTGGCAGGCAGCCCTAATATAAAGGCCATCATAATATATCCATCCAGACCTAAAAGTTGAGCAAACGGATCCAGGAACTGGGCACAAAGGGTCAAAATGCTTGCCTCACCAACGGTGGTGTTGGCCATTAACCATATAACTAAACCAGCGGGAGCAGCAACCGCAACTGCTCTGCCTAATACGAATAAAGTACGGTCAAAGATGGAACGGACGATAATTCTTCCTATTTGAGGTTTTCTATAGGGCGGCAATTCCAAGGTAAAGGAAGAAGGCAGGCCCTTTAAAATCGTTTTTGATAATAATTTAGAGATAAACAAGGTGATGATTACACCAAGTATAATAGCTGCCAATACTGATAAGGTAGCTGCGAAGGAACTGAAAGAACCAGTTGCACTGGCAATAAAAATAGTCGCCAGAGCAATTATAGTAGGGAAGCGTCCATTGCAAGGAACGAAATTGTTGGTGATGGTTGCAATCAATCGTTCTCTTGGAGAATCTATGATTCTGCAGGCAATGACCCCGGCAGCGTTACATCCAAATCCCATACACATGGTTAGAGCCTGTTTTCCATGAGCGCAAGCCTTCTTGAAATAATGATCAAGGTTAAAAGCAACCCGGGGAAGATAACCCAAATCCTCCAATAAAGTGAACATGGGGAAAAAAATCGCCATGGGCGGAAGCATGACCGAAACAACCCATGCCAAGGTGCGATACATACCCAACACCAGGATATCGTGGACCCATAGAGGGCTGCCCAGCCAGCCAAAGAAAACAGTTAATTGTCCTTCAATCCAGAATAAACCCTTTGCCAACACAGTAGACGGAAAATTAGCACCTACAATTGTTATCCAGAAAACTAATCCTAAAAGAGCAATCATAATAGGAATGCCAAAGGTCCTTGAGGTTAGGAGGCTGTCTATTTTGCGATCCAACTGATTATGGGACTGGTTTTTCAAGCAAATAACATTAGTGCTAATGCCCTCCGCAGTTTTAACAATATTGCCAACAATTCGATCACGTAAATCCTCAAGTTTAATTTTATCCTCTTCCAACTCAGTACGAGCATTCAGTAATTTATCTTGTAATAACTTATCCTCGGATATATTAAAATTAAGGTATTCATTCATAGAGTCCAACAGAGGCTGATCTCCATCGAGTAGACGAAGTGATATCCATTTGCTATTCATTTGATGATCAACCAAGTTATGAATGTGGGGTTCTACCTCTTGGATGGCTTTATCAAGGATTTCATCATAGCTTACTTGTACAGGAGTTGGATTAATTTCTCCGCCCGCCACCTTCCCTATTATGTCTTTTAGTTCATCTAATCCTTTTCCGCTCCTGGCACTGGTTCCTACCACGGGAACTCCGAGTAAATCAGATAGTTTTTTAAGGTCAATATTAATTTTTTTCCGCTTGGCTTCATCCATAAGGTTTACACATACAATTACCTTATTAGTAATCTCCATGATTTGGAGAGCCAGGTTCAGATTTCTTTCTAAACAAGTAGCATCAGTTACAACTACCGTTGCATGAGGATTGCCAAAGCAGATAAAATCTCTGGCCACTTGTTCTTCCACAGAATTAGCTAATAAGGAATAGGTTCCGGGAAGATCAACCAATATATACTTCTTATTTCTATGGGTGAACTTTCCTTGCGCATTACTGACAGTTTTTCCGGGCCAGTTTCCGGTATGTTGATTAAGACCGGTAAGACTGTTAAACACTGTACTTTTGCCCGTATTAGGATTACCTGCAAGGGCTACTACTATATCATCAGTTGATTCTAATTTAACTGCAAACATTTCCTTTAAGGTACCAGTGCCAGTTGATTGTTTTGTTAACCCCACTTTTTTAACCCTCTCCTTATGCCTGCTGCTAAATCGACTCTACCAGGATTTTTGATGCTTCTTCAGAGCGCAGAGCAATTACCGCCCCTCTGATCTCATAGGCAACCGGGTCGCCGGCCGGGCTTTTCCTTAAGGATTCTACGGTGGTATTATAAATCAGACCTAAATCCAGCATTCTTCTGCGAACAATTCCCTCCGCAATAAGTTCTTTAACCTTACCAAAGGATCCAACCGGTAATTGGTTTAATGGAATTAGATTATTAATAAACGACACTCCTTTGCTATTTTTATACGGGTCATATCATAAGTTAGTGGTGGGAAACTTTATTTGCTGTACCTAATAACTAAGATATGACTGAGTCAACACACTTGTGACATATAGAATAAAAAAGGAGATGAATGGTTTGAAAATGAATAAAGAATTTCGTACGGTTAGAGGCTATCAGATGTTGCATAGCGAGGAAAAAACATTAACTTCTGCTTTGGAAGATTACCTGGAAATGATTTATCGAACTTGTTTAGAAGAAGGATACGCACGTACTAATCAGCTGGCGGCCAGATTAAATGTGCGGCCGTCATCAACAACCAAGGTGGTTCAGAGATTGAGTGAATTGAACCTGGTAGAATACAAAAAATATGGAATTATCCAACTCACCGAGGGGGGGAAGGCCATAGGAGAGTTTCTTCTGCAGCGACATGAAATTATTCAAGAGTTTTTAAGTAATCTGGGGATAAAAGAGACTCTCCTTAAAGATACAGAACTGATTGAACATGATGTGAGTCCTGGCGCTTTACAAGCTATTTATACTTTAAATAAATTTCTGTCTGACCATCCCGAGATAAAAAGCCAGTTTGAAACTTATAGGATAAATACTTGCGGAGATAGTTTTTCATTATTAGAAAAGTGAGCATATTCTGAATTTTTACGGTTGACAGGTTATCAGCAGCTATTCACCTTTTTTTAACGCTCTGACTTGACACCGTTTTTACTATGTCAAGTTTATTTTTAAATTTTTTGTCGACCGAACTAATAAAATATTTGCAAAAATAAAAGGATTTCATCTGTAGATTGTAGTATTAAAAGTAAACAAGTGAACTGATGTTTGTGTACCACATCTTGTGCTGCATTGATGAAGATACAGTATGGTGCCACAATTTAACGAGGTGAAATGGATGATGATCAGGGACGAAATTGAGCAAAGGGAAAGGGCCATTCTGCATCCATTCGCTACCCGATCTGATTCTTCCCGGGGCAGAAGCAGGTCTGAAGAAGGCGACCCCATCCGTACCTGTTTTATGGTTGACCGGGATCGGGTGATTCATTCCAAGTCATTCCGGAGGCTTAAACATAAAACCCAGGTATTTATTGCT
>ENA-UOXR01000158-UOXR01000158.1-bioreactor-metagenome-genome-assembly--contig:-NODE-158-length-85074-cov-200.478611_pt1 | contig 85074 bp, 80 predicted proteins | sample MGYA00238164_ERZ764825 | MGnify/ENA primary metagenome ERZ764825 (study PRJEB28920, sample SAMN05720171) | bioreactor metagenome | isolation source: Anaerobic biogas reactor | place: USA:Washington... | reverse complement strand
TGCTAGTCGGAGCAATAGCTAATTCGGCTGCAGGAGCTGCAGGCTCTTCTTCTACAGGAGCAGCAGGTTCTTCTTCTACGGGAGCAGCAGGTTCTTCTTCAACAGGAGCAACTGCAGCTTCACCGAGAACTACGGTACGGGTAGCTTCGTCCCAGTCAACTTTGATGTCAAGGGCTTCGGCTATGGCACGAACAGGCAAATATGTTCTGTCATTGTAGACAATAGGAGCCATGGCGTTTCCACCATCTGTTGGCGTCCAGGCTTCACCATTGAGGGTGAATTTGAAATCGTTAGCAAGGTTGGCGGTGATATTCGTCACAGCCGGTCCAGCTACTGCACCTGCTGCAAATGCAAACACCATTACAGTAGCTAACAACACGATCCATCTCTTTTTCATTTTTCTACCTCCTAAAAATTTTTATGCTTGTTCAGCTGGAGCTTCAAATGCCTGTTTGGGTGGTCTTCCCACTGCAATCAAAAGGATGAGAGCTACAGCAATAGCACCAAGTCCATATTTCACAGCTTGACCTTCGGTAGTTATTTCCGGAGTCTGGAATACATAAGTCACTGATCCCGTTGCTCCGTCGGGTTTGCCCAGGAAAGTATCAGCCGTGGCTAGTTTTTGATTCATAGCTTCCATCATTACCGGGCTAGTCTGCAAGCCCACATTGATAGCGTCTTTAGCTGTCAGAGCACCTGACCCGATCTGTCCAGCACCATCCTGTAACTGGGTGATTCCTGGTATCATCTGACCACTGATGCTATCCTGCAAATAATCCAGGGCATACAGCAAGCTGGCCGGTTTGCCATTGACCATGGTTTTTACGGGTTGGCCATTGGCATCCAAGGCACCTAAACCGATCACTGCCATGGTCAGACCACCATCTAACTGACCCAGCTTCTCGGATAAGGTCTTACTACCTAATTCTACCGCAGTTACGCTGGCAGGGAAAGCCATACTTCCAGTAGAGGTGACCATAGTACCGCCATCCCGGAATACTTTGACATTGTTGTTCATAGCCTGTAGTTTCGGTTCTATGGCATTGGTGATCACCTGGTGGGCTGGTGTCCCTGCTGTAGCCGCCTTCAGATAATTAATATCATTATAAAGGCTGGTACTGGCAGACGGTTCTTGCCCGCTGTCCGCTGAAGTACCGATAGCTGTTTCCATAAGTCCCAGAGCTAGCTTCTGTCCACCAAAAGCTGCCAAGAGCTGGGTATCAATAGTGTTCTTCATTAGACCAATGGCATCCTTGGCACCAGGTTGTAAGCCGTTGGCATCAGTTCCGCTACCCATATCGTAAGATGATGCATCGAAATTCGGAGTGGCCAGGCCTACTCGAATGGTGGTGAGGTTTGATTTCACCGTGCCTAAGCCATCCACTACCTGATGAAGGCCATCTTTCACCGCTGACAATCCGTATAATAACGTAGCGTCTTTATTACTGGCCCCAATCCCTTTTGCTATCTGATCAAAGCCATCATAGAGCTGTGTTAAGCTTCCGGTCAAATTGTCAATAGAAGAGGTGGTCGGCAATACCGGCATTACCCCAATATTAAAGCTGGGCAACTCGATATTTCTGCCATCTGCTTCGAGGACAATATACTGTTTGGCTGGATAAGCCGGTGGAATCAAGGGAACCGTCCAGCTGACTGAGGTAACTCCCTGTACATTGGTCAGTACACCTTCGGGAGACACTTCGGGTACGCCCGGAGCCTGGATATTGGCAAACTTGTCGTTATCCAGTTGGACACCGCTCACAGATACAGCATAAGGAGTATAAACCATCATTTCCTTAGTAATTGGCTGTCCTTCGGGATCTTTGAATTCCAACATCTGGGATTCGCCGGTCAGGTTTTCAACCTCACATACTATTTTTATTTTACCGGTTCTCCCGGCCAACTGTGCAGGTTGAACTTTTTTGCCATCTAAATAAAACTCCAGGTTTATACTTACTGGCAGGTCAGCTTTGGCTATTTCTTCCTTATCCAGTTCTGCCAGGTAATATAAATCTGAAAAGCCTTGGGTATTCAAGTTTACATTTATCTGACTGTCACTATAATTGATTTTTTCAGAGCCATACAGATTTCTAATAGAGGCGAGCTTGAAGCGACTGGTATCCTGCACTGGGTAGGTACCCTCTCCAAAAACTCGGATGTGGTTCAAAACCTGCATTCCCTCGATAGATCCATCTTGACCCAGTGTTGACACTACCAACTCGTTATCTATAACTTTTTCGGGTACTGCTCCGGGTCCAGCAGCACTCAATGCCGGTGCCAAAACCAGCGACAAAACCATGAACAGTATCAACAATTGATGTAATTTGGGTTTTCTCAGCAACTCATATCCCTCCTTCCCTTTATCTATTAGCCGCCATAGCGATCTTGATAACCAGCAATGACATAACCAAGCCCACCATCAGAGATACGGTAACTCCGACAGTAGCGGGTACAGCCGCCGTGGCCAGTGAAGCAGCATCAGCCATGTAAGTCGGATATAAAGCAGCCAAACAGGCAGCCCACCCTAAAAACATAGCATCGATTCTCAAGCCGGTCACTGAGAGCACCACCAGCAGGAACAGAGCAACACCTGACACTATGGCTACGTACAAAAGGTTATCAGGGGGAAGGGGAAATGATAAGGCCAGGATGATCATGGAAGCCAACCCCACTACTATGCCAACCAGCATAGCGATGGCTACCTTTAGGTAATCTCCAAAGGGGCCAATCACTGCGAACATTGCCATTGCAACTGCGGCAATGTAAAAAGCAGTAGCTCCCAGATAATTCTGGAACAACACAAACAGGGCAAAAAATATACCTACGATTAAACCTAGACCAAGAGCTTTTTTCATTTGTTCACCTCCTTCTCATGTTTCTTTCAATCATTGTTAGGAAGGAGCCGGGACTTATTGCTGCAATTCTATGGAACCAGGTTGCAAGTACTGCAAGTGATGCAAAAACAAAAGCCCAAATACTAGTGCGTCTACCAAGCTATCTGTAATCCAAAAATATCACAGTAAAATGGATAAAGGCCAGGGAGTCCCTTTCACAAGACTCCCTCTGCTTTTATAACTTATACAACTTTTGTTCATCAAGAAAGGGTATCCCCTTCTCTTTGAAAGTTTGGCGCGCCCCTTCAATATCTTCCACTTTGAAAATAACTAGGGCATCATTGCCGGAAGTACCCAAAAAGGCATACAGATATTCTATATTCAAGTTGGCATCTGACATTTGTTCCAGTACCGTTGCCAGCCCTCCTGGTGAATCAGGCACCTGTACAGCTATTACTTCAGTTTCACTAACCGTGAAATTAGCTTCTTTCAATATCCGGTAGGCTTTTTCCGGATCGCTCACTATGATTCTTAATATCCCAAAGTCGGAGGTATCGGCAATAGACAGCGCGCGAATATTGATCCCCGCCTCTCCCAATACACGAGTAACATGGGACAAGCGTCCGGCTTTGTTCTCCAAGAAAACCGAAATTTGTTTTGCCATACTAACCCTCCTTATATACTTCTGCGATCGATCACTCTTTGAGCCTTGCCCTCGCTTCGCTCAATAGATTTGGGTTCGACCAAACGAACTTTCGCACTGATTCCCAAAGCGCTTTCCAGTTCTTTACTGATAGTTGCCCCCAGTTCTTCGAGTTTGCGAACCTCATCAGAGAAGACCTGTTCCGATACTTCGACTCTAACTTCCAATATGTCCAGAGTGCCTTTACGATCCACTACCAGGAGATAATGAGGTTCAACTCCAGGTATATCCAGCAATACGCTTTCCACCATAGAGGGAAATACATTGACTCCCCTGATTATCACCATATCATCGGATCGTCCTAAGACCTTTTGCATGCGGACATGAGTTCTCCCGCAATCACACCCCGACTTATCCAATTTACTAAGATCTCTAGTCCGGTAGCGCAAAATCGGCAGAGCCTCTTTGGTGATCGTGGATATGACCAGTTCCCCTGACGATCCCTCCGGTAAAGTCTCCCCGGTCTCCGGATCGATTATTTCAGCAATAAAATGATCTTCAGCCAGATGAAGACCATTTCTAACCGGACATTCAATAGCTACTCCCGGACCTACTATTTCACTGAGCCCATATATATCGAAAGCATTTATCTGAAGTTTGTTCTCTATTTCGCGGCGCATGTTCTCGGACCAAGGTTCCGCTCCAAAAATACCGCACTCTAGTTTAAGGTCAGAAGGACTGACGCCCATCTCTTCCATCACTTCATAAAGAAACAGTGCATAAGAAGGTGTACAGGTCAAAACCGTAGTACCAAAATCCTGCATAAGCATAATCTGCCGTTTGGTGTTCCCCCCTGAAGATGGTATAACCGAGGCACCCAGTTTCTCAGCACCATAATGCACCCCTAGTCCGCCAGTAAACAGGCCATAACCATAAGAATTCTGTATGATCGACTGACGACTAGCACCAGCACTGGTCAAAGCCCGAGCCATCAATTCTGCCCAAGTGTCAATATCGCGTTTAGAATAACCTACCACCGTTGGCTTTCCTGTAGTCCCTGAAGAAGAATGAATTCTTATGACCTCGCTCATAGGTACAGCGAATAGGCCAAAGGGATAGTTGTCTCGTAAGTCCTGCTTGGTGGTAAAAGGCAACTTGTTCAAGTCTTCCAGACTATTGATGTCATCAGGTTTTATACCGATTCGATCCATCTTTTCCTTATATGACGGAACAAAAGCATAAACCCGATATACTGTTTCCTTCAATCTTCTCAGTTGAAGTTTTTCTATATCCTCACGAGGCATACACTCTTTCTCGCGATCCCAGTAGGACATTTATTCTACCTCCCAACAAATATTTCCTGCCTTACATGAAAATAATTACATTATTGCGACAAAAGTCACAACTTATTGCCAGCACTGTATTTCTCGCCCTATGGCTTCCCGTAGCAGGTCACCAATTATGAAAATCGCTATTCAACTGCTCTTCTCCAAATACTGTTGATTACGTAGCCAGCCATGGCTAATCCAGCAGTTCCGGGAACAAAGCTAACGCTACCCAACCTGGTCGATCGGTCATCCAGTATGTTATGTGGGTTCTCAGTTGAATAAACCACAGGTACCCCCGAAACAATACCAAACTGACGCAATTCTCTGCGTACCTTACGGGCCATTGGGCATGTGTGGGTATTACTAATGTCAGTTATTTGAAACTTAAGCGGGTCCAAACGATTGGCGGCGCCCATAGCGCTAATTATGGGCAAACCTTTTTCCAAGGAGTGCTTGATTAGATGTATCTTGTCAGTCAGAGAATCAATGGCATCCAGGACATAATCATAAGGCTGATCAAGAATACTATCGGCTGTCTCAGAGGTATACTCCATAGGCAGGACACGTAATTCTATACCCGGGTTGATATCCAGTATGCGCTCTGCCATCACTTCGCATTTGTAGCGACCGATAGTAGAATGTAAGGCCGGTAGTTGACGGTTGATGTTGGTCGCTTCGACCTGGTCTCTATCAACTAGAGTCATATGCCCTATCCCGTTACGGGCCAATGCTTCAGCAGCATAAGAGCCGACCCCTCCCAAACCTATTACTATTACAGAGGCATTTTGCAGACGTTGTATCCCGCTGTCACCAATTAACAAAGAGGTTCGCTGTAAAAAACTCTCCATATAGGTCACATGCCTCCAAAAAAAACCCCACCGAGCCGTGGTAGCCGTAGTTTAAACCTGTCCCCGACAGGTGGGTATCCTCCCATATGTTTTGTGTGTCCTGAAAACAGGCATACAGTCCACATACGGAGTCGAATTCCCAAGTTTTTGGTGTTGGCAAAAACTTTCGGCAATGACACGCGCACAGCAGGGATTTCCTGTCACTGTTGACTTTTGCTAGGTAAAATATAACACATCAACCCGGTTACTTCAAGCAAACCAAGCTGTTATTAATAGCCAGCTTTCCCAGTTCTAGCTTACTTGGATTGGACTTTAAGTGATAGTTCTCGTAACTGCTGAGAGGTCACCTTGGATGGAGCCTGGGTCAGCAGACAGGAAGCACTCTGTGTCTTGGGAAAAGCGATTACATCCCTGATACTATTGCGTCCAGCCATGATCATAATTAGTCGGTCTACTCCGAAAGCAATACCACCATGGGGCGGAGTCCCATACTCAAAAGCATCCAACATATAGCCAAACTTATCGTGAGCCTCTTGAGGAGACAAACCCACTAGCTCAAACATTTTCTCCTGCCAGTCCCGACGGTGGATACGAATACTACCTCCACCGATTTCCGTCCCATTTAAGATCAGGTCATAGGCTCGGGATTTAGCTTGCAGAGGATTATGATCCAGTGTATCTATGTCCTCGCTCCGTGGGGAGGTGAACATATGGTGCACGGCTACATAGCGTTTTTCGTCCTCATCATACTCCAGTAAGGGAAACTCAGTTACCCAGGTAAAGGACAGCTGATTCTCATCAATAAGATGAAGGCGTTTGCCCAACTCCAGACGAATGGTTCCCATAACTCGCGCTACAGTCGCTTCTGAATCAGCGCTGAACAGCAGCAGATCTCCCGGTTTTGCATCCAAAGCCTTCAGCACCCGCTCCATCTGTTCATCGGTAAAAAACTTGGTGATGGGTGAACGCAATTCTTCTTCGGTCACAATGATCCAGGCCATTCCCTTGGCTCCATTGTCAACCGCAATCTTGGTCAGTTCATCGATCTCACGACGGGTAAAACTAGCACACCCTTTAGCGTTGATGGCTCGCACCACGCCGCCGGCTTGAACTGTCGAAGAAAAAACCTTGAACTCCACATCTCTGACGAGATCGGTCAGCTCACTTATCTCCAGTGCAAAGCGGAGATCAGGCTTATCTGAACCATATTTCAGCATGGCCTCGTCATAGGTGATCCGAGGAAATGGTATGGCTATAGTTTGGCCAGGGCCCTCTTTGAATAACGTGGCTAAAAGTTCTTCCACCAGAGAAAAAATGTCTTCTTCATCCACAAAAGACATCTCCATGTCCAACTGAGTAAATTCCGGTTGCCGATCAGCCCGTAAGTCTTCATCGCGAAAACAGCGCGCTATCTGAAAATATTTTTCCATACCAGCTACCATGAGAATCTGTTTGAATATCTGGGGTGACTGGGGAAGAGCAAAAAATTCACCGGGATGAACCCGACTAGGCACCAGATAATCCCTAGCTCCTTCGGGAGAACTCTTGGTAAGGATAGGCGTTTCAATCTCTATAAAGCCCCGCTGGTCTAAAAAGGATCGCATAGTCTGGATAACACGATGCCTCAATAGCATACTGTCACGCATTTCGGGCCTTCTCAGATCCAGATAGCGATAACGAAGACGCAAGGTCTCATCAACCTCAACTCCATCTTCTATGTAGAAGGGCGGTGTCTTGGCGGAGCTAAATACCTCCATCTGACGGGCGTATACCTCTATTAAACCAGTTTGTAGATTAGGATTCTCAGTGGCTTCAGGCCGCCGCCGCACCTCTCCGGAAACGGCAATAACATACTCCCCCCGAACTTGTTCGGCCAAATGGAAGGCTTCTTGAGCAAAGTCCGGGCTGAAGACCACCTGAATGATTCCTGAACGATCCCGCAGGTCAATGAAAATCAACCCACCATGGTCACGTCGGGTATCCACCCAACCATTTAAGATAACTTCCTGCCCTGCGTGGTCAACGGTCAAGTCTGTCGCACTATGCGTCCTCTTCATTATCTGTTGCTCCTCCTAACGGTTATCCAAACATTCATGTAAAAAAGGGATCAGCCCTTCATTATCGATCTTCCATTGCTCTTTGCTTTTCATATCGCGAACTGTAACGAAATTTCCTTTGATCTCATCTTCGCCTAATAGGATAACATATTTAGCTCCCAGTTTATCAGCCAGCTTCATCTGGGCCCGACCACTTCTTTGGTTGTAGTCTTTATCAGCTGATAGCCCCTGTTGACGTAGTTTATACAACAATGAAGCGGCCTGGTTTTCCAGGTTTTCTTGCATTACCGCCAGGAAAACATCCACCGTCTGTTGCGCTCGTGAAACACATCCTAGTTTGTCCACAGCCAGTAAAAGCCGCTCCATTCCCAAAGCAAAACCTATGCCGGGCAGCGAGGGGCCTCCAATGGATTCAACCAGTCCATCATAGCGTCCTCCTCCCCCCACAGCACTCTGCGCTCCTATACCGGGGATATGGACTTCAAATGCGGTATTGGTATAATAGTCCAGACCTCTGACCAGATTGTTATCATGAACAAATTCTATCCCATTGTCTTTCAGGGTCTGCTGAACCATCCCATAGTGAGTGCGGCAGTCATCGCACAGATTGTCAATTAGAGTTGGGTAGTTGATTATAGCCTGATGGCAGGTAGCTTCCTTACAGTCCAGAACCCGCAGAGGATTCTGTAGATAGCGAACCTGACAGTCTTTACAGAGCTTATCTTTTACAGGAGCCATATGGTCTATCAACTTTTGACGGTACTGTTCTCTGCACAGTGGACAACCTACCGAATTGAGATGCAATTCGTACTCCGACAAGCCCATCCCCTGAAGGATTTCCACCAATAAGAATAGTACTTCTGCATCAAGAAAGGGACTGCGACTGCCAAAGGCCTCCACACCAAACTGATGGAATTGCCTATAGCGTCCAGTTTGGGGCCGATCATAGCGAAACATGGGACCGGCGTAAAACCATTTGATGGGAAGAGTCCCGTTATAAAGGCTGTGTTCAATTAGGGCCCTGGTACATGACGCCGTACCTTCCGGTCTCAAGGTTAAACTGCGCTGGCTCTTGTCATGAAATGTATACATTTCTTTGGTTACAATGTCGGTGCTTTCTCCAACACCCCGCTGAAATAGTTCGGTATGCTCAAACACAGGAGTGCGAATTTCCTGGTAGCCAAACCGTGCGGCGGTTTCTTTCATGATCTGCTCCATCCACTGCCACTTAACTGCTTCTTCCGGTAAGATATCATATGTACCCCGGGGAGCTTTGATCTGCATAAAGCACCTCCAGACCTTGCTTATTCTTGGATAATTCTAATGTACGGCCTTAAGGTTGTCAACTTTGGCAGCTATGACCCTATCGACTTCATTCGCATATACGACAGGATTCTTGGGGTTGTAAAATGAGCGGAGCTCCCCATCGCTGGTATTAACAAATTTACTGGCAGCACCTCCCCCTAAACCGACAATAGTCTGACGCTCTTCTATCATATTCATATTGTATAGGCAGAAGTGGTTAGGCAGGGAGTAGCCGATGTTCTCCATGCTAGCTTGCATATATTTTTGTCGATACAGGTAATAAGGCTGATAATTGCTGTCTCTGAACATGTTTCCCATCATAGTCAGGCCTTCTTGAACCGTTTTGATTCGGTCTCCCACTGATTCCCTGCCTTCCTTTTCCGCCATGGGTGAACCCCTCTTTACCGCCAGAGTGTGTACGGTAATATTCTCCGGGGCTAAGGCAAGAATCTCCTCTGCTGTGCGCTGGTAATCCTGCTTGCCTTCATCAGGAAGACCAACAATCAAATCCATATTAATTTGTTTGAAACCCGCTTCTTTGGCCCAAATAACTGATTGCACCACTCCTTCCCGATCATGAGCCCGGCCAATCTTCACCAGGGTCTCATCATTCATAGTCTGAGGATTTATGCAGATCCGATTAGTTCCTGCCTCTTTTAAGAGCTTCAATTTGCTCAGGGAAAGGGTATCGGGTCTGCCCGCCTCTACCGTGATCTCGCGGGTTGCTGCTGAAATGAACAGCCTATGCAGGTGTTCAAACAACTGCTGCAGTTCAGCCTCCGAGAGCACGGTAGGGGTGCCTCCGCCAATATAGATACTCTGCACAGTTTTCCCGGTTTCCTTAAGGCATTGCGCGATAGCGTCCATTTCCCGCTGCAGTGCCGTCAAAAAAACCTGCAGTGAATCACCTGGTTGATAAATCGCCCCAGGGAAAGAACAATAATAGCAACGGGTAGGGCAAAAAGGTATGCCAACATAGAGCCCTACTGTGTCTTGGGACTCCTGCCCTCTTACCAGATGAGGGTATTCGTTAGCGGCTACTTCCATTATCAAGTCGGCCTTGTCTGGACTCATGCGAAAATTGTCTTTAAGCTGTCGGTTGATTTGAGCAGGTCGCATTCCTTGATCAAGGAGAAGATGTGCCAGTTTTACCGGCCTCATGCCCGTCAGTATTCCATAACTATTGATCGAATACCCCTTATGTTCAACCAGCAGGTCATAGGCAAAGCGACGGATCAGTCGATTTGTTTCACTACGTCGATTATTTTCACTAGTGATGATATCAAGTTTTTCCTCACGGACAGTGCGCTTATTGCCTTCGACTATGCATCCGGTAAGGGCAACCTGCTGTTGAACGACCTGCATTTCCATGTGTAGCTTAACATCCGCCTGCTGGGGTCCCCCTTGGCATAGATCATGTTTGGGATAAGCCATCCTGATCAATTCATGAACGGCATTATATAGATCCTCGGGTTGAAAAGTGGTTTGGATCAACACCTGCTAACCTCCTTGTAGCGATCATAATTGCCTAAATAGATTACTGCTGAAGAGTGGTTTTCCAATTCAGTCAACCAACCCTGGACAGCCAAATCCCCGTTGGGGATGTCAACTTCGATGTAAAACCGATAGCCCCGGTTGGCTTTTACGGGGTAGGATTCTATCTTGCTTAAGTTTAGCTGTCTCTGGGCAAAAACCTGCAAAGCCTGGTACAATGCTCCCGGTCGATCCTTTAGATCAAATATGATACTGATCTTATTACCACCTATGGTTATTTCTTCTTCCCGGTTGGTTAGATGTAGGAAGCGGGTACAGTTGTTGTCCTGTTGAATACCGCTGGCTAATATCATAAGTCCGTAGTTATGAGCCGCCTGCTGAGGCCCGATAGCTGCCGCCCGGCGAGACTCGTTACGTACCATTTGAGCAGCCTTAGTGGTACTTTCAGCGATCTCCACCCGCACTCCGGGCAAATTGGCTTTAAGGTAGCCTTCGCACTGGGCCAAAACCGCCGGCTGAGTCACCACTAATTCTATTTCTGCAAGCTCGTACTGGGCAGCAGACATCAAATGCTGTTCAATAGCTACAATTATCTCGCCCTTGATCATAACCGGATACTTAGTTAAACCGGTCAGGCTATTTCTCAGGATGCCTGCTGATGAGTTTTCAAATGGGATCAGAATGTCTGCTACCTTTCCTTGCTGCAACATCAGGAACAATTGCTCGATAGAATCAGCGTAAACCAGGTTTTGTTCTGGCGGATAATGGCTTAAGGCCGCTGCTTCACTGAAAGTCCCGCTGGGGCCTAAAATGCCTAAACTCATTAGTAGATTCTCCTTCCCAAGGCTCTCGCGATCGGATCAATATCCTTCATCAGTTGGCTGAATCCTTTGGGAGTCAGGGATTGATCCCCATCGGACAAGGCCCGCTCCGGGTGGGGATGCACTTCAACCATGATACCGTCGGCTCCTGCGGCAACAGCTGCCCGGGCCATGGGGGTCACCAGACTGCGCACCCCGGTGGCATGACTGGGATCAACCATCACCGGCAAATGGGACAGCTCTTTCACCAGGGCTACCGCAGACAAATCCAGGGTATTGCGCGTCCAGGTCTCTGAAGTCCTAACTCCCCGCTCACACAGAATTACCTTGCCATTGCCACCCGCCAAAATGTATTCGGCAGCAGACAACCATTCTTCTATAGTAGCTGCCAGACCTCGCTTTAGTATTACCGGTTTGTCTATTTTGCCCAGTTTCTTGAGTAATGAAAAATTCTGCATATTGCGTGCGCCTACCTGGAGAATGTCAGCGTACCTGCTCACCAGATCAATATCCTCACTGTCCATTATCTCCGTCACCACCGGCATATTCATTTCTTCTCCTATGCGAGCCAGTATGCGCAGTCCATCTTCTCCCAACCCCTGAAAACTATACGGGGAAGTACGGGGTTTGAAAGCCCCGCCTCGTAGCGCTACCGCTCCAGATCCTCTAACCTTGAAAGCGGTTTCCTTCAATAGATCTTCATTTTCTATGGCACAGGGGCCAGCCACCACCATCACTGACTCTCCCCCTATCGGGCAGCCTTTGACATCGATCACTGTGGTCGGCTGATTGACACCACGCAACACCAACATATCATCAGCCAGTTTCTTTTTCAGACTCTTCATTTAGCTCACCTCCATAAAAATAAAAACCCCTCATCCACAAGGGACGAGAGGTTTAACTTCCCGCGGTACCACCCAGATTGGCTTATTCAAAGCCCGCTCTATAAAGATACGAGACCCCCTGCAAAAACAAAAAACTCCTCATCCCTACTGGGACGAGAAGTTGACTTCCCGCGGTACCACCCATGTTGCCTAATAGGCCCGCTTCGCAAGGATACAGGTTGATCCGATATCCCCTTCCTTTTAACGGTGGAAGATTCCGCCTCAGCCTACTTTCCATCAACGGTTTCAGCCGGGTGCTCCCAAGTGAACTTCAAAGTACTTCCCTATAGAGATGCTTTCAGCCGATGGCATCTCCTCTCTGATTAGTTCCCTACTCCTACTTTACTTGTTCATGGCATTTACTGTTTTTTTAATTGAGAATCATGATAGCACGATCATATACGATTTGTAAAGAGTTTTATAAAAAAGGATTGTACTGCCGTTCAAACCCTATGGTGGTTGCCGGGCCATGTCCTGGATAACAGACTACTTCATCATCAAAACAGAGCAAACGCTCTTTAATGTTTTTGATCAGTTGAGTGTGAGAGCCTCCCGGAAAATCAGTTCGGCCGATGGAGCCTTGAAATAGAGTATCACCCACAAAAATAATGTCTCCTGTTTTTAAGCAGATTCCTCCCGGGCTGTGCCCTGGGGTATGAATGACTTCCAGTTCCACGGTGTTGCCTATCTTGATCACATCTCCGTCTTGCAAGAGTTGATCGGCGGCAGGACTGGTCACTTTGCTACCCATTAAAAGAGAAAAGTTGGAGACCGGATTAACCAGCATTTTGGCATCACCTTCATGTATCAACACCTTGGCACCAGTAGCTTCCTTGACTCCCCGATTGCCACCAATATGATCAATATGTCCATGTGTGTTGATTATATATACGGCGGTGAGTCCCTCCTCTTCCAGAAGCTTGACTATTCCTCTGGGATTGCCGCCGGGATCTATAACTGCTACTTCTTTGGTCTCCTCACAACCGACAATGTAGCAGTTTACTCCCATGGTGTTGATCTCCAGCCCTTTCAATATCACTTTGGCACGCCCTCCTTAAAAATTTCGCTCACTGTCTAATATAATAGTACATGGCCCATCATTGTCCATAGTAACGACCATATGTTCTCCAAATATACCAGTTTCCACTCTGATACCCTTATCTCTTATCAATTCAAGGCACTTCTCAAACAAGGGTTGAGCCAGTTCGGGAAGCTCTGCATTAGAAAAACCAGGACGCCTGCCTCGTCTAGCATCACCATATAAAGTGAACTGACTCACCAGCAGTATATCCCCTGAGCAGTCCAACAGGGACCGATTCATCTTTCCTTCGTCATCCTCAAATATCCTTAAATTTATAATTTTATCGATCATATACTCAGCATCGCTTATCTGGTCACCGCGTTTAATTCCCAACAGTACGGTAAGACCGGGTCCAGCTTGCCCCACTAACTGCTCATTGACTAAAACCTTGCTGCAACGGGTTCTTTGAACTACTGCTCTCATTATGATTCTCCTCTGACCTCGCCCGGTAACACTCGGCGTACTTCAAAAACATCCTTGATTTTTTGAATGCGCTGTATAACAGCATACATATGCGACATATCCTTGATCTCCAACTTCAGGTTCATTATAGCCAGATCATTCTTAGTAGCCCGGGAAAATACGGATAAAATGGGAATCCGCATATCAGCTATAACACTCATTACATCAGTGGTCAAGTGGTGACGATCCATAGCCCTCACTTCCAGTTCTACCGTATAGATACCGCGCTCTTCAGCCCATTCGACCTCAATGATACGGTCTTTTTCGGTACGCAAATAATTAAGTAGATTAGGGCAATCCCGGCGATGCACAGACACTCCCCTCCCTCGGGTGATGTAGCCTAATACCTGGTCACCAGGCAGAGGATTGCAGCAGCGGGATAGGCGAAAAACCACATCATCCACACCCTTGATGCGCAAAGAACCAGTGTCCCTGTCGGGATGGGGTATCACCTGAGTGGGGATATCGAGCGGAATGATATCATCAACCTGAGCATCCTGGAAAAACATTTCTTTTTGTTTGTTAAGGACTTGATTAACAGTAAGGTTGCCGTCACCTATAGCCGCACATAGGTCATCAGCCGTATTGAGTCCAAAGCGCCGAGCTACCTCGATCAACTTATCTTCACTCAAAAACTCTTTGGTACTGAAATGCTTTTTGCGCAGTTCTTTTTCCAGCAAATCATGGCCTTTTAAGATATTGGCCTGACGCTTCTCGCGGTTGAACCATTGCTTGATACGGCTCTTGGCCGAAGAAGTTTTTACGAAGTTAAGCCAGTCATAACTGGGACCAGTGGAATTCTTGGAAGTCAATATTTCAACGATGTCACCATTAGCCAGGGGAAAGTCCAGCGGCACTATACGTCCATTCACCTTCGCTCCGGTGCACTGATGACCTACTTCGGTATGAACCCGGTAAGCAAAATCGACCGGACAGGCACCTTTGGGCAATTCTACAACTTTCCCTTTAGGCGTAAAAACGAATACCGTGTCATCAAAAAGATCTATCTTTAATGACTCCATAAATTCACTGGTATCTTTCACTTCCTGTTGCCATTCAAGTATTTGGCGCAGCCAAGACAGTTTTTCATCAAACTTCTTGTCTTTGAGATTCCCTCCTTCTTTGTAGCGCCAATGAGCGGCAATACCGTATTCAGCTGTACGGTGCATTTCCCAGGTACGAATCTGCACTTCAAAGGGTTCGCCACCTTTGCCGATCATGGTAGTATGCAAAGACTGATACAGGTTAGGTTTGGGAGTAGCTATGTAATCCTTGAACCTACCCGGCAGTGGCTTCCACATGGTATGAATTATGCCCAACACTCCATAGCAGTCACGCACATCGTCGACTACCACCCGGATAGCGATCTTATCATATATTTCATCGATGTCTTTGCCCTGTTTGAGCATTTTTTTGTAAATACTGTAGATATTCTTGGGTCGGCCGTCGATATCAGCCTTGACCCCTATTTGTTCGAGTCCTTCATTTATCTGCTGTAGCAGTTCATGGACGTAGTCCTCGCGCTCCTTGCGCTTTTGTTTCAAGCGTTTAGCTATCTCATAATAGATTTCCGGTTCCAGATAATAAAAGGATAGATCTTCCAGTTCCCATTTGAACTTAAATATCCCCAGGCGATGCGCCAGTGGAGCAAAAATCTCCATAGTTTCCTGGGCGATCTCTTTCTGCTTGCGTTCATTCTGAAACTGCAGAGTGCGCATATTATGCAACCGGTCAGCCAGTTTGATTAGAATAACCCGAATATCTTTAGCCATGGCTATAAACATCTTGCGCAGGTTTTCAGCCTGGGCGTCTTCTTTGGATTTGAAATTAATGCGGCTTAATTTGGTGACCCCATCTACCAACAGCGCAATCTCTTCTCCAAATTCTTGAACCAACGTATAATAACTCATGTCGGTATCTTCAATGACGTCATGCAAGAGGGCCGCACAAATTGAGGCTGAGTCCATTTCTATTTCCGTAAGGATGAGGGCAACTTCTACTGGGTGTATTATATAGGGCTCTCCAGAGATCCTTTTTTGGCCAGCATGAGCCATTTGAGCATGGTTGAAGGCTTTTTCAATCAGCTCCAGGTTGGCAGTTGGATCATATTTTTTTATCCGGTCAATTATAAGCTGTAATCCCATCACTTATCACCATGCCAATTGCTCTTTTACCCATGATTGCCAGGAGGCAAAAGCACGCTTTTCAGCCTGCCCCTCCCTATAAAATGCTGAATCAGCCAAGTCTAAGGTAGTCGTGGTTGGCCCCAGGGCCTTTATTTCAATAATACTACCCTTTTTACGATACCGGCACAACCCTAAATCAGACATGATCCGCAAGGCATTCGTTACCTGTAGAGTACTTATAGATGAATCGGCTGACATACTGACACCAGTTGCCAGATCGTCCAGTTCTGCACTGATAATTTCTCCATTTGCGGCTCGCTGCCCCAGCCAGGTGGCCATCTTAGCGACAATAGAACGGTCGGGATATATTTGACGCAGATTATCCCCCCGGGTGATCAACTGGGCCAGGTCAAATTCGGCTATAAGTAAGCAGGAGTCAGACCCACTACCCAGCTGGCGAGCTATGATAAAAGCTTCATATTCACTATAAGGCGAATCAAGCAGAACCACCTGGTTGACCTCTTTTTCATAAGACTTTATGGGAGTCAAACCGGGCTGATTCTTACCAGGTGCCTGATCCTCCTCATATCCAGGAAGGCGGAAAGACCAGTCAGATACGGCCATCGCCTCCGCTGATGATGACCGTTGCTGAGCCAGTTTGTTCTTGGACTCATCACTGTTGATATAAAAGAGAGCAGAGAACGTGCTGTGGTCAGTACTGGGCATCAACCTGATCTGTGGATAATTGTCGGGAGACGGATAATAGTTTTCTCCATCAGTACAGCCTGAGCTCGATATTGAAGACCAAAAGTTAACTACCCAGCTGGGATTTATTGACTGGTTGTTATTTAATTTATATAAATAATGCCAATAAGGTTCCGTTACCAAATAAATCGCCGGCCGCCCGGTCTTAAGAGCTGCATTAGCTATTGTTTGCTGCTCACTAGCTAGATGTCCATGCAGTGAATACAGCCTATCTGGCTGTAGCATAGGGCTGAAAAGCTCCTGATAATAACGTAAAATGCGGTAGGTGGGAAAGGTAAACACGGCAGGCTGACCCTGGCGCAATCTCTCAATTGCCCAATGCAATATGCTTTCCAAGTGAGCATCCTTTCCCACAATATGTTTTTTATAAGCTGGTTGAAGATGAGTGGCCCTTATTTGTACGCTAGTCTGCCCCCGAAAAGAATTGATTTCCAGATTGCCCAGCAAATTAAAACGGCACTCCCCCAGAGGGTAGTCTATCCATTCGGCTCTTCGGAAGGAAATCATGGTCATATTGCCCGGCTGTACCACAGCTTTAAAATGGTTGCGATTGGCTCCCATCAGTACCGGGCGCTCAATAATGTCATGGTGTATCAAGAATTGCGGGACGGGATTCCCCTCCCCGAAAGGTTGTAGGTGTTCCAACTCCAACACTATATCAGTGCTTAACTGGTGGGAAAACAGTTCCCCATCCAAATAGGTGGTGCTATCAGCTGCCGTCTGGGCAATAATGGCCTGTCCCTGCAGTTGTTTACGGAAACTTTCCATTTGCGTACGGTTTAGAGCAAGACCTGCCGCCATAGCATGCCCGCCAAACTGCTCCAGATGGTTCCGGCAGGCATACAAGGCTTCATATAAATTGAAACCTGGTATACTTCGGGCTGATCCTCTTCCCAGATCACCCTGCCAAGAGACCAGTACTACCGGCAGACGGTATTTATCTACCAACCGGGAAGCCGCAATACCGATAACCCCAGGATGCCAGCTTTCTCCATCCACCATAATTATACCTTGCTCCAGGTTTTCCTCACTATTCTCAATGCTGGCCGCAGCTTCCTCAACCACTGTCTGTTCGATCCGTTTCCGTTCCTCGTTCAAAAAACTCAATTCCCTGGCTAGGGAAACCGCATGGCTCTCTTCTTGAGACATTAACAAATCCACCGCCAGAGCGGCGCTTTTTAGCCGGCCAGCTGCATTAATGCGGGGTGCCAGAATAAAACCCAGATGGTAGGCATGGAGGTCTTGACCTATTATTTTACTATCCTGCAACAGAGCTTTTAACCCGAGACGTTGGGTGCGCTTCATGCTGGCCAGACCTTCTTTGACCAGAATGCGGTTCTCACCACGTAGCGGTACTATGTCTGCTACTGTTGCCAAGGCCGCCAACTCTAACCATTCATCTATCCGAGCAACAGGTATGTTCTGATGACCCAGTTTCTGTACCAGCTTAAATACCACCCCCGCACCACATAGATCCTTGCAATGGTCTAACGTCCCCAGACGAGGGTTGACGATAGCCGCCGCTTTAGGAAGAAAGGACTCCGGAGTATGATGATCAGTGATTATTACTTCCATACCTAGCTCATTGGCGCGGGCCACTTCCCCAATGGAATTAATTCCGCAGTCTACCGTGACCAATAGCTGTACACCTTGCTTAGCTAACTGCTCTATTGCCGCATAGTTCAATCCATAACCCTCTGCGAATCTATCAGGTATATAGTACTCTGCCTTAGCCCCCAAAGCTCGCAGGCATTCCAACAGAATAACAGTGCCGCATACTCCATCTACATCATAATCACCATAAACCATGATCTTCTGGCCCTTGGCAATAGCTTCGACCAGTCGATTTACTGCCGCAGTCAAATCGCGAATCTGTTCCGGAGGTTGCATATCTTTCCGATCAGCATGTAAAAAGTAGCGGGCTTGCTCGGGATCGACTATGCCCCTACGTATGAGGACGGAGGCTAATAATTCGGAAATATGTAAAGAATCCTGCATTTGTCGTACGGTTTTTGGATCCACCGGTTCAATCTTCCAGTTGTTCAAGGGTTGTGCCTCCTAAAAATATAATAAGTTGAACTGAAAAAAGTAAGAATATCATATAGATAATACATAAACCATTAAAAAAGTCTGACTGCTTGGAGGTAAATTCCATGGGTAAGTCTCGTCATTTTTTTCCTGGTGGAAACACCAGTCAGGGTTTCTATTCATTTTATCATTACCTGGTCAAACCTACCGTTAAACGAAAGTTCATTCTTAAAGGCGGTCCGGGAGTAGGCAAATCCCATTTGATGAAGCAAATAGGCACCCACTTTCTGGATAAGGGCCAGTCTATAGAATACCACTGGTGTTCTTCCGATCCTGATTCACTGGATGGTATTGTGATAGGAGCTCACCAAGCAGCTGTTTTGGATGGAACCGCCCCCCACATAGTTGACCCACGCTATCCAGGAGCGGTGGATGAAATCATCGATCTAGGCCGATACTGGCAGCGTAGCCAGATAGCGGCTCATAGACCTGAGGTAATAGATATCAGCGATCATATTTCTTTCTGCTTTACGCAAGCCTATCACCGCCTCAAAGAGTCCTACCTGGCCTGGGAAGAATGGTCAGTCTATCCCCATAGAGTTCGCGATGACAGAAGCGTCTATCGCAATACTCTCGCCTTGACCAAGGATTTCTTGCAGGAAACAGCACCAGCTGAAAGGGCTGAAATACGCCATCTATTTGCCGGAGCTATTACCCCAGCGGGCAAATTATTAAAAGCTGACCTGATTTTAGAGTCAGATACCGCTGTATTTGCTATCAAAGGCAGTCCCGGCAGCGGTGTCAAAGACTTGCTGGATCACCTCGTGAACATGATAAAACTGACCGGCCTTAGAGCTGAGATATATCATAACCCCTTTGATCCTCTCCAGGTAGATATGGTTTACCTGCCCGACTACAATCGGGCTCTGGTGGATGTGAGTGACTATTTATTTCCCTATGCTCAACAGCTATCCAGTTCCCGCTATAGGCGACAGTTGGATTTCGACCAGCTTTTGCCCGTCGATTCTCTAAATCCTTACGCCAAACGGATCGCCTTGGCTCGCGAACGTTTGGAAAGCGGCATCCAAGAAGCCATAGAGTGGATAGAACAGGCCAAACAGCTACACGATCAGCTGGAAGGCATTTATATCGAAGCCATGGATTTCCCAGCAATTGACCAGCAATGCGCAGACTTGATTTTTGCCATTGAACAATTGCTCACTGATTGATCAGCCTAAAATCCATCTAGAGCAAATTAATCACACTACCTAATCAAACCTGGTCACCAGGACGGTTTCTCCACGGTAGATACCCTGCTGTTGATGGTCAATGTGAATATATCCATAAGCTTGAGCCAAAATACTCATTAGTCCGGATTTGCCCAACAGAGGTTGAGCTATCCAATCACATTCCCTTTTTTCCAGATAAACAGCTACGTAATCATCCCGTCCCGCCTGGGAGGCAATATTAGCTCCAGCTCTTGCCGTTAGTTGCTGAGGTGATTTCGCATCCAAAAATGGTTTGCAGACTACTCCAAACATTGTCAAAGCTGATACAGGATGGCCTGGCAAGCCTACTACTAGCTTGCTTCCTATCTTAACAGCCATAGTTGGTTTTCCGGGCTTGGCAGCTACACCGTGAAACAGCAATTGAGCCTGGGGAAAGCTCATCAATACCTCCAGGGTCATATCTTGAACGCCGACCGAACTGCCGCCTGACATCAACACCCAGTCGTTTTCCTCACAAGCAGCTGATACAGCTTTACTTAGCATGTCTCGATCATCTGGTACGATCGGATAGGTTTTGGCAATAGCATTAGCAGACTGGACAGCCGCTGCTAAAGAAATACTATTGACATCCCTCACTTGCCCCGGTTGAGGATCAGTTCCCAGGGCTACAATTTCGTTGCCGGTTGATATGATGCCTACCCGATAGGAGCATTTAACATTTACCTCTTCAATGCCAGCCGACGCTAGCAGACCCAGATCCTGAGGCCGCAGGCATTGTCCCTGGGGGAGCAACATACTACCTTGGGCTGCATCTTCACCGCTATGCATTAGATGGTCGCCAGGCCCTACAGCTTTATAGACCAATACGGTATCATCACCCAAACGCTCCGTATATTCAACCATTACAGCTGCATCAGTCCCAGCAGGCATCATTCCTCCTGTAGGTATCCAGCAGCATTGACCTGGCTCAATTATCAACCCTGGGGTTTTTCCCATTGGTATTTCTCCTTGATAACTTAGAAAAGCAGGCAAGGATTCGCTGCACCCGAAAGTATCTTCTGCCCGGACAGCATAACCATCCACGGTTGAACGGGTAAATGACGGTATAGGCTCGGGACTGTACACTGCCTCAGCCAATTCTCTTCCCAAGCCATTTGACAAAGCAATTGTTTCCGAATCTCTTCCCGGTAAGGATAAAGCCATTAACTGCAAAGCTTCTTCTATCGTTACCACTTTGAAAAATTCGCCCATCCCGCAGCACCTCAGTCACCTGTCGCTTAACCCATTATATAACACTATATACCAGCCGCAAAAGAACGCTGACAGTAGCACATCCTTTACTTATATGCTAAATTGACTTAAAAGAGTGGATATCTCTGGGAGGAGTCGCATTGCACCGCAAGATTTATATAGAGAACATGCCTTTGGATGAAGCCCGCCAATTATGGATGAGTCATCTTGATTCCATGGGATTTTACACTTCCCCGACAGAAAATATCAGAACTGAATCTGCCTTGAACCGTGTCTGCAGCAAGGCTATCCATGCTCAGCGCTCATCACCTCATTACCCAGCAGCAGCCATGGATGGTATTGCTGTGCGAGCTGCTATTACTTTTGGTGCTACCGAAAGATCACCGGTTATCATCGCCCCAGACCAATATTGGGAGGTGGATACGGGTGAATATGTTCCCAATGATTACGATGCGGTAATAATGATAGAGGACGTTAATTTTGAGAATGATTATGCAACCATAATTAATCCGGCGGTACCTTGGCAACACATACGTTCTATTGGAGAAGATGTGGTTGATCAAGACTTAGTCATACCCAGCTATACCAGGATCGGTCCCTTTGAACAGGCTTGCCTGATTACTGCAGGAGTCAACGAAATAGAAGTTGTCAAGCAGCCGGTCATAGCCATAATACCAACCGGTACTGAATTAGTGAACTATGGTACTGACAGCATGGCCCCTGGACAAATCGTTGAGTCCAACAGCCATATGCTGAGTGCACTTTGCCAGCAATGGGGAGCAATCCCCTTTCGTCACGGAATCGTGAAGGACGATCGTGACCAGATCAAAAAAGCTGTTTTGGAAATGATTGACCAGGCTGATATGATTATCGTTTGTTCAGGTTCGTCTGCCGGTCGTCAGGATTACACCTCCGCTATCATTGATGAATTAGGACAGTTGTTAGTACATGGTCTGGCAATCAGGCCAGGAAAACCCGCTATTTTGGGTTCGATCCAAGACAAGCCGGTCATAGGTATCCCTGGTTATCCAATATCTGCCCAACTGGTTTTTCATCTGTTTGCCCGTCCGGTTCTATACGCTCGGCAAGGCCTAAGGGAACCGGAAGAATCATTTCTGGAATGTCAGGTAGCCCGTAAGCTGCCTTCTCCCATGGGAGTTGATGAATTTGTTTATGTAAACTGCGCCCAAATTGATAATCGCTATTATGCTTACCCTTTGAACCGTGGGGCGGGAGTGACCACCAGTCTGGTTAAAGCGGACGGTTTCATTCGCATCCCCCAAGGCGTTGAAGGAGTAGAGACTGGTGAACTGGCCCAAGTTGCCATGCACCGTTCTCGCTCAACTGTAAATAACACTTTAGTATGTATCGGTAGCCATGATTTGACCATAGATGTACTGGCCGATCTGCTACAGCGCCATCACGGAATACGCCTAATCTCTAGCAATGTAGGGAGTATGGGCGGAATTATGTCCCTGCTTCGTCAAGAAACTCATATGGCAGGAATACACCTGCTCGATCCCCAGACCGGAGACTATAACATTAGCTATCTTAAACGGTATCTCCCTCATATTAAATGGCACTTGCTCACCCTGGTTAAACGTCGTCAGGGTCTTATTGTTAAAGCCGGTAATCCTCTTCATATCACAGAACTTACCGACCTGACTCGCTCTGGAGTCCGTTTTATAAACCGTCAAAAAGGATCTGGAACCAGGGTACTCTTTGATTACCTTCTGGATAAACAATGCCTTAATGCTGAAAACATTTATGGGTACAACCATGAAGAATACACCCATTTAGCCGTAGCCGCCGCTGTAAAAAATGATGCCTGTGATGTGGGTATGGGAGTTTATGCTAGTGCTCGAGTTTTAGGCCTCGACTTCATACCAATAATCGAAGAAATCTATGAATTATGTATATTGCCGGATCTAATTAGACCAGACTATTTAAATCTTCTGATCGATGTTATCAAGAGTAAGGAATTTGCTGAAAGGGTGACTTCCTTAGGTGGTTATAGTCTCGAGGGGAGTGGTGACTTGCGTTTGACTTCTGTATAGTTAGTCAACCAGGTCTCGGTCGAAATGGTAGTCTCCTCCCTGAACCATTAACGCCTTGCCGTTAATGATCGCATCAGCAACTTTCTGGCGAGCCTCTACCAGTATGCGCTGAAAGGTAGTTCGTGATATCCCCATTAATTGGGCACATTCCACCTGTTCAAGACCTAGCAGATCTTTCAGTCGCAGTGCTTCCGCTTCTTCAATTTTTAAGATCACCTCTTCAAGATCTACCGCCGGAATACCAGCAGGCTTAAAATAGTCAGCCCTTGGTATGTGGCCGACCCGACGACATTTTGGTTTTCTAGCCATTGGTTTCACCTCCTGGGTTTTTTGCATCGGGTTGTTGTGTCTGCTCTATTAGGTACTCCACCAACTCATCTTCTTGGCCAAATCCAAACTGTAAGATCCCATCATCGAACTGACAATCAGTGACCCTGGCAATTACATTAACCAACTCCAAGGGTTGCGGATCAACATCGGATCTGATCACTTCCACTTTCGGATAAGATGATTGTTTGTATCCTTCCAGCAAAACAATATCTACTGGGTGAATCACCTGGGCAATTATTGTTTCCAAGGATTTTTCCTCTTCCCGACAATAGATCAAGGTTTCATGGGGGGTGCTCAAGTAGACCTGTTGGGCTCCCGCCGCAAAAAGCTTGCCAGAATCTGAATCATCCGGGGTCAGCATGTGGTGGCTGTGCTTGATCACGGCGCTTTTTATGCCCATCAGTTGTAACTTCTCTATTACCCTTGTAAGTACGGTAGTTTTGCCGGAATTATGCCTGCCCACAAAAGAAATGACCGGTACCATACCACACCTCTTTCTTGTCATTAATTGTCACACAGAGTATAGTTAACATAAATAATATAAGGAGATAAAAAGCTATGAAAGAATACCGCACTAAGGACATTGTGGTACATTGGCAGCCTGATCGCTGCTCGCACTCGGCAATTTGTCTAAAACAACTCCCGCAAGTTTTTGACTTGGAGAAGAAACCCTGGGTAAATGTTGAGGCAGCTAGCCCGGAAGAGATAATTCGCACTATTGATAACTGTCCCTCGGGAGCTCTGAAATACTCTCTGCCGGCAGGATCAGCAGTAGATTCTGGTCTTGGCCATGGCCCCGGTTCCAAGGATCACCAAGTGGCATCATCCACAGTGAATATAAAAGTAATCCGTAATGGCCCCTTAGTTATAGACGGTGGTTTTCAACTAAGTGATACAGATGGTAGCGTTAGCCAGCAAGCAGGCAAAACCTCCCTCTGCCGCTGTGGTCTTAGTGAAAAACGCCCCTTCTGTGATGGAACCCACCACCGCCAGGGCTGGAAAGTCGATTCCTAAGCTTTATTTGACTGCACCAGCCGTTGGGCTATGTCTCTGCATTGACGAAGTACTTTCTCCTCGTCTATGGTCTGTAGTCGCCGATTTTCCATGACTATGTTTCCATCAATGATCACAGTGTCCACATCGCTGGCCTGGCCCGCATAAACCAGATTAGCCATTAGATCATAGCGAGGTGTCATATGGGGTTGATCTAGATTTATCAATATCATGTCCGCCTTATAGCCCGGAGCCAGACGACCAATTTCCTTTTCCAGACGCAGTACCTGCCCCCCCCCTGTGGTGGCCAGGCTCAGGGCCTGTTCAGCCGGAAGAACAGTAGGATCCATGCTGTTGACTTTATGTAAGAAGGCACAGGTGCGGGTTTCCTGGATCATATCCAGATTATTGTTGCTGGAGGTTCCATCAGTACCCAGTCCTACTGCAAGCCCCGCCTCCAACATACGCGGCACAGGAGCGATACCGCTGGCCAGTTTCATGTTGCTTTCCGGGTTATGGGCTACTCCCACCCCATATTTTTTCAATATGGCTATGTCTTCATCACTGACGTGAACACAGTGAGCGGCTATTACGGGAACTTCAAACACCCCGGTCTTTTCCAGCAAAGCCACTGGGGACATACCATACTCACGACCAATAGTATTTATTTCGTCGAGGGTTTCGGCTACATGTATATTGATTCCTGTCCCGGTTTCTTTAGCTAGAGCGACTACCTGCTTAAGATAATCCGGTGGACAGGTATAAGGAGCATGTGGTCCCAGCATTACCGTTATTCTTCCCTGGGCTCCACCCTGCCAATCCCGTATAAACTGACGGGACTGGTCTATGGCTAGCTGGTTTTCGGGCCCCACCCCCACCATTCCCCGGGATAATACGGCTCTTATTCCGGTTTCCTCTACTGCCTGAGCGACCCGATCCATATAAAAATACATATCAGTAAAAGTAGTAGTACCGGATTTAATCATCTCGATGATAGCCAGCAGAGTTCCCCAATACATGTCATCTCCAGTTAAGCGATCTTCCATCGGCCAAATCTTGGTCTCCAGCCATTCCATTAAAGGCAAATCATCAGCATAGCTGCGTAGCAAGGTCATGCCAGCATGGGTATGGGTATTTATTAATCCCGGCATGACCAGATAATTGGTGCCATCGATCACTCTTTCATAATCTCCGGCGGGCGGTTCTCCTGCCTCTACTGCCTGGATCAGATTGCCGTTGATCACAACATACCCTTTTTCAATTATTTCCTTAGGATTGGTCATGGGTAGTATAGTAATGTTTTTCAGTAGAATTCTCATGCTATTATACCTCCGTCAATGGTTTAATTATCTGTACGCGGCTGCCCGTATTCCCGAAAAGACTGGTGAAGATATTTCACATCCTCAGCTGCCAAGCTGTTAACTGTTCCCAGTGATCTTGCCATTAATCCTATCATAGCAGTTTTCTCAGCAATCACGCAGACCAGCAGCGCTTCTTCCAAATCCTGGCCCAATCCAACCAGTCCGTGATTAGCCAATAATACGGCTTTATGCTCCGTACCTAAAGCTCTACAAGCTGATATGGCCAATTCCTCACTGCCAGCCTGAGCATACTGGGCTACCGGGATGCTGTCACCTAAAACCTGAGCACTTTCCTCCAGTAACATGGGTATGGGTTGATGAGCAACAGCGTATGCACAAGCCCACGGACTATGTACATGCACGATTGCCCCCACATCAGGGCGTTCTTGATAAATCTTTACATGTAAAGGAAATTCCGAGGAAGGTTTGCGATGACCCTGGGTAATCCTTCCCTCTCTGTCCAGCACCACCAGATCCCGTGGCTGTAGGGTTGCATAAGGCATACCGCTGGGGGTGATCAGTATGTGTTCAGTGGGTTCCAATCGACAGCTGATATTTCCCCAGGTTCCAGCCACCAGCCGCTGCCGGTATATTTCCTGACCGATATGGATCACTTGCTGCCGTTCCTGTTCGTGTTCCATGTCCCATCTGTCCTTTCCTCTACGGTCTAAGGTTGGTTTCATAGGGAGGGGTCAGCACTCCCCTTTCGGTTATTATTCCGGTGATAAGATGGTGGTCAGTTACATCAAAAGCAGGGTTAAAAACCTCCACCTCTCTCACAGTGAGGGGCACCCCTCGTAACAGGCGAACTTCTTCAGCAGCCCGCTCTTCAATGGGAATTTCTTTCCCGGAAGCAATACTTAGATCTATAGTTGACTGCGGGGCAGCAACGTAGAAGGGAACACCATGGTATTGAGCCAAAACTGCCAGGGTGTAAGTTCCGATTTTATTGGCAGTATCACCATTGGCCGCTATGCGGTCTGCTCCCACTACAATTGAGTCAACCTGGCCCAATTTCATAATATAACCGGCCATACTATCCGTTATCAACTTGACCGGGATCTTGTCCTGCATTAGTTCCCATACCGTTAGGCGGGCTCCCTGGAGCACCGGGCGGGTCTCGCAGGCCCACACCTGTTCGATTTTCTGTTGGCGGAAGGCAGTACGAACAACTCCTAGGGCAGTACCATACCCACAGGTAGCCAGAGCACCAGCGTTGCATATAGTCATAATCCGGCTTGATCCATGGATAAGTTGGGCGCCGTGATGACCGATCAACTCATTGGTGCGGATGTCGTCTGCATACATAGCCCTGGCTTCCTCTACCAAAAGAGATCCTAATTCTGTCGGGCTTTTGTCACCATGCTCCTGATAGACATTGTCCATACGCTGCAATGCCCAGAATAAGTTAACGGCCGTGGGACGGGTGCTAGCCAATTCCTCTCGGATGTTCGAGTAATACTGAGGGAAATCCTCCCCGCTACCCTTATATTGAGTTACCCCCAAAGCCAATCCAAAAGCTGCCGTTACTCCTATCAGTGGTGCTCCCCTTACCTTTAGACTCCTAATAGCCTCGGCCACCTCATGAACAGAAGCACATGATTCATAAACCGCTTCATCAGGCAATCGGTTCTGATTGAGTATGACAACCCGTTCTTTTTCCCAGGCAATAGTCGTGATCACTTAGGCATAACCTCGGTTTCTTCTAGAATTCGAGCGCAGTCGCACTCGGGTGAATCGGATATATATTTGATACTCCTCATGATCAACTCCCGCAACTGCTGGATACGACTGGACATCATCTCTACCACTTCACTGTGAGTCAGGATGCTGGTTGAGATCCCTGCTGCAAAATTAGTAACAATAGATATATTCGCATAACAGAGGCCTAATTCTCGAGCCAGACATACTTCGGGAACACTGGTCATCCCAATCAAATGGCCTCCCATCTGCTTGAACATGGCTATCTCAGCAGATGTTTCAAAACGAGGGCCTTCCGTGCATACGTAAGTTCCTCCATTGTGGACAGCGACCTCCATTTCTTTTCCGCTGGTTACCAGTGCCTGACGCAATTCCGGACAGTAAGGAACTGTCATATCACAATGAACCACCCCTTGGTCACCGCCCTCATAAAAAGTTGTCTTGCGTGTGCGGGTAAAATCCAGGAATTGATCCGCCAGTACAAAGGATCCCGGTTTGAACTCAAAATTTAGCGATCCTACCGCAGCGGTAGCAATAATGTTCTTGACCCCGATCTCCTGCAGCGCCTTAATGTTAGCCCGATAGTTGACCAAATGCGGAGGCACTTTGTGATCCATGCCGTGCCGAGGTATAAAAGCCACCTGCTGGCCCTGATAATCGCCCATCAAAATCTTCACCGGGCCATAGGAAGTATTTTGAATATGCTCACTGGTATTATCTAAAATACCCGGATCGTATACTCCGGTTCCTCCAATAATAGCGGTAAAGGCCATACATTATTCCCCCTATCTTTGCTTATATTATTTATTGTTCTTCAGCTTCCGAACTTCGTTCAAACAGAGCATCGGCAAACATCTCCGCGGCAAAAGGTCTCAAGTCTTCCATCCCTTCACCAATACCAATGTATTTAACCGGTATTTTCAATTCCTGGGCGATAGCCAGGACAATGCCCCCCTTGGCAGTACCATCCAGCTTGGTGAGAATGATCCCTGAAACTCCGGTGGCTTCAGCAAAAATTTTAGCCTGACTGATAGCATTCTGTCCGGTAGTGGCATCTAAGACCAACAGTACTTCGTGGGGAGCCTCTGGCATTTCCCGTTCAATGATCTTACGCACCTTACCGATTTCCTTCATGAGATTAGTTTTATTCTGCAGACGACCAGCCGTATCGATAATAAGCACATCCGCTCGACGAGCTCGGGCGGCATTTATGGCATCATACACAACCGCACCCGGATCGGCTCCCTCTTGATGCTTGATTATCTCTACACCTATGCGATCCGCCCATATTTGCAACTGATCGATGGCAGCCGCCCGAAATGTATCACCGGCGGCTAAAAGCACCCGCTTATGCTCTTGCTTAAACTGATGAGCTAGTTTGGCTATGGAAGTGGTTTTACCAGCACCATTAACACCTACTACCAGAATAATCGAGGGGCCGTTTTCACTCAGTCGTAAGGTACTGCCCTCTTCAAATCTAAGCAAATTGACGACTTCCTGATGGATGATTGCCAACACCTGCTCTGGTTCCTGTAATTTCTGCTTCTTGACCTCATGCTGAACTTTTTCGACCAGTTCCAAGGAGGTATTCACTCCCACATCAGCCTGTATGAGGATCTCCTCCATCTCCTCCCAGAAGTCATCATCAATGCGATCAGAGCTTCTTATCAAGGACTCCAGGCGACCACTTAGATTCTGCCTGGTTTTCTGCAGTCCCTTTTTGAAACGATTGAACCAACCTGACTTCTGACGCCGTTTCGTGTCCTTATCCTCGCTGTCATCCGCAAGTGCTTCTGGAGAGTCTGCTGGCTGTCCCGCCTGTTCCTGTATCAGTTCGACTTCATCTTCTCTTTTCTTTCCCTTAAACCGATCAAAGATTGCCACTTATGTCCACCTCTTTGCTTATCCTGCCAGGGTCTCGGCCTGGCTCAACTCCAGAGTAAATATCTTAGATATGCCTTTTTCCGGCATAGTCACCCCATATAGATAGTTGCCACATTCAATGGTAGCCTGACGGTGAGTGATTACCACAAACTGCATCTGCTCAGCCATGCTCTTTAGAAACTGGGTATAGCGCCCTAGATTGGTTTCATCCAGCGAGGCATCAATTTCGTCCAGTAAACAAAAGGGTGTAGGCTTAAGCCTTAACAAGGAAAACAAAAATGCTATGCAGGTCAAGGCTCGTTCCCCACCCGACAGAAGATTCAATGATTGAACCTTTTTGCCAGGGAGTTTTACATCAAAATCAATACCAGCTTCCAATCGATCATCTTTGTTTTCCAAAACCAACGCTGCTTCTCCTCCATTAAAGATTTCCACAAAGGTCTCCTGAAAGCTTTGGTTGGCTACCGTTAGAAACTGCAGAAAGCGTTTTGTCATTAGATTCTCTGTCTCTTTTAACAGGCTCCCCAAGGATTTCTCCGCCTCGCTCAAATCCTCCATCTGCTGGGAGAGAAATTCATAGCGCTGGGAGATCTGCTGGTATTCTTCAATGGCATTGAGATCAACCGGTTCCAACTGGCTCATTTCCGCTTCGATTTCACTCAAGCGTTGACGCCAACGCCGCACCCCTCCCTCTACTTCACTACAGATCTTATCATTGTGATCCTCTCCTGGGAATCTTTCTGTCCAACGATTCAGCAATCCAGCTTGTTCAGTTTCCAAACGAGCCACTATTAATTCATTCTGGTGTATTTGTTGCTGTACCTGTTCGAGTTGCTGTTGAGCTGGTTCTATTGACCTGGCCTTGGTGTCGATGCTTTGGCGGCCTTCCTCCTCAGCCTGCTGCTCCTTTTGTAGCTGTGTGAGTATCTCTTGCAGTTGGCTCCGGCTTTCCCCTATCAGCAGTTCCAATTGGGTGATGCGCTTTTCTTCCTGGCTGATTTCCTGGGCCAGCCTCTCATAAAGGCTATGGGCTTCCTGGGCTGATTGCCGATAGGAACTATCTATCTGCTCCATTTGTTCCATACTGCGCTGCAAATTTTCCAATTCCCTTGCTTTAGTTTCCAGTTGTTCACGATAGGAGGCTACGCGGGCTCGATGTATTTCGATTTCTCGGCGGGAATCATCGCCACTCTGTCGGGTCTGTTCCAGTTGCTGGGACAGTTCATTGCTGCGCTTTTCCCGCACTTCTATCTGCTGGTTAAGAGATAGTATTTCCTCCTCCAATTGCTTTATCTGTTGATGTAGATCATTTATTTCATCTTCACAAACACTGTGATCATCGCTTAAGCGCTCTTGTTGCTGTTCATACTCCTTGATCTGCTGCTGAAGCATCTGGATATGGATCCGATCTTCAGTAAGACTGGCCTGCAACTGCTCGGTGGTTTTATTTAGCTCCATTATTTCCTGGTTAATGGTATCGATCTGTGCCTGAGAAGTTTTGATGTTAAGCTCAACTTCCTGGAGAGATTCCTCTAAAGAACGCTCTGCCTGACGTCTTTGCAACACTCCTTCAAAACGATTGCCTTTAACTCCTCCGGTTAAGGCTCCCCCGGCTGCGAAGATCTCTCCTTCCAAAGTAACCATACGTAAAGGGAATTGATACTTCTTCAATAAGCCGATGCCGCTGTCCATATCTTCGATCACCAGCACCCGGCCTAGTAAATAATCCACCGCTGGTTGATATTCCCTGGGACAACTTACCAGACGGGCAGCTAAACCCAGCACACCAGGATGGGCTTGCAGGGTTTTAATCGTCTTTTCTTCCATGGGAGCAGCCTTAAGTACATCCAAAGGCAGGAAAGTCACTCGGCCTGCCTGTTTCTTTTTCAGATAGTCAATAGCCCGGCGGGCTTCGCTTACCTGATTTACTACAATGTTTTCCAGACCCTTACCGGCGGCAGTCTCAATAGCTACTTCCAATCCAGCCGGTACCTCGATCATCTCGCCTACTACTCCGATTATACCTGGGAACAAACCCCGATGATCATCCCGCATCAGTAGTTTTACCCCCTGAGCATAACCTTCGCGCGCCTTTTGCCGCTCCCGCACAGCTAAAAGCTCGTTTTCTATTCTCATTCTCCGCCGCTGGAGATCCACCAGTTGCGCCTCGCTAGCTTTCCGCTGAGTCTCCCAACCTGACTTTTTCTCTGCCCAGTGGTTCATTTCCAGGTTAGTTTGGTCAACTCGAGATTCAATTTCCCTCAGTTTATGATGGCTGCGTTCCAGTTCTTCTCCCAAACGCTGCCTTTGAGAATTAAGTTCCTCTTTTTGAATTTCTCGGCGTTGGCATTTTTCCTTGAACCGGGTTAGCTTTTCTTCTCCGTCTTTGATCTGATTGCGATTGGTGCTTTCTTCATTACGGGCCTGGAATAATTCCGTTTTGAGGTGTTCCAGACTAGCTTCGTATTGGGTTATTTCGTCCACCAGCTGTCCCTCTTTGACATTGAGTGCCTGGAATTCCTTTAACTTCAGCTCATACTTTTCCGATGCTTGCTTAAATTCTTCCCTAACCCGGGCCAAATCCTGGCTAATGCCTTCGCCCATCTGCTGATATTTCAGTTGATCATCGACGGCAATTTGGCTCCTTTCCCGGGCATTCTTGAGGCGTTCCTCACACAGTTGCAATTCACTGTGCATGGATTGAATATTAGCTTCCCGACCATAGCATTGTTCTCTTAACTGCTCTACCATAGTACGTTTGGACTCAGTGGATACAGTCATCTTTTCTAGCTCGCTTTTCGCCTCATCAACCTGTTTCTGTAGAATAAGCTTATGTTCATGCAGTTGTTGGTTTTCATCCAGACGGTGTTTTAGGGTTCCTTCCATGCGCTGCAGTTCGTACTGCAGCAGAGTTCTTTCTATAATATCCTGTTCCTGAGATAGTTTTTTATAAGCCTCTGCCTTTTGGGCCTTGACATAGACCTGTTCTTTACGGTCGACCAGTTCACTCAGGATATCCTGAACGCGAGTCATATCCGCCTTGGTATTGGCTATCCTGCGTAAGACTTCTTCCCGCTGCTGACGGTGCTTAGTTAGCCCAACGGCCTCTTCCAGATATAAACGGCGATCCAGAGGATGTCCATTCAATACCTGTTCCAGTTCTCCCTGCCCCACTATGGAATAACCACGTTTCCCTACCCCAGTTCCTCTAAACAAGGCCTGAATGTCTTTCAAGCGTACCCGGGTGCGGTTTAAGTAATATTCACTTTCGCCAGATCGGAACAGTTTGCGAGCTAGAGAAATTTCAGTCGCATCAAGATCCAATTGATGATCGCTGTTATCCAGCGTGATTTCAACACTAGCCATACCCAATGCCCTATTCTGGTCAGTGCCACTGAAGATAACATCCTCATTGCGCTGTCCTCTAATAGTATGAACATTGGCTTCGCCCATGACCCAGCGAATGGCATCTATCACATTGCTCTTGCCACAGCCATTAGGCCCTACAATAATATTAATACCGGGCTGCAACAGGATCTCGGTATGGTCAGCAAAAGACTTGAAGCCTTTCAATTCCATGCGCTTTAAGTACATTATTGTTCCCCCTGAAAATCTATCAATTGTACGTCTCCAGTGCTAATGGACAACAGTTTCCCATCAGCTTCGATCAACAGGTTACCATTTTCATCAATATCCTTATTGATCCCTATGATCTGATCTTTTCCATTATTGACTGAAATGGGCTGTTGCAAGTGGATACAAAATTGTTTATATGCCTCTAAAAAGGGCGCGAATCCCTCTTGCAGGAAAGAGTAATAATCCTGTTGCAGATCCTTGAGTAGATGAGCAGCCAGCAGATTTAGATCGCAGTTTTGTCCGGTAACTGCAATCAGTGACGTAGCCAGACCACGCACCTCGACCGGTAGATCCAGTAGGGTTTGATTCACATTGAGGCCTATGCCAGCTACTACATAAGCAAGTCTATCCATCTCACCGCTGGCTTCCAATAGAATACCGCCGGCTTTTAGCCCATCGATCATTACATCATTGGGCCATTTGACCCTGCAAGGGTAGTTGATATAATTCTGTAGTGACCTGGCACAGGAGACAGCCAACACCAGTGATAACAGCGAGGCTCTCTGCAGATCCAGATTAGGCCGCAGGATAAGACTAAAATACAGTCCCCCCTGGGGAGACGACCATTTTCGTCCCATACGTCCCCGACCACCGGTCTGGGTGGCAGCTAAGACCAGGGCCCCGTCCGGAATAAGGGGCTCAGAATCCAGCAATTGGCGCGCCCACCGGTTAGTTGATTCGGTTTGGGTGGCAAAATAAAGAGGACTTCCCCACGGGGAGTTATGCAGATGCTTCTCAAGTAAGGATGGGATTATTGCCTGTCCCCCATTGTGCAGGCAATATCCTTTCCCTTTCACTGCGGCAATATCATAACCGGCTTGCTTGAGAGTTTCGATATGTTTCCATACTGCTACCCGGCTAATATCCAAACTCTGAGCTAATCGGGCACCGGAAACAAAACCCGGATATGCTTTCCTGAGTTCTTCTAGTATTCTATCCTTCATATAGCTTCCTTTCTGGTTGCTATGGTCTAATTAGACAAACACTGCAAAAATCCCTTTTGTGTACTCCAAAGGGATCGCATGTAGGAATAAATGTTTTTCGCTGCGCACCAGAATAGCATTTACCTATCCAGTCGTCTAGAATCGTTCTATACTTCCCTCTACTCGCGGCTCAGCTAAATAGACGCCAGATATCGTTCTCGAGTCAATACAGAGGTAATGCCCCTATGCATGTCTCCTATCCCCATGCTGCCGGATGATAGGGTCTGATCAGATTTTACTTTAAGTTCCTTTAACCCGAACTCGGTTTGCAGCGCAGCAATATTGATGCGCCCTGGCCCTACTAACTGAGAATATTCACGAGGCGGACAAAAAAGGATGGGCTCCTGGACAGATATCTGGGATGATAAATGGTTTTTTAATAGACAACGAGCTTGCTCTAAGGCCACTTTTTGCAAGACCAGTTCTCCAAAAGCTGGATGAAAAGGCCCCGCTACCACAGTGTCCGATTGTTGTAGTTCCTCACTGGGATGCAATCCCATACGTATCACGGGTATATGAGCTCGCGTAAAGAGACCATACATGTTAGCCGTTATTTCAACAGCCTCTTCTAAACTGAGTGGTTCATAGTTTCCAGCCCGAAACTCCTGTTCTAGTTCTGTTCCGGCAATGATTAGGGTAGGATATATTCGCACCATGGCCGGGGACAGAGCAATAGTCCGGCGGGTCGTCTCCAAATCCCGCTGTCGATTATCACCAGGTAGGCCTACCATTAACTGGATCCCCAGCCTGATACCGCTGGTATGAATCATTTCGCTGGCTGCAACTACCTGAGCTGATTGATAACCACGACCGGAAAGTCTTAAAACTTCGTTATCTAAAGACTGAACTCCTAACTCTATAGTGGTCACTCCGCGTTGCTGTAGAGCCTCTAGCCTATTGATATCAATAGCATCGGGACGAGTAGATAGTCTAATGCCTCTAATATTTCTGTTCTTTAGATAGGGCTGGACACACTCCAGATAATCGTTTTGGAGCTGTTCCGGTAAGGAGGTAAAAGTCCCGCCAAAAAAGGCCACTTCTACATCGGATTCAGAGGGTATGGTTACAAGAGCAGTCTCAATAATCTCTTGCACCTGCGAAATGGAGGGTGGGTGCTGGGTAGCACTAATCTTTTGCTGCTGGCAGAAACAGCAACGGAAAGGACATCCCAGGTGAGGAATGAATATAGCAATATTGCGAGTTTGTTTCATCCATTTAACTTCTCCGAAAAAAGGTTGTTGATCAACTGCTCATCATTCAATACTTTACAGGCGGCATTTTGTTGGGCTTCCTTTTTGCTGTGGCCTGTCCCGGTAGCCAGCAAACGGTCTTGATAGAATACTCCGGCTACAAAGCTACGATCATGGGCTGGGCCGGTTTCTTCTAAAATGCTGTAACTGACATTGTCACGGCTTTTCCCCTGTACCAATTCCTGCAGACGGGATTTGTAATCATAGTGGTCGCCCGCCTCACTTTTCTGAATTGCTTCTTCCAGATGAGCCAGGATAAAATCGCGAGCAGCTGCATAGCCCTGATCAAGGTATACCGCGCCAATAACTGCTTCCACTGCATCAGCCAAGATAGAGGGACGGTTTCTGCCCCCTGATTTCTCCTCGCCTTTTCCCAAAAGCAGGTATTGCCCCAGATTCAGCTGTCCCGCTACTTGACTGAGGGCTGGCTCACACACTACCCGGGCCCTGATTTTTGTGAGTTCACCTTCAGCCTGTTGGGGATATCGGGTATAAAGGTATTCGGCTACCACAAAGCTCAGTACCGCGTCTCCTAGAAACTCAAGGCGTTGGTTATTGGTTATCAGATTACTTTCCTGAGCATAGGAGGGATGAGTCAAGGCCGTAGCCATAAGCTCGAAGTCCTTACAGGGCACGGATTGTTCTTTTAAAAAAGCTTGTGCAATGTGTTTATCATATGCTTTCATTTTTTACCTGTTCAAGATAGGCCCATAAAGCCTCTATCAATAGTCCCATGGTAGGGTAATTTTCCAGATCTTCCTCGGGAAATTCCACATCGTATACGTCTTCCAGGGCCATTATCATTTCTACGATATCGATGGAATCTGCATCGATAGATTCAAAACTCGTTTCCATGGTGATATCGTCTGCATCGATATCCAATTGCTCAGCCAATAGTTTACAAGCGAGTTCAAAAAACTCCTGCATTTTTATCCCTCCTGATTATCATCTTGGTTGGGTATGGCATTCTCCAAAGCGGTCAGGGACTCCTTCTGTAGTTCAAGGATACCTTTTCCAACACAGTCAGCAGCTACACATATGCCATTGAAAACGGCTTCCTGGTTGGAACTACCATGGCATACTACACTGATCCCATCTATACCCAGCAAGGGTGCGCCTCCATACTTAGTATAATCCAGTTGGGCAAAGAACTTGGGCATAGTGCCCAGTTCCCGACTGACTCCCTGGGCGATGAAAATCGCCATTCCTTCGATAGTTTTTAAGATGATGTTGCCTACAAAACCATCACATACCACCACATCAGCTTGATCAGCAAATATGTCCCGGCCTTCAATGTTACCGACAAAGTTCAGTGAACGGTTATCCTTGAGCAGAGCATAAGCTTCCAGGCTAAGCTGGTTGCCTTTGCCTTCTTCCTGCCCATTGTTGATGAGAGCTACTCGAGGTGAGGTTATGTTTAGAACCGAAGATGCATAAAGGCTACCTAGGATTCCAAACTGCAAAAGCTGGCGGGGACGGCAGTCCACATTTGCACCCACATCAATAAGCACCGTCTTGGTCCCCTTTGCATTAGGTAATGCGGTCACCACAGGCGGCCTTTCAATACCAGGTAGTCGGCCCAGAATGAAAATGGCCGCCGCCATTTGCGCTCCGGTACTACCACAGGATAGCACAGCATCAGCCTTGCCTTCTTTAACCAGTTTGGTAGCTACTATGATAGAAGCATCCTTTTTGCGCCGCAAGGCCTGAGCCGGCGATTCATCCATACCAATGACCTGACTAGCTGCAGTAAGGGTTATCCTATCGTGATCGTAATCATAGTTGGCTAATTCACGTTCTAGCTGTTCAGGAAGTCCAACCAGAATGATGCTGCCTTCATTTTGCTGTGCCCACTGTAATGCTCCCGCCACTATTTCCCGTGGAGCATGGTCACCACCCATAGCATCAACTGCAATACGCATAATAACCTCCTCTAAGAAAAAAAGTAAGCTACTAGCCTGGCATACAGACTACATACCTTACTTTTGACCAACTAGTTTACCGCTTATAGAACATTTTTACCTTTATAATACCCGCAGGCCAGGCATGCTCGATGAGGCATTTTGAGTTCTCGGCACTGAGGACATTCAACCAGACCTGGTTTGTCTATTTTTCTCCATTCCGCCCTTCTCTTGCTGGTACGGGTATGGGATTGCCTTCTCTTAGGTACTGCCACCAATAAAACCTCCTTCCCTAGGTAAGCTGTTTCAATTTTTCCCAGCGAGGATCTATGTTATCTTCCCGGCATCCACAGACACCGGTATTAAGATCGCTGCCGCACATGGAGCAGAGTCCCTTGCAATCTTCACCACAGAGTGCGTTAAAAGGTATCTCTGAAATAATTAGCTCTTCAACCAGTGGCCTCAGGTCTGCCACGCCGCCCAAACAAACGATCATATCGTCTTTGGCCTGACTAAACTCTCCCTGGTTTGGTTCATCTATTAACCATGCAGAAATCCGGGTATCAACCGTATGGGCTACCGGCTTGAGGCAGCGAGAACAATCCAACTCCACTTCCGCATGCACGCTGCCCTGCACGGCAAGGTGATCCCCATCATGGGCTAATATTCCCTCAACCACAACCGGCTGCTTAAACCGCACTCCCCAACTTCCCCATGCTTCGGCATCTAAATCCTCTGCAAAGTGTATGTTTTTAGACTGATCAGGGGGAAGCTTCAGGTTGTTAAGGTTGATCTTCATATCATAATACACCCCGTGAAAATACCAGATTTAATTATAGTCTGCTGAACTTAGTATTGTCAACAAAGCGCATCTCATGCAAATGAGGCGGGTTAACCCCGCCTCATTTCAAGTACGACTTACTTTACTTGGCCAGGTTGTAGGTGTCACGAGCGATAACCAGTTCTTCATTAGTGGGGATAACAAAGATGCGTACTCTGGAATCTTCGGCAGCTACATCCACTTCCTTGCCGCGCACTTTGTTCTTTTCAACATCCATTTTGATACCTAGATAATCCAGATCTTCGCAGACCTTCTCGCGAACATCGTAACCGTTTTCGCCGACTCCGGCAGTGAATACCAAACAGTCACATCCGTTCAGCTTGGCTATATAGTTGCCGATGTATCCTTTTACCCGGTTGTAGTATACATCGAGAGCGATTTGAGCCCGTTCATTACCGGAACTGGCTGCTTCCAAAATGTCTCGAAGGTCATTGGATACTCCTGATAACCCTAGCATACCAGACTTTTTATTGAAATAGCTGTTGGCATCCTGAGCATTCATGCCCAGTTTGTCCATCAGGAAGAAGACGATGGCTGGGTCAATATCACCAGAACGGGTTCCCATTACCAAGCCCTCCAGCGGTGTGAATCCCATGGAGGTGTCTATTACCTTGCCGTCTTTGATAGCAGCCATGCTGGCACCATTACCCATGTGTAAGGTAATGATTTTACATTCTTCATAAGGTTTACCCAGCATTTCAGCCGCCCGGTGAGCAACAAAGAAGTGGGAAGTTCCATGGAAACCATATCTTCTTACCTTATGCTTTTCATAGACTTCGTAGGGCAAAGCATACAGATAGTTGGCGGGTTCCATTGTTTGATGGAAAGCAGTATCAAAAGCAGCCACATGAGGAACATTAGGCATTAATGCTTGACAAGCCTCGATACCCATCATATTGGGAGGGTTGTGTAGGGGAGCAATGTCAAAGCAGTCTTTAATGACCTTTTTGACACTATCATCAATAATAATAGATGCAGCAAAATCTTCGCCACCATGCACTACACGATGACCAACTGCGCCGATTTCATCCATGCTCTTAATACAGCCATACTCAGGATTGACCAGCACATCCAGAACCAGCTTCATTCCTTCGGTGTGGTCGGGCAGATCCTTCTTGATCACCACTTCATCTTTTCCAGCAGGTTTATGTTCAAGAGTCGTTCCCGGTATACCAACCCGATCAACCAGGCCTTTGGCCAGAACAGACTCATCTGTCATATCAAAAACTTGATATTTAATGGAAGAACTCCCTGCATTTACAACCAATACCTTCATCGTTTGACCTCCTCAGTTTCAATTAAATCATATAAAGCATTTTTTGTGATCTAAGCTCTTACGGCAGTCATGGCAACTACGTTCACAACGTCTTCAACACTGCAGCCACGAGACAAATCATTGACGGGTTTATCCAGTCCTTGCAAGATGGGGCCAATAGCTTCTGCTTTAGCCAGACGCTGTACCAACTTGTAGCCTATATTCCCGGCATTTATATCAGGGAATACCATTACATTACAGTCTCCAGCGATGGGACTGCCTGGAGCTTTGGAAGCGCCCACTGAAGGAACGATAGCGGCGTCAAATTGGAATTCGCCATCCACCTGGAGATCAGGATATTTTTCTTTGGCAATGCGAACCGCCTCGACCACTTTGTCGACACTTTCGTGACTGGCACTACCCTTAGTTGAAAATGATAGCATGCCTACTTTGGGTACCTTAACATCACAAAGCTCTATGGCCGTCTGCGCAGAAGCTTGAGCGAAAGCAGCCAGCTGCTCAGCGGTAGGATCAATGGTCACTGCGCAATCGGCAAAAACAAACAAGCCGTTAGCGCCATATTCGCAGTTAGGAACGATCATGATAAATGATCCCGATACAGCGGGAATTCCAGGAGCAGTCTTGATGATCTGCAGAGCCGGTCTGAGTACATTACCGGTGGTATTTAGTGCACCGGCTACTTCACCATCAGCTTTGCCCATTTTAACCATCATGGAAGCGAAAAACAGAGGATCCAGCATAGTGCTCTTAGCCTTATCCAGATCTACACCCTTGCTCTTACGCATTTCATAGAAAGCCTGTACAAAATCATCAAAAAACGGGGCCTTAATTGGATCGATGATCTCCGCTCCAGATATGTCAGCCCCCACTTTACTGGCCGCAGCCTTGATCTCACCTTCGTCACCGAGTAGAACAGGTGTGGCGATCCGGTTAGCCACGATACTCTTGATCGCCTGCAGAGTTCTTTCTTCAGTTCCTTCGGGCAGAACAATAGTACGGCCTTTTTTTGCCGCCTTTTCCCTAATTTCAGCAAGTAAGCTCATCCTTCTACCTCCCCTAAAAAGATAACAAATTTTTTGGTTCTAATTGCCCGTTTCTTTGTACATTCTAGCATAAAGTATAATCCAAGTGGTAAAATTTATGCGACGATAAACTTAGGGAGACTAACCATGAAAGTAATCGGCATTGTAGCTGAATACAATCCCTTTCACAATGGCCATCGCTACTTGATCGAGTCCGCCCGGAAAAAATATCCCGGCGCGGCTGTGGTCTGTGTCATGAGTGGACACTTTCTGCAAAGGGGTGAACCCGCTCTGATAAACAAATGGTCGCGAGCCGAAATGGCCGTCCATGGGGGCGTGGATTTAGTTCTGGAGTTGCCACTGGTTTTCTCCGCACGCAGCGCTTACTATTTCGCTCGCGCGTCATTAATACTGTTGTCCAAAACCGGCCTGGTCACCCATCTGGCTTTTGGCAGCGAAAGCGGCAGCCAGCAGGAATTAGAGATTATAGCACGCCTACTGGTTAATGAACCAACAGAATTCCGCCAGTTGCTCAAGTCCTATCTGCAGCAAGGCGGTAGCTTTGCATCGGCTCGAGCCCTGGCCTTACAGAGTTTTTTAGATAAGGATACTGAGCATATCCTGAGTCAGCCCAATAATATTCTGGCCTTGGCCTACCTGCGGGTTTTGGAAGAACTGCAGCTAGCCATAGAACCCATAATTGTTGAGCGTCAGGGGCATTTTCACAGTGCAGATCTGAATCATTTTGCCAGTGCCACCGCTATTCGCCAGTCGCTTATTCAGGGAGCTGATGTAGCTGATCTGCGCGATGTCCTTCCCCTGTCTAGTCACCTCATCATGGAGCGAGAAATACAAAGGGGTGCTGGGCCAGTTTTTCAACACTATTTAGCACCCTTTATACTCTATCGGCTTCGCACCATGCCTCTGCACGAATTACGTCAAATAAACGAAGTGACCGAAGGTCTTGAATATCGCCTGAAAAAGGCCTCTCTGCATTGCGGAACCTGGGATGAACTGCGGCATGCTATCAAATCCAAACGTTATAGCATGACCAAAATTAACCGACTGCTACTCTACGTTTTGTTCAATATCCAAGCTAGACAGATGGAATCATTCGATCAAACCGGGCCATTATATTATCATGTTCTGGCCTTTTCTGACCAAGGTCAATACCTGCTCCAGCAGATGCAGCGTTGGTCGACGCTGCCTGTTTTAAGCCGGGGCAGCCAGGTAAAAGAGGCTTTTGATGGTAAACTGGGCTCATCGGTTCAGGATATGATAAGTATGGATGTAATGGCTACTGACTTCTATAATCTGCTGTTACCTGCGCCATCTCTACGCTCAGGAAGGTCTGATTTTACGACAGCTCCTCTGCGAATTGAATCTCCCACTGCTGAATAGCATTCTTTATGTCTGGAATTTTTTCCAGGGCCGCCGCTCGACCGAGATCAACTAGTTCACGGGAGCATTCGAAATCCCGTGGTGAATATCCTCCCACAGCTGGCTGAATTAAAATATCAGCCTGAGGTGATATGGCATCAAACTGCTGCTTTTGCATGATATCCAAAGAAGTCATTATGACATCCCAGGTATTGCGGATAACTACTTTTTTCCCTTCACAGAAGGTCACATCCACTGCTATGATCAGATCAGCTCCTCGTTCTCGCGCTACTGTTATAGGTAACCGATCGGTTACTGCCCCGTCCACCAAGATTTTATCTCCATCGCGAACCGGGCGAAAAATTCCCGGAATAGAAATACTGGCCCGGATAGCAGCGGTTACTGAGCCCTCTTCTATTACGACCCGTTCACCAGTAACCAGATCCGTCGCCACTACCAGCAGGGCAGTCTGCAACTGATCAAAAGATTGTTTCTTAGTCAACAAATCCAGAAATGTGTTAATTTTATTGCCAGCCATAAACCCTAAGCGAGGCAGGTTTACATCATATAATAATCCTTGATTCATATGTTCGATCATATGATCCAACATGTACATATCCGCTCCGCTGGCATATATGCCGCCTACCATGGCCCCCATACTGCTACCCACGATCATATCAAAGGGAATCTGATTTTCCAGTAATACCTGGATAACACCAATGTGAGCCAGTCCACGCGCACTTCCTGCTCCCAACACCAAAGCTACATATGGTTTATTGCTCAATCAGATACCCCCTTTTTAGAATAGTTACTTCTATCAGCAGCAAATTTTAATATATCTATGAAAAAGAGCTGGAGATCAACACATTGAAACCATTCTCTTCTATGTTATTTGCCATAATAATCTTAATTCTTGCCATCTTTATGGCTATCAATCCCCGTGAAACCGTACAGGCAGCAGCTAGTGGCTTCGAACTATGGTATCAGATACTGGTTCCAGCTCTCCTGCCCTTCTTTATTGTGGCTGATCTGTTGGTAAGCCTGCATTTTGTTGGATTGATCGGTGCTCTATTGGAACCCATTATGAGGCCTGTGTTCCGTTTACCTGGATGCAGTGCGCTGGTCATCGCCATGGGTTATACTTCAGGATTCCCGATGGGTGCCGTACTTTCTCGACGTTTGTGGGAAGAAAAACTGATCACCTCGCAAGAAACCGAACGGTTGGTGTCTTTTACGAACAATTCCAGTCCTTTATTCATCATCGGCGCCATTGGGGTGGGCATGTTGGCGTCTCCGCAGTTCGGTTATCTATTGGCTGTTTCCCATTATGCCGCCAATCTGATTGTCGGTTTCATTTGGGGACGAATGTCCTCCCCTACTACCGCTCTAACAAATATTACCCCCGTTCAAGCTCTGCACCGTCTTTGGCAGCAACTCGGCCAGGAAGAAAAAAGCATAGGGAATTTATTGGGGAAAGCCATTTCCAGCAGTGTGAATAATCTCCTGGCTATAGGAGGATTTGTGGTTTTGTTCTCCGTTATGACCCGCATGTTTACGGTTTGGGGTATGATGGATAATATAGCCCATCTTCTGACCTGGTTCTTAGGATCACTGAACTTTTCCTATCCAGTCTGCTTTGGTATGGGTATAGGGTTTTTTGAGATCACCCTGGGCAGCAGAACCATTGCTGCAACCAGTGATCCTGTTCTCATCAAGCTATTGGCTATATCAATAGTGATCGGTTTTAGTGGTTTCTCGATTATTGCTCAGGTCATGAGCATCGTAGCTGGATTACCAGTGCGGCTGTGGTTTTATTTATTATCCAGGTTGATACAGTTAACTCTGTCCGCTTTAATCACCTGGATCGGGTATATCATGGTTATAGAACCCCTGCAGATAGTACCCTCGCTCGCTATTCCTGCTTATCGTATATTGTACTCCTTCGATGCCTGGTATTATTCTATCTGTTCGTTGATAGCTGGACTTATCATAATTGCAGTATTGATGTTATCGAGTCTGGTGATGCAAGCCTCAAAACCTACTCATCCATAGACTGGCGAAGTTCTTCCTTGCCCATACTGATAGCTTCCAAACCGCGTCGTAAGACAATTTCCATGTGAGATAGAATACCTTCGGCATAATCATTAGCATCCTGATGGATTTCTCGGGATACTTGCTGGGCTCGGGCTATAATATCATCAGCCATTTGCACAGCATTACGGGTAATTTCATTCTCATCCAACAATTTGGCCGCCTGCCCCCGCGTGTGTTCCACATACTGTTCCGCCTGGGCACAGGCTTCTTCCACGATACGCTCCTTATCCCTCAGCAAACAGCGAGCCGTTTCCAGTTCTTCCGGAAGGATGGCTCTGATTCGATCGATACGATCCAGAAAACGATTAGGATCAACAACAACTTTGCCACTTGATAAAGGAACTTTTTTGCTGTCTTTGATCAGCAATTCCATCTCATCAAGTATTCTAAAAATCTCCATCATATGGAACCTCCCTCTTTAACTAAACGATAAAAATATAAGGCCGACTCGCCGTAAATATTTTTCCGATGCTTTTCGATCCCATTCAATTGGGCAGGCAATTCAGTATTCCGGGGCACTCTGATAATGATCATGCCCCCGGAATTAAGTAAATCATGTTTATCCAAAGAGCATAAGGTTCGTTCAAACAAAACTTCATTTGTAAAAGGTGGATCAGCATATATTATATCGAAGGTACGCTTTTGGCGAACCATACTTACTAAGAAATCAAACACATCTCGGCGATATACCTCGCCTTGTAGACCGCATTTATCAAGATTATCATGAATTATCTTAGTAGCTGAAAAGCTGTTGTCCACAAAAACTGCACTGGCAGCACCGCGGCTTAAGGCCTCTATACCTACGCTACCGCTTCCGGCATATAGATCAAGAAAGTCACTGCCCACCACCTGCGGCTGCAGAATATTGAACAGAGCTTCCTTTATCATGTCGGTTATCGGGCGGGTGCCCAACCCTGGTGGTGCCTGCAGCTTTCTTCCTTTGGCTTTTCCTGCAATAACTCGCAAATAACTGTCTCCTCGTTAATACTTCGCTTAGTATAGGTTTGTTCCTCTTAAATCAATTATATTTTAGCATAAAATATTTTTTATTTTTGGGTATAGAAACCACTTAATGAGGTAATGATATGGATAGCCAGATAAAAGAGTCTGGTAAACAAACCCTCCCCAACAACTTTACAAAATTCTCCTCTCCCCAAAATGGCGACTTTCATAGTCGCCATTTTATTTTTCAGCAGAGCATATTTACCATAAACAAATGACATACTAAGTTGAGTAAAGGAGGGATCATATGCAGGAGCTGGTTAAGACTTTTAATCTTCAGGTGGATCTGGCGGTTGAGGCCCGGGATATGGTACGCGGAGCTGCTGATGTTGAGATCCAGGGTGTAATTGAAAGTGTGGAAGAGCTGGAAAACCATGTCACGATAAATACCATAATTATTAAGGATCAAAACGGTGCGCAGAAGATCGGTAAACCTATCGGTACTTATGTCACTATCCAATGCCCTCCCTTAAAGATCAATGATCCCTATGTGAAGGAAGAAATCATCAAAGCCATGGTCAAAAGCATGCAATTGCTAGTGGGCGACAATTTGACATCTGATCAAACCGTTTTTCTGGTAGGTCTGGGTAATTGGAGAGCCACCCCCGATTCTCTGGGACCAAAATTCATTGAGTACAGTCCCATTACCCGGCACTATCATCAGTATGCCCCACAAGCTCTGGTGGAGGGCATGAGGCCAACCTGCGGCATAGCTCCCGGAGTCCTGGGTATTACTGGATTGGAGACCTTCGAAGTAATCAAAGGTGTGGTCGATAGTGTCAAGCCAGCCTTATTAGTAGTTGTAGATGCCCTGGCCGCTCAAAATGTAGAACGCATTGGCACTACCATCCAAATGTCCAATACCGGTATTCAGCCCGGCTCAGGTATTGGTAATGCCCGGCATGCCATTACGCAAGAAGGTCTGGGAGTTCCTGTTATCGCTATTGGCTGTCCAACCATTGTTAATGCAGCCATAATTGCTGATCAAGCCGTGAGACGCTATTGCCTGGATTACGGCTTGACTTATGATGACCTGCGCTCCCGCAACAGTATCCAGGAGATCGTATCTTTTTATGGAGGCAGTCTGGGCGTCACTCCTAAAGAAATTGATGAGATCATCGAAAATAGCGCCCGTATTATTGCCATGGGTGTAGGGTCTTCTCTCTTTCCTGGCATCTCCCAGGAACAATTGGAATTGTATGCTACCTGATCAGAGATCAATAGAAAAAATGAAAACAAGCGGATCAAAAACATCCGCTTGCTTTGTGATAGAATAATCAGTTAATGCCTGTTGTTATGCCATAGGGCCCTGGCCACTCAGCTGCTGTTCATAAGACTGAATCATTTTCTTGACCATCTGGCCACCAATGCTACCAGCCTGTCTAGTGGTCAAATCTCCATTGTAACCATTCTGTAGAGTAACACCTACTTCACGAGCAGCCTCCATTTTGAACTGATCCATCGCAGCGCGAGCCTGCGGAACAAGTATCCTATTTGAGCTTCCTCCACCTTGTGCCATGTTGTAATTCACCTCCTTTTGTTTAGTAGTCTTATTGTGTCCGCAGCATGACCATCTATGCCTAGAAGTTATTTCAAGAGTTTTTAATATTTTTCTTGCATTTTTTATCTGCTTTTCGTTTCAAACCGTACTCCTGAGTGATTTCAAATTTAAGATGTTCACTACTATTTACCTGATCCACTAATGATTTTTCTTTCATTATCAATAATCACCTCCGGGTATTCTCCAAAACGTAATGAAGCCGGAAATATCCGGCTTCATTAGTATTCCCAATTTGTATTTTTATTTTCGATCTACTTTAAGTAAATTATTTTAATTTCAAATCAATTAGAGCCTGCTACAGTAGAAACTCCAATTCGATCGTATCTCCATCATAATGTTTTATTGGTTTGACAGAAAGCTTTTCAAAAACAGCCAGCATTTGAGAGTTCTGGGATAGTACCAGAGCACTAAGCTTTTTGATTCCTCTTTCGCGGGCTATCATGATCAGGAATTCCGCCAGATAAGTGGCTATGCCTCGGCCTTGAAATTCCTCGTCCACCAGGAATGCCATCTCATAATTATCGCCTTGCGGATAAGCTGCATAGCGGGCTTCTGCAACGATCCTTTCTATGTTCCCATGGAATTGAACTGCTACTATTGACATGATATTTTCATAATCCACACTAAGATACTTCTGCATGTTTTCATGGGGCATTACTTTGACACTGGTAAAATATCGATAATATTTCGATCGATCCGAGAATTTGTAAAAAAGCCTTCTCATCATGTCTTCATCGGAGGCTTTTATGGGCCTGATTATAAGCTCTAATCCGTCTTTGAAGGTTTTCACTGTTCCAAGATGGGCAGGATAGTTGGCAGCGATCGATCTGTATATCTGATCAGGATAAATGTATCCTCTCTCTTTGGCCTGCGTAAAAAGAGCTTCCCGATGATCAGGATGAGCAACTTCGATTAGAGAAAGCACCCGTTCTCTGATCGACTTGCCAAACAAAGAGGCAACTCCATACTCAGTAACCACATATCGGGCAGCACTCAAAGTCGATCTGACCCTTTCCGGATTCTTATTATGGGAAATGACAATGTTGCTCTCACCATTTTGATCCACCGACTTAAGTGCAAAAATAACCTTGCCTGTGCCTGAGAATGCAGTCGCCGCAGCAAAATTAAACTTGCTCTCGTATCCGGAAAGCAGATCGTCACCAGAGTAAACAAGGACTCTGGCTGCTGTTACATCGATCTTCTCCACATTCATGATGCTGATAAGTTTGGGAATTCTTCTAATCAAAAGGGGGGTAGCCAATTTTGTAATAGGATAGAATCCGAAAAGCTGATTGTAGTCCACATAGTCATAGAGTTCTTGGGTACCATAACAATAGCTTGTGGTTATCTGCCCTCCAAATTCTCGTTTACGTTCCAACGAGATCGCACCAGCTTCCACTAGATCGATGACCCAATCAGACACCACATTAGTAAGGATACCAAGATTCTTCTTGGTTTTTAAATGTTGGGCAATGGCGTCAAAGATTCTCCCCACGTGCATAACCACCGTGGAGCCATCCTGAATCAGATTGCTTACATGCCAGCCAATTCGATCCTGAAGACTATCGTAAGGAGTTCTTACCCTCTCAATCATAGGTTCTTCACTTAAGAAAACGTGATCTACCTGATCGATATGGATCAGGGTATCTCCATAGGTGATCGGGAGATTAGGATTTACCTCGGCAATAACAATCCCGGCATTTTTGATTACTTCATCCGCAGCATCAATGGAGATACCAAGGTTCATATAGCCTCGCTTGTCAGGAGGAGAAGTGGTTATTACTGCCACATCAATGCCAATGGCTTGTATAGCAAAAATATATGGTATTTCCAGGAGATTGGCAGGATAATAGTCTTTCTTTCCAGACGAGGCCTCCATGAAGGCTGTTTCTCCGCTATGAAAGGTTTTATAACGGTAATTACGGCTGAAAAAGGAATCATCTTGAAAGTAATCTCCGGCGGCCACAATTTGAATTATTTCCAGATCATACCCCAGAAGATCTTCCGATGTAGTGATTAATTCAACGGCTCGGACAGGCATGGATGGCCCGCTGGAGAAAAAGATACGGTTTCCTGGTTTGATGAGGGATATGAGCTTATGCGCATCGATCACTTTTTTATCGAAGTCTTCTGCTTTATACATGCAATATTCCTCCTAGTAGTTCGAACCTTCCCTGTGCCAAAATAATAACATACTATGCCAATAGATAAAAGGAAGCCAATCTCATCAATTCATAGCTGTTCCTTCAACCATTGGGAAACGGGCATGGACGTATTTACTCAAGGATAGGGGGTCTATTTCCCGTGAGCACTGCCGTGCCTTTTCAGCTAACTGTAGGTCTTTGGTAAGGTCGGCAATTTTAAGTTGATCCAGACCATGTTGACGCACTCCCCAGAAGTCTCCAGGTCCCCGAATTATCAAGTCCTGTTGGGCTAGGTAGAAGCCGTCATTGCTGGTTTCCATAGCCCGCAGGCGTTGCCGGGATTCTTCAGTATGTGGGTCAGCCAGCAGAATACAATAGGATTGGAGGTCACTGCGCCCCACCCTGCCTCGCAGTTGGTGCAGTTGGGATAGTCCAAACCGCTCCGCATGTTCGATCAGCATGACACTGGCATTGGCTATATCTACCCCTACCTCAACTACGGTAGTAGTGACCAATACCTTAATATCACCAACCTTAAAGCGGTTCATGATCTCTTCCTTTTCATCAGAACGCAATCGACCATGTAGAAGGCCAATTTCATATTCTTTGAAAATGCCGGTTCTTAATTCATCGTGCAAGTTTACCGCTGCCTGCAGATCCACATTTTCCGACTCTTCCACTAGGGGACAGACTACGTAGGCTTGCCTTCCCTTTATGATTTCCTGTTTGACAAAATTATAGGCTTGCAGACGGGCTTTATAGGGCAGCGATTTTGTCTTGACCGGTATCCTACCGGGGGGCAGCTGATCGATGACACTCATCTCCAGATTTCCATAGGCAGTCAAGGCCAAAGTACGGGGAATGGGAGTAGCCGTCATAATGAGTGTATCAGGGTGGTCTCCTTTGGCTAGCAAGGCAGCCCGCTGTCGTACTCCGAACCGATGCTGCTCGTCGATAACGGCCAACCCCAGTTTCTTGAAGGCCACTCCCTCCTGAATGAGTGCGTGGGTACCCACCAATATATCGATTTCTCCCCGGTGGGTTAGTTCCAAAATACGGGAGCGCTCTGCAGCCGAAGTGCTTCCTGTCAAAAGTTCCAGTTTTACGCCGGAGCCATACAGGATATTGGTAAGAGCCTGACCATGCTGCAGAGCCAGTATTTCGGTAGGTACCATAAAGGCAGCCTGATAACCGCTGGAAACCGCTTTGACCATGGCCAGAGCCGCCACTACAGTTTTACCAGCCCCCACATCACCCTGCAGTAATCGGTTCATTATCCAAGGCGATTCCATATCGTTGAATATCTCAGCAATTACCCTCTCTTGGGCTGGTGTTAGTTGATAAGACAATCCGCCCCGGATTTTTTGAACCAGGTCATCTTTTTCTTTATGAACCAATCCAGTAAGCTTGTTATCTTCTACGGCCAATGATCTCAAGCGCAGTTGAAAAAGAAGTAATTCTTCGAAAGCCAACCTCCGGCGAGCCTGTTGATAAGCACTGCCCTCGGTGGGAAAATGAATATTAGCCAGCGCTTCTTGAATGGTACATAACTCATAGTGTTGACGCTGGCTTTGATCCAGTATTTCTGGATAATCGCCCAAATAGGTTTTCAGTACCCTTTCCAGGAGTGATCGCCACATCTTTTGGGAGATTCCCTCTGTAGTATGATAAACCGGTACGATTCCGGGAACCGATTCTTCTGATTCCAGCATCTCGTATTCGCTAACGTGAATCTCTGGGGGAAGTACATTTCTGACTTTACCACTCAGCCAAATCTTTCGCCCGTTTTTTAATATATCGGTCATGAACGGTTGATTGAACCATACCGCTTGAATGGTTATCCCTTGGGATTCGATGGCAGCCGATATTATGGTCATGCCCCGGCGACTGCGGCTAGAACGAGTAGTTAAGACTGTGCCTATAATAGCAGCCTGATCGCCTGTCACCAGTTGATGGGTTGGTTGCAGTACGCTCCTATCTATATAGGTACGGGGGAAATGCCATAACAGGTCAAAAATAGAATGTATGTTCATTTTAGCTAAAAGTTTGCTTCGCTGTGGCCCCACCCCTTTAAGATACTGTACATTTTGCAGCAGCCTGTCCATTTCATCCCCCCTTTGATAACAAAAGGCGGGACAGCCCGCCTTTTTTCACAAACCTTTATTCCACCGAAAGCCAATAACTGTAGTGTGGCTGTCCACCGTAATGGACTTCAATCTCCTTATCAGGATAGTTCTGCTGCAGGCGCTCTTTCAAAGACTGGGCTCCATCTTCAGTGATCCCCTCTCCGTACAGCAGAGTGATCAACTCGCTGTCTTCGTCAAGCATTTCCTGGAGTAGTTCCCCAACAGCTGTGTCTGGATCAGCACTGGTCAGTACAACCTTATCTTTAATAAGCCCTATAGTATCGCCTTCTTTGATAGTGAGTCCATTAACGGCTGAGTCGCGAACTGCATAGGTGACTTCACCATAAACTACGTTATCGATATGAGAGGTCATCTCCTGGGCAATCTCTTCGATATCACCTTCAGAATCATAGGCTATCAATACAGTGATAGCCTGCATTACTGAACGAGTAGGAACCACTATTACTTTTTTGTCACATAGTTCCACCACTTGCTCAGCTGCCATGATTATGTTGCTGTTGTTAGGGAGTATGATTATTGATTGTGCATCCACCTGGTTACAGGCATTCAGCAGATCTTCAGTACTAGGATTCATGGTTTGTCCGCCCTGCACTAAAATATCCACTCCCAGGCTTTCCAATATCTCTGCCACCCCATCTCCAGCCGATACAGCTACCAGCCCGATGTCCTTGGTTTTGGTTTTGGGGCGGGAATCTTCCATGACCAGGCGATTCTCGTGGACTTCTTCCAACATATTATTGATTTTGATATCACTCAGCTGTCCCCACTGCAAACAGGTCTCCAAGACTTTGCCGGGATGATTAGAGTGAATGTGTACTTTGAGTAGATCATCGCCGCCAACTACCAGCAGGGAATCTCCCAGTGGTGTCAAATGATCACGCACATCCAGCGGATCCAGATCCTCTCCTTTTATCAGCAACTCAGTGCAATATTGAAAATCCAGCTCTATGATCTCGGTAGGAGTTGTGACCCCAGAAGCCGATTCACGGTACTGTTCCAGTTTTATTTCTCTCTCCTGAGCCAGCCCTTCCACAAAACCTTCCAGAAAGAAGAGAAATCCACGCCCACCGGCATCAACGACCCCGGCCTCTTTTAATATTGGGAGCATAGAGGGTGTCCGTGCCAGAGTGGCATGCCCAGCCTCGATGCCCGCCAGTAATACGGCTACGATATCGTCGTTTTTTTGGGCCTCGGCTTCACAGGCACGACCGATTTCACGGGAAACGGTCAAAATGGTGCCTTCAACCGGTTTCATTACTGCCTCGTAGGCAGTATCAGCTCCGGTTTTAAGGGATCGAGCCAGATCCACTGCTCCAGCCTGTTCTTTGCTTTCCAACACTTTAGCCATGCCACGGAAAATTTGAGACAGTATGACCCCGGAGTTACCGCGAGCCCCCATCAAAGAACCCATAGAAATCGATTTGGCCAGCTTGCCTAAAGGCTTGTCACGATTCTTTTCGCCTTCCCGCACTGCCGACATAAGAGTTAAATACATATTGGTGCCGGTATCTCCATCAGGTACTGGAAAAACATTAAGCTGGTCGACACTCTCGCGATTATGTTCAAGTTTAATGCAACCGGCCTTTACGCTTCTAATAAAATCATTACCGGTTATATAAGTAAGACTCAAGATCCTGTTCCTCCCCTATTTTCCGCCTAGTACTTTTACTCCTTTAACATTTACATTTACTTGGGCTATTTTTATTCCAGCGTTATGTTCCAATACATACGCAACCTTTTGCATAACATTGTGGGCTACTTCCCGGATCTTGATGCCGTATCCCACGATAACATGAACATCTACAATCAACCCTTGTTCTGATGAACGCACTGAAACTCCTTTTCTGATAGAGTCTACACCAAGAATACTCCAAAACCCGGATTGTATATCCTGAGCCACCATACCCACCAGGCCATAGCAATCAATAGTCGCTAATCCAGCGATGGTTTCAATAACTTCGCGCTCAACGGTTATGTCTCCTAATTCTGTTTGTTTGATTTTGAACATGATAGTACCCTCCTATCTTCCATATTTAATTCTCTGACCGTGAGTTTATTCCTTCTTCTTGCCCTTTCCAATACCTTCTGCTAAAATAGGTAAGTGCATTGTCAATGAGAGGGGGCATCATTTGTGGCCAAATGCGAAGTTTGCGGAAAAGGCGTTACGTTTGGGAAAAAATACAGCCACTCCCACATCAGAACCAACCGGGAATGGAAACCAAATGTTCAGAGAGTTAGGATAATAGATAATGGAACTCCCCGACGGGCCTATGTGTGTACTCGCTGCCTGAGATCAGGTAAAGTTCAGAGAGCCATATAAAGTAAAGAAGCCTTAGTTTATTTCTAAGGCTTTTGCTTTTGTATAGCCTCAATCTCAGCCCGAGAAAAAAGATATACTTCCCGGCAGAAATTGCAGCACACTTCTAACTTGCCCACATCAGCTTCGATCTCCTCTAATTCTTCCGATGATAGACTGGCCATGATGCGGGCCAGACGATCATGACCGCAGTTGCATTTAAACTGCAACAGCTGTTCCCCTACCACTTTATAGGGTATGTCCTGCATGATCTGTTTCATAACATCTTCCAGTGAAGATGATTTATCTAACAAATAGCTTATCGGCCCCTGCTCTAAGACTTGCTGCTCCAGTTTCTCCAGAACCGTGTCATCAGCTCCAGGCAGAGCCTGAACAAATAATCCGCCCGCTGACCTTATGGATAAATCAGTATCAACCAAAACCCCCAACGACACCAGAGAAGGAATTTGCTCTGAAATCAGAAAATAGTTGGCTATATCTTCCCCTATTTCACCACTGACCAGCGGTACCGTGCCTATAAAGGGCTGTTTCAATCCCAAATCTTTGATAACTTCCACAAAGCCATCTCGGCCGACCAAATCACCCACCGCCAGTTTCCCCGGGGATTTAGAAGGCAAATCTGCTTGGGGATTGGAAACTAAAGCCCGACCGTTGCCATGGGAATCGACCGTTGCTACGATCGGCCCGCTCATGCCTCCTCCATCAACTCTGATCGTGAGAGTATCTCTATCGCCTTTAAGATCGCTACCCATCATAAAAGCAGCGGTAAGAACACGCCCCATCGCCGCTGAAGCAGTGGCTGAGGTATCGTGACGCCGGTGCGCTTCTTGCACCGAGGCGGTAGTGTGAGATAATGTAAGCCTGATCTGCTGATCCTGAGCAACAGCTTTTATCAAGTAATCCCTATTTACCATAACGACCGTGCCTTTCTGTAGCTGATATCTCCTAGTAATTATACCCTTAACTTTAGTATTTTCAAAAGCAAACTTGCGTAATAGGCAGGATTTACCCTTCCCATCTGGAAGAGTTAGGTGCACAGTGCTTTTAAAGGAGGAGAATCAAATTGGCTATTTATGAATTCGAAGGAAAACGTCCGATAATAGGCAAGCTATCATTTATACACCCTCAGGCAGTCATAATCGGTGAGGTTGAGATTGGTGAACGTTGTTATGTGGGTGCTGGAGCCGTGGTGCGAGGCGATTACGGCAAAATCGTGATCGGCAATGGAAGCAATATCCAGGAAAACTGTACCCTTCATTCGGAACCAGATACTATAGCTATTTTGGAAGAAAACGTATTGATTGGACATGCAGCAGTAGTACACGGCCCCTGCCTTATCAAAAATAATGTTACTATCGGTATGGGAGCTATAGTATCAGCCAATACCGAGATAGAACAAGAAAGTCTGTTGGCCGCCGGAAGTATATTGCCCCCCGGTAAGAGTATTCCGTCCCGTAAGATTGCTATGGGTAACCCAGCTCGGGTAGTCAAAGATGTCGGTGATTACAATATAGTCTATAATCAGCTGGCCACTAAGCTCTATCAGGACTTAGCAGGGCGGTGTCTCACCGGATTGAAGCTAATTGAGGAATGATTGGACACCCTGCCAGAGCGAGCAAAAAAGGATAAGAGCAAGGCAACCGGGAAGCCCGTGATTCATCGGCAGTCAGCCCTTCGGGCTTCTATTTGCCGATACCAGGCGCCAAACTGGCACCGTCGGAGGCGTACCTTAAGGTACGTCGATTGAACGGGCTGCCCGAGTTAACCTAGCACCCAAGGGCATTACTTATGTATCGCAAGCGATACTATTTAGGTTGCTATTGCTATTAGCCTTTTTTGAAGGTCTGAAGGACTGCCATTAGGTGCAGTCCTTTATTTATCCTCGTATTTGGCGATATTTTTGTTCCAAGCCTGCTTTCACTTGCGGAGGAACCATTGAGGTAACATCTCCCCCCAACAAGGCAGCTTCCTTTACACCGCTGGAACTGACAAAAACATACTCCGTATCGGCAATGATAAAGATAGTATCTACCTCAGGAATAAGGCGCTTGTTCATCATAGCCATATGCATTTCATACTCAAAATCACTTATGGATCTTAATCCACGGATTATGGCGCCAGCATTCTTTTCGTACAAATAATTTGCTAACAGTCCACTAAAACAATCCACTTCCACATTATCCAAATGCCCAGTACTCTCTTTAATCAAGGCTACCCGCTCATCCAGAGTAAACAAAGCCTTCTTGGTAACATTATGTACCACAGCAATAATCACTTTATCAAAAAGCCGACTGCTTTTTTCCACTATATCTATATGACCATTGGTCACCGGGTCGAAACTACCCGGATATACTGCTATACTCACTCACCGTCCTCCTTTCCTTGTGTGGATACCGCCCACCGACTGCTCCGATTAAGTTTCGCTTCCAATATTATAATTCCCTGCTTTATTCCTCATTTTGCCCAAAATTTAAACACAGGGGTATACCCCTGTGTTTAAATCTAACATCCTATTCGAAATGCTGTTCAAATCAATCCTAATCTCTGCCTACAATAAGGGCAGTTCCTTGTCCCCCGCCGATACACAGTGTGGCCAGGCCGGTTTTACTGTCTTTTTTCTGCATCTCATAAAGCAGTGATATCAGAATACGCGTTCCCGAAGCACCAATGGGATGTCCCAGGGCAATAGCGCCGCCGTTGACATTGACCTTTTCCATAGTATTTTCCCATCCCAAATCACGGGCCACGGCAATAGACTGAGCTGCAAAAGCTTCATTGGCTTCGATCAAGTCAATATCATCAACTGTCATACCTGCTTTTTCTAAAGCTCGGCGAGTAGCTGGTACCGGCCCTACGCCCATGATCTTTGGATCTACTCCGCCGGAAGCATAGCTGATCACTTTTGCCATAGGCTTTATTCCCAACTCATCAGCTTTCTCCTTGCTCATAACAATGACAGCACCCGCTCCATCATTAATGCCGGAAGCGTTGCCAGCGGTGACGGTGCCGTCCTTTTTAAAAGCCGGTTTGAGTTGAGCCAATTTCTCGGCAGTTGTGGCACGAGGGTGTTCATCAGCATCAAATACGATATCACCTTTCTTGCCGCGAATAACCACCGGTACTATCTCATCCTTAAACTTCCCGGCAGCAATAGCTTTCGCCGCTAAGTCCTGGCTACGCAGGCCAAATTGATCCTGCTCTTCACGAGTGATACCATACTGTTCAGCTACGTTCTCCGCTGTGATGCCCATATGATAATCATTAAACGCTTCCCATAAGCCATCTTTGATCATCACATCCACCAGGGTCCCATTATTCATGCGATAACCATAGCGAGCCTTCTCCAAAGCATAAGGTGCTGCCGACATGTTTTCCATGCCACCAGCCATGATAATATCAGCATCACCAGCTTTAATTATCTGCGCCGCCAAACTAACTGAACGCAAACCGGAACCACACACTTTGTTAATGGTAAAAGCAGGTACGGTTTCCGGTATACCAGCCTTAATGGCAGACTGACGGGTCACATTTTGCCCCTGGGCAGCCTGTAAAACACAGCCAAATATTACCTCATCGACCTGATCAGCAGTAATCCCCGCCCGCTTCAAAGCTTCCTGCATAACAATGGCACCCAGATCGACTGCCTTGGTGTCCTTGAGTTGTCCTCCGTAAGTTCCTACAGGTGTGCGGCATGCTCCGACCAATACTACTTCCCTACTCATCAACTATTCCTCCTTAATACCGTATATATTTTCACTATCACGTATTCCAACTATTACCACGTCTAGGTGGGACAGCCCCGGAAAACCATTAGTTTGTTGAAATATATCGAATACTGCGTCTTTTTCTCTATCAATTGTACCGTTATTCAAATAATTCTGCAACATATGTGGATAGAAGTGGGTGGGTTTTATTACGCGAGACCCAGTAGTCGGCCGCTCTGATAAACCGCCGCACATACTATCCAGGCTAAGGCAGTTGTATATCCAATGGTAAATAGGGGCCATTTCCATCCATTTGTTTCTCGTTTGATCACAGCAATAGTAGCCATACATGGCACGTATATTAAGGTAAATAGCATCAGGACATAGGCAGTAAAGGGGGTGAAACCGGATTGCTCTCTGGCTCTCTGGGCAAAATCTTTTACTGCTCCCTTTTCTTCGGCAGATAAAGCCTCTTCATCTTGAATGCTGTACAAGGTTCCCAGGGTGCTTACTACTATCTCTTTGGCAGCAAATCCGGCAATCAGAGCAATGCCTGTTTTCCAATCAAATCCCAATGGTGCAATCACCGGTTCAATCGCCTTGCCGAGTCTGCCCGCATAGCTCTCTTCCATCTGTTGAGCCGCACTGGTAAATTCGTGACCATCAGCATCCACTAGCGGGAATGTAAATAGTCCCCACATCAGTATGGCCGCCGCCAGTATGATGGTACCTGCTTTCTTAAGATACAGCCATGCTTTCTCCCACATATGAATGAGCACGTTTTTAAGAGTAGGAAGTCGGTATATCGGCAACTCCATGACAAATGGCTCTGATTCTCCTGGTAATAGCCAGGTTCGGAAAACCTTAGCCATCAACAAAGCCAAGGCAATCCCTATAATATAGATGGAAAACAAGACATTACCTGCAACTTCCGCTGGAAAAAAAGCCGCGATCAATAGAGTATAAACTGGCAGGCGAGCACCGCAGCTCATCAGAGGAGTGACCAGTATAGTAACTAGTCGATCTTTGGGGTTTTCCAGAGTTCTGGTAGCCATTATAGCCGGTATAGTACAGCCAAAACCGGTCAGCATAGGTACAAAGGATTTCCCATGTAAACCAACCCGATGCATCAATTTATCCATAACGAAGGCAGCCCTAGCCATATAACCGGTGGCTTCAAGAAAAGCAATCCCTAAAAACAGCAGGAGAATATTGGGCAGAAAGACAATTACTCCGCCAACACCTCCAATGATCCCGTCAACAATGAGCGCCTGCAGAAGACCATCCGCCATATTATTGGAAAGTAACACTCCCAGCCAGGCAAAACCAGCTTCAATCCACTCCATAAAAGGAGCACCTAAAGTAAAAGTCAATTGAAACAGGAGCCACATAACCCCGAAAAAAATAGGTAATCCCAAGGCCCTGTTAAGTAATACTTTATCGATGGCTTCGGTAGTGGACATGCGATTACTGGTACTCACAGTAACAGCCTCCCGGCAAGCCCCCCTGATAAAACCATAGCGTCCGTCAACTATTACTAATTCCGGATCCTCATGCAAAGACCTTCGAATATTGTCTTGACTCTTGTGAACCGCTTCCAGTAGCTTCTTGCCATTATCCAGCAAGCCTACTTTGTGCAAAACATCCTTATCGTTTTCCAGCATTTTTACGGCCAACCACCGGGCTGGATACAGTATCGTACCGCTAGAACCCTTAACACCGGCTGCTATTTCAGCAGCTCCCCCGGCATTCACCGATAGAAGGTTTTGGATTACCTGCAGCTCAGCTTCTACTTCCTCATTATATTTGATGTTTTTACTATTCTTATTAGCTCGTCCAACAACGATCTCAATGACTGCATCAAGCAGCTCTGTTGTGCCCAGGTTTTTAGTTCCAATGGTACGTACAATCGGAACCCCTAGCAGTTGTGAAAGCAGTTCACTATCAATTTTGATTCCGGCTTTTTCAGCTGTATCGTACATATTAAGAGCCAAGACTATCGGGACATCCAATTCAAGTAATTGAGTGGTCAGGTAGAGGTTGCGTTCTAAGTTGGACGCGTCGACAATATTGACCACTACATCCGGTTTTTCCTCAATGATTACATTACGAGCCACCACTTCGTCCGGTGAATAAGCTGTCAAGCTATAAGTTCCCGGCAGATCAATAACCTTTATTTCATAACCACGGTACTTGACCATACCTTCCTTTTTTTCGACGGTAACTCCAGTATAATTGCCTACATGTTGTCTCGAACCAGTCAAATTATTGAAAACGGTAGTCTTCCCCGAATTGGGGTTTCCCGCTAGAGCAATGCTTATCCGTCTATTTGGCATAATCATTTCCTCCTTCATCTTCCTGATGCAAGAGGATATTATCCGCCTCTTCTTTTCGTAGTGATAAATGATAGCCTTTTACTTTGATTTCAATCGGATCACCCAAGGGAGCATAACGTTCCATTTCAATTTCTGCTCCAGGTACTATTCCCATGTCGATAATACGGCGCCTGATGGAACCAGCACCCACCAGTTTGCTCACAATTGCTTTTTCCCCAGGCGCTAAATCCTTAAGGCTTTTCATCACATTTAACCTCCCCTATACCTTCATTTATAATAATGTGATTTTCAGACATGCTGTTTGCTGAGCAGCAACCACAGCCACCACTACATTCCCCACAGTCCGGATCAAATAGCTTCCTTACTCGACTCACTATAATTACTAGGGCTAAAATAAACAAAGCCGCAATGAATAATGTCTCCATAAACTTCTCCTCCTTATTGGCATACCTAACCTTGTCACCCAAAATTTTTATCTAAACCATGTTCGCTATTGATAATGATAATTATTATCAATAGCAATTTATCCTATTTTCGCTTATTATTCAAGACCTATTTCTAACTATCTACACACTTTTAAAAGAAAAAAGACCCCCGGGGTCTGGGGATCTTTTTTCTCTATTAAGAATCGATTGCGTTTCCTACTGTTCCATGCTCTGCCATAGAACTTCGGCGACATCAAATACTTTAGTCTGCTGTTCAGCCTCGGCTCCTTTGACACCATCGTCTATCATGGTTAGACAGAACGGGCAGTTAGTTACGATCATGGAGGGAGCGGGAGCCAGCAGTTGATCGGTACGAGTATCATTGATACGCTTGTAGCCCTCAACAGCATGTTCTTCCAGCCACATCCGTCCGCCACCGGCGCCACAACAGAATCCAAAGTTCTTGGATTTATCGATTTCGATAATGTTGCCGCCTGCTGCCTTGATAACACTACGGGGCTGATCGTAAATATTATTGTGTCTGCCCAGGAAACAAGAGTCATGATAGGTGACTTTCGTATTCAGAGCTTTTCCTGGTTTCAACTTGCCCTCAGACACTAACTTAGCCAGTATCTCTGTATAGTGGTAAACTTCATAGTTTCCATTCATCTGTGGATATTCTTTTTTCAAGGTGTTATATCCATGGGGACATACCACGATGATTTTCTTTACACCATAGTTTTCGAAGGTCTCAATATTTTGCTGAGCCATGGTTTGGAAGAGGTACTCATTGCCAAGGCGTCTCGCAGAGTCACCGCAACAGTATTCTTCCACACCCAAATATCCAAAGCTCACGCCGGCCTTATTCAACAGTTTGACTAGCGCTTCACCGACCCTCTTATAGCGATCATCAAAGGAAACGGCACAGCCAGCATAGAGCAGATACTCGAATTCTCCGCCATCCTCTGACAGAATATTGACCATTTCCCGAACACCGCGTTCATCCAACCAGGCAGCGCGATTAGCAAAACCAACTCCCCAGGGATTATAGTTACGTTCCATGTTGGTGAAAGCTGCTTGTGCCTCACCGGGCATGTCACCCTGCCACATAACCAGATTGCGGCGCATTTCTACAATCTTGGGAATATGTTCAATGAACATGGGACAATGTTCCATACATGCTCTACAGTTAGTACAATCCCATATAACATCGGTGGTTACTACATCATATAGCAAGCTTTTTTCCATGGGGCTAACTTCTTCAGAAGCTTCTTCAGTCATGGCTACCACATCAGCTTCTTCGGATGGTTGACCCTTTTGGGCCAGCAAATATGGTGCCTTTTCATCCAGATGTTCCTTCATATGCTGGATAATTGTAATCTTGGGGTTGAGTGCTTTACCTGTATTATAGGCCGGGCAGTTTTCCTGACAGCGACCACAACGAATACAGGTGTCTAAATCGAGTAAGTCTTTCCATCCAAATTCCTCAATGTTTTCTACACCAAAGGTTTCAGCTTCTTCGATGTTTTCAACCATGCGAATTTCTGAAGAACCTAGGTCACGGAAAACATAGTTTAACATGCCGGCAATAATATGCCAGAGTTTGGTGAAAGGAATCAATGCAATTAAAACGAAAGCTGTGGCCATGTGGAACCACCACAGTATGCGATGCCACATTAAAGCTGCCTCCAGGGACAAACCACCCATAGCCATAGCAAACAGCCAACCAATAGGTGATGCTACCTGTTCATAGGCAATCTGCGACATGGTGGCAGACATATGGATTTGAGCAGCAATGCGAAGTCCTTCAATAACAAATCCAAAGAACAAAACTATAAATACTAACAGGATTATCCAGCCATCAGAGGCTTTGTTGTCATTGAGTCGATCCGGCTTCTGAATATAGCGAACCACGGCCAAGCCAATTATTCCGATTAAAGCAAGCAGCCCAAGAACATCAACAAACCAAGAGAATCCGATATAAGATGCACCCTCTATGTGTGGCCAGCCCAGCCAATAGTGGGAAGCATCTACACCAGCTGCTAAAGCAAGTACTACAAAGCCCCAGAATAGCATGGCATGCATTATTCCAGGCAAAGGTTTGCGTATGACCCTAGCCTGTGCAAATGTATATAAAAACCATGATAAAATGCGGGTTCCGATCTGATCGTTACGATGAATTTCTCCCTTGGCCAATGTCCAAACTTGATAGCGTTTGTATATGCCGTACAGTAGTATTCCTATGGGGATCCACATGATAATGTATATCAGCCATTCATAAGGAATGTTGGCTCCTACAATACGCATGGGAACATCATAGCCGCCTTCAAGTGGAGTAAATCCAAACATCATCGAAAACTCTCCCTCCTTAAACAACCAAGGTTATATGCTGGATATGCGTTAAAGCGCATATCCAGCAAACCATCTCCCCCCCCTGTGAAAGACCCTATTTCTTAAGCTCCTCGCACAGTAGCGGAACAACTTTGAAGAGGTCACCGACCACACCGAAATCAGCCACATTAAAAATGGGGGCTTCGGGGTCAGTGTTGATCGCGGCAATAAACTTGGAGGAAGACATACCAGCTAAGTGCTGAATAGCTCCGGAAATACCAGCGGCTACATATAGATTGGGGTTAACCACTTTACCAGTCTGTCCTACCTGTAATTCGTGACCTAGCCAACCAGAGTCAATAGATGCGCGGGATCCGCCCAGAGCTGCTCCCAGGAGATCTGCTAGTTGTTCAACGATTTGAATACCTTCGGGGCCCTTGCAACCACGGCCACCGGAAACAACTACATCAGCCTCGGTCAATTCGGGCCGTGCAGAAACAGTGGGTTCAAAACTCTTAACGACTTGATAAACATCAGCATCGGTAGCTGCTACTGCAGGTTTTACTACTTCGCCAGCTGCAGCGCCTTCTACTACTTCGAAAACACCGGCGCGAACAGTCGCCATAACCGGGCTGGTGGTTACTTCTACCTTAGATAAGGCTTTGCCAGCATAAATTGCACGGGTGAATAAACCTTTGCCGGCACTGATCTCAGCGTCAATTACGTCAGTCGCCAGACCAGCATCCAACTTCTGAGCCAAACGAGAGGCAAAATCTCTACCGTTAAAAGTATGTGCAAACAGGATAGCATTGGGAGCATATTCCTGAATCATAGCCGCCATTTGAGCGACAAATGCACCGGTGTTGTAGCTGGCAAATACGTCACCTTCCACAACGTAAACTTTATCAGCACCATATTTAGCATATTCAGCAGCCTGGCCTTCAACGCCTTTACCAAAGACCACTGCACTTACTTCATCACCAAAGGTTTTAGCCTTGGAAATCATCTCAAAGCTAACCTTGCGGATGTTTCCATCTCTCTGTTCAATAAATACCCAAGTTCCGGCCATTGATTACCCTCCTTTATATCATGCCATTATTTCAGGCTGAGTTATTTTACTTCTACTTTAACCGTGTTCTTCATCCAGTCGCTTAATTTGGCTGCAGCAACATCGGGATCTTCTTCGATCTTAATGCCAGCTGTTTTAGCAGGCGGTAGAGAGAATTCCACAATGTTGGACTTGGCTTCGGCGGCGGCGGCATCAATGGTTGCGACCGGTTTTTTCTTAGCCTGCATGATACCCTTCATGGAAGGATAGCGCGGTTCATTCCAGCTAACCTGACTGGAAATAACTGCTGGTATACTTACTTCAGTTACCTGAGTTCCACCGTCAGCTTCACTGGTGCAGGTGGCTTTGCCATCAGCAATTTCAATGTTGGTGATTACGTTAACGTGCGGCAATCCAAGAATCTCTGCAATGCGGGTAGGTACCTGAGATGATCCATCATCAGCTGCAACATGTCCTGCCAGAATCAAATCGGGGTTTTCATCTTTGATGGCTGCTGCCAAAACAACAGCTCTCTGGTATTCATCAGCAGCACTATCTTGTTTTACCAGAATGCCACGATCGGCACCCATAGCTAAAGCGGTGCGGATAGCATCCATAGCCTTGTCAGCACCAGCTGCAAGAATAACAACTTCTTTGGCTAAGCCCTTCTCCTTCATTTGGATTGCACCTTCAACAGCCACTTCATCATAAGGATTGATAATCAGATTGATACCTGCATCCGATATCTTGCCATCCTTCAACTCGATTTTGGCTTCGGTGTCAAATGTTTGCTTCACACATACCAGAACCTTCAAGTTCATTCCTCCTTTTCCGACTCATTAATTTTTCATTTGATCAACAAACCTAAACCCCTTTAGACTAGCAGAAATTGTTGACAGAAGTTACACCACCACCCCCAAGAGAAATCTATATCGGTTGCCTTTCGGCAAATTACCGCCAGACCATATAAAGGAAAGAAATGTCTCAGAAAACGGCACATCATAATACAGATTCGCTATATATGCAGCATTTCCTGCCGCAATAGAAAATTTGTAATCGCTCCAGCTCAATTTACCTTCTGATAAAAGAAGGTGGCAATGGTCTTTAATCCTAATTCTCGGGCTTGAAAAATCTGTTCAGTACTGCCGATGAACAGTACTCCCCCACTGTTCAAAGATTCAGTAAAACGTTGGTAGAGACGGTTTTTGGTCTCTTCAGTAAAATATATCACTACATTGCGACATAGAATCAAGTCATAATTTCGTCCGAAAGAATCCCTTAATAGGTCGTGCCGCTTAAACTTCACCATCCTGCGGATATCTTCATTGGCTTGATATTGATCCCCCTGACTGCTGAAATAGCGAGCCAGGTATGTAGGCGGAATGCCTTGGGCAGCTTTCGCACTGTAGATCCCCTGCATAGCCCGATTTAAGACATCCTGATCCAGATCAGTAGCGAGGATTTCCTCGGTTAAAGGGATTCGTTGTTCCCGGCAAAGCATTGCCAACGAATATGGCTCTTCACCAGTAGAGCATCCTGCGCTCCAAATTCTCAAAGACCTTCTATCTTTAAGTAATAAAGGCAATACCTCATTTTGTAGAATACTCCAGTGATTAGCATTGCGAAAGAACTCGGACACGTTAATAGTAATATGCTCAAGAAATTTCCGATATAAAAGGGCATCGTTCTTAATTAACTCCAAAAAGGACTTATAATCGCTGGCTCCAGCTGAGCGCATGAAACTATTGATGCGTCTTTCCATCTGGGGCCTTTTATAAGCGGTCAAATCGATCTTACTAAGTATTTCAAACTTATCAATAAACCATTCCCAACTGTTGTCTACCAACTCTTTCACCCCTGAACAACTTCATCAAGAGCTTCATTGACGGCCTCTATGGTCAAATCAATATCCGTCAATTCATGTGCACAAGACACAAAACATACTTCAAATTGCGAGGGCGGGAAGTAGACTCCACGTTTTAATAAGGCACGATGGAAGCGCCCATAAAGCTCTGTATCGCAGGTCTTCACATCGGCAAATGAATTGACCGGATCCTCTGTAAAGAAAACCGTAAACATGGAGGCAAGCTGATTGATCTCAAATAACAAATCGTGGTTTTCGAAAATCGTTTTGATCTTATTGCCCAAATAGTAGTTTAAGACCTCCATGCGATCGTACCAATCAGAATCCTTTAATACTTCCAGGGTAGCTAATCCGGCAGCCATTGCTAAAGGATTACCAGATAATGTTCCTGCCTGGTATACATCCCCACTAGGAGAAACCATCTTCATAATATCCCCACGTCCCCCATAAGCCCCTACGGGGAGTCCACCACCTATTATTTTGCCAAGAGTGGTGAGATCCGGCTCAATATCGATCAGGTTTTGGAAGCCCCCAAAGCAGGTGCGAAAACCGGTAATAACTTCATCAAAAATAAGCAGACTGCCATAAAGTTCAGTGATGCGGCGCAGCTCTTTCAAAAACTGGGGATCGGGCATCACCAATCCCATATTGGCAGCTATCGGCTCTACAATAACTGCAGCAATATCTGGACCATGTTGACGGAAATGCTGTTCTACTGAGGAAATATCGTTATACCCTGCTACTAGGGTCTGGGCCGCTAGGACATCTGGAACTCCGGGGCTGGTAGGAACACCTGTAGTCATCATGCCCGATCCGGCTTTGATCAAAAAACTGTCCCCATGTCCATGGTAACATCCCTCAAATTTTAGAATAAGTTGCCGCCCTGTATAAGCCCGGGCCAAACGAATGGCGCTCATGGTCGCCTCGGTACCTGAATTCACCATCCGTACCATCTCCACCGAAGGTATAGCTTCACATATGGTTCGAGCCAGATTAACCTCGTCTTCACAAGGTGCTCCATAGCTAGTCCCTTTTTGGGCCGCTTTACAAATTGCTTCTACCACTACCGGATTACTGTGACCCAGAATCAGTGGGCCCCAAGAGCATACATAATCTATGTATTGGTTGCCATCCACATCTGTCAGGCGACACCCCTGGGCTTCACTTATAAAAACAGGATTACCTTGTACCGCCTGAAAAGCACGTACTGGACTGTTTACTCCCCCAGGAATATATTCACTGGCTATCGCAAACAACTGATCCGACTGACTGGTTTTCATTGTGACGGAGTCCTCCTAATAATATTCTTCGCACATGGCGGATAGAAGCTAAAAATACTTCATACTAGTCTTTTTGTATTCTTGTAAGCTTTCGATCACAACATAGTCTTTTACATCCTGGCATTGAGATAACTTCTCCACCTTGTCCGTTAACTCCTTTTGAGAGCGGGCATGTATCATGGTAAAGAGGTTATAGCCAAAACTATCCGGAACCTGGCGCCAGTAACAATGACTTACTTGATCATCCTCGGCAAATAACCGTCCTACTTTATCGGCCTTATCCTCATCCACTTGCCAGGCTACCATGCCATTTACTTTAAACCCCGCTTGACGATGCCTCAGTACGGCCGCCAATCTTCTTATATAACCTTTTTCATAGAGCGACTGGATGCGCTTCACAATCTGTTCCTCACTGATGCCCAACTGATCTGCTAGCTGAGCAAAAGGCTGAGTTTCCAAGGGGATATCTCCCTGCAGGTACTGAATAATCTTGGTGTCGGTTTCAGTCAACATAATAATCCTCCTGCATAGGCAAACTCAATTTGATTTTATAAACTCTTTCAGCTGGCATGGTATGAACGGTTATTCCCAGTTCTTTTTCCAGGTTTTGCAGAATGATCTCGGCCTGATCCTGAGTAGGGGCTGTCAAGGTGAACCACAGATTAAGGCGGTGATTACGGCGATAATTATGGGTCACCCCCGGTTCCGCACTGATCCGTTGGGCTACTTGGTCAATTCTATCCTCTTCCACCGTACCAGCACACAATACCGAGTAGAAGCCCAGACTTCGAGAATCCATGATCCCGCCAATTCTTCTTATAATGCCACTATCTTTCAGATGTTTGATGCGTTCTAACAGAATTTCCTCATCAATACCAAGGGTATCGGCCATTTTTTGATAGGGTCGCACACTGATAGGAAACTCGTTTTGCAGCAGATTAAGAATATCTCTATCCAAGGAATTCAATGCCATCATTTCTTCCACCCCAACGGTTGATACAGGCACCACTCATCTTCGGCCATAATATTGCCACCACTGTAATAATAAGCTCGAGCCCGACATCCCCCGCACCGTTCACGGTAATCACAAACACCGCATTTTCCTTCATAGTCCATAGTTCGTAAGGTTTTCAATGTGGAATTGTTGGCCCAAATTTCGTCGAAAGGCGTCTCTTTTACATTCCCCAAAGGAATATCCAGATATGCACAGGGCTGAACATCGCCCAGAGGGCTGATGATGCAGTAGCTTATACCTGCCAGGCATCCTTTAGTGAAACGCAACGGGACACCCTTTTTATCAGCTGTTCTGATAAACTGAGGGGCACAGGTTGGTTTTATCTCAATAGGTGAAGTTTTTTGTTTTTCCATTAAACGGGCGATGGTTCTTTCATAAGCAGCTACCCGCAAGGCTTCCTCCTCGATGTTTATTCCCCGGCCAGTGGGAACTAAAAAGAATACGTGATGTGCCATGGCCCCAATTTCTACAGCATAGTCAGTAATACTCTCTAGCTCATCAACATTCCAGTCCATAACGGTAGTATGGATCTGAAAGGGAAGTTGCGCCCTTTTCAGGTTGTACATGCCCTGTATTGCCAGGTCATAAGCGTGCTCCAATTTACGAAAACGATCATTTTTCTCGGGATCTAGACTATCCAAACTGACCCCTGCCGCCATAAAACCCGCCTTTTTAAGATTATGAGCTACTTCTTCGGTGATCAATGTACCATTGGTGCCCAATACCACCCGCAGACCTTTTTGGGTAGCATAGCTGGCCAATTCATATATATCAGGGCGCATCAGGGGCTCACCGCCGCTGAATATCATAATTTTGAATCCGGCTCGAACCATCCCGTCGATCAAATCGCGGGCCTGACTAGTAGTCAGTTCTTCTTCCAAACGAGCCCCAGCATCTCGGTAGCAATGGTCACAGAACATATTGCATTGGTTGGTTGTATTCCATGATACCAGCATATTACCCAAGCCAGACCACAGCCTGGCTCACACCTCCCTCACAACTAACCTTTTAACCAACGAACTGCATCCAGGGCCGCATAAGTGATTATCATGTCCGCGCCAGCCCGCTTGATGCTGGTCAAAATCTCCAGGGTTGCTTTTTCTTCATCCAACCAACCATTGGCTGCCGCAGCTTTGAGCATGGAATATTCACCGCTTACATGGTAGGCAGCCGTGGGGTATTGGAAGGTATCTTTTACTTCCCGAATAATATCAAGATAAGCCAGAGCCGGTTTCACCATGACAACATCGGCTCCTTCTTCAATATCCAAGGCCACTTCCCTTAACGATTCCAGGCGGTTGGCTCCATCCATTTGATAGGTCTTACGATCCCCGAATTGGGGAGCAGACTCGGCAGCATCACGAAATGGCCCATATAATGCCGAGGAATACTTGGCAGCATAAGCCATGATGGGCAAATGGGAAAAACCCTGTTCATCCAAGGCCTGTCGTAGAGCTCCTACTCGGCCATCCATCATATCAGAAGGTGCCACCATATCACATCCGGCTTTAGCGTGTGACAGAGCTTCCCGAGCCAATAGATCAAGAGTGGTATCATTTAATACCCTCCCCTCTTGATCTAGCGCCCCACAATGGCCATGATCAGTGTACTCACACATACATACATCTGTAATGACAATAGTCTCTGGGCTTAGTTTTTTGATCTCTTTAATGGCTTGTTGAACTACGCCGTCATCCTGCCAAGCACTGGTTCCCAGTGAGTCTTTATACTCAGGAATACCGAATAATAGTACCGCAGGTATTCCTAGTTCAGCCACCTGTTGAATAGGCTGGTACAGCTGATCCACCGAGTATTGGAATACTCCTGGCATTGATGAAATGGGCACCTTTTTATTCTGTCCCCAAACCACAAACAGCGGATAAATAAAATCGTGACTGGTTAGGATGGTTTCCCGCACCATATTTCGTAAAACCGGCGTTGACCTGAGCCGCCTTAAACGTTGCTTCGGAAAGGACATCGATAATCCCCCTTATCTGGCCAGCTCTTCATCCCGCAGATAGCAGGCCGGGTCTTCTGCCCACAGATCACCATAAACAGCCCGAGCACGAATACGGCATCCTGAGCACAACTGTTTATAAGAACACTCACCACAGCGGCCTTTTACATGCTTATCCTTTTCCCGTAGCAGAACCATAAGTTCATCATCAGAAGTCCATATTTTAGAAAACGGTCTTTCCCGTATGTTGCCCACCACATAATCCTGCCAGAATTGACAGGGGTGGACATTTCCGCGGGGGTCAACATTGGCAAATTTGGTACCAGCTGAACAGCCACCGTGCATCTCCAACAAAGTGATCACTTCTTCGACCCGTTCCGGCTGCTCCTGGCGAATGCGATTTAACAAATAAATGCCATCCGCATGATTATCAGTAGTCAATATCTCTACTTCCACTCCACGCTCATAGAGTTCCACAGTACGTTGGCTCAAGAGATCCAAAACTTTCCGGGTTTCCTCTGGGCTTATGTCCATATCGGCCATTTCCTCTCCTCTGCCCGCATACACCAAATGGTACATACAGAAGCGAGGAATGCCTTCCCTTTCTACAATGTCCAGAATTTCAGGTAAATCTGCCTGGTTATAACGATTGACAGTGAACCTTATACCTGTTTTAACTCCTTCACTGAGACAGGCATGCATACCTTGCAAGGCCGCCTCAAAAGCTCCGGGCATATTGCGAAAATCATCATGAGTAGAAGGTTTTCCGTCAACACTTATTCCCACATATTGAAAACCGGCTGCTTTGATTTGACGGGCCATGTCACGGTCGATCAAGGTACCATTGCTGGAGATAACCGGCCGCAGTCCCAAATCAGCCGCCATTCTCCCCAGTTCAAATATGTCTTTACGGATCAGGGGTTCTCCCCCTGAGAATAGCAGTACGGGCACTTTCATATCAGCCAGGTCTTTAATAAAAACCTTGGCCTCTTCCGTGCTCAGTTCGTCTTGGTAGTGGCGGTCTTCCGCATTTATATAGCAGTGACGGCAACGTAAATTACAGCGGTTGGTCATATTCCAAACCACCAGCGGACGATTCTGGTTGGAAAACTGTAATAATTCGGGAGGAACTTGTCCGTCCACCGAACTATGCTTGATCACATCAGAAACTGTGGCTGTACCACACAATAATTTAGTGCATCCTATCATATCTGTTTTTCCTCCCTGCTGACTGTGGTCTCCTCTACTATGGCATCAATCAGTCCCTGTATAGTAAACTGTTGAGCACTTATATCTACTGTAAACCCATATCCCCTTGCGGTATCAGCCGTTATCGGGCCTATACAGGCTACTTTAGTGTTATGGTCGATGCGGAAAACATTTTCTTTACCGATGAGTTTAACAAAATTGTGCACTGTTGAGGAGCTCGTAAAAGTAATATAATCCATATTACCCTCTTTAATCTCATCTATGGTATCCGGACTCACTGAAACAGCCGTTACCGCTTCATAGAGAAAGACCTCATTCACATGGAGTCCAGCTTGTCTAAGTTCATCAGGTAAAATAGTGCGGGCACCTCGAGCCCGAGGCAGAAGTACCCACTGTCCCGGTTTACTCATGGAGAGCAAAGACTTGATGATACCTTCTGCCCGGTATTCTTCAGGCACTACCTCCACTCTTAATCCCCGGCGAGTTAGTCGTTCCTGGGTAGCGGGGCCAATAGCTGCTAGCTTTATTCCTTTCAAATCGCGGATATCATATCCACAAGCCATCAGTTCCTCAAAAAAGATGTCCACCGCATTAACACTGGTAAAAACCAGCCAATCGTAACTATGCAAATGGCTTAGAGCATTGTGCAGGCCGCTGAGATTGGTTTCCTTTCTTATCTCAATGGAAGGGAATTCAATAGCTTCTCCGCCCAAGTCCAAGATCATATCCACTAATTGGCTGGCCTGGGCTCGGGAACGAGTTACTACTATTCTTTTGCCCCACAAAGGTTTGCTTTCCAACCAGCTTAATTCCTGGCGCAGGTTGACCACTTCACCGACCACAATAACCGCCGGAGGCTTAAAGTCATGCTTTTTTACCAGTTCTACGATGGTATCCAGAGTCCCGGTCAAGACCTCCTGCTCTGGACGGGTGCCCCAACGAATCAAAGCAATAGGAGTTTGCGCGTCCCGACCATGACGTATTAAATTATCGCAGATGAAGGGCAGGTTTTCGACGCCCATAAGAAAAACCAGAGTGCCTATACCAGTGGCAATATGATCCCAGTGAATAGAGCTGTCCTTCTTGCCCGGTTTTTCATGACCCGTAATAACAGCAAAACTAGATGTGTCGTCACGATGGGTTACCGGTATACCTGCATAAGCAGGTACAGCAATGGCCGAGGTAACACCCGGAACTATCTCAAATTCCAAGCCATGTTGGCGAATAAACTGAGCCTCTTCCCCGCCCCGTCCAAACAAAAAGGGGTCTCCTCCCTTTAGGCGTGCCACGAGCAGGCCCTGCGAGGCCTTTTCTACCAGCAGTTGATTGATTTCCTCCTGGGGAAGAGCATGGTGGCCGGATGCTTTGCCTACGTAAATCATTTCTGCATCGCTGCGGGCCATACTAAGCAACGCTGAGCCCACTAGCCTATCGAATATTACCACATCCGCCTTTTGCAGTATGCGCAGTCCCTTAAGAGTAAGCAGACCAGGATCTCCCGGCCCAGCACCAATTAGGTAAACTATGCCTTTTTTTTGCATTTACGAGTCCTCCATGTTTCTAATGGAGTTGAGAATATCTTCTGCCCCAGCGGTCAGCATCCTTTCAGCCAGTTCCAGTCCTAGTTGTACCGGATCCTGGTTGGATGCCGTAACCCAATCACGGATAATCTTCTTTCCATCCAGTGAAGCTACCAATCCCTGCAGTTGGAGAGTGTCTCCGCTGGATTTGGCCAGAGACCCAATAGGAACCTGGCACCCGCCCTCCAGCCTGTTTAAGAAAGCACGCTCAGCCTGCATTTCGCTAAAGGTTTCTTTATGGTTGATGGGTTCTAATAAACCGCTGATCTGTGTATCAGGATCCCGGGTCTCGATGGCAATTACACCCTGTCCAGTAGCTGGCAGCATAACCTCAAAGTCCAGCTTATCCGTTATCCATTTTTCCAAGCCTAATCTTTTTACCCCGGCATAAGCCAGGATGATTCCATCCAACTGTTGTTCTTCCATTTTCTTTATGCGCGTCTCAACATTACCTCTTATATCTACTACCTGAATATCCGGACGTGTGGCCTTGATCTGGGCAGTCCGTCGCAAGCTGGATGTGCCCACAAGGCTACCGACCGGAAGCTCATGATATTTTAATCCCGACCTGCTGATCAATACATCACCGGGATGTTCCCGGGGAAGCACTGCTGCCAGTTTCAATCCCTCTCCCAGTTGAGAAGGCAGATCTTTTAAACTGTGCACAGCGATATCGATATCACCATCAAGTAAAGCTTTCTCAAGTTCCTTGGTGAACAAGCCCTTGTCACCAATGCGTGACAGAGCTACATCCAGGATCTTGTCGCCTACCGTCTTTATAATTACTATTTCGACCTCTAAATCAGGATAGTAGTCTTTCAGTTGCTGAGCTACAGCTTGAGCCTGCCATTGGGCTAACTTGCTACCTCTAGTTCCCAGTCTCAATCGCTTCATCAGTCAATGTCTCCTCATAATCAACCTGCAAATCAAACAACTTCTTTAGCGTTTCTGCATAGATATGTCCTTCGTTACTTATGGCCATTTCCTTTAAGGTCACCACCGGATGGTGCAGGAGTTGATTGACAATGGAGTTGGCCATAGAGCCCAGTACTTTTTTCTGATGCTCGGATACTGCGCCCATACGGTTGAGGGCTTTTTGTAGTTCGTGGGTTTTAATAGCCTCAGCCTGGGATTTTAGAGCCGAAATTACCGGCACAACATACAGAGTAGCCAACCATTGATTGAATTTATCCAGTTCTTCTTCGATTATTTTTTGGGCTGCGCGCGAGGCCCTTTGTCGCTCCAGGTAATTAGCGTCGATCACGCCCTGTAAATCATCGATATCATACAAATAAACACCGGCAATACTTCTTAAGGCAGGGTCAATATCGCGCGGAACTGCGATATCTATCATAATAATTGGCTGGCCTTGGCGATTGCGCAGACTGTCACCGCAGTTTTGGGAATTTATTATATAGTGAGCGGCTGATGTACAGGATATTACGATGTCGGTTCTAGACAGCATTTCGGGCAGTTCATTAAAACGAATTGCCTGACCTTGCAATGACCCGGCCAGTTGAAGGGCTTTATCATAGGAACGGTTGGACACTACAACCGATTGCACCCCATTTTTCATGAGGTAGCGAGCGGTGAGTTCACTCATTTCCCCAGCCCCGACCACCATGACCCTTTTGTTTTGCAGGTCCCCCAAACAGCGCTTTGCTAATTCGACCGCTGCAGCACTGATGGAAATAGGGTATTTATCCAGATCAGTTTCCGTGCGCACCCTTTTACCGACATATATAGCCTTCTGAAAAAGAGCATTTAAGACCCCATCTGAGACACCGGCCTCAATAGCCTCCAGGTAGGCCTCCTTAACCTGACCTAAGATCTGATTCTCACCTAAAATCATAGAGTCAAGACCCGAGGATACTCTAAAGAGATGATTGATGGCATCATAACAATTGGGCTGGTATATATAACTTTTTAACTCGTGATAACCCAATCCTGAAAACTGTCTCAAGAAATTTTCCAGTTCCTTAGTGCCCGCTTCAATATTCCTGGTGGTAGCATATACTTCAGTTCGATTACAAGTTTGCAGGATTATCGAGCCCTCAATAGCCTTATAGCTACTCAAGGAGGCATAGGCATCCTGTAAGGCAGATCCGGATATAGAAAACTTTTCTCTAATCTCTACCGGAGCCGTCCTGTGGTTTACTCCCGCCACAAGGACATACATTCTTCAATCCGCTCCCTTATCTGTTCATCTTTTCCCTCAGCTATCAAATCCAAAATATCCAGTTTGGCCAAAGCTTCAAAAATAGCCTGTCTGGTTCTTATATCTGGAACAGTTTGCTTGATTATTTCCCTTTGTTCTCCTAATAAGTCAACAAATTTCCCGTGTGAATCCGTTATGACCTCTTCCAGTTGTTGGCGCATTCTCTTGGCGTAAGCCGGGCTCTTGCCTTCGGTGGATATTGCCAGAACCAAAGAGTTACGCCGTATAGTAGAGGGAATATAGAAGTCACAATAGGCTGGGTCATCAACTGCATTGACTAAAATTCCGTTTTCCTTGCACAAACCAGCCACTTCACGATTTATAAACTGATCATCGGTGGCGGCGAAAACTAAAAAGGCTCCCTGGACATCAGTTGGTTGAAATTCCCTGGCCATCCAGTTTACCTGATGGTTTTCAGCCCAACTTTGTAACCGGGGAGTCACTTCCGGACTAATAACATCTATTCCCACAGAATACTCCAGCAAATTTTCCACTTTTCGTTCCGCTACTTGCCCGCCTCCAATCACTACACAGCGGTGACCATCCATAGCAAGAAATATTGGAAATAAACTAGCCAATACCCGTCCTCCACCTGTAAAAAAAGGTCTGCACCAGACCTATTTATTATTTCTTTTCATCTAACTCGTCAAACTCTTCTTCTTTTGCCTTGCGGAAACTCTGTATTGCTTTACCCAGAGACTGCCCAACCTGGGGCAATTTTCCCGGGCCAACAATTATTAGGATAATGACCAATATCAATACGAGTTCCCAGGGGCCGAAATTACCAATAAGACCAAACAAATTGACTCCCTCCTTTGGGTAGCAAATACCGAAATAAGGGGTTTTAACGCATATATTAGTTATTATGACAAAAAGAGCGGTCTTTGTAAAGCAAACAGGGCACTGTTACGCCATTGTCTGAATTTTGGGGCAAATTTTATCTGTTTTTCTTCTTTCTTTTTCGATTACGACCAGGCACGGAAAACTTAGCTACCCAGACACTGACCTCATATAGCAAATAAGTGGGGATAGCCATAAACATCTGAGATACAGGATCTGGTCCCGGGGTAAGAGCTGCTGCCAAAATAACTATACCCAGCAAGGCATACTTCCTATTACGAGCCAGCATCTCATGACTAACAATGCCCAGTTTCGATAGGAAAAAAACCACTACCGGGAGCTCGAATACTAAGCCAAAAGGAATAGTAAAAGCCATTACAAAAGAAACATACTGGTCTACCTTAAACATGGTTTCCAGATTACTGCCGGCAATATGAATGAAAAAGTTCAATACCAGCCGCAGGATTCCAAAATAAGCAAAAAGGACTCCCACTGTGAACAGGATAATAGTAATGGGAAACAACCAGTAAATGTACTTTCTTTCATGGGGATACAAAGCTGGCTTCACAAAACGCCAGATCGCCCATACCACCACGGGAAAGGCAATAATAAAACCTGCCAGGAAAGAAAGCTTGAGTTTAACGAAAAAAGCTTCGGTAACACCGGTTACAATCAGGTTTTCATTTAGGGATTTCAGAGGTGAAATTATAATTGATAGAATCTGTTCACTAAAATAGAAAGAACCTACTGCCGCAATAACAATTGCGACTATACTAATTACCAACGACCGGCGCAATTCTTCCAAATGCTCAATAATCGTTTGTCTTTCTTCTTCCGTCATATCCCTTAGTGACACCGTATCTATCCCCCTGACTAATAATCTCTCGCCAGTATAAAATCAGCCAGTTCCTGTAGAGTTTCAGTTACTGGTGTATCGGGCAGTAATTCCAAATGGCGTTTTGATCGGTTAGCATAATACTGACTGACCGCATAAGCATAGTCAATGCCGTCAGAATCACACACCATGTCAATAATATGCTGAGTGTTTTCCTGGCACTCATGCGGAGATGATAATAGTCGGGCCAACTCCACCCGATGTTCGTCATTGTATAAGGCATACAAAGCCGGTAAAGTAATTACACCCTGACGTATATCGCTGCCAGTAGGTTTACCCAAGGTAGCTTCATCGGCAACAAAATCCAGGATGTCATCGGTGATCTGAAAAGCCAAACCCAGATCATATCCATATCTTCTCAGAGCTTCGATTTGCACATTATCAGAGGTTGACAGCATAGCACCCAACTGGCAACTTAGGGAAATCAGTAGAGCAGTTTTACGTTCTATACGCCGCAGGTAATTCTTTAATCCCAGATTTACGTTGAAACAGCTGCGCATTTGCACGATTTCTCCTTGGCAGATCTTCATGCTGGCATCAGCTATCAATTCCAGAACATCACGGCGGTCATAAGTGGCTACAATTGCCAAAGCGCGTGCAAAGACAAAATTGCCTGCATATATTGATATTCGATTACCCCACTGATATTTTACTGTCCCTGTCCCCCGGCGAACTACCGAGTTATCGATAACATCATCATGAACCAGGGTCGCCATGTGAACCAGTTCCAAAGCGGTAGCCAATGAAATAACATAGTCGAGATCATCTCCATACATCCTGGCTGCCAACAGGGCAAAACCGGGCCGTATGCGCTTACCTCCCGCTTTGATCAGGTGGGTCGACGCTTCCCCGAGAATCAGTTCAGGGGTTTTTACGTTTTCGTAGAGTTGGGACTCTACCAACTCCATCTCATTACGTACTAATTTAAATAAATCGAACTCCGCCATAATTCTCCCCTTATTTGAGAATTCCTACATTGTATATAGAAAAGCTCCCTTTAGCTTACCATCAACTACAGTTCACCATAGCGCCTGAAGAGCCCATGCTCGATGTCCATGGCATCAAGAACTTTTCCTACCAGGAAATCGACTAAATCTTCAATGGTTACAGGATCAGCATAGAAAGCTGGCATAGCTGGTACAATATGGGCTCCTACCTCTGCCAAAGATAACATGTTTCGCAGATGAATGGCACTCAGGGGAGTTTCCCTGGGAACCACTATCAGGGGTTTCTTCTCTTTGAGCATGACATCAGCTGATCTTTCCAGTAGATTGCGGGCTGATCCATTGGCAAAAGCAGCGATACTTGCCATAGTGCAAGGAATAACTATCATTCCGTCTACACGAAAAGAACCACTGGCTATGGGGGCAGCAATGTCAGAGTTATCATAAACGATCAGATTGCCAGTGGGCAAATGGTTCTGAATGGATGATTTCCAATCTCGCTCAATATCCCACTTCATTTCCTGGGCGATAACGATACGGGCTGGATCCGTTACGACTAAATGGACTTCGTAGTTGTGATCCAGTAAAAAATCCACCAGTCGTAATCCATAGACTACTCCACTGGCACCGGTTATACCGACAATATATCTAGCCATGGGCAGCATTCCTTTCTCGACTTGTGAGTCCGTTTTCGTCTTAGTTATAAATATCCATTAAGGTAGCGGCTAGTATCACTAGACCAACATAGCGATTGAATTTAAAAGACGCCTGGTTTACCCGGGATAAGTCTCCCGGTCGAACTATTATATGTTGATATATAAGTACCGCAGCTGCCAGAGCCACTCCCCCGTAATACCAACTGCCCAATCCCAATACTAAACCGGTCAGGATCAAGAAGATAACCGTTAAAAAATGAAATAGTTCGGAAAATATCAGAGCTCCTTTTTCACCAAAACGGGCTGGTATGGAGTATAAACCCATCTGGCAATCAAACTCAATGTCCTGGCAAGCGTACATGGTATCAAACCCGGCTATCCAAAATGCTACCGCTGCACCTATCAGAAACGGCTGCCAGTCAAAAGTCCCTGTGACTGCAAACCAGGCCCCAATTGGCCCTATGCCTATCGCCATACCTAATAAAAGATGGCACCACCAAGTAAATCGCTTAGTATATGAATAACCCCATAGTACCACCACCGCCAGTGGCGACAATTTCAAACAGAGCGGGTTTAACTGAGCAGCGGCCATGAACAACAATGCCAAAAAAAAGAATACTCCAATCCATACCCTACCTGGTTTCAAGCGACCAGAAGGCATAACCCATCCAGCTGTGCGGGGATTGGCCTCGTCATAAGGCAAATCTATTATCCGGTTTAAGCTCAAGGCAGCCGTACGGGCGGCGATCATGGCTACTGTGATCCAAATAAACTGGTGTAGGGTAACCATACCGTTTTGAGCCAGAAAGGCTCCCAGATACGCGAACGGCAAACCAAAAAGAGTATGGCCAAAATCTAACATGGCCAAATAGTCCTTCAGTTTACTCAATGCCGTATTCACTCCACTTCCGACTTACCAATTCCACAATATCAGCGGACATTTTTATGTCTTTAGGCCACTCCCGAGGGTGCCCTTCACTGACCCATTTGCGGGTGGCGTCAAAACCCATCTTCGAGCCCACTAAAGCCCGGGGAGCCGAATGATCCAAAACATCCAGAGGCCCATCGACAATCATGGTATCTCGGCGTGGATCTACATTGTTAAAGACTTTCCATAAAACTTCCGAGACATTTTGTACATCAACATCTTCATCCACTACCACTATAAACTTGGCAAACATCATCTGTCCCATTCCCCAGAGTGAACTCATGATTTTCTGAGCATGACCGGGATATGACTTACGAATGCTTACCAGTACACAGTTGTGGAATACTCCTTCCATGGGCAGATGCATATCGACCACTTCTGGCAGCTGAAATTTCAACAAAGGCAGGAAAATTCGTTCCGTAGCCCATGCTATATAACAATCCTCCTGGGGAGGGCGACCCACGATGGTAGTGGGATAAATAGCGTCTTTTCTGCGTGTAATAGCAGTTATATGAAAAACCGGATATTCGTCTGCCAAAGAGTAATAGCCGGTATGATCTCCGAAAGGACCTTCGAGGCGGCGCTCCTGGGGATCAACATAACCTTCCAAAACAATGTCGGCATCTGCCGGTACTTCCAAATCTATCGTTTTGCACTTGATTAATTCTACCGGTTTTTTACGTAGGAAACCGGCAAAAAGCAATTCGTCGATGCCTTTAGGCAAGGGAGCAGTAGCAGCATAGGTAATAGCCGGATCTCCTCCCAGGGCTACTGCCACTTCAGTCGGTTTGCCCAGTTGAGAGTTGGCGCGGTAAATCTCGGCACCATCGTGATGGGTATGCCAGTGCATACCAGTAGTTTTCCCATCGAAGACCTGCATACGATACATACCAACATTACGCTTCCCAGTTACCAGATCGCGAGTATATACCTGTGGCAAAGTAATAAAACGGCCAGCATCCTCAGGCCAGCATTTTAGTATAGGAAGTGCATCCAGGGAAGGATCCTTTTCAATCACTTCCTGGCAAGAACCCTGGCGAACCGTGCGGGGGATAAAAGCCGCCATCTCAGCTATTTTGGGCAACAGCTTCACTTTGTCTAGCAGGGTCTGAGGCACCTGATCAGCTATCTCCATAAATCCTACTATATCCTGAGTTATCTTATCCAAATCATTAACACCCAAACTCATAGCCATTCTCTTTTTAGTGCCAAAGGCATTGATCAAGACAGGTAAGCTCGAACCGCGTACGTTCTCAAATAATAAAGCCGGTCCATATGCCTTGCTCACCCGATCCGCTATCTCCGTTATCTCCAGTTCAGCGTCAACCTCGGTTATAATTCGTACCAGTTCGCCTTCCTTTTCCAAAAAAGCGACAAACTCGTGCAGATCTCTAAATGCCATTATTCTAGTCCTCCTCATTAGATAAAAAAGCTTATAGGCCTGAACCCTAAGCCGGGCACGGGCCCAATAAGCTTTAATATAAGCCCGTCTTATATTACCGCAGCATGATCCTGGTTGCAGGCCAGATCATGTAATTCGTTTATTACTTTCATCATTACTCCGTAACAGGCATTTCCCTCTTTTAGGCTGGATAATATTTCGAAACTGCTGTGGATATACTTGTCGACCTGCTGGTTTATGCCCAGATGTAAAAGTTCAACTGCCATGCCTATATCATGCCCCAAACGATAATAGGCCCTTTCCTGGCCACCTCCAGCCAGCTGGGCAGCTGTTTGAAAAGCGGTTGCATACAGAGGTGCTTTTATTTCTTCCACTTCCCGGATGTGATTCCAGGCTTGTTGGTGTTTACGTACCAGACCTTCACTTATAGTGCATATCATGGCAGACAAGGAGTCTAAAACCTTCTCAGCTTTGTTTTCTAGCAACAATTGCATTATATAGCCAAAAGTATAATCACCGATCAGAATGGCAAATTGCAAATCCTGATTATACTCCTGCCCTTCCTCATCATCCTTGACTCCACAGTGAATAGATTGAGCTAAATATAAATTCTTAAAAATATATGCCATAACCGTAGACAAGCGTTGGTCAATACTCAAATGTTCATAAAAAACCATGGTCATTAAACTAAGATGATCCCAGGTGGTATCGCCTTCCAAACGATTAAGGTATGTGTTTATTTCGGGCCACGGTTTAAGCATGCCTGCCTTAAAATACCGCTCCACCTCATTAAGCTGGTGGCGATAATCATGGGCAAATAGGTACTCCATCTATCAAATATCCCCCTCGACAAATTACATCCCTGCGAATAAATATTCGGCAACGCCGAGACTTATCCTGCCTAGGTAATAGTTACCTATTTAATTTGGGCTTCATTGACTCAAGCTAATTATACTATTATCAGGTCATCACCTGACAAGCCTCTTCTTATTATTATTATAGAAAACTATCATTAAGAAAACCTGAAAGAAGGGAAAATCATGATTACTTTAATAGGATTTTCAACCAGTCAAACCCAAGCCGCCTCAGCCCTGACAGATCTGCGCAATCGCGGTTATGAAGTTGAGGCAACACTAGTTAGGTCTGGTCAGCTCTATGAAGGAAGTCTCGCCAATTATGTCAATAGATCTTTTAAACATGATGGTTATGCGGTTACGGTACGTTGCGCATCTGACGAAGCAGGACATATAAGGGAACATTTAGGCGAATTGCACGGATTGGATCACTTAGAGATAATCCCAGAAAATAATTAAACGCCTTACGTGCCAATAGCATGTTAGGCGTTTAATTACCATCCATAAGAGAGCTTCTTCGGTCTACTAAAATAGTATCCCTCCTAAATATTAGCCACCAAGCGTTCCTCCTGTTCGTGGATTAATCCCCTCTGGATCTCATTAGCATTAACATAATTGGAGCCAAATTTCTCCGCCAAGTAATTACAGGCATCCCAGGGGTTAACCTTTTCTCCACAAGTGAAAACATCTACCGCCGCATAACCCAGTTCAGGCCAGGTATGAATCGCCAGGTGGGACTCGGAAATCACAACAACACCACTGATTCCCTGTGGGCTAAACTTGTGAAAGACAAACTCGCGCACCTCTGCTCCAGCCTCTAAAGCGGCATTGATCATGATATCCTGTACCATTTTGATATCATTCAACACCTCAAAACGACAGCCGTATATCTCGGCCAAAACATGTCGCCCCAAAGACTGCAATCATGTCGCCTCCCTTCAGTTGTTCGTTTGGTTTCCCAAACCTCCTTTAATGCCAGATTAAATGCACATGTAGAATTTTAGCACATTTGTAGCGCATGTCAATAAAATTACGCCACATTCGTTAAAAAATGAAGCTGAGCGCACTAGCCACAGCTCAGCCTCAAATTATCTTTTCTATTCTATCATATGCTTAGTATTCCATAACGACAACTAAGTATAAAGGTTTTGAATCATTCCAATCCATTAATAATATTTTTGACTCCATGCATATATTCCTTTTGATTACCTTCACCCAAAAGATCATACAGCTCCGAATTAAACTGATAAGCTAATTGTCTGAGCTGATCCGCTACCAGTTCACCGGCGGGAGTAATAAAGACTCGGATAGCTCTTCTGTCTTGGGAATCCAATCGCCGTTCTACCAGGCCATCCTTTTCCAGTTTATCTACCAATACCGTCATGGACGAACTATCAATATAGGTACGATTGCCTATTTCTTTCAAGGTCATACCGTTTTCTTCGTGTAAAACTAAGAGAATAAATGATTGCGGTATACTTACACCATGGGCTTCCAATCGACTACTTAGGTTACGATCAATCTTTTTCATAGCAGCGCGCATACTGAAACATATAAAATTGTTCAGCTCACTCATGTTAAATAACTCCTTCTCTTTAAAACTCGATTGTAGATTTTCCTAAGGTATATATTATTATAGCATAGTACAATTCGCAAACAATATTCCGACTATTTGCATTACATCCAACTCTCCCCGAAGATTGCGCTGTAGCTTGAACCGTGATAAAGTATTTGTTGACTAAGGAGTGTGAAATTATGACGGGTAAAAAAAGGATTTTGACCGGAGATCGACCCACTGGTGCCCTTCATCTTGGCCATTATGTCGGTAGCCTGGTCAATCGCGTAAAACTTCAGGAAGAATATGACTCCTATATACTCATCGCTGATGTCCAAGCACTGACTACCCACTGGGAGCAGGGTGAGGATCTGGAGAATAGCGTGTATCAGATCACCAGTGATTATCTGGCGGCTGGATTGGATCCGAACCAGGCTACCATTTGCATCCAGAGTAAAATTACTGAGATCCATGAGCTGGCAGCCTACTTTTCCATGTATACTCCGGTCAATGTTCTGCGCCACAACCCGACCATCAAGGCTGAGGCCCAGCAACACGGTTTCAAGGACTTGATGTATGGTTTTTTAGGTTATCCGGTAAGCCAAGCTGCGGATATTGCTATTTTTAAGGCCCATGTTGTTCCCGTCGGAGAAGATCAGGTTCCTCATTTGGAATTAGCTCGCAGGATCGTGCGGCGTTTCAACGATCTCTATAAGCCAGTTTTAGTTGAGCCGGAAGTGCTGGTGGGACAAGTCTCGCGTTTAGTCGGTTTGGATGGTAAGGCGAAAATGAGCAAAAGCTTAAACAACGCCATATTTCTTTCTGACAAACCTGAAGATGTGTGGCAAAAGGTTCGCAACGCCGTTACTGACCCGGCCAGAATCCACAAAACTGACCCGGGACATCCTGAAGTGTGTACCATATTTGAGTATCATAAAGTCTTTAACAATAGCGAACTGGAATCTATAGAACAAGAGTGCCGCCAGGGAAAGATCGGTTGTGTGGCCTGTAAGAAGAGGCAGGCTCAGGTGATTAATCAATTATTAGAGCCGATGCACGAACGACGTGAGCAATATAAATCTCGGGACATATTGACTGATATACTTCGAGAAGGTACCAGGCGTGCCCAAGAAGTAGCTCGTTCGACCATGGAGGAAGTTCGCGAAGCTATGAAGATCCAATACTTCAAATAAAATCTAATGAGCTCATCTTTATAGAATAGATGAGCTCATTTTTTGTGCAGATAACTATTATCACTATCATAAATCATTACCGGAACGTTGAGCTTCATAATGCAGTATCAAGATCAGCAAAGGCACCACCAGATAGATACTGGTAGTTGAGGCGGCTACTATGCCGGAATCATTTATTATTAGAGCGATCAAAGCCCCAGTAATAATCCCGCCGCAGGCTTTAACCATATAAGGTTTGTCCTGGCCCAGCTGTTGCATTGCTCCTACCGGTCTGAACACCAGCAATGCCAAAACCAACAGGGTAACCATAAAGACCCAACTCCAGATAGTGGAACCAATCAATTTGATATTCATAGCCGCTTTTCTGGTTATTATAGTCCCAGCTTCACTCCAGCCTCCCAGTAGGATCTGATTGGCTGCCCTACCAATGTGAGACTGGAGTTCTAGCGGTCTGGTCATATCATACAGGGTAAAGCCGCCTGCAACCACAAGCACCCCAGCCAGGATCCATAAAATAGTCTGGGGACGGATACGGATTTCCCCCAACATGAGTAAAGTTATGAGGAAAGCTGCCGGGGCGGTGATCATGCCATCGGATTGAGCTCCCAACTGCGGTGATGCCATGAGAACAGACTGAAAAGCAAAAAATAGTGCCATCACCAACAACCATCCACGCTGCGGATACTTCTGATAAAATGATCCTGCCAGAGCGATAGAACTGCCCAGAAGTATTCCCAGATACTCGTTGCCAATGCCATAATAACGGGCCCCGGCCATAGGATCATATCCCAGAACCGAATTTTGGATCAGGTGCGATCCAGTCATTAGATCAATATTCAATGTTATAACCGTCAAAAACAGAGTAACGACAAATGCCTGGTAGGCATTAGAGCGAGTAAGCTTCATCAGTACCAAAGTCACCAGTAGTGTGAGAACAATGGCCATCACAATATACATCCAATCTGCCGACCAAGGCAGCAGATTGGAGAATAAATATACTAGAGGCACTATGGCCAGCGCTACTATGGCTGGTTTGATCAGGGGAGCTAGTTTGGCCATCCAGAATAAAGTGACTACTGCCAGAAGTATGATTATTATATGAAAGACAACATAGCCTTTTATAAGCGGTACCCGCAGACGGTTTACTGTGCTGGCCTGGGTAGTCAACTGTTGAGCTTCAATCAATGCTCCCTGTATACTAGGATCGATCTGGATAGGCCGTCCGATCATAGTCTGGGTATCATCAGTTAAGCCGAAAAATCCCAATATGGTTGGCGCGATATCGGTATTAGCCACCACCAAATCACGCTGTGTGGCAGCTGACGTCATTCCCCCAGTGGTAAAGCCTTTACCCCAGGCAATCACCGGAGTAAAATAGTTCTTGTTTTGAGTTTGTTCCCGGTTAGGAGAAGGACTGACCACCATCAACAAATCACGGGTGGGATCAATGCTCTGGGCTATTTGGCCAACAAAGGCATCGATCATTTTTAAGCGCCGCTCTTTTTCCTGCAAAGCTATGTGGTCAAAAGCCTTATCAGCTGTTTCCAGGCGGCTTAGATCTGCCAGATCCACCACATATAGATCGGTGGTAGGCTCATATTGTTTGATCTGCTCGTAAAGATATTGGTAATTAGTCTCATAGCTTAAAAAACTGTCATCCGGGTTGAGTACTGTATTGGATCCTATATCCCCGTAAGGGATCTGCCCTTGGGCATCCATGGCTATGACCGCAGCCGCACGGAGTTGGCTGCTGCCAGTATCGCCATTGCCCAGCAAGCATACAGAATAGCCATTGTTTTTTAAT
>ENA-UOXR01000150-UOXR01000150.1-bioreactor-metagenome-genome-assembly--contig:-NODE-150-length-87279-cov-8.117422_pt1 | contig 87279 bp, 70 predicted proteins | sample MGYA00238164_ERZ764825 | MGnify/ENA primary metagenome ERZ764825 (study PRJEB28920, sample SAMN05720171) | bioreactor metagenome | isolation source: Anaerobic biogas reactor | place: USA:Washington... | reverse complement strand
GTCATGCGTAGGGTGGGCCAGAGCGGACCATCGGCACGGTCGCCCGCACCGCGCCGGATGCGCCCACCACCGCCGAGCCCGAATCGCCCATTGAGCAGCGGCGGCCCACCGGAACACGGCCACCATCCCCCGGACGCCGCATCCATCCCGCCCGGTCGCCATCCGTGCCCCGATGCGGCTGGGTTGCCCGTGGTGACCGTCTCCCGGTGGGCCGGCGCTGCGTCGGAGCGCTGCTGGCTTTTTGACCGGCGTGGACTCGGTTAGCGATTCCAGCCGCCAGGAAGTGGTCCGCTCTGGCCCACCCTACGTCGATCGGACGGGTTCATGAGTAGGGTGCGCCAGAGCGGGCCATCGGCACGGCCGCCTGTTGCCTCGCAGGTCGAGTTCATGTTCAGTCCGGCTTGATGGTCCGGAACACCTCGACCATCGCGCCGACCTTTGCCTGCTGTTTGCGGAGCGAGCCCCAGGCAAAGACCATGACGCCCGTGGCGGGGCGGCGTGTGCCGTGGTCCAGCACGGGCAGCACCTGCTCGACCGGCACCGGCTCGCCCCAATCGGCAAGTTGGACGATCGGCCAGATCTTGTGACGCTCGCCGGGCTCGCCCCGGATACCCAGGTGCTTGCCGAGCCACGCCGTTTGTCGGGAGATCCACGCGGGGTCGGCGGCGTGCCCAAAGCGAGCGTGGTAGGGCATGGTGCTGAACACATCGACGTACTGGGCCTGGGCCTTCAGGTCGATCGCCAGCTTGGTGCGCAGTGCACCGTCGAAATCGGTATCTGTCCAGGGGCAGTGAAACGTGCCAAGCAGGGCTTGGGGGCGCGTCTGGTCCACGATCTCGCGGCACTCGCGGACCCAATTGGTAAAGACGTCGCAGCGCCACTGGAACCAAGCTTCGGCGTGTTGGCCCAGCAGCCGTTTGGCCAGCCGCGGCAGGGGCTCGTCTGGCAGCCTGGTGTTCGTCTCGCGCGAGAACTGGGCAACGCAGCGGGGGCAGAAACACGTATCGGGCATGTCCGGCACATCCCGCTCCCAGCTGGCGTGGCTGTGGTGGTAGTCGAGCCAGATGCCGTCGATCTGGAAATCGCGGAGCACCCGGCGGAAATCCGTCATCCGCGACTGCCGGTATCCGGGGTGCGTGGGGCAGATGCCTTGCCAGCCGTGCGGGGCCGGACAGACTTGACCGTCGACGCCGATGGGCGCCGCGTCCGGATGGTCTTTCAGATACCCGGCCACGTGCATCGTATTGAATTCGGCGAACACCCGCGCCCCCTGCTGTTTCAACAGTGCCACCCGCTGTGTGGTCAGGCCGCCGGAGCCCATCCAGACGGCGTTGATGCCGTGATCGGCGAGCGTCTTGCCTGCCTGCAGCAACTCGTCGGGGATCCCGCCGTACAGGCCGCGAACTTCAACGTGCGGGCGCTCTTCCAGGGCGGCTGCCGAGTGGAACACGCCGCACAGACAAGCGACAACGAAAACCGACAATCGCGGTTTGGGTGACATGCGTCAGGTCCTCCGGGCTGGTCAGGTCGAGGTGTCGAGACGGGTTCTTCGTGCCGCGTCAAGCCGCTGCGTGTGAAGGAAGGCTGCGGCTGCGACCACGGGTGCGAGTACGAACGGGTGGGTAAGCGGGTGCGGGCCCGTTACGGCATGGTGCTGGTGGCTTGGGCCGTCGGGAAGTTGGCGGGGATGGGGATCGTGCAATTCTCCGTCGCCGCCCACTCGCAAGTGCGGTACAGCAGGGTCTGGAAACCCACGCATTCCATACTGCCCAACTCGCCGACGTGGCCCATCAGGTTGGTCACGACCCGGCCTTTGCCGTAGGGGATCCACCACACGATCGGCTCGTTCTTGCCCGTGCCGCCGCGGCCCGGCGCGGGATCGGAGTAGGCGGTCAGCAGGATCTTCACGTTTTCGGCCGGCCCGCGCTGGCCGTGATACAGTTCGTCGCGCTTGTGCATCCACGTGACCGGCATGCCGCGGGTGATGGGGTGCTCGGCGTCGCGCACCGTCATGACCCAATCGTACTGGCCGCCGTGGCCCATCCCGCGGCCTTGGCCCGGCGCCTCCCGGACCAACTGGCCCTGATCGTCCAGGTACAAGCTGGCCCCGTAGTCGCGGCCCCGCCACAGCAGGCCCACCATTTGCTCGAACTCCTTCCAGCCGCCGAAGGAATTGTTGGCCGCGTGGATCGCGACCACGCCCCCGCCGCCACGGACATAATCCACGAACGCCTGCTTGACCCGCTCCGGCCACATCTGGCCGTTGTAGTCCAGCACGACGCAGGCAAAGTCGCCGAACCGGGGTTGCCACGCGTCCCAATCGGCTGCCGTCGCGTCCCTGCCGGGCGCGTTGCCGACCGTCGCCTGGAAGCGGTTCGAGCGGTTCAGCACTTTTTCCATGTAGGGCGTGGACTTTGCCCAATTGTGATTGTTTTGGCCGCCGATGATCAGTACCTTCAGCGGCTGGTCGGCCGCCACGGCAGCTGGACACAGACCTAGCGCGGCAAGCAACAGTGCGGCAAGGAATCGGGGAAGTCGGAGCATGGGAGGTAACCATCCTTTCTGTTTGGGAATCGTGTTTGGGAGCCCGCCCCGTCTGCCGAGGCCAAGCCCCTCTGGTTTTCGTCGCCGGCCCCGGTGCGCCCGTCGCCGGCCCCGGTGCGCCCGTCGCCGGCCCCGGTGCGCCCGTCGCTGGCCCCGGTGCGCCCGTCGCTGGCCCCGGTGTCGGGCCGGTTCAGCCGCCGCCCGCCCCGGCTGCTTTCGCCGAGCGGGCTTCTGCGTCCGCATTTTGTTCCCGCAGAATGGGCTGCAGTTCGTCGACAAAGTCGCGGATGTCCTTGAACTGGCGATACACGCTGGCGAAGCGGACGTAGGCGACCTGGTCGAGTTTTCTCAGGTGCTCCATCACCAGTTCGCCCAGGGTGTGGCTGTCCACCTCCACATCGAACCGGTCGGCCACAGCGTGTTCGACCGCATTGACCACGGTGGCGATCTGTTCGTCGCTGACCGGGCGTTTCCAGCAAGCCTTTTCCAAGCCGCGGTGGATCTTGTCCCGCTCGAAGGGTTCCCGCACGCCGTCTTTCTTGATCACCTTCAGCGTCGTCGGCTCGTAACGTTCGTACGTCGTGTAGCGCCGGAGGCATTTCAAGCATTCGCGGCGACGGCGGGTTGCCGTCCCGTCTTCGCTGGACCGCGTGTCGATCACCCGATCGTTGTCGACTTGGCAGTAAGGGCATTTCATTGCAGCCGTCCCTTCGGCGCCGCACCGCGGCGTGTGAGCTGAAAGTATAGACGAGGTGCAGGGCGGACGGCTAGCTAAGGGCGGCAATTCCGCGCTGACAGCAGACTCCGACTCAAGCTATAATGCGGCCGGCCGTCCGGCGCGTTGTGGGGAATGGTCCGGACGCTGAACCATCCGTGCAAGGGAGATCACCGTCATGTCTACCGGCCGTCCTGCCCCGGATCCGAAACCGAATCAACCTGCCGCCCAGTCTGCCGGTCCGCCGGACGAACGTGAGCCGTACGCTGCCGGTTCCGAGCCGGCTTCGGCCCCAGGCCGCTTCCGCGACGCGGTCCGTGCGCGGCAGGGCGAGGACGAAGAGCCGGAAGCCGACGTTTGGCAGGGCGGCTTTTCGTCACGGGCCATGTTCGGGAACTGGCTCTTGGCCGGAGTCGTCACGCTGGTGCTGCTGGTGGCCGTGATTGCGTTGGGGCCGAAGAATTGGCACCTGTGGCTCGCCTGGGCCGTCATCTCGGCGCTGCTGTGGGGCGGGTTCGGCTGTCTGCTGGCCTACCGCAAGCTGACCTGCAAGTATCGGCTCACGACCCAGCGGTTCATCCACGAGTCGGGACTGTTGAAACGCGTCACCGACCGGATCGAAGTGATCGACATCGACGACGTGTCGTTTGAACAGCGGGTGATCGAGCGCGTCGTGGGCGTCGGGACGATCAAGATGCTGTCCAGCGACCGGTCGCACCCGGTGCTGGTGATGCGGGGGATCGAGAAGGTCAAAGAGGTGGCTTCCGTGATCGACGATTTGCGGCGCAAGGAGCGCCGCCGCCGCGGGTTGCACATCGAGTCGATCTGACCGTCGCGTCTGTTCGGCGGTCCGCGTCCGACTTTTTGTGGAACTGTTTTGGGAAGCCCCGTTTGTTCAGGAAGAGTTGCTGTATGTCCACCCCGACTTCGTTGGCGACCGAACGACCGAGACTCGTCCACACCGCGGAAGAACTGCGCGCGGGCGTCCAAGCGGCGCGGGTTGCGGGCCGCCGGATTGGGCTGGTCCCGACAATGGGTGCGCTGCACGAGGGGCACCTGAGTCTGGTGCGGGCTGCGCAAGCCGCGTGCGGCTTGACGGTGGTCACGGTCTTCGTCAACCCCACGCAGTTCGGCCCGCAGGAGGATTTCGACAAGTACCCGCGCACGCTGGCGTCCGATGTCGACGCGCTGGCCGCCTGCCGCGCCGATCTGGTGTTTGCTCCCAGCCGCGAGGAGATGTATCCGGCCGGGTGTTCCACGTGTGTCGAGCCGCCGGCGGTCGCGCGGCGCTGGGAGGGCGAATGCCGGCCCGGACACTTCCGCGGCGTGGCGACGGTCGTGCTGAAACTGTTCAACCTGGCCCAGGCGGACGTTGCCTTCTTTGGGCAGAAGGACTATCAACAGGCCGCCGTCATCCGGCAGATGGCGCAGGATTTGAACGTGCCCGTCGAAATCCGCGTCTGTCCCACGGTCCGCGAGCCGGATGGGCTTGCCATGAGTTCGCGAAACCGTTATTTAAGCGCCGACGAGCGGCGGCAGGCCCTGGCAATTTCCCGCAGTCTGCGCTGGGCGGACCAGCTGGCGGCGGGCGGCGAGCGACGGGCGGCCAAGTTGGCCGAGGCCATGCAAGGCGTCTTGGCCGAGGCCCAGATCCGCCAAATCGATTATGTCGCCGTCGTGGATCCGGACACACTGGAACCCGTTTCGGAACTGGCCGGTCCGGCGATCGCGTTGATTGCAGCCAAGGTCGGCACGACGCGGCTGATCGACAACTGGAGAATTGAACGGACGTAGCACGGCGCTCCGGGCCGTGCCGCACGGATTGAGAATGGGGAATGACCGCACGGCTCGAAGAGCCATGCGACGGGGGACCCGCGGGGCTGCACGATGCTGCAAGATCTCTGTCACATACCGCACGAGGTGCTTGGCCTGCCGGTGTTCGGCGCGGGCTGGATGCTGATCCTGTGGGCGATTGTCAGCGCAGTGCTGCTGGGCTTTCTGTGGCGACGGCAGGGCTGGAATGCGGACACGCGAAGCTACTTGCCGGTCCTGACCGTCATCGGCTTGTTGATCTGGCTGGTCTTGCCGCGGCTGGAAGTCACCCCCGACGCGGGGCCGTCCCAAGGGTTGCCGATCCGGGGCTACGGCGTGATGCTGCTGTTGGGCGTGCTGGCCGGCGTCGTGCTGGCCGTTCGCGAAGCGCGGCGGGTGGGCGTCGATCCGGACCTCGTGATTTCGCTGTGTTTTCATCTCTTTGTGGCGGGCATCATCGGGGCGCGGTTGTTTTACGTCATCGAGTACTGGCCTCAGTTTCAGCGGTCGACTCCGGCCGCCACGCTCAGTGCGATTCTGAACGTTACGCAGGGCGGCCTGGTCGTGTACGGGTCGCTGGTCGGCGCGGTAGTGGGCGGATTGTGGTTCCTCCGGCGCCACGCGTTGCCGGTGCTGGCGTTGGCGGATCTGATGGCGCCCAGCCTGCTGCTGGGAGTCGCGTTGGGCCGCATCGGCTGTTTTCTGAACGGCTGCTGCTACGGCGGGTTATGCGACGTGCCGCACTTGGGTGTCACGTTTCCGCCGTCGAGCGAGCCCTACAAACATCAACGATCGGTGGGGCAATTGCACGGATTCCAGATCAGCCGCAGTCCGGAGACCGGGGCTGCGCGGGTCAGCGTTGTGGAACCGTCGGGCCCTGCGGCGGAGGCCGGACTGCAGGCGGGGGCGGCGCTGCGGGCGATCAACGGGCAGCAAGTGGCGTCGTTCGCCGAGGCGCGGGAGTTGTTGCGGGTCGCGCCGCCGAGACTGAGACTCACCACCGATCGAGGTCTGGTCACGATTGAAATGGCGGCGTTTCCACCGCGCAGCCGGCCCGCGCATCCGACGCAGTTGTACGCCTCCGTCGGCGCGAGCATCCTCTGTTGGCTGTTGTGGTGCTACTATCCTTTCCGCCGTCGCGACGGCGAAGTGTTTGCGCTGTTCCTGACGCTGTACCCGGTCATGCGTTATCTGGAAGAGGTCATCCGGGTGGACGAACCCGGCCAATTCCACACGTCGCTGTCGATCTCGCAGTGGATCAGCCTGGCCCTGCTGGCCGCGGTCGCCGGCTTGTGGGCCTACATCCTGCGTCAACCGCGCGGCAGCGTTCTGGCCCTGGCGAGCGAGACGCGGCACAGCGGCTCGTGACGCAGCGCCTCGCACCGCCGCCGGTTTGCTTTTTCCACGTTGCACGTCCCACTTTGCCGCTTGCTCCTGCTATACTGACTCCCTGTCTGTCTCGCTTCAAGAACACAAAAAAGGGAGTCTCGCTCATGGCAGAAGTCGTAATTCGTGTCCGCGACAATGGTCCGTACCTGGTCGAAGGTCCTGTGACGGTGTTGGATGCCAGCGGCAAGGCGTTCCCGATCGACAAGGCCCGGCCGGCGACCGCGCTGTGCCGTTGCGGGGCGTCCGCGAAGAAGCCGTTCTGCGACGGAGCCCACCAGGCCGCCGGGTTCCAGGCCGCCGACCGAGCCCCCACCGCGGACTGAGTCGCGGTCGGATCGGGAGCGGAAAAAAAGACGGGTGGACGAGCACGCCTGCGCGAGCCCCGCGTGCTCATCCGACTTTCCCGCGTGCTCGGCCCCGCCAATCTTCCCCACGTCTGACAGTGCCGACAATCTACCCGGTCTCGGCACGGGTGCCCATTCCTGTTGTCCACGTTTATCAGGAACCGACGCATGAATCTTCGCCTCCCTTCTTCTTTGGCAGCCGTCGCGATCGTCGCCGGTTTGTTGTTGACCCGTGTCCGGGCCGGCGAGCCGCCCGTCCCGTTTCCGGTCAAGACGGCGCTGGTCGGCGAAGCGGTGGCGCCGCCGGGCGAGTGGGTCTTGTGGTACCGCCAGCCGGCGGAGAAATGGGAGCAGGCGTTGCCGGTGGGCAACGGCTGGATGGGGGCGATGGTCTTTGGCGGCGTGCAGGCGGAACGGGTGCAGTTCAACGAGCACACCGTGTGGACCGGCAGGCCGCGGGCCTACCATCACGAAGGCGCCGTGAAGTTCCTGCCGGAAATCCGCCGGTTGTTGTGGGAGGGCAAGCAGCGCGATGCGGAGCAGTTGGCGACGCGGGAGTTCATGAGCGTCCCGTTGCGGCAGTTTGCCTATCAGCCGTGTGGCGATTTGTGGCTGGAGTTTCCGGAACACCGCCAGGCTGCCTCGTACCGGCGCTGGTTGGATCTGGACTCGGCCGTGTGCACCACCGAGTACCGCCTTGGCGAGGCCCTGATTCGCCGCGAGGTCTTTGCCTCGCATCCCGACCGGATGATCGTCGTGCGAGTCACGTCCGATCAGCCGGGGCGGCTCAGCGGCGTCGTCCGTCTGACCAGCCCGCACAGCGATTCGCAAGTCCAGGTAGCGGGCGCCGACGCGCTGGTGCTGCGTGGCCAGGTTCAGGCCGACGGCGTGCAGTTTGAGAGTCGCGCTCAGGTTTCGGTCGAAGGCGGCCAGCTGGCGGCGGCTGCGGGCGCGTTGCGGGTCACGGGCGCCACAGCCCTGACCATCCGTGTGGTTGCCGCGACGAACTTTGCGAACTTCCGCGAGTTGACCGCGGATCCGACGGCCCGCTGTGCCGAGGCGTTGGCCCAGGCGGCGGACCAATCCTGGGATGCGTTGCAGGCGGTTCATCTGGCCGATCATCAGTCGCTGTTCCGCCGCGTGCAGCTGGATCTGGGCCGCACGGAGCAAGCCCGCCAGCCGACGGACGAGCGGATCGTCGGGTTCGCCGCCGGCCGCGATCCGCAGCTGGCGGCCCTGGTGTTCCAGTACGGCCGCTATCTGTTGATCGGCTGCAGCCGCCCCGGCGGCCAGCCGGCCAATCTGCAGGGCGTCTGGAACGAGAGTCTGCGGCCGCCGTGGGACAGCAAGTACACCTGCAACATCAACACCCAGATGAATTACTGGCCGGCGGAAGTCGCCAATTTGAGCTCCTGCGCCGAACCGTTGTTTGCCGCGTTGGACGAGCTGGTCGTCTCCGGCCGCGCGACGGCCAAGGCCCACTACGGCGCATGCGGCTGGGTGCTGCACCACAATTTCGATCTGTGGCGGGGCACCGCGCCCATCAACGCCTCCAACCACGGGATTTGGGTCACCGGCGGCGCGTGGCTTAGTCTGCACCTGTGGGAGCATTATGTGTATTCGCAGGACGAACGGTTCCTCCGGCAGCGGGCCTATCCGGTGATGAAGGAAGCGGCGTTGTTCTTCACCGATTTCCTGGTCCAGGATCCGAAAACGGGCTGGCTCGTCTCCGGTCCGTCGAACAGCCCGGAGCAAGGCGGACTGGTAATGGGCCCCACGATGGACCACCAGATCATCCGCTCGCTGTTCGAGGCCTGCCGCGAAGCGGCTCGGGTGCTGGACGTCGACCGGGAATTCGCGGCCCAACTGGCGGACGTGTGCAAGCGGATCGCGCCCAACCAGATCGGCCGGCACGGCCAGCTGCAGGAGTGGCTCGAAGACCGGGACGACCCGCAGAACCAGCACCGGCACGTTTCGCATCTATGGGGCGTTTATCCCGGTTGCGACATCACTTGGCAGCAGCCCGATCTGTTCCGAGCCGCGCAACAATCGTTGATCTTCCGCGGCGACGCCGCCACCGGCTGGTCGATGGGCTGGAAAGTGAACCTCTGGGCCCGCTTCCTGGATGGCGATCACGCCTCTCTGATCCTGCAGAACCTGCTGGGGCCGATCGGCAGGGCCGGCCAAGGCGGGATGTATCCCAACTTGTTCGACGCCCACCCGCCGTTCCAAATCGACGGCAACTTCGGCGCCTGTGCCGGCATCGCCGAAATGCTGCTGCAAAGCCACGCGAGAGAGGCGGAAGCGAGCGGCAGGAAGGCGCCAGGAGAAGCACCGAAAGACACCGCCGGTCCGAGCGGAGCCCCTTGCTGCACCCTGCCGCCTTCCCCGTTCCTCCTGCACCTGCTCCCCGCGCTGCCTGCCGCCTGGCCCGCGGGGTCGGTGCGAGGTCTGCGGGCGCGGGGCGGCTTTGAGGTCGATTTCGACTGGCAGTCCGGCCAGCTCCGATCGGCCGTCATCCGCAGCACGGCCGGCGAAGCGTGTCGGGTCCGCCACGGTGACCGAACCGTGCTCGTGAACGCCGAGCCGGGGCAAACCGTCCGCTTGAACGCGGCCCTGGAGCGTCTGCCGTGAACGCGACACGGCGGGCGGCGAGACGGCGCGAGCCGAGACGACGGGGTCTGGTTCTCCGCGCCCGCCCGCGTCAAGGTCCTGCCGGACGGGGAGCTGTCAGGACGCTTTTCAGTTCTTCCAGATCGATCGGCTTGACCAGGTGCCAATCGAAGCCGGCTTGCTGCACGGCCGCATAATCCTCCGCCCGGCCGTATCCGGTCAGGGCCACGAGCCGGACGTGGTCGGGACCGAACCTGGCGCGAACTCGGCGGGCCACTTCGTAGCCGTCCAAGCCGGGCAAGCCGATATCCACCAGCGCGACGTCGGGGTGCTCCCGTTCGATGATCTCCAATCCCTGCCAGCCGTCTTCGGCCGTCAGCACCTGATGTCCATCCAGCGCCAAGAGCGACTGCAGCATCGTTCGGCTGTCGGCGTTGTCCTCCACGATCAGGACTTTGGCGCCGGCGGCCGGTGGGGCCGCGGCCGGTTCGGCCGGCGGGGCAGCTGGCCGCTCCTCCGTCAACGGCAATTCCACGATGAATTCGCTGCCCTTGCCCGGCCCGTCGCTCCCTGCCCAGACCTTGCCCTTGTGCATCCGCACCAGGGTCCGGACCAGCGTAAGTCCCACGCCCATCCCGCCGTGCGTGCGGTCCCAGCCGGACTCGACCTGCACAAACAAATCGAAGATCCTGTGCAGCATCTCAGCCCGGATGCCCAGCCCCGAGTCCCGCACACGGATGACGGCCTTGTTCTGCTCGCGGCAGACGTTCAGCCAGATCCGGCCGCCCGGCGGCGTGTACTTGACGGCGTTGCTGAGCAAAATTGATCTGAGCCCTGGCAATGGCATGGTCGCGCGAAATGGGGTCAGGCTTCCAGAATTCAGTTTTGGCCGAGTTGGGTGCCAGCCACGTCGTATGACTCTGCTCGGCCAAAATTGAATTCTGGAAGCCTGACCCCAGCACCGAAACCGTGACTTCATCAACGATGCGGAAAAGTGCTGAAATCCCGTTTGGTGCTAGCATGGCTCCCACCGTCGGCTGGACCGCGCTCTGGTCCGCCAAGTCGGTTTGCGATCTGACGGCCAAGACCCCACGCATTCGTCGGGCGGCAAGTGAAGCAAATCAACGCTCTGCCGACTGGCAGAACGCGAGCCGCTCTGCTAGCTTCGTGGGCCAGCGGTGATGAACTGCCGAGACGGACGGAAAGCGGTAGCGGCCTCCGGCGTTTTGAGCGGGGGGACGCGCCTGGTCGGCGTCTTGTCGCCGGCCGGTTTCCAGGCCGGGGAGTTGGAACGACCATCCGGCGACCGAGTCGGCTGCGGCGTCTGCGTTGGCCAACCGCCCCAAGGCTGAGATCGCGAGCCTGATGCGCGGGCCCGAGTAACGTTCCTTCGTTTTTTGGGGAGCTACGCCATGAACCGACCTTTGTGTTTCCGCTATCCGTCTAGCCGTCCGGCGGGCCTGCTGCTGTCGGCGACCCTCCTGCTGTCGGCGGGCCTCGCGTTCTTCCTGCCGGACCTGAGAGCGGCTCAGCCCGCTGCGAGCCGTGACCTGATCCGCCTGGAAAACGAAAAACCGGGCACGTCCGATTGGCAATTGACGTACGTCCGGCTGGACACGTCGGGGCCGGCCGGCACCCGCTCTCCCGGCATCGAAGGCTACTGCTCGCGGCAATCGGTCGTCGCTGGCGAGACGATCGAGTTTTTTGTCAGCACGGAACCCGAAGGCCAGTTCACGATCGAGATCTTCCGGATGGGCTACTACGGCGGACTGGGCGCCCGGCTGATGCAGACGCTGGGGCCGTTGGACGGCAAGCCGCAACCCATCCCGCCCGCCGGCGAGCGGCGGATTCGCGAGTGCCGTTGGGAGCCGAGTGCCCGGCTGGTGATCCCGGCCGATTGGACCAGCGGCGTCTATCTGGGCCGGCTGTCCCGCGTGCCCAATCCCGACGGGACCATGCCCTGGCAAAGCTACGTGATCTTCATCGTCCGGGATGACCGGCCGGCGGACATTCTGTTTCAATGTCCGGACAACACGTGGCAGGCCTACAACCGCTGGCCCGACACCTACTCGCTGTACATCGATCCGGGAAACAAGTTCGCCTGGTGCAACAACACGGTCGATGTGAGCTTCGACCGGCCCTATGGCAAGTACGTGCAGATCTACGAGAACCCGCAGTCTGTCGGTTCGGGCGAGTTCCTGTGCTGGGAATTCCCGTTGTGCTATTGGCTGGAGCAGCACGGGTACGACGTCAGCTACTGCTCCAACAGCGACATGCTTACGCCGGACCGCGGGGCCAAGTGCAAGGCGTTCATCAGCGTGGGGCACGACGAGTACTGGGACTTGCGCCAGTACGAAAGCGTGCTGGAAATGACGCGTCGCGGCACGTGCGTCCTGTTTCTGTCGGGCAACGCCGTGTGCTATGTCACGCCCTTCCGCGCCGGGTTCGACGGCCGCCCCAACCGGATCATTTCTCGCAAGGGGCCGTTCCAGGGGCTGACGATGGGCCCGGAACCGCCGCAGACCACGTTTGACTACGTGGGACCGGACGAGGGCCTGCTGCTGGGCGCCCGCAACATCCTGCCCTGCAATGGCGGCGGCGACTGGGTGTGCGCCAAGCCGGAGCACTGGATCTTCGCGGGCACCGGCATGAAGAAAGGCGATCGGATCCGCGGGCTGGTGGGCTGGGAATTCCACGGCCTGCCGGCGCCGTTGCCCGGCCTGGAGGTCGTGGCGGACGGCTTTGCCCTGCACGGCGGCACGCGCCCTGTCCCCTACCAGGCGACGGTCCACCCGACGGCCCAGGGCGGGTTCGTGTTCAACGCTTCGACCATCTTCTGGAACACCGGCCTGAGCGCCCCGCCGGGTCACATGCCGCTGTGGAGCCACAACACGCGTCCTAACGGACCCGACCCGCGCGTGCAGCAGATCACCCACAACCTGCTGCGGCGGGCAATCGATCGCTAGGAGCCTGTTGAGCACCTTGAATGGGGTCAGGCTTACAGAATTCGTTTTTGGCCGATCGTGGCGCCAGCCCGATGGGACGAGCCTGCTCGGCCAAAACTGAATTCTGTAAGCCTGACCCCGGCACCGAAACCGTGACTTCATGCACGACGCGCAAAGGGTGACGCAATCCCGTTTGTCGCGGGGGGCCAAGTGGCCCGCGTTCCGCTCTCCCCAGCGTCGCGGCGGTCGCGCCGACGGGATGTCACGGCCAGACGCCTCCCCATCCTGTCGCCTGACGCGGGGCGTTCAGCAGCGGGCTGCGTACAGTTCGGCAAACTCCAGGACCCAAGCGTCGACCAGTTCCAGGAACCTGGCGGGATCGGCGTCGGCGACGGCTTCGTGAAACTGCCGATTCAGCAGTTCTTTGTTGTGGACCGTGCCCTTGGCGGACAGTTCCAGGATCCGCATCGGGCTGTACGGCCGCACGGTGATCTCCAGGCGGCTGTAGTAGTTCTCGCGCCGCCCGCGGCCGAAGATGCGCACGTCGTCGCGGCGGCAGGCTGCTCCCCAGCCCCGCTCGCCGAAGATCGTCTCGACCTGGAATCCGGGAAAGTGCTGCGGCAAACGGCGGATGCACTTCTCGATGTGCTCCGATAACTCCAGCCGATATTGCGAGTGTAGCCGCTTCAGGTCTTCTTCGTTCACCGAGCGCGCCGCGTCGGCCAGCGCTTGGGCGTCCCCCCGGCGCTGTCCCCGCTCGATCGCTTTTTTGAGTCGCTGTTCAAAATCCATGGCCAACCTTGGGAGAATAAGAAGGCAAACGCGGTTTTGCGTCAAGCCCCGGCCGGTTCAATCCTGCTCGAACTGGCCGCGCCGCCGGGCAATGCGATGCTTGCGCATCTTGCCGTACAGCGTGGTGGGCTTCAGCTTCAACATGGCCGCGGCGCCGCCGGGGCCGTAGATCTTGCCCCCGCACTGCCGAAGAGCGTCCAGGATCGCCTGCCGCTCGACTTCGGCAAACGGCAGCGCGGCCCGCGCCGCAGTCGCCGCACCGCCGTTGCCGGAGAGCCACTGGGCGTCGATCTCCAGCGTGTCGCCCCGGCTGACGATCACGGCCCGTTCGATGAGATTCTCCAGTTCGCGGACGTTGCCGGGCCAATCGTAGTTCATCAGCAACTCCATCGTCCGCCGGTTCACGCGGGTGATCTCCTTGTTCATGCGGGGAGCGAATCGCGTCAGGAAGTGATTGATCAAAGCCGGAATGTCCTCGCGGCGTTCCCGCAGCGTGGGCACCTGAATCGGGAACACGTTCAGCCGGTAGAACAGATCCGCGCGAAAGCGGCCTTCGTCGATGTGTTTCTTCAGATCGCGGTTGGTGGCCGCGATGACGCGCACGTCGACGGGGATGGATTGATTGCCGCCCACCCGCTCGATCGTCCGTTCCTGCAGGACCCGCAGCAGCATGACCTGCGTCTCCACCGGGATTTCGGCGACTTCGTCCAGAAAGATGCTGCCGTGCTGCGCCAGTTCAAAACGGCCTTGACGCTGACCGGTGGCGCCCGTGAACGCCCCAGCCTCGTGGCCGAACATTTCGCTGGTGATCAGCGCGGGTGACAGGGCCGCGCAATTGACCTTGACCAACAAATGCTCACGGCGCGAACTGAGGTCGTGAATGGCCCGGGCCACCAACTCCTTGCCGGTCCCCGTTTCGCCCAGGATCAGGACGGTGCTGTCGGTTCCGGCGACCTGCTCGACGGCCGCTCTCACCAGCCGCACCGGCTCGCTGTCGCCGACGATGTGCCCCGAGTCGTGCGTCGTCTTGATCTCGTCCTGCAAGTAAACGTTCTGCTCCTCCAACTGGGACTTCAAACGGGCGATCTCTCCGTAGGCCGAGGCGTTGTCCAGGGCGGTCGCCAGGTGGTCGCACCATTCGCCGAGCAGTTCCAAATCCCAGGCAGGGGACACGGCCGCCGCGCGCGAAGCGATGCCCAGGACGCCGAAGCTTGCGTCCCGACACACCAGCGGCAACTGGACGTAGACCCGATAGCCCTGCTCGTACAACCGCTCATCCTCCGGGTACACTCGCTCGCGCTCCAGATCGCTAACCACCCGCGGCTGGCGTTGCTCTAAAACCCGCTGGACCGCCGTGCCCGACATCCGTTGCGCCGGGATGTCCAGCCATCGCCGGCGAGGGCGGAACTCCAACGCGAAACCATCGGGCTTCCCGTCGGCCTGCCTCAGCAGCAGCAGACTGACGCGGTCGCACTGCGCCAGACGGTGGATTTCCTCCGCCGCCGAACGAAACACCTCGCGCAGATCCAGACTCGCATTGACAATCCGCCCCAGACGCACCAGGGTCCGATATCGCGCCTCGGATCGCCGCAGTTGTTCCGTCTGACGCCGGACCTCGTCCTGCAACCGACCCAGGAACCCGTCCTTCTCCCGGTTCGCCTCGGCCAACGCTTCGTTCCGTTGCCGCAACTCGGCCATCAACTGCGCTTTTTCCAAGCTGATCGCAATCTGACCCGCCAGAGCTCTCAGGACCGCGGTGTGCTCTTCCCTGTAGCTGTGCTTGTCTCGGCAGGAAAAAAAGACCACGCCGATCGGCCTGCCCTCGGCCAGCAGCGGCAGCGTCAGACTGGATCGCATGCCCTCTCGGACGATCAGTCCCGTCGAGGCCGACTCGGGCTTGGCACTTAAGTACGCCTCCAAATCGTTGATGATCCTCGGCTGCCCCGAGCGCAGAAGCGATTCCAGCGTCGAACCAGCCACGGGGGCAGAATAGCCTGCAGACAGCCGCGTTGCCCCGTCGCTGCGACACCAGATCGCCCGAAGCACTCCCTGCACATCGTCCAGCATGGCTACGCCGATCCGATTGTAGGGAACGATGCCCTGCAAGTTTTCGTAGATTGAGGTCAGCAGATCCTCAGGACTCCGCCCGAGGTTCAGCCCCTCCAGGACTCGCTCGATGACAGATTGGCAGCCGCTTGCAGTCACCATGACAAACTTACCCCGATTGCTCATCCACATTTCGTCATTCAACCAATTATTGACAATTCTACAACGGTTATCTAGAGGTTTGCAGGCTCGACCTTGTTCCGTAACAGAATCGAGCAAGACTGGCTGCAGTACGGCAACTGAAGGGCGGTCGGGCGGTCGATATTCCAGCGTTTGCCAACAAAATGGGCGACCAAATTTCGACACTGGCCGGAAGTAATGCTTCCTGTCGCCGCCCGCACAACGTGGATTGGATTCCTGATGACCGTTGTTAAGTCTTTTATCAGAAGATATTTACGGCGAATCAAGCCAGCTTGCATGACGAACGGTTACGCGGATGGTACGGGGATTGCACTTAAGGCGGTCGTTTGAAATCGTCGGCTTGCGTCAGTCAGAGACTAAGGCCCAGCCGGAAAGCGATGCGTCGGCGACGTTTGAGAACGCATCCAATCGAAGAATGCACATCAACCCATACCAGGAAGAGAGGGTTGCGATGGTACCGATTTGCCAAACCACGAAGCGGACGCCGCGATCAGCCTCGACTCGGGAGCGATTCCGGACTCGATCGCCATCGCCGCCGCGCGTCTGCGACGGAACTGCGGCCGAAATGGGTCACGAATCTCCGGCTAAAAATGCTCATGCCGAGCGCCGACTGGCGCTTCGCCAGCGGGCAGAGCGACTGGTTCGAACGGAGATCGGCTTCCTGTACCACGACACGTTCGACGAACCCAAGGCGGACAAGAAGATCCTGCGGCCGCTTGCGGCGGCGCGGACGAACCGCACGCGGCGAGCGCCCGCGGGTGCTGATTTCTACCTGGCCCGCCTGTACGAGGTGCCGTTGCTGAGTCAGGAGGAGGAGACGTACCTGTTCCGCAAGATGAACTATTTGAAGTTCCGTGCGGACCGTCTGCGGCGCAAGCTGAATCCGTCCAGAGCCAGTGCCGAGCAAGTCGAGAGGATCGAGCGTCTGCACGCGGACGCTCAACATGTCCGCAATCAGATCATCGAGGCTAACTTGAGGTTGGTGTTCTCGATCGCCAAGCGTTACGCCAGCGTCGGTTCGGCGGCTTTCGACGAGTTCATGGGGGAGGGGCATGTCACGCTGATGCGCGCGGTGGAGAAGTTCGACTTCTCGCGGGGCGTCAAGTTCTCGACCTACGCCACCTGGGCCATCGTGAACGGCTGCAACGCGCTGCTGAAGAAGCAGAGCACCCTGCAGCGGCAGCAGTTTTCCCATTCGCCCGACGACATCGAAGACATGCTGCCGGATCACCGCGTGACGGCGGGCGAGGAGCAGTCGGTGCAGGACATTCGCCAGGCGGTGGGAGAACTGCTGCTCGGTTTGAATTCGCGGGAACGAGCCATCATTGAAGCCCGGTTTGGGTTTGATGTTCACCAATCGCCGACCTTGAAAGAAATCGGCGCCGACTTGGGGATTTCCAAGGAGCGCGTCCGGCAGTTGCAGCAGCGGGCCTTGGACAAGCTGCGGGCGCTGGCCGAGAGCCAGAAGATGGAGTTGCCCGACAACTGATCCGCGGCAGGGCGGCCGGTCAGCGGTAGGGCGGACGGACCAGGCCTTCGCGCAGGACAACAAACAGTCCAGCGGCGATCAGGTCCGCGGTCGTACCGGGGTTTCTGAGGTGGCCGTCGCTGCGCAGCCAGAAATCCAGCTCGCCCAGTTCGGCGAAGTAGTCCTCGTCCCCCGGTTCCCCCGCGTTCAGCACGCGCTGCGCGATGGCCGCCGCACGTTCCGCGGTCTGGCGTCCGCATTTTCGCGCAATCAAGCTGTCCGGATAGGCGACGAGCAGTCGCAACTGGGTGTGGATCACGGCATCCGTCAGGGTCCACCCGGCGGCACATCCGTCGACGATCCAAGGAGCAACCGTCTGCAGCACGTGCGTGAATCCTTCCGCGTACTGCCGGGCCACCATGTCCCGGCTGGCGGCGGCCGCCATCGCCGCCAGCAAGCTGGGGGGCGCCGTTCCGGCCACGTCCATTTCGTCCGTCGTGCCGAGTCCCGCCGGCTGGGCTAGGCGAATGGCCGCATACACGTCCTCTGCGTCGCGGGCGGTCAAGCCTGCCAGGACTTGCGGCACGCCGCGGGCCAGGGGTTCAGTGCGCGGCGCGGCGGCCAAGGGCGCCAGCAGCAGCACGGTTCCCAGGTTGGTGTTGACGGGAACGAGTCGCCGAGTAGCCCGGACCGCCTCCAGGACGGTCGGTCCGACGCCGCGTTCGGCAGCCCGCTCCAGCACCGGCCCGATCGCTGCGGCGCTGACCACGAAGTCGGTGAAGCCCATGTCCGCAAAGTCCGCTCCGCGATGGACGTTGCCCGGCTTGGGCGCGGTCGCCTCCAGCAAGCACGCCAACGTCGCGCAGGAACCGATCGACAAAGGCAGGTCCGCGGCACAGGCAGGCAGCAGGGTCATGACGGGTACACCTTGTCAGCGCACGGAAGGCGTCTTCAGAAAACTCTCGATCCAGGGGACGATTTGTTCGTGCGCGTCCTCGATCACGTAATGGCTGGCGTCCGGCAAGCGGCGGACCTCGGCCGTCGGGAACGCTTTCAGGAACCGCTCCAGGCACTCGGGCCGAAAGCACCAGTCCCGCATTCCCCAAATCAGTTGCACGGGACGGTCGGCCAGCGAGGGCAAGCCTCGTTCGATTTCCTCGAGCACCTGCCAGGTGGGATGCCGCGGATGGGCCGGAATGTCGGCGACGAACTGGTCGATGGCCACGCGATGCTCCCAGGTGTCGTACGGCGCCAGCAGGCCCGCCCGCACCTGCCGCGTCATTCGCTCCCGCTTGTGCACCGCCATCCGCAAGGCCGCCCGGGCGAACAGGTTCAGCCGGCGAATGGCCCACCGGCCCAGCCACGGCGTCCGGCAGAGGCGGATCCGCCAGGGAATGAACGGCGGCGGATAGGCGCCGGTATTGAACAGGATCAATCGGGCCACGCGGTCGGGAACTCGCAGCGCGGCGCCCAAGCCGATGGCGCCGCCCCAATCGTGGACCAGCAGCGTGATGCCGCGCAGATCGAGTCGCTCGATCAGTTCCACGAGATTGGCGATGTGCGTGCTCAGGCAATACGGATACGCCTGCGGCTTGTCGCTCTCCCCGCAGCCCATGTGGTCGGGCACGACGACTCGATACCGGTCGCGAAACGCCAGGATCAGGTTCCGCCAGTAAAACGACCACGTGGGATTGCCGTGAACCATCAACAGCGGCTCGCCGGAACCCTCATCCAGGTAGTGATAACGCCACGAGTCCAACGTCAGCGTCTGCGAGCGGAACGGGTACAGTTGCCGCCAGTCATCGGTCATGTCTTGGGTCGCGCTTTCTGGGAGTCTTTCAGGCTAGATCTGCGGGAAAAACCCGTCGGCCACCAGGCGGAGACGATCGGGCTCGCGCAACTGCACGCGGTTGTTGTCCAGTTCGACGATCAGGCCCGCTTCAATCAGCCGGCTGAGCGTGCGGGAAAACGTCTCGCTGGTCAAATTCAAATGGCTGGCCACGTGCCGCTTGAGCGTCGGCATCCGCACCGTGCCGTCGCCGTCGGGCTCCGCCTCGAGCAGAAACCGGGCCAGCCGGCCGGCGGCGTCGCGAAGCACAATGTCTTCCATCAGGGACAAGAAGTGGCGGACCCAAAACGTCAGTCCGGTCATCATCTGCAGGCACAGTTGATGGTCCTCGGACATGGCCTTGCGGAAGAGATCCAGAGGAATCAACACGCACGTCGAGTCCGCGACCGCTTCGGCGTTGGCCGGGCAATTAAAACCGCCGATCGCGGCCACTTCTGCAAACGTGTTGCCGGGCCCGAGGATGTGCAGGACATGCTCCTTGCCGCTGGGGGCGATTTTGAAGACGCGCACCATGCCGCTGCCTACCATGTAGACGCCCGGACAGGCCTCGCCCTGGCGAAAGATCAACTGTCCTTTGCTAAATCTGCGGAGCTGCGCAAGCTGTGCAAGCCGCTCGATGCGTTGGCGATCAACCTGCGCAAAGAAATGGCAATTCTTCAGGATTTCGTCGGCGGTTTCTTGCAAGGGACGGTTCTCGCTCGGACGATATGCCCGCGTACAGGTTTTCTGGCTGAGGAGAAGCCTGATTCTTCAAGAGAAGGCCGGGCCTCTGGCGTGCGATTCAACACCTTGGCAAGTCGGATTTGACCTGGGTCAAGGACACTCACTGGCTCATCAAGATTATAATCCTTAAGAATCGACGCGGTGAAGTGGCCAGGGTTACCGATGGCGTGAGGTACGGCCCACCGAGACATTCGTTCCAACGTTTCAGGAAAGAGGAGCAACTCGATGTTCTGTAATCAATGTGAACAAACGGCTCACGGCACCGGTTGTGTGATGAGTCCCGGCGTGTGCGGCAAGAACGAAGATGTTCAGTCGCTGCAGGAAACGCTGCTGTACGGCCTGAAAGGCATGGCCTCCTACGCGCACCACGCCCGGCGGTTGGGCAAGTTCGACGAGAGCGTCAGCGCGTTCATCGAGGAAGCCCTGTTTGCTACGGTCACGAATGTGAATTTCGACATGGAGTCGCTGTTCGAGATGGTCCTGGAGTGCGGCCGTCAGAATCTGCGGGCCATGGAATTGCTGGACCAGGGGCACGTGGAGCGGTACGGAGCGCCGTCGCCCACCGAGGTGCGGGAAGGCACCCAAGCCGGACCGGGCATCCTGATCACCGGCCACGACATGCTGGATCTGGAGATTCTGCTAAAGCAATGCGAAGGGACCGATATCAAGGTCTACACGCACGGCGAAATGCTGCCGGCGCACATGTATCCCAAGCTCCGCGAGCATCCCAATCTGGTCGGGCACTACGGCGGCGCCTGGCAGAAGCAGAAGTCCGAGTTCGACGCCTTTTCCGGCCCGGTGCTGGCGACGACCAATTGCGTCCTGATTCCGCGTCCCTCGTATGCCGACCGCCTGTTCAGCACGCGCTGCACGGCGGTGCCCAACGGCAAACGGATCACCAATGACGACTTCTCCGAGGTGATCGCCAAGGCCAAGTCCTGTCCGCCACTGCCGCAGGCCAACGGCAAGAAGTCGACGGTCGGCTTCCATCACGATGTGATCCTGGGCATTGCCGACACGATCGTCCAGGCGGTCAAGGAAGGCAAGATCCGGCGATTTTTCGTGATCGGCGGTTGCGACGGAGCGGAACCGGGCCGGAATTACTTCTCCGAATACGCCCAGGCCACGCCGCCGGACACGTTTATCCTGACGCTGGGCTGCGGCAAGTACCGCATCCGCGAACATGATTACGGCCAACTGCTCGGCCTGCCGCGGTTGCTGGACATGGGCCAGTGCAACAACGCCTACGGGGCCATCAAGGTGGCGGTCGCCCTCTCGCAGGCGTTCAACTGCTCGGTGAACGATCTGCCGCTGACCCTGGTCATCTCCTGGTTCGAGCAGAAGGCGGTGGCCGTGCTGCTGACCCTGCTGTATTTGGGCGTCAAAGGGATCACCATCGGTCCGAAGCCGCCGGGATTCATCACGCCGAACGTCTTCCAGATCCTGCAGGAGAAGTATGATCTGCGGCTGACCAGCGACGACCCGGTCCAGGATTTGGCGTTGGCGATGGGAGCCTAGACGCAGAAGAAAGCCCGGCTTTTTCGCCATAGGGCGGCTTCTTTTGGGCTTCCTTTGCGTCCCCGAAGGTATTTCTCACGGGCGGGCGTCTTTTCTTTTACCGCGGCAGGCCTTACAACGTCGTAAGCCGTGCGGCGAAGGAAAAGATTTCCCGCCTTTTTCGGTTCTGGGAACGTGGAGAGGAAGCAGTTTATGGCGTTTTCGCTGTCGGGTCGTGTGGCCCTTGTCACGGGCAACTCCACCGGTCTGGGAAAGGCGATCGGTTTGCGGCTGGGCAAAGCGGGGGCCAAGGTTCCCGTCAACTATGCGAACAACAAAGCGCGGGCCGAGCGGGCGCTGGCCGAATACAAAGCCGCCGGCATCGAAACGCTGCTGGTGCGAGCCGACGTGACCACCCAGGACGGCGTCGAGACGCTGTTCGCGAACACCGAAGTCGAACTGGGCAACGTGGATATCATCGTCGCCAACGCCACGTGCGAGCAGTCGGTCAAGCCGATCGAACAGTACGACTGGGAAACCTATGAACGCATGCTCGACTTCTTCGTCAAGAGCCCGTTCCTGCTGACCAAGCGCGCTCTGCCCAAGATGAAGGCCCGCGGTTGGGGCCGGATCGTGAACATCACCAGCGAGGTGTTCCACCGCAGCGTTTCTTCGATGAGCGCGTATGCGGCGGCCAAGGGCGGGCAGATCGGCTGGTCCCGCAGCCTGGCCCGCGAACTGGGGCCCTTCGGGATCACGGTCAACATGGTGGCGCCGGGTTGGATCCCCGTGGAACGGCACGACCACGACCCGCAGCAACTCAAAGACGACTACTTCGCCCTGATCCCGGTCCGCCGCTGGGGAGTCCCGCAGGACATCGCCGACGCCGTGCTGTATCTGGCCAGCGATGAAGCCTCGTTCGTCACCGGTCAGACCCTCTGCGTCAATGGCGGTTTAACGCCCTGGTAGAACCCGCACGTCGCTTTCCGGGTCGTACAGGAAAGCCTGGTCGTCCAGCGGGCGGAGCCAGACATTGCGGAAGCGGACGGGGCTGTCGTGGTCCTGCAGGAACACGGGCCCCACGCCGGTCTGCTGTTGCCGCTCCCAGATCTTCGTCAGATACGGCGTGCTCCGGTAGCGGTACGGATGCCACACCGATCGCGGTTCGCCAAAGCGGGCCTCGTGCTGCACCCGGATACCGTTCAAGTACGCGGTCAGCGAGCCGTCCCGGACAATCTGGCCGCGGGCGTCGCGCCGCGGAGCGCGATAGCGGATGTCGTAAACCTGCCACTGGCCTGGTTTGCGGCAGGCGTTGACCAGCGGCGGGGAGAATCCGTAGATCGCCCCCATGTCGTCCATGGTGGTCTGTTCCTTGCCGAAGGAATTGAAGATCTGCAGCTCGTAGTTGCCGTGCAGGTACACGCCGCTGTTTCCCGGTCCCTCGTCCGGCAGCATGAATTCGACGTGGATTTCAGCGTCGCGGAAGTGCAGTCGGGAAACGATGTGGTTGCTGCGCACCTGGCCGCGCGTCGAGACCAGCGCGCCGGCCTCGACCGGCCAGTCGATCTCTTGGCCTTCCTTGCTCAGAAAAAGGTTCGTGCCGCGCCCGTCAAACAGCACGCTGGCGCCGGCGGGCGGCGGCACGGGAAGCACTTCTTGCCGGGGAGCGAAGGGCGGCAGTTCGACGTCGGAATCGGCCGCCGCGCGTGCGATCGCCGCCGCGGGTTCCGGCAATGACTCGCCGGCCGCGGCAACGGCCGCCAGCATCGGAGCCCAGATCGACGCCGCCAGACAGGTTGCACGGAGGTACCGCATCGTCCGCTCTCCAAGTCGGGTGCTCACGGGGCGCTTACCAGCGATCGCATTCGGCCAGGACGGCCAGGACCTCGGCGGTCGATTTGATCTTGCCGAATTCGCAGGCCACGATGTCGCGAAAGCCGGTTTCGTAGATTGCCCTGAAGACGTTCTTGTAGTTGATCTCGCCTGTGCCGGGTTCGTGCCGGCCGGGGTTGTCCGCGAAATGGAAGTGGCCGATCTCGCCGATGTACTTCTTGATGTTGTTGATCAGGTTGCCTTCGCTGATCTGCTGATGGTAGATGTCGTACAGGAACTTGACGTTCGGGTGATCGGTGCGTTTGACCAGTTCCGAACCGTCGGCGGAATAGACCAGGAAGTAGCCGGGGTGGTTGACCAGCACGTTCAGGCACTCCCAGACCATCACGATGCCCGCTTCCTCCAGCAGCGGCGCGACCAGGCGGCCGGCCTTGGCCAGCGCCTCCATCTGCTCTTCTTTGCTAACGCCCTGCCGCGTCGGTCCGGACAGGGAGAGGACGCGTTTGGAGCCGATGGCTTTGGCCTGGGCGATGCCCGTCTTGACGGCCTCGACGAACCGCGGATGGTTCTCTGGATCGTTGGGGCCCCAGTCGCTGATTGTCCCCATGCCGCCGCCCACGGCGCCGCAGGCCACGCCCAACTCCTCGCACCGCTTGCGGACGGACTCTTTGTCCTCCCACGAGCCGCAGCGCAGGGTCTCGAAGGCCGGAAAGCCGGCCGCGGCGATCTGTTCGATCTGCTCGACGTGGGAGCCTTGGAACCATTGCGGCGCGACCGCGATCTTGGTGCGCAAGCCCGTCGCGGCCGGAGTTTGGTTTTCCTCCGCGCCGTGGACGACGCCTGCCAAGCACGCCGTCGCCAAACCCGATTTCAGAAAAATTCGTCGATCCATAAGATCCTCTCCTTCCGGAAGAAGTGCAGCCGGGATGTTCTTAGAAACTCCGCGGACGATCATACCACACCGTCCGCGGGCCGTCAGGGGCCGGCCTACAGGCTCCAGCCCTTGCGATACGGCGGGTTGATGTACTGGTTGGCCTCCGGGCAGTTGGTGAACTGCACTCGTTCGGCGTCCCACTCCAGTTTGGTGCCCAACAGCTTGATCGCGATCACGCCCAGCATGGCAAGTTCCGTCAGTGGGCCGCCGTAGGAGAAGTCTGAGCCGGCCCGCCCGCCGGTGCGGATCGCGTGTAGCCAGTCCTGATGGTGCTCCTTGGCGCGGGGGATTGTCTTTTCGGGCAGCTGGTATTCCTTCATCTTGGCTTCAGGCACGATCCGCACGCCGCCGGCGCCGTGCGAGCCGTACATGATCGTGCCCTTGTCACCCAGCACGAACGCGCCGGTTTGGACGGGCTTGCGGTCCGGCTCCAGGTCCGGCGCGCGGGGAATCGGTTCGGTGCCGCTGTGCCAGACCATCGTGATCGGCCCCCGGTCGCCCTTGGCCGGGAACTCGAAGGTCAGCTTGTCGCCCTTGGGATACGCGTCGCCCTGCGTCTGGGGATCGTAGTCCTTCGCTTCCGCCAGGACCGTTTGCGGAGCGCCCAAATCCAAGGCCCAGAACACCGGGTCGACGACGTGGCACACCCAGTCGCCGATCGTGCCGTTGCCGAACGGCACCCAGCCGCGCCAGCGGCCGGGCAGGTAGGCCGGACAATAGGGGCGATCCAACGCGGGGCCGAGCCACAGGTCCCAATCCAGGTGCGCGGGCACTTCGTGTTGCTCCTGGAGCTGCGGCAAGGCGTCGATGCCCGAATTCACGGCCTTGCAGCCCGCGTGGATCGTGTGGACCCGGCCAATGGCCCCGTCCCAGATCCATTCACAGAACACCCGGATCGACTCGGACGAGTGGCCCTGGTTGCCCAGTTGCGTCACCACCTTGTGCTCCTTGGCCGCCTTCATCAACGCGCGCACTTCATGCACCGAGTGCGCCAGAGGCTTTTCGCAGTAGACGTGCTTGCCGCGTTTGATCGCGGCCATCGCCGCCACCGCGTGGCAATGGTCCGGCGTGGCCACGACGACCGCGTCGATCTGCTTTTCCATCTCGTCAAACATCTGGCGGAAGTCGCGGTACGGCTTGGCGCCGGAAAACTTCTTGAACGTGCCCCCGGAGCGGTTTTGATCGACGTCGCACAAGGCCACGATGTTGTTGCCGGACGAGACGGCGTTGATGTCGCCCGCGCCCATGCCGCCGACGCCGATGCCGGCGATGCTCAATTTTTCGTTGGGCGGCGTCTCGTCGCTGCCTGCCACAGCGCAGCGCGGAACAATGGTAAAGGCGGCGACAGCCGTTCCGGCAGCGCCGACGAATCGACGGCGCGTGAGGCGACTTGACTGCGGCATGAAAGAGTCTCCTGCGGTTGGTGGTGGATGATCCTGGAAGGCGAAAACGTGCGGTCGCCGTTGGCTTGCGAACCGGTCCCGTCCGGCGATGTCAGCAAAGCTAACGCGGTCCGGGCCGGAAGTCAAGAAAGACGAACCGGCGAAAACGGGCCAGCGCAGGCTTGATTGCACGGCCTCCCCGACGGCGATAGACTGACTTGGCACAGCCAAAGACATGACGCTCCGGGTCACACAACGCCCGCGCCCGGTCCTTGCGGCGGCCAGTCCTTTCAATCAGGAGTCTGACGATGTCCAAACAACGTCTGGGTTCAACGCTGGCGGCGGGTCTGACGGCCCTGGCCTGTCTCGGTGCTGCGAACGGGGGCGAGGTGCCCGCGCCTGCCAAGCTGAAGACCTCGGAGGTCGTGAGCCAGCTCCGCGGCGTGAAGATCATCAGCATTCAGGACGTCGACAAGATCAACGCCATCGACCAGGAGGGCATGAAGGGCGTGTGGGGCAACTCACCGGTGAACGAGTATGACCGGGGGTATCCGCGGCGGCTCAAGGAATCCCTGGGCCTGGAGCTGATTATCGTTCGCTCCGGCGAGTTGCTGGAGGAGATGGCCAACGTCGAGGAGGATGCGGTCGAGGATCTGGCCGACCGATGGATCCGCGAGGCGACCGAGATGCAGAACGTCACGCGCCGCGATGTGCTGCCGTCGGCGAGGCTGTACTGGGGCTTCAAGGCGCTGCTCAAGAAATACGGCGCGGCGGCGATCACCTACGAGAGCGCCACGCTGACGCTGTCCGAGCACAAGGTGAACGGCTGGACTCCGCTGCCCATCCTGGAGCTCAGCAAGGAGCACATCCCCTGTTGCTGCCAATCTCACGTGGACTGCCTGGTGACCCAGCTGATCGGCGGCCGTCTGACCGGCGGCCGGCCGGGGTTCGTCGGCGACGTGCTGAACGACTGGGCGTTCAAGCCCGTCGGCGAGCGGCCCCAGAACGTGATCGTCGTCGCCCATTGCGGCGCCCCGATCAATCCGTACGGCCAGGACCGCATCCCTTATCTGATCCGCGATCACTGGCACGCCACGTGGACCTGGCCTGAAGGCGGACACAAGTCGACCGCCACGACCGTCACTTGGCCGGCCCATGAGCCCGTCACCGTCGTCAAGTTCGACATCGGCCGCAAGAAGGTCTCGGTGTACACCGGCACGGTGCTGGACGGCAACCGGCTGTTCGTCGATTTCGCGAACTGCATCTGCCGGAACAAGATGCTGGTCCAGATCGACCGGCCCGACCAGTGCTACCTGTTGCCCTCCAATCCCAAGGAAGGCGCGTTCCGCAACTGGTGGGGCAGTTGGGGCTGTCATCAAGTCGCCTTCTATGGGAATCTGCGCGAAGCGTTCCGCGAATTCGCGTCGGCCACGGGATTCCAGTTGGTGGAAGGCAAACCGTGACGGCGCCCGGCGAGCAGCCTTGCCTGGTTGCGCGGAGCTTCTGCGAATTCTAGCGGAACGGTTGACACGTCGCCGCACGGCAGCAAGACTTCAGTCGTGTCAAGTCATTCGTTGGACAGCGAACCTCGGCGGAACGCGCTCGGATTCGCCCCGCCGTACAGCCTCAGGAGACCCTGCGATGGACAAGCCGATGGACAGACGCCAGTTCGTACGTGACGGCGCGATGCTGGTTGCGGGGGCCGCCGCCGCGAGCGCGATGACGGCGGAAGCGAAGGGCGAACCGGAGACGCGCACGATCCTGAATTACAACCCCGACATGCGCTACCGGCAGCTGGGCAAGACGGGCCTGATACTGTCCGAGATCAGCATCGGCGGCCATTGGCGCAATCGAGGCGCTTCGTTCATCGCCTTTTCCAGCGACGAAGTGCCGGCCGACGTGGCCAAGCACCGGACCGACATGGTGAGCGCGGCGATCGACGCGGGGATGAACTATCTGGACATCACCACCGCGGCCGAATGCCTGGCGTACGGGGCGGCGTTGAAAGGCCGCCGCGACAAGATGATCGTCGGAGCCGACGATCATCGCCTGTGTCCGCGGAACCCCGCCAATCGCACGGTCGCGGCCCAAATCAAGAATGTGGATGAGTGCCTGCGCCGGCTGAAGACCGATTACCTCGACATCTGGCGCGTGCAGGCCTGCCAGGCCGGCGGCCACACGGACGACGAGGTGGCCATGTGGATCGAGGCATATCAGAAGATCCACCAGGCGGGCAAGGCCAGACACTTCGGCATCTCGGCCCACGCGCGGCCCTGGATCCAGCACGTGGTGGAGACGTTTCCCGAGGTGGAGATAGTCATCTTTCCATGCACGGCGAAGACCCGCGAAAAGGGCCTGCCGCCGACGCCGGAAAATATCGAGGAAGGCAACATGCCTCCCGGCTGGTCCTCGGACCACAGCAAGAGCATCTTCCAGTCGGTGCGGGAGAAGAACGTGGGGCTGGTGACCATCAAGCCGTTCATCGGCGGCCAGCTCTTTCCGCCGCTGGGCAGCGACGGTCCCGCCCTGGGCGTGGGCAGCAAAGTCGAAAACGACCTGGCTCGCCTGACGCTGCAGTGCATTCTGGCCAACGAGACGATCACGGCCACCGTGCCTGGGATGGACACCGTCTATCAGGTGGAGAACGCCGCGCGGGCCTCGCGCCAGCGCGCCCTGGGCATGACTCCGCGCCAACAGGCGTGGCTGGCCGAGGTCACCGACCGGCAGTGGAACAACCTGCCGGAACACTACCGCTGGCTGCACGATTGGGAAGTCGCATGAGCCCGCCAGCGGCAGCCGCAGAAAACTCGACCGGCGGGGCGCCGCTCGCGGTTCGCCGGACGGATCGCGCGCCGCATCACGGCCCCGCCGCGAACCAACCGACAACGAGCCGAACAAGGAGCCATTCATGAGTCCTCTGTGGCGTGGCTTGCGTCATGCTTTGGCCGCGACCGGCCCTGCCTGGGCCGCGCTGCTGCTGGCGCCGCTGGTCCGCGCACCGGCCGCCGAGAGCGAACCGCCGAAGCCGGCGTCCCCGGCCGCCGACAACGGCCTGTGCTACGTTTGCCACCTGACGATGCAAACCGACGAGATCACGGTCAAGCACCTGGCCGAAGAAATCACCTGCGCGAAGTGCCACGGGAAGTCGGACGAACACATGCACGACGAGATGCTGATGACCAAGCCTGACCGGCTGTTCGGCCGCAAGCAGGTCGAGGCCATGTGCGTCGAATGTCACGACGATCCACACGCAGCGAAGCAAGCGGAGGTGAAAGCATTCCTGGAGGAATGGCACGGCCGCGACCGGCCCAACGGCCGGGCGGTCACCGCGACATCGATCTGCACCGACTGTCACGGGACCCACGTGGTGGCCAGGCAGACGTTGGCCAAGCAGGCGGAGGCCGCCGGCTGGGTGTCGCTGTTGAACGGCCGCGACCTGACGGGTTGGAAGGCTTCGCCGGACGACGGCTGGAAGGTCGACCGCGGCCGGATCGCGGCCCAGGTGCGTGCCCCGGTGGCGGCCGCCGAGTTGTGGAGCGAGGACGTGTACGCCGATTTTCTGCTCGCGGTCACCTTCCGGCGGCAGGGGCAGGCCAAGGCCGGCATTTGGCTCCGCGGCCAACCGGCTGCGCCCGGACTCCGTGTGGAGATCGTCGCCGGAGGCAAACCGCCGCTGACTGGCAGCGTCTCCGTGTCCGGCCAGGTCCTGGCCCTAGTCAACCTCCGCGAAGATTTGCTGGATGACGAAGGCTGGAACACGCTGGCCATCGAAGCCCGCGGCGGGCGGATCACGGTCCGGCTGAACGACGCGGAAATCGGCGCGGTCGTCCACGACGGACCCGCCGAAGGCCGCCTTGGCTTGCACGCCGAGGGGCACGGCGAGTTCGTGGTCCGCGAGATTCTGGTTCAGCGGCTCGGATCCGCGCCGGCGGCGCCTGCAGGCCGCGTCACGGATTGAACGCCCGCAGCAGCTTGCGGCCTTTGTAAATGCAGTAGGCCACGTCCGGGTCGATCGGCCGGGGGCTGCCGCGGCGAGGCCACCACAGGCATTGCTGTTGGTCCGCTACGGCCACGCCGGGCCGGCCCTGGCACATGGCCGTCGCCACCAGGGCCTTGTCGCCGAAGAAGAATCCCAGCGTGTGCGGTTGGATGGCGTCGTAGCCGGCCTCCCGCAACCGCCGTTCCAGACGCAGCACCTCGACGCGCTGCTGGTCGGACAGCCCGTCCACCGCCAGCTGGTACACGTCCTCGTGCTCCGCTTGCCAGCCGGCGAACGCCGCGTAGATGTCGTCGGGGGGCAGATCGGCCAAATCGGCGGCGAAGGTATGGGCCAGCGGACCCGCGATGCCGATGTTGCTGAACGTCGCCTCGCCAAATTCGTAGACGAAGCGGAACAGAAAGCAGTCCACGGGCTCGTCGTAACCGGGCCAGGCTTGGCACCGCGCATCGACCAGTTCACAGCGACTGGGCGGCACGCCCATTTGCGAGGGCTGGGCGAGCCACAAAGCCAGGTCGGCCTCGGCCTTCGCCTGGTCCGTCTTGTACTGGTCGTCGACCTGATCCAGGATGCCCAGTTCCTCGGCGTAGGCCAGGACGCGGAGCCGGGTGACGGGCTCCTGGGCCAGTTGGACCAACGTCTCCCGGCCGGCCTGTTCGCCCAGCCTGGCCAGGGCCGCCGCCGCTTCGGCGCGCAGCCGCCGATGGCTCAGTTCCATCGCCTGGTACAGCTTGCCCACGGCGGACTTGTCGCCGATCAAGGCCAGGGCGTCGCACAACGAGATGGCCAGCGAGACCCCCTCTTTCACCTGGCGGCTGACCGCTTCCACGTCCCGGTCGGCGGCGGGCGGCGACGTTTCGATTCGGCTCAACCGGCTGACCAACCCGGCGAGCAGCAGGGCGATCTCCGGCGCTCTTCCCGCCGCCGGATGCTGCGTGACGAGTCGCTCGCGCGTCACGAAATTGGATAAATCCAGGATCGCCGCGGCCAGGCTGACGTGTTTCAGGCCGTCCAGCAAGACCGGGAACACCAGCGCCGGGTCGTAGTCCCGATGCTGGAACAGCGGGCCGAAGACCGCCGCGACCAACGTCGGGTCGCCGGGCGGGTCGACGACGATCAGTTCTGCAAAGGCCGCCAGGGCCCACGGCGTCCGCGCCCCGGTCAGCAAGCACAGCAGGTGCGCCCGCGCGGCGCTCGGCGGACCCAACTGACGGTACGCGGCCGCCGCCTGCTTCAACACGGCGTCGTCCAACGGCAGCGGCGCCGCGCCTTCCGCTGCGCCGCGCTGGCGGGCCAGCACCTGGCGGAACACTGCCGCCAGAAACACGTCCTGGAGCTTGCTCAGCTCCGGCGGACGGTCCGCGATTTCCGTCAGCACCTGCTGGATTTCGTCCGCGTCGGCGTGCCGAATCCAGACGATGCGCCGCAAGGCCGCTTCGCGCTGCGGCGCGTCCAACTCCGCGATCCGATCCAGGTGGGCCAACAAGTCGGCTGCACGCTCACTCAAGGTCGTGACTCCTTGACGCCTGAAGCGATGGGCGCGCGCTCAGAAGTCTCTCCACGGGCAGACGTCCGGCTTCTTCTTGAAAAGCGGAAGTCCCTCTTGTGGGACGGTCGGCGAGCGAACCATCGTTACCGTATTTCCGGTCCTTGTGACGAAACCTATACTGTCACTGAGACAGTTATAACGCAACTGGATTCGGAGTGTGAGGAGACTTCCGCGGATGCCCGACAAATTCGATCTTTACCGGGAAGCACTGGTCGTCGAGGCCAACACCGTTTGGCCGGAAGATTACCGGGACTTGGATGCGGGCGAAAAACGTCGGATCGAAGAGGCGTTGCACGCCGACCCGAAAAGCTGCGTCCAACTGGATTACCTCCGCCTCCACACGGGCTTCTGCCGCCAAATCACCGTCACGGCGGATGACGTCCAGCGGATCCGAGGATAGCCCCTCTGACCCGGCGCACGCTGGCCCAGGAAACGCAAACTACCGCCGGCATTCGGGGCAATAGACCCGGTAGCCCGCCAGGCCATCCCCGGACCGCAACCGCAGCTGCCGGACGGCGCCGCATCGCGGACAGTAGTCGACGGGCTGGGCGGCGACCCCGCGCTCGCTCAGTTGCTGGCACGCCACGCACAGCGTGACGTTGGGCAGCATCCGCACCCGCTCCTCCGGGATCGTCTGGCCGCAGGCTGCGCAACGCCGGCCTCCGCCCCAGGCTTCGTCGTCCCCGTCGTTCTCGGCGGGAGAGACGCGCAGGCCGATTTGGCGACACTGCTCGCACGGCAGACGGCTGGCGGCGGACCGAAACAGTTCCACGACCAGATCCCCGTCGGGTTCCTTTTCGCGGCGCAGCATGCCCAGCGTCCGCAGACGGAGCAACATCTCTTGCGGCCCGCACACCGCGGCTGCGCCGCACCGCGGGCAAACCCAACGCATTCGGGTGTTCATGGTTCCAAGGGATGATCCATCCTCTGCCGCGGCGTGCCGGTTCGCCGCGTTCGCTGCCGCGGCGCCGGCGGTCTTCTCAGGCTGCGCGTCCGCAGCGCGACGACGCAGATCTCCTGCCGGTTGAACGCCAACTGGCGGGCATTTACGTAGTGGTAGCCCCAGTCGCGAATCCGCTGCAGGTACTCCGGAATGGCCTCCGCGAGTTCCCAGTCGGGCATTTTCAGGGTCAGCAGCAGACCGCGGATTCGGACCTGGGGATTGCTCACAATGGTCTCGACCGTGTCCAGCGTGTGCTGGGGCGCGACGTTCGTATCGACGGTCAGCCAGCGAAAGGCGCGGAACTCGCGGCGTTTCAGCGACACGGGGCGGGCGCGGACCTGGGTAAAGTTGGGGTGCTCCAGGACGGCCGGATCCATTTCGGCCGGATCGATCCCCGTGACCCGCAGGCCGCGTTCCAGGAGCACCTGGCAGGAGCCGCCCGGCGCGCTGCCGATCTCGACACAACGGTCGCCCGGCGCGACGGGCAAGCGCGACCACAGCAGCGCTTCGGACATCTTCAGGTAGCCGCGCGAGACCGCCTCGGCAGGCCAGGCGATCTTCGGCACGCCGCCCGGCCAGCGCGAGGGCATGGCCGCAGCGCGGTGATAGCCGATCCACCATTGATCCGGCTCGACCAGCACGCAGTCCAGCACGCGCTGGCCCGACCGGGCCACGCGATTCACCGGCAACGGGCGCCGCGCCGACTCGGCCGGCCTCCCCGCGGCAATGATCTGTCCGACTTCCTCGGCCAGCGGCGTCAGGCCCGGCTCGAAGCCCGCCTCGCCCGGCATCGCCGCATCGCGCTGCCAGACATGCACGTGGTCGAGACGCAAATCGCCCGCCAACTGCCACAGGGACGCCGCCATGCGCTGGGCCGTGTCCCCCTGGACGTTGCCCAGCGACAAGCCGTGCGTGCGGGCGAACACGCACCGCAACTCGGCATCCTCGGCCAGCGGTTCCTCGTCCGGCACCTTGAACGTCACGAAGCCCGGCCGCGAATAGGCGAAACGCAGCGCCGGGTGCTCGCGGGCCACCTCCTGCTTGAGCACGGTTTCCGCACCGCGCTGGCAGACGATGAAGAGAAAATGAGGGTCCATAGGGCACGTTTCCGTTTCGCCGCGTCGGTCCGCGTGAGGGTTCGTCGGGGGGGCGCCGCGGGAAGTTCAGGTTCCCGCCAACGCTGGGAGCCGGGACACGCGCCAGTCGACCAGGTGCATTTCCACGCTGCGGCGCCCGTTAAATTCGTTGATCACCGGACGGAAAGCCACGTCCAACGGCGCTGCCAGGCTCGCCAACTCCTCGGCCACTTCGCCCCGCCCGAAAGCGACGCCGCGGACAGTGACGCCGTGTTGCCGCACGCGGACCGCCAGATGCCGCTCGCCATTGCCCATCCGCCGCGGCGAGCCGGCCAACGTGACGCCGCTGGCGCACAGAATGGGACGCGGATTGCTGTGGCCGAAGGGGGCCAACTGCTCGATCTGCTCAACGGTCTTCAGAGTCAACTGGCCGAGCGTGGCTTCGGCGTCAATCTGGACTTCCGCAACACGATCCTCTTGGGACATCTCGCCGGAGACGTACTCGCAGAAATCGGCGCGGAAGGCATCCAGCTTCGATTCCTCGATCTTCAACCCGGCCGCCGCCGCATGGCCGCCGTGCGACAGCAGATGCTGGCTGCAGGCGGCCAGCGCCTGGTGCAGATTCAACCGCCCAACGGATCGCGCCGAACCGATGCCGGGTTTGATGCCCAAGTGGTCCCAGGAGATCATCACCACCGGCCGATGGTACTTTTCGGCCAACCGGCCTGCCACGATGCCGATCACGCCGGGGTGCCAGTCGACGCCCGCCAGGACCAGCGCCGCTTCCGTCTCCGGATCGAACTGCTCTTTGAGCTGCTTGTGCGCGGCCAGATAGACGCTGCGTTCCAGCGTGTCCCGGCTCTTGTTCAACTCGTGGATGTACTCCGCCAGGCGAAGCGCCCGTTCCGCGGATTCGGTCGTAATCAACTCGACCCCCAGCGACGCCTGCCCCAGGCGCCCGGCGGCGTTCAATCGCGGGGCCAGCGTAAAGCCGATATCCTCGGCGCTCAACTGCGGCTTCCGGTCCAATCCGGTCACGCGGAGCAAGGCGGCGATTCCGGGCAGGGGGCGCTGGCGCAGACTCACCAAGCCGTGCCGGACCAGGATCCGATTCTCGTCCAACAGCGGGACCACGTCGGCCACGGTTCCCACGGCTGCCAAGCCGATGGCGGCAAGCAAAAAGTCGCGCATCGCCGGCTTGACTCGCTTGGCCTCGCTGGCCCGCTGGCACAGCGCCCACGCGAGCTTGAAGGCGACCCCCGCTCCACACAAACCGCCGAACGGATACGTGCTGCCGGGCAGTCGTGGATGAACGATGGCCGCCGCCGCAGGCAGCAGGCCGTCATCGCGCAGCTCGTGATGATCCGTGACGATCAGTTCCAGCCCCAACTGGCGCGCGGTCTCGGCCGCGGCAACGCTGCCAATTCCGCAATCGACGGAAACCACCACGGAGGCGCCTTGCGAGGCCAGCTTGCCCAACGACTCGTCGTTCAAGCCGTAGCCTTCTTCCAGCCGATTGGGCACGTGATACCCGACGTTCGCACCCAGCAAACGCAGGCAACAGACCAGCAAGCCCGTCGCCGTCATGCCGTCGGCGTCATAGTCTCCGTAAACCACGATCCGCCGTTTCTGCTGGAGAGCCGCGTGGAGGCGATCGACGGCCGCCGTCAGACCGGGCAGCAAGTCCGGCTCGCGCAGTCCGGTGAGCTGGGCGTCCAGGAAGATACCAGCCTGCTGGGGATTGCAGATGCCGCGGGCCAGCAGCAATTTGGCGACAACCGGAGACACCCCCGCCGCTCGTTCCAGGGCCGTGATCCGAGCTTCGTCGTGCGGTCGTATCCGCCAGCGTCTTTCCATGACCCTCGTGCTCCTGCGGGCCGTCGCGTGGGGCTACTTCTTCTTCTCGGCGTGGACCGTGTGGCGGCGCAGCCGCGGGCAGTACTTCTTCAGCTTCAGCTTCTCGCCCCCCGGCTTGCGGCGAAGCGCGTAGTTGTACTCGCCGGATTCTTCGCACACCAGAAAAACGACTTCTGCTTTCTTCCCCTTACCCTTCTTGCCCATTCTTTTCACCTACTCCCATGATAATTAAGATTTGGCGATCCGTTGATACGTATTTAACTGCAAGGCCGGCGGACCCGCGGAATAGCGGCCTGCGCGGGGCTTGTGACTGTGGATTGGTCGTCCTTTGGCGCAGATTACTGGCTTGGGGAGCCCGAACGCTTTTCCCAACGCCGTGGAGTATAGTCGAAAATGCGTTGAACGCGACAGAGGCAAGGCAAAAATTGGCGCGGGGATGACTCAGACTACTGGAATAATTGCCCCTCAGCCTCGCGAATAACCAGCGCATCGCGGCGGGAACAGATCGCAAGTCGTTTCCGACAATTGCCTTGTGGACCTTGCGTTCGTCCGCGGATCAGTTAATCTAACGGTGGAGGGGGGCCTGAATTCGCAGTCCTGTGCGCGGTGTCCGAGACGGTCTCGGACTGTCGCAGCCACCTCGATACTGATCGACGAGGCGATGCGGAGTGAGGGAGACATGAGCGCGGAAGTGAAGCAGCAGTCGCTGGAAGCCAAAGCAGCGGAAGCCGAGGCCGAGGAGTACGACGAGGAGGAAGAGTTCGAGGAGGAAGCGGGTGGGCATCGGTTTCTGTTCTTCACCGCCATGCCGGCTTGGCTGGTCAGCATGGTGGTCCACGCCGTGGCTCTGCTGGTGATGGCCATGATCACGGTCGGCGGAAACGTCGAACAGGTCAAGGCGGTCCTGACTGCGGCTCCGCCTGCGGACGATCTGCAGGAGATCGAGGAATTCGAGGAGCAGTTGACGCCGCCGGTGGATGTCGACGCCGTGACCGACGTGAGCGTCCCGATGGAAGTCATCAGCGATGTGATTCCTGAAGACGTCACCGACGTGGTCGTTTCCAACGACATCGACCAGGCGGCCATTGCGGTCGAGCTGGTGGACTTCGGCCAGGAAACGGCTCCGCGCAACGATCTGATGAAGGAAGTCGGCAGCTACTCGGGGACTGGCTATGATGGGCGCGGCAGCGCCGAGGCGCGCAAGGGCATGGTTCGCCAGGCGGGCGGCAGCGACGCCAGCGAAGCGGCGGTGGCGGCGGCCCTGCGATGGATCGCCGATCATCAGTTGCCCGACGGAGGCTGGAGTTTCGATCATCGCCCCGGCCCGGTTCTCAATGGGCGGCCGCGGACGTCGGATCATCCGGGAACTCACGCGCAGGCCCGGAACGGCGCCACCGCGATGGCGCTGTTGCCGTTCCTGGGCGCCGGCCAGACACACAAGGACGGCAAATACAAGGCCACGGTCCAGGGCGGACTGGGATACCTGATCAGCCGCATGAAACCGGACGGCAGCCTGCACGAGTCCGGGGGCAGCATGTATTCTCACGGTCTGGCTGCGATCGTCTTGTGCGAGGCGTTCGGCATGACGCACGACAAAGCCCTGATGGCCCCCGCGCAAGCGTCCTTAAACTTCATCTCGTACGCCCAAGACCCCATCGGCGGCGGCTGGCGGTATACGCCGCGCCAGCCGGGCGACACGTCGGTGGTGGGCTGGCAATTGATGGCCCTGAAGAGCGGCCACATGTCCTATCTGCAGGTGAATCCCAATACGATCCGCGGCTCGATCAAGTTCCTGGACACCGTCCAGGCGCAGAGCGGCTCTTTCTATGGCTATACCAGTCCGGGGCAGGGCCAAGCGACGACCGCCATCGGGTTGCTGTGCCGGATGTACCTGGGCTGGAAGCATGAGAACGAACCGTTGAAGCGCGGCGTCGCTTGGCTCGGCACCCAGGGGCCTTCGATAGGCAAGGGCGCCAACATGTACTACAATTACTACGGCACTCAGGTCTGCCGGCAGTTCGGCGACGAGGTCTGGGAGAAGTGGAACTCGAAGATGCGCGACTTCCTGGTCGGCAGTCAGTCCAAGGAGGGCCCGGCGCAAGGCAGTTGGTTTTTTGCCGGCGGACACGGCGCCGAAGCCGGCGGCCGGCTGTACAACACCTCGCTGGCGACCATGGTCCTGGAAGTCTACTACCGGCACATGCCGATCTACCAGCAGCAGGCGACCAAGGACGAATTCCCGCTGTAAGGCGTCCGCGAGCCGGGCCGTCCTGGCCCGGCGGAAAAGTCAACCAATCTGCGAAAAGCCCGCCGTTTCCACGGCGGGCTTCTTTTTTTGCGCTGGAGGCTGGAGGCTGTCCGCACCGGCTCACGCGCCGGGTGCCGCCCGATTGGCGTTTTGCAGCGCGGCCAGGGCCGAGTTGACGCCCTCGTAGATCTCGAAGATCTTGTCCAGTTGCGTGACGCGCAGCGCTTCCCGAACCGGCGGCTGCAGGCCGCACAGGGCCATGTGACAGTTCCGCGGGGTGCACCGGGACTTCAGGCGAATCAGCATGCCCAAGGCGGCGGAGCCCGCCAATTGGATGCTGCTCAGGTCCAACAACAGCCGGGTGACGGCGTGTTGTGCCACCAGCTCCTCGATTTCGCGTCGCCGCTGTACGACCACCCCTTCTTCGAACAAGGAAGAATCCAGGAAAGCGACGATGTGGACGCCGTCTTTCTCGATCAAGGTTATTTCCGCCATCACTCCCTCCTTCTGCCGGAGGACGACTGCACTTTGAACGATCACCTTCTGTGTAGTGTCCCAAATTCACTGCGGCCGTCAACCGGGACACGGTGCCAACGGGCCTGGGACGCTCGGGATTAGACTGGAGGGGCTCGCCAGCCGCCGCTCCGGCGTCCACTTCACGCCTGGGCCACGTTGTGCGACAATCGTGCCGGTGAGACTGGCCCGTATCGAGACAACGCGGTGGCGCCGATGCACTACGAAGTCGAACAGAAATACCCCGTGGACGATCTGGCGGCGATGGAAGCGACGCTCGCCGCGCTGGGAGCCTGCTTCGAGACCGCCATCGAACAGCGCGACCGATATTTTGCGCACCCGAGCCGCGATTTTGCCCAGACCGACGAAGCCCTGCGAATCCGCCAGGTGGGCCGGCAGTGCTATGTGACGTACAAAGGACCCAAAATCGATCCGGCCACCAAGACGCGCCGGGAAATCGAACTGCCCGTGTCCGGCACGGCCGAGGCGGCGGGCCAGTGGACGTTGCTGTGGGAATCGCTGGGCTTTCAACTCGTGACCGAAGTCTGCAAAAGACGGCGGCCCGGACGCATCCGCTGGGAAGATGCCGACATCCTGATCGCGCTGGATCAGGTCGACGGCGTCGGCACCTTTGTAGAATTGGAACTCGCCGTAAGCGCCGACGGCCTGGAGCGGGCCAAATTGCAGATTCTCTCGCTGGCCGCCGCGCTCGGCCTGGCCAACGCCGAACGGCGGAGTTATCTGGAACTGCTGTTGACGGCGATCCCGAACGCGGACTCGCCGCTCGCTGGGTAATCCGAATGGCGGCCGAGCACCGCCGCTTTTCAAGCCGGAAAGGAAAAAAGTATGAACCCTTGCCTGCACGCCGCGACATGGCTTTCCCGCCGCAGTTTTCTGAAGGCGGCGGCCGCCGCCGCTCCGTTGGCAGTGCCGAAATCCGTGTTCGGCGCCGCGGCGCCCAGCAACCGCATCCAGGTGGCGCTGATCGGCTGCGGCAATCAGAGCCGCGTCGACTTGCCTTCCGTCATGCGCTTTGACGACGTGCAAGTCGTCGCCGTCTGCGACGTCAATCGGGCCAGCCACGGGTACGCACGGCCGGAACACTTCCTGGGCCGCGAACCGGCCCGCGACAAGGTCAACGAGTACTATGCCCGGAAAACCGGCGCCGGCTCGTACCGAGGTTGTGACTGCTACGCCGATTTCCGGGAAGTGCTGGCGCGAGACGACGTGGATGCCGTGATGGTCGTGCTGCCCGATCACTGGCACGCTTTGGTCAGCGTGCTGGCCTGCCGGGCCGGCAAGGACGTGTATTGCCAGAAGCCGCTGTCGCTGACCGTGCATGACGGCCAGCAGATGGTCCAGGCCGTGCGGAAACACGGGCGGATTCTGCAGACCGGCAGCCAATACCGGTCCAGCGGCAGTGTGCGGCGCGTGGCCGAACTGGTCCGCAACGGGCGGATCGGCAAGGTCCAGCGGGCAATCGCGATCATCAACAGCAGCGGCGCCGGGCCGGGGCCCGGCTGGCAGCCGATGCCGGTTCCGGAGGGCTTTGACTACGATTTCTGGCTGGGGCCCGCGCCGGCGGCGCCGTATCACATCGACCGTTGCCTGTATCGCTTTCGGTTCCACTTGGATTATTCCGGCGGGCAAGTGACCAACACCGGTGCGCATGCGCTCGACATCGTGCAATGGGTGCTGGGCAAGAACGGCACTGGTCCGGTGGAGTTCGAGGACTTGGGCGCGGTCTGGCCGCCGCCGGGGCACTTGTACACCACCGCCATGAAGAGCGCTTTTCGGGCGCGGTACGCCGACGGGATTGAACTGATTTGCCAGACTCAGGAGCCCGGCTTCGGCGCGCGATTCGAGGGCACCGAGGGCTGGATTCAATACACGGCCGGCAAGGTCGAAGCCTCGTCCGACGCGATCAAGGATGCGGTGATCGGCCCGGACGAAATCCACTTGCCCGTCAGCAGCGGTCATTATCGGAACTGGCTGGACTGCATCCGCAGCCGTGCCGAACCGATCGAACCGGTGGAAGCCGGACACCGCACCGCCTCGATCTGCCACTGCGGCAACATCGCCATGCGGCTCCAACGCCGCGTGCAGTGGAATCCGGAAACCGAGTCGTTTATCCAGGACGACGAGGCCAACCGGATGCTGCGGCGGCCGTATCGCGACCCGTGGAAAATCGGCTGAGTGCCGGAGGAGCCCCCACGCCGCCCGGCTGGTCCGCACCCGGCCGGGCTTCTGGACCTGCCCGCGTCGTTTTATCTTTGACTCCCGTTCAGGCGTCCCAGCGTGAAACAAGTCATCGCCGTCATCAAACCGTTTCTGGCCGAAAAGGTGCTCGAAAACCTGAAACGGGCACCGCTTGAATCGCTCAGCGTCCGCGAAGTGAAAGGCTACGGGCGGCAAAAGAGCTACCTGGAGGAATACAGCCGGACCGAGTACTCGGCGGCCTTCCTGCCCAAAGTGGAAATCACGATCTGGGTCGACGATTCGCGCGTCGAAGAAATCGTCCGCCGCGTCGTGGAAGCGGCCCGCACGGGGCGGATGGGCGACGGCAAGATCTTCGTCCTGCCCGGCCAATCCTACGAGACGGTGATCGACCTCGGACCCGAAGCCGACGAACCGGACCAGGAAAAACCGGCGCGGCGGAATCCCGCCCGCAAACCGAAGACCAAGTAGGACCCAATCAGAGCGGGCCTCCTGCGACGAGCCGGGCCTGCGACGAGCCGGGCCTGCGACGAGCCGGGCCTCCGCCGAGCCCGGCTTCTGGCGAACCGTCCGGAGCTACTTTCCCGCGGCCCAGCGAATGCCCTGAGCCAGCAGGCGGGGATAGCTCGGATTGGCCCACGCTTTGGAATCGTGACCCAGCATCAGGTAGAAGACGCGGCTTCTTCCGTAGTCCTTGGTCCAGGCGATGTCGGGTGAATTCCTGGGATGATCCGTCCTCAGCAGCACGTGCGCGTCGGACGCCGTGTACAGGCCGCCGTAGGTCTCGTCGTGAATCTCGAAGTCCTGGACGCCCTGCGTGATCGGATGCGCGCGATCGGCGATTTTGACTTTCAAGACCTCGTCGTGGGCCCACGTCGAGGGCTTGTACGTTTTCCCTTCCAGCACCGTTGCGGCAAAGACATACCTGCCGCCAACGATCCTGGTGAATTCGTCCCAATCGCGATGCGCACCCAGGTTGTGGTGCAGCGAGACCAGGCCGATCCCCTGCTTGAGCAGTTCCACGAACGCCTGCCGCTGGGCCGGCGTGAAGCCCGAAGCCATGTCGTACATGACGACGGCGTCGTACTCGTTCTGCAGGCCCGGCTTGAGCAACCCCGCGGCCTTGGGCATCTCCGCTTTGGTGTACCGGATGCCCGGCAGCGCGTCGAACATGGCGAAGAACGGTTGCTGCTCAAACCCGTGCCCGCCGAACGTCAGCAGAATGCGGATCGCCTCCGGCTGGTCCTCGGCGCGCACCGCGCCGATCGTTCCGGCAATCCCCACGGCCATCAACAGGGCGACGAACCATCTCATGGTGTTTCTCCTCTAGCCAACGGAGTCTCGGAAAAAAGGGACGCAATGCTTGCAAGTGCTCGCAGCCCGGCTTTGCGGGCCGTGCGGATCGCCGCGATGTCTTGCGACGGACAGCCCGGCTCGGCGAACCGGGGCTGCCGCTGCGCCCGCGTGGCGGCGACGAGCCGCGGCCTATCGGCCCTGCAATTCGAACCAAGCCACGACGCAAGGGCTGCCCGCCGGCACGGTCAGGCCGATCATGCCCGGCATGGTCGGCGTCACGTCGCCGCGGGACTCGACGGGAACCTCCTTCTGGTTCAGCCGGCACTGGAACGCGCCGGCTTGCCGGGCGAATTCGATCATCATGGCGCCCTTCGGGAGCGGTACTTGATAGGCGGCGTCCAGGGCGTCGTTTCCGAACAGGCCGAACACCTGCCCCTCGGCGACGTCTTTCAGGATCACGCGGCAGACGAAGCTGCCGGTCAGCTTGCGGCTGTAGACCACCTGGGCGGCGCCGGCGTCGCTGGGAAGCGCCAGTTTCAGGTAGCCTTCGGCAGTCTGCTCGGCATCCTTCTTGAGCGTTTCCCGCAGGACCCGTTCTTCGGCCTGCCGGCGCACGGCCCAGTTGGCAGGCGCCAGCAGCTTGCGCATGATGGACGTCAGCGGCGGGATCTCCACCGGCAGCGTAGCCGGGGGCGCGGTGCCCAGTTCCGGCAGCAGGGCGGAGACGTCCACCTTGGCCTGTTGCGCCTCGGACCAGAGCTTCCGCGCCGCTTCCCGGTCTCCCTTGCCGTCCATCGCCAGAAACGCGCCGAAGAAGACCTTGTTTTCCGGCGCATCCGGCTTCAACACGCGCTCGGCCAGCGTCAGGGCCACTTTGGCGGGCAGCGACTTCACCGTGTAGCGGCGGTTCTCGCCTTTGACCCGCAGCACCAGCAGGCCGGGCGTGTACTCGACCACGGCCACGCGGACGTCCCCGATCATCAGCTCCTCGACGGCCTGGAGCGAACGAGCGCCTTCGTCCACCGATTCCCAGAAGCCCTCCAGGTACTCGTACAGCGACTGCAGCCGCTGACGCTGGACGTCAAACGCTGCGCCGCCGCTTACCCGCGCAGCCTCCTGCAGCTTGGCCTTGGCCACGTTCAAATCACGCTCCGCCATCGCGCTGCGAATCTCGTCCAACAGGCCATCAGCCTCCGCAGCTTGCCCGCACGCGCGGAAAGCCTCCCAACCCAGCACCCAACAAACGACAAACACTCCCATTCGAATCTTCATCAGCGCCTCGCATCAAAATCAACTTCGATAACCGCACCGGCGGTAGCCGCCCGCACGCTCATCCGGGGCGTCTCTCCCACGCTTCACGAATCCTCGGGAAGCGTCCGATACGGTCTTCGATCTTGCCAATTTCTTTGGGATAGAACTCCAGCATCGCATCGCAGAACCATTGGCTCTGCATGCGACTCACTCAGATTCGAACAGCAACGGATGCTGGCGTACCGACGTCCGCTCGGTCCGTGACGGCCTACGCTTCCGTTGTTCGCACAGTGTATTGCGTTCCCAAAACACGCCGTCGTGAAAACCCTGGATGGAAACGTCCTCGGCGGCCAACTCCAAACGCCGTTCCGCGAGGCAACAATAGAAATCGTCGATTTCGATTCCCACGAAACGGCGTCCCAGCTTCTTGGCAACTGCCGAAGTGGTTCCGGAACCGAGAAATGGATCGAGGACTACATCCCCTGGCTCAGAACTGGCAAGGATCAATTTCGCGATCAACTTTTCGGGTTTCTGCGTGGGATGATCCGTGTTCTCCGGCATGGACCAGAACGGGACGGAAATGTCCGTCCACAGGTTGGACGGAGGGGTCAGGCGAAAGCCGCCTTGTTCGGTCTGCGTCCAATCCTTCGGCTGGCCATCGCCGGTTGTGTAAGGAGCAACGACTCGCCGCTTCAGCTTGACGGCGTCGACATTGAACTTGTATTCCCGATCGGTCGTAAAGAACCAGATGTCTTCCGAGCCGTTCTTCCAATTCCTTTGCGCACCCCAGCCTTTTTCGCGTTCCCAGGTAATACGGTTTTGGGCAAAAAAGTACCGTTCCCCAACCTCTTCAATGACGGCCGAACAGCGCCAGTCGCAGCAGATGTAGACGGATGCCTTGGGTTTGAGAACGCGGTGCAGTGGCTTCAGCCAAGACTCGATCCAGGCTGCATAGTCGTTTGCCGAGAGCTGCTCAAAGGAACTGCCGTTGAAGGACTTGTCCAAGTTGTAGGGCGGGTCGAGGATCAGAAGATCCACAAACTGCCCGGGCAAATGGGGAAGCACGTCGAACAGGTTTTGACAGATTGTACGGCCCAACAGAGATTCCGGCGGGATGGGGCCGTCAAGCCGCAAGAGTCGTGAGGCCAACGCCGCGCGTTCGGCATCGTCGAGCGTGATCGTCCGATTACGGGGGGCTCGCGTTTTTGTATTCATCACAGACGATTATGACGTGAGATGTTCGGCGCTCAAAGGGCCCCGACGTACAGAATTCAGAATTGGCGCTCAGGCGGTGGGACTGGTTAGAATGGCGGGTCCGCCAATCGTGAATTCCGCAAGTCTGAGCCTGCCCGTTGTTCCGGCGCGGGCCGAGTGCAGTTAGAATGTCCGCACGATGAAAACTACCTGGATTCCCATCGTTGTTCCTGCTTTGCTCGCGCTGGCTGGCGTGACGGCGCTTGTGCTTTGGCTCAGCAGCGGGACTTGGCCCGTTGAAGCGGGGGCGGGCCACGGCCTGACGTCTCGGCTGTTCTCGCGGGGTAATCAGGGCCGTGGGCCGCTGGCCTTGCGCGTGCCGGGTTTGGACGGCACGCCGCAGGCTGCGCAAGACAAGTCGGCGCGGCCGGTGACGGCGGGGCAACCGGTGCGCGGACCCGGCCAGCCCGCCGATATTCCGGGCGAGTGGCCGGCGTTTCGCGGTCCCCACCGGGATGCGATTTGCAGCGATGGCACGCCGCTGGCCCGCGCGTGGCCGGCCCAAGGCCCGCCGGTGCTGTGGCGGATCGAACTGGGCCAGGGGTACGCCAGCGCCGTGATCCGCAACGGGCGCGTGTTCGTGCTGGATTACGACGAGCAGGCCCAAGCCGATACGATGCGCTGCCTGTCGCTGGCGGACGGCCGCGAAATCTGGCGCAACAGCTATCCTGTCGAAGTGACGCCGAACCACGGCTGTTCCCGGACCGTGCCGGCGATCGTCCACGAGTACCTCGTGTCGATCGGTCCCCGCTGCCACGTCGCCTGCTGGGACAGCGAGACGGGCCAATGCCGCTGGATCATCGACATGGTCAAGCAGTTTGGGGCGGAGGAGCGGCAATGGTACACGGGCCAATGCCCGCTGGTGGACGGCGAGCGGGTGATTCTGGCGCCGTGCGGGCCGGAGGCGCTGCTGGCGGCTGTCGAGTACCGGACGGGCCAGGTCCTGTGGAAAACGCCGAATCCCCGCGGCTGGAAGATGACCCATTCGTCCGTCATGAAGACCGAGTACGCAGGCCGTTCCATGTACGTCTATTGCGGCACGGGCGGCACGGCGGGCGTGGCGGCCGACGACGGGCGTCTGCTGTGGGACGAGACGAACTGGGTGGAGAATTTCGCGACCAGTCCGTCGCCGCTGCCGTTGCCCGACGGCCGCATCTTTCTGTGCAGCGGCTACGACATGACGGGCGCGATGATGCTGCAAATGAAACCCGTCGGCGACGCCCTGGCAGTGGAAACGGCGTACACGTTGAAACGCAAAGAGTTCAACTCGGAACAGCAGACGCCGATCTTCTACCGCGGTCATCTGTACGGCGTGCGAAAGCTGCGGGAACAGATGCTTTGCCTGGACCTGGAGGGCAAAGAACTCTGGAACAGCGGCAGCTTGAAGTTCGGTCATGGGCCGTACCTCATCGCCGACGGGATGATCTTCGCCCTGGCCGACAACGGCCTGCTGGCGACGATGGAGGCGACCCATGAGGGCTATCGGCCCCTGGCGCAATTCCAGGTCTTCGAGAACGGCCACGATGCCTGGGGGCCGCTGGCGATCGCTTCCGGGCGGCTGATCGTCCGCGACATGACGCGGATGGCCTGTGTGGACGTGCGGGCCGCGAAGTAGAAGCGGGGAGCAGGGAGCGTGGGCCGGCAGGGACCGTTGCTCGGTGACCAAGGACCAAGGACACATGACAAACCAACAGAACCAACCGTCCTGTGCAACCTGTCGCGGTCAAAACCGGTCCCGGCGGGCCGTGATCCAGCCGGTCGCGATGGGCTTGTTGATCGTGGTTGCCGTCGCGATCGCGGCGTGGGCCGCCCTGCGCATGGACCCGTGGGGGGAGGATGGCGGCGGCTTGTCGGAGCGATTCGAGTTCAATGCGGATGCTTATCTGCGAGCGGACCCGGCGCTGATCGCGTTCCAGGAAATGGGCTCCTTCCCGACAGGGTTGAGCGCGGTGCGGGGCCTGGCTGCCGGACCCGACGGCCGCATTTACGTCGCCGGAGAAGACCGAGTCCGCGTGTTCGCCGCGGACGGAAAACAGCTGGCGGAGCTGCCGGTCAAGGGCGAGCCGACATGCCTGGCGGCGGGCGGCGCGGAGCACGTGCATCCGGGCCGCTTGTACGTCGGGGCAGGCCGTCGCGTGCTGTTGTTCGATCCGCAGGGAACGGCGCTCGGCGCTTGGACGGAGGGCCTGGACGACGCGACGGTGCTCACGTCGCTGGCCATTGGCGACGAGCACGTGTTGGCGGCCGACGCGGGCAACCGCGTGGTGCTCCAGTTCGATGCAGACGGCGACTTGACGAGGCGGATTGGCGAGCCTGACGAGGCGCGGGGCGTGCGGGGATTTGTGATTCCCAGCGCGCATTTTGACGTCGCCGTTACGGCCGACGGCTTGCTGCGCGTCGCCAATCCCGGCGCGCGGCGGATCGAAACGTTCACCGCCGAGGGAGACCTGCTGGGCCAGTGGGGCAAGTCGTCGCCGGAGATCGACGGGTTTTTCGGCTGCTGCAATCCGGCCGATTTTGCGGTGACGCCGGACGGCCGGTTCGTGACGGCGGAAAAAGGCATCCCGCGCATCAAGATCTACAGCCCCAAGGGCGAGCTGGAATGCGTGGTCGCCGACCCGGCGATGCTGGGGCAGGTGGGCAGCGCCGCTCCCCTGGACGGAGACAGCGGCCAAGCCCCGGCGTTCGACGTAGCAGTGGACAACCGCGGCCGCGTGCTGGCGCTGGACCCGCTCACGCGGCAAGTCAGAGTGTTTGTCCGCAAGGACGTTCAGACCGCGACGGCGAAAGAGAGCGAACAAGATGAAGACCGGTCGTAGCTCAAGGCGGCAGTGGTTGACGGGATTGCTGCGAGGGACCGCCTTGGCGGCCATCGCCCTGATTGCCGCATTGCTGATTCGGCGTCCCGGCGGCGCAGCGAGCGGCCGTCGCCTGCCGTGCGCGTCGTGCCGGCAGTGCGGTCTGCGGGCTACGTGCCAGTTGCCGCAGGCGCGGGCGTGGAAGCGCCGCGGAAGGGAAAGCTAACGCAAGCAAAGGAACAACCATGTCAGACAAAGTGGATCGCCGAGCTTTCCTGGCCGACGGCATCCGCACGGCCGGGACGGTCGCGCTGGCCGGCGCGGCGGGCGTGCTGGCCGGACAGAGCAGCCGTGCGGAACCCATGGTGTGGCAATTGGACCCGGACAAGTGCATCGCCTGCACCAATTGTGCGACGAAGTGCGTGCTGGACGTGTCGGCGGTCAAGTGCCTCAATTGCTTTGACATGTGCGGCTACTGCGACATCTGCACGGGCTACTACGAGATGGGCTACCTGGCGCTGGATACGGCGGCGGAGAACCAGGCCTGTCCGACCGGGGCCATCGTGCGGCGGTTCGTCGAGGAGCGGTCGGGCCAGCGGTTCTACGAGTACACGATCGACAAGCCGCTGTGCATCGGCTGCGGCAAGTGCGTCAAGGGCTGTGCGCTGATGAACGGCTCGCTGTGCATGCAGGTCGAGCACGACCGCTGTCTGGACTGCAACGAATGCGCGATCGCGATCGCCTGTCCGACGCAAGCTTTCTACCGCATTCCGGCGTCGCAGACGGAAATCATGAAACGCAAGGCGGTCACGGCCCTGGCCTCGCGGGCGCAGCGGGCCCTGCAGTCCGCCGGCGGGGACGCCGCCAAACGGCAAGAGGCGCTGGAGATGCTGGCCCGCGTCGAACAGCAGCAGCGGTGGCGAGCGGAGCAGGAGCGGCTGCAGACGGCCGACTCGCGCCGCCGGACGGATGGGGACCGTGCCGCTGGAACGTCTGATGAAGAAAGAACGACGAATGCCTGACGTCCGAATTCGCCAAATCTGCCTGGGGCTGGTGGTCGGTGCCGGGGCGGGGCTCGCTTGGGCGTCCGCCCTGGCCAGCGACTTGATCCCGACGCCGGAGTTCGCGGACCACGCCATCCCGGTCTCCATGCCGCCGGTGCCGGAGAGCCCGGCCTGGGAATGGATCAACATCGCGGTCCTGATCGCCGCCTTGTGTCTGGCGTCGTATTTCGCGCTGGTCAACCGGTCGCGGCGCGGCTTGTTCTTGCTGGCCGTCGCCTCGCTGATCTGGTTCGGCTTTGTCCGCGATGGTTGCGTCTGTTCGATCGGCGCGACGCAGAACGTGGTTTATGCGCTGAGCGATCCGGCGTATGCCATCCCGGCGACGGTTGTGTTGCTGTTCGTCCTGCCGCTGGTGTTCACGCTGTTCTTCGGGCGGACGTTCTGCGCGGCCGTCTGCCCGCTGGGGGCGATTCAGGAAGTCCTGACCGTGCGCAGCGTCCGGGTGCCCGGCTGGCTCGACCACGCCTTGGGCCTGATTCCCTATCTGTATCTGGGGACCGCCGTGATCTTCGCCGTCTCCGGGACGGCCTTCGTGATCTGCCGTTACGATCCGTTCGTGGCCATGTTCCGGCTGAGTGGCGACGTGAACATGCTGGTGTTCGGCGCGTCTTTGCTGTTTCTGGGACTATTCGTGGGCCGGCCGTACTGCCGGTACTTGTGTCCCTATGGGGCGATCCTGGGAGTGCTGTCGAGCGTGGCCAAGTGGCATGTCCGGATTCCGCCCGAGGATTGCATCCAGTGCCGGCTGTGTGAAGACTCCTGCCCGTACGGGGCGATCCAGGAGCCGGCGCCGCCGCTGGCGCCGGAAGCCAAACCGGCGGCACGGCGGCGGCTGGCGGGCTTGCTGCTGCTGGCGCCGGTGCTGATCGCGGCCGGAGGCGGGCTGGGGTCGCTGCTGGCCGTCCCGCTTTCGCAACTGGACCCGCAAGTGCGCTTGGCGGAACGCGTCCGCCTGGAAGACACGGGACAAGTGTCCGGGACCACCGATGCCAGCGAAGCGTTCCGCGCCACGGGGCAGCCGGTCGACGAGTTATATCGGACGGCCATCGACCGGCGCCAGCGCTTCCGCACCCTCGGCGGCTGGTTGGGGGCTTGGGCCGGCCTGGTGATCGGCGTCAAGCTGGTGACGTTGTCCATCCGCCGCCGCCGGACGGATTATCAGCCCGATCGGTCGCGCTGTGTGTCCTGCGGGCGATGCTACTGGTACTGTCCGGGCGAGCAAGTCCGCCTGGGGCTGATCCGAGACGTCTCCGAGGTGGTCAAGTAGCCATGCTCACCGCTGCTGAGAAATACACTGTGTTCTTCCGCTGTGCCCTGGTTGCCGGGGTGTTTTCCTGCCTGCTCGGCACGCTGTTGCTGGTGGATTACTCCGCGCGCGTGGCCGAGGACCCGCTGAACGCCCCGGAGTACGTGGCGCTCAAGGCCCAACTCAAGGCGAATCCGCAAGACGCCGCCGTCAAAGACCAGCTTCGCCAGCTGGATCTGCGGCTGCGCCACGAGTACTTCCAGCGGCGGCGATTCAGCGCGTGGGGCACCTGGCTGTTGTTGGCCAGCGTCGTGATCACGCTGGCCTGCGCCAAGCAGGCCGCCGTCTTGCATCGCCGGTTGCCGCAGCCGCAGCCTCGCGACGTGCCGGACGACCCGGAGGAGCGTCTGCGCCGTTTCAGCCGCTGGTCGGTCGCCGCCTTTGGCGGAGCCATCATCCTGGGCGTCGTCGGCCTGTGGGCAGGCGTCCGCAGCGTCGTCGATGCACCGACGATTCAATTCGCTGCGGCCCCCGGCGACGCGGAACCCGAACAACCCGCCGCGCCACGCACCGAACCGCAAGTCGCACCGCCGCAGGCTGAGCCGCCGCCGAGCCCGCCGCCGGAGACTCCTCCACCGGCAGTGGAAAAGAGCACCAAGCCGCCGCTGGTACCGCCGGTTGCGGCGTCCGCGCCCGCGGAAAAACCACCAACCATGGAGCCGGCGCCGGTCAAGGAGCCCGCTGAGAAACCACCCGCTGAGAAACTACCCGCCCAGCCGGCGTCGGTCCCCGCCGAGCCGGCGTCGGTCCCCGCCCAGCCGGCGTCGGTCCCCGCCGAGCCGCCGAAGCCTGAAGCCAAGCCTCCGAAGACTGAAGCCGAGCCCGCCAAACCGGCGACCGCCGCCCTGGCCGGAGCGCCGACGCCAGAGCACTGGCGGCGGAACTGGCCCCGATTTCGCGGTCCGGACGGGACGGGCGTTTCCGCGTCTGCCGACATCCCGACGAAATGGAATGGCGCAACCGGCGAAGGAATCCTCTGGAAGACGGCCCTGGCGTTGCCCGGCAACAACTCGCCGATCGTCTGGGACAAGCATGTGTTCGTGACGGGCGCCGACGAGACTCAGCGCGTCGTCTACTGCTGCGACGCGGATACCGGCAAGCTGCTGTGGCAAACCGAAGTGCCGGGCACGCCTGAAAGCACGGCGACTCCGCCCAAGATCATGGAAGCGACCGGCTACGCCGCTCCGACCCCCGCGACGGACGGCCAGCGAGTCTATGCGATGTTTGCCAACGGAGACCTGGCCGCGGTGGATTTCGCCGGCCAGGTGACCTGGTCCCGCAGCCTGGGCCTGCCGAAGAACACCTACGGACACGCCGCCTCGCTGGCCCTGTACGGCGACTTGCTGCTGGTGCAGTTCGATCAAGGCACGAAGCAGGAGAAGCTGTCCCAGCTGATGGCCCTGAAGGCTCCGACGGGCGAGACGGCCTGGGAGGTGTCGCGCGAAGTGCCCAACTCGTGGCCCACGCCGACGGTCATCGAGCATCAGGGCCAGCCGCAGATCATCACGGCCGCCGACCCCTGGGTGATCGCCTATGCGCCGAGCGACGGCCGTGAAATCTGGCGAGCCAAGTGCCTGCAAGCCGACGTGGGACCTTCGCCTACCTTCGCTGACGGGCTGGTGTTCGTCGCTAACGAGTTTCCCGGCATGGCCGCCATCCGCGCGGACGGCGCGGGCGATGTGACCGGCAGCCACGTGCTGTGGGAAGCCGACGTGGGCTCTCCCGACTGCTGCAGTCCCCTGGCCACGGACAAATTCCTGATGGTGTTGGCTTCCTTCGGCACGCTGACCTGTTACAACGCCAAGGAAGGCGGCGAGCCATTGTGGGAAGAAGATTTCGACGACGCCAACTTCTCCTCTTCGCCCGCCCTGGCGGGCAAGCACGTGTATCTGTTCTCCGAGCAGGGCAAAGTTTTCCTCATCGAGCCGACGGATGAGAAGTGCGTGCGCGTCGCCGAGAACGAACTGGGCGAAGAGTGCGTTACCAGCCCCGCCTTCCAACCGGGCCGGATCTACATTCGCGGCAAGGAGCATCTGATCTGCATCGGCGCGAAGCCGCCGTAGGACGCGTTGTGCATCACACCGCCGCGCGACTTGGTGCAGGGAGCGAGACGTGGGGAGACATGACGTGGCCATGAGGGACCCGTGAAGATCGGGGTTGGGACGCAACAAACCCCCAAACGGCCATCGACGCGGCAAGCCAGATGCCTTTCGGAGACTGACCGCGAACCGCCAGCCGACTCTCTGCGGGCAGTTGTGGGCTGACAATCGAGAATCCTTACGCAAACGCGGCCCGGCGGTGGCTCACCCCCTGCAACCAGCGGCGATCGCGCCGTGCGGCCTCCGCCGCCAGATAACGCATTAGCCAAGAGAGATGCTCGACAGCCGTTGCCGACGTTCCTGCAGCCGTCCACTGTTCGCCATCAGCATCAATCGGGAACCGATGTCTGTGCCAGTTGACGCGCAGGCGTCTGGACGGGTATTGTAGGCTCTTGGATCGCATCGATGGGCCTCCGGAAGTCCTCGTGTGGGTAGGGTGGAAAAGACACTTGACCGAATGCTGCGAGGCACGGCGGACGTAACGTCGCGTTTGCCGATCTGTGTGCATTGCTGCGTCATTTCGGCTTTGACGAGCGTGTTCGAGGCAGCCACTACATCTTTTCCCGCAGCGACGTGCTGGAGATTCTCCACCTGCAACCTCACGGAAATCAAGCGAAACCGTAGCAAGTCAAACAGGTCCGCGGCGTGCTTGTTTCCTACCGACTGGGAGGCGATGCCGCGGGCACCGAGACCGAGGGCAAAGACGCGCCGGGCGCCGCAGACCCTGAGGGCTAACATGCCAAACGTTCAATACGAAATCGTCTTGTGCTGGAGCAAAGAGGATCAAGCCCTCCTCGCCGAAACGCCTGAACTGCCAGGCTGCGCGGCGGATGGCGCGACATGCCAGGATGCCTTGGCCAATGTGGAGGTCGTGATCCGGGAATAGATCGAGACAGCGCAGGAGCTTGGTCGTTCGATCCTCGAGCCCCGCGGAAGATTCATGTACGCCTGATCGAAGCTTGGCCTTGTCCGGAACTCGGCGATCGTCAGATTCGACAGGCAGGTCCGAACCAGCGACTGCAACCGAGTCGTCCTGTCGCCGGCTGAAGGCGGCCCGGCAAGCGCACGGTTCGCAGACGGATCGGTCTCAAGCAGGAGCCATACGCATGAAACCCGTTGAGAAACCGTCGGCGATGACTCGTCGCGACGCGGTCAAGACGCTGGGCCTGGTCGGCTCCGCCGGCCTCTGGGCAACCACCGGCCAGGCGGCTGGAAGCGCCGAAGCGGCGTCCGCCGGGGCGCTGGGTTCGGCCCATGAGTTGTTCGAGCAATACGAGCGCCGGTTCGCCGAGGCGCGTCTGCGGATGCCGGAGCGGAACCCGGCCGTGCCGGCGGATCGCGAAGCCATCGCGCAGATTGTCCAGGAATGCCTGGGCGTGCGACGCTCGTGGGTGCCCAAGATCCAGGCGGAGAAGGTGCGCGAGGCGGCTTTCGACGGCGGCCGGATCGAAATGCTCCGCGCGACTTCCTGGCCCGGCGTAACCGCGACGGCCTTGCTGTATCTGCCTGCCCCCAGCCCGCCGCAGCCGTTGCCGCTGGTGGTCCTGTGTTGCGGGCACGGCCAGGGCGGCAAGCTGGCCGACGGTTATCAACGCATGGCGCGGCAGATCACCCGCCGGGGCGCGATGGTGCTGTGTCCCGATAACCTGGGCCAAGGCGAGCGCGTGGCGATGGGCCACGGCCACTGCGTCAAGCCGTTTGCCTGCGGCCTGAGCGTCCAGGGCTTGATCGTCATGGAAACGCTCGGCTGGATCGCCTGGGCGCTGCAGGAACCGCGGGTGGACCCGCGCCGGGCGGCGGCCGTCGGCAACTCGGGCGGCGGCACGTTGACGGTCTTCCTGGCCGCGTTGTGCCCCGAGCTGGCAGTGCTTTCCTCGTCCGGTTATCCGAGCACCTTCGAGTTCGTCGCGCGGAAGGAGAAGAAACACTGCCACTGCAATCTCCTGCCGGGCGTGGTGGGCCGGGTGGAGATGTGGCACTTGCTGGGCAGTTTCGCGCCGCGGCCGCTGTTCATCTTTCAGGGTGACGGCGATCCGCTATTCCCGGCCGATCTGTTCTTTCATACGGCCCGCAAGATCCGGCAGGTCTATCGCGCGCTCCGCGCCGAGCCATCGTTCGAGTCGCGCGTCGTGACCGGCGGCCACTCCTGGGATGCCCCGCGGCGGGTGGCCTTGGGCAAGTTCCTGTCCCGCCATCTGGGCCTGCAACCGTCCCTGCCCGAGGAGAACGAACAGGAATCGGTTCTGACTCCCGCCGACCGGTGTCTCGAATCCTGGCCTGCCGACGCGCTCAGCACCGATGCCTTGGCGGAACAACTCGCGGGCCGCCGCGTGGACGACAACACCAGGCTGTGGGATGTCTATCCACCTGCCGTCGCTCGCAACGTCCCGCTCGACGACATCTCCCCCCGCGGGTCCACGCGACAGATCCTCGCCCAGTTCGAAGCGTTTTTGAGATAACCGGCGACGCCCGGACGGTTCGTCGCCGGCACACGGCGTTGCTCAATCCAAAGCGGCCCTTGGCCGTCGCCGCGCGGGCGCCTATTTGGGCTTGACGAACATGACCTCGGCCGGATCAATCCACCCCGACCGCAGGTCCACCCGGAACCAGCCCTCGCTGTTCTTTTCATGGAAGCGAAGCGGGGACCGCTTGCCAAACTCCTTCAGATCGTACTGGGCCCAGGTCTTGCCCATATCCGGCGAGATGATGAATCCCGTGTGGTAGGGCGAAGCGGTGGCGTAGTGGGCCGCCAGGATCACGCCGTCCTGAATGATCATGTTCGCGCATTCGTATTCCGGGTTGAACAGCAGCGTGTGTTTTTCCGGAAAAGGAATATCCGCCGGGGCGCAGCGGAAGAGCCCCCGGTCGTGCGGCTTGGGGCCGTTCGCGTCGGCGATCCAGTAGGCCAGGCCGTCCACAAAGTTGATGCCGCCGGCCTTGTAGCGCGTGTTCAAACTGGCCGTCACGATGACCTTCCACTGCCACTGGTCCCGCCCCGCGTCGTACGTGCCGCGCAGCCAGTGGCATTCCTTTCCCTCCGGCCGGTCGGCGTCGCCCGTACAGGCATAGAACGCGTTTTCGACCGGGTTGTAGGCCACGCAGTGAATGTGGCGGGCGATCACGGGGTTGTCGGGGTCGCCCAGCAGCGTGCCCGTCTTGCCGCCGCCGGGGCTCCCGTTGTCCCGATAGTTTGGATTCTGGCCGAACGCATACGCGATCTTCACCGTCTGCCCGTTGTCGGCCGAGTAGTAGATGTTCACCGGGGAGGCCCCGCCGCGGACATTGCAGTAATTCCCCCACACCAACATCTCCGCGCCGTTTGCCACCCAGGAGTTGACGCCCGCCAGCGGGTGGAAATACCAGCCGGGGTTGGCAGGATTCTGCGGCGTGTGCGGCAGGTAGTCCTTCCCCTTGGCATCCTTCACCGTGAGGGGCTTACACGTCTTCAACTTGTCGGTGCTGAGGTACAGTTGCGTCTCCGTGGCGAAGACGATGTTTCCGTTCTTGAGAATGCGGCTGAACGTGATGCGGCCCGCGTCGGGAAACGCGGCTTGGTGGGGCCAGGTCCGGCCGTTGTCCTCCGAGAGGAAAATCGCTTCCGCCTCGCGGCCGAACGCCAGGTTGTCGCGATGCGAGTCGATGTACGGACCGGCCGGCTGCAAGCGATACCAGAAGTGTTCGGTCTCCCCCGCCAGAGACTCGCCCGCCGTGGCGTCGGCGGCCTGTCCGATCGCGCCGGGCAGCAAGAGCCCGACTGCAAGGGCGGCCTGGAAGCCGACGGATCGGCCTAGCTTTACGAGTAGTCGCGGTGTCATGCTGTGTCACCCTTTCCTGCTGAGATGTTGGTTGGCGATGCGAAAACGTGCAGCGCGATCGCCGCCCGCGTCAGTTCCCGCGGTCGTGCGGTCAGCGGCGGCGAGTCCCAGGACGATCGTCCGGCACCGTCACCGAAATGTCAAGACCCGCAACGCCTTGAGGCGCAGTCCCGTCGCGGCAACGGCCCCTCGTGCGTCGTCAAGTCTAACACTTGAGGCTGCAGCGAGTGAGCGGCTCGGCGCTAGCCGCCAGTAGTCCTGGAAACCAGCAGCTAGCGCCGTGCCGCGCACATCCGACGCTGTTCGCCTGGGCGACGCACTACCAGCCTGTTGAAAAAAGAACGTCTCGCGGAAGGAACCCGCTGGGGCCCTTCTTTTGTCAGTTTGACAGACTTCGGTCTGTCAGTTTGACGCACGCCAGGTGCGGCTTGCGTCCCGCCCGCGAGTTCCCGCCCAGCGGCCTTTTGGGCGGGTTGCTGCAACGTCTTGATTTCGCGGGGTTTTTTCCTCGTTTCGTCCGCCCGTTCCGGCTGTTGAGACCGCCCGCAACGGTTTGGCACGCAGGTTGCTTTCTTCACTCCCTCGGGCGCGGCGGCACGCCGACGCCCAAGGGTGCAAGTGGAGCCGAGCAATTGGCACAGTCACGCATATTCTTCAGAGGAGGACCGGACGATGTTGAGCGCACGTTGGCAACCCATGTTGGACATGCAGGCGGAAGTGAATCGCCTGCGGGACGAGATGGATCGGCTGTTCGGACGTTGGACCGGCCGGCGGTTTCCGCTGGCCCCGACGACGTACCCCCTGATGAACGTCTGGGAGGAAGATGAAAACTTGTTTGTGGAAACGGAACTGCCCGGCATGGAGTTGGGCGACTTGGAGATCTATGTCCACGGCGACCAACTGGCCGTGAAGGGCGAGCGGAAGGAACCGGGCAACGACAAAAACACGTGGCACCGCCGCGAGCGCGGGTATGGCAAGTTCGCCCGCGTGCTGGAACTGCCCGTGCCCGTCGATGAGGACAAGGTCGCGGCCGCGTTTAAGAACGGCGTGCTGACGATTACCTTGCCCAAGAGGGCGGAGGCCAAGCCGCGGCGGATCGATATCCGCGCGGACTGAGCCGCCGTCCCGAGTCGATAGATCGATTCCAGGGAACACTATCCAAGAGGAGAATGAGCCATGTCCCAACTTGTCAAGCAAGAGCAACACCAGGAAGCGGGCGCCGTCGAGCGCACCCGAGAGAGCGCTACGTACACTCCCCGCTTCGACATCTGGGAGACGGAAGAAGAACTGATTCTGTGCGGCGATTTGCCGGGCGTGGAGCCGGAGGATCTGGACATCCGGTTTGAAAACCGCGAACTGACGATCCTGGGCAAAGTCGCGCCGCGGCACGCAGACCGACGCAGCGTGTACAGCGAATACGGCGTGGGCGATTTCTATCGGACGTTCGCCGTCGGCGAGTCGATCGACGGCGAGAAGATCGCCGCCGAACTGAAGAACGGCGTGCTGACGGTCCACCTGCCGAAGTCCGACGCGGTCAAACCGCGGCGGATCGCCGTCAGCGCGGGCTGAGTCCAAGCCCGCGGGAAGCGCTTACGACGATCTCTGCAACAGCCCGGCTCTGGGCAAGAGCCGGGCTTTCTCTTTTTGGGCCTGGACCGCCGAGCCCGTTCCGGCACGGTTCGCGGGCGACAGGGAATCCGCTCAAGGCTGCTTCTCCGTCCGTTGCTTGGACGCCGCCGAGACATAATCGCCCCGCAAATAGTCGATGTTGAATTCGCCCCCGCCAGCGCCGCCGCAGGGGTCCAGCCTCAGGCCGGTGACCGTCTGGCCTTTCCAGCCCGGATGCTGTCCCACGTCGATCCGATACTCGTGAAACCGCCCGTCGGGGATGACGGGAAAGCTGACCGTTGTCTGCTCCGAAAACGCCGGCGACGACTCGGTCGTCCAGAACAACTGGCCGCCGGAGCCGGCGGTGACGCGCAGGTTCAGGCGGATGCCCAGGCACGTGTCGCCGGCGACCCGCAACAGCGGCCTGACCAGATACGGATCCGGGCCGGAGATGCGGCCGAACAGCGCGCCGTCCTTGGGAAACAACTCCGAAATGTCGTGCGCCGGCAACCAGCCGTCTGCGGCGTCGTCGAATTCGAAGGCGATCCGGTCGACCGGCCACGGCAGCCGCTTCACCGCCCGGAACACCACGCCGTCGGCCCGGACTTTGGCAGCGCCGGACCTGGCCACGCGCACGGCCAGATAGCCGTTGCCCGCATCGTACCGCCAGCACGACTCGACGCCCTGCTCGATATCGATCCGTTCCTTCAGCGACAGGCCATCCAGGAACACTGCGTCCGGGCGAGTCACGTTGGAAATCAGCAGCACGCCTTGCTCGCCCTCGGGATAGGCGACGTCCACCGAGATCACCGTTCCCCGGTGCGCCGCGCCGGCGATCTTGCCAAACGTCGTGACGTGGACTTGCCGGCCCGGCGAGCCGACGATCGCCGTCGTGGGCTCCTGATCGCGGTCCAGCAGCTTGAAGACCGATTGCAGAATCTGATTCGGACCAAAGATCCAGGGCGACTTCTTGCCGTCGATGGCGCTGATGCTGTCGGGCCACAAGGCTACGTTCTCGCCCGCCGGCTCCTGCTGGTGAATCGCGCTGCGGATCACCGTTTCGGCAAGTTTCCGCCAGGGCAAACTGCGATCGTGGTCGGACAGTCGCAGCAGGGCGTTTGCATACCGCAGACCGTTCCATTGGACCGGACGGCCGAACCAGGAACCGCGATACCACGTCGCTCCGAACACCGGAATGCTGGCGCCCACCAGATACGGCTTGTCCGCGTCGCTCCACAGGTAGATGAACGGCAATCCGCGTTTGGCCCAGATCACGGCGTCGTCCAGCCAGCGGCGGTCACCGGCGATGCGATAGGCCTCGACAAAGGCGTCCACCGCGTCCGCGGCGGCCAACACGTCCGGCGCATGGACCGGAATCTCCCAGACCTGGGCGGCCCGCGGCACCTGGAAACGCTCCATCAGGGCCAGCGTGCTCCGCATCTGCTCGTACGCTTCCTGGTCGCCCGAAATCCGCGCGTAGCGGAGGATTTCATACGCCTTCCGGGCGCAGGTGCCCAGTTCCAGGGCGTCGTCCGGTCCCAGTTGGTAATAATCCATGCCCACAAACGGCCCGCTGTCGTGCTGCTGATCCGCGTCGAACCGCCAGCCGCCGTCGTCGTCACGTTGGGCCAGCAGCCGGGCTGCCGCCGCCGGATTGGCAAACGCCAGATCCGCCCGGTTCGGGAACCGCTGGGCGTCCAGCCGCGGTTCGCCTCCCACCAAGGCCCGCACCTCCTCCGCCCGAGCCCGGCACCGCCGCCGCAGCTCCTCGTCGCGCACGATGAGCGCGCCGGCCATCAAGTCCGCCACGAACGAGCGCGGGCGGCCTGTGGCGGACAACACCGCGTTGCCCTTGGTCGTCCACCACTGCTTGCTCTCCGGCAGCCATAACGATTGCAGGTAGGCCTGCATCGAGAATTCGATCTCCCGCTCGTACGACCCGCGCGGCAGCGGCGCGGGTTCCGGCCAGCCCTGGAGCTGCACCCAGCGGTCGATCGCGGCCAGCGGGCTGCGAGCCGACGCGTCGGCCAGAATCCGGGCCTGCAGCCGCAGGGGCGTGCCGGCCCGAAGCTGGTACGGCCGAACGGCTTCGCGCTTGTTGGGCTCCACGAATTCCGGCACCGTGGGCAGAAACAGACCAGCCAGATGCGCGCGTTGATTCTGAAAGCGGTCCGGTGAGGCAAAGACGCACGAGGGCCGGTCGCGGCTGCCGTCCCAACGCTGGTGGACGTCCCACAGCAGCCCGACGGTGGCCGACGGACCCGTCAAGCCGACGGCGGGCACCGTGATCAGGTTCGGGTGGACCACGTAGCGGATCCGGTCCGGGTGGTCCTCCGCAATGTCCAGCGAACTGGACGAAACCTCGTCGCCGACCAGCCACTCCAGGCCCGGAAAGACCGCTTCGTGACGATCCAGGGCGTACACCATCGGGCCGTCGAATGCCAACAACTGCGCCGGCTTGTCGCACGACACTTCGTACTGCGTGGAGATCTCTTTGGCCCAATCGGCCAACTCGAAGGAGGCGGTCACCGTCCAACGCTTGCCGCTGCCGTCCTGGTGAGTCGAACGGAATTGCAGCCGGGCCGAATCCGACGTGGTGACCTCCGGACTTTCCTCGGCATAGACCACTTTCTCCACCCGCGCGCCGTCTTGTTCGCGGTACACCAGGCGGCTCAACTGCGGAAGCCAGGCGACCGTCTTCCAACTGCCGCCGGAGGCGACGGACAACTCGCCCGGCCCGTAACCAAAAGCCTGCCGGCGAAACGCCAACCGCAGCGCGCCGTTCTCCAGGACGGCAAAGTCCTTCTCGACCCGCGCACTCAGTCGGCCGATCTCCGCGGGCAACTGGACGGCGGCACCGACCGTCAACTCGCTTTCCGCCGTCAACGTGTCGGTTACGCCGTCCGCCGTCGCGGTGACAGCCGTCTTGACGCGCGGAGACTGCGCTTGCGGCACAAATTCCGCCCGCAACACCCCGGTGCGGCCGGGCGGAATTGCCGGCAGCGTCTGGCGGCTTGTTTCGGACGCCAGACGGAACTCGCAAGCGGGATTCGCCACGATGACCTGACCCGTGTTCTCCAACACGCACTCGACAACGGCGACTTCGCCCACCGCAACCACGGGTGCGACAGGACCGAAGCTGCGCAACTCGAGACCGGAACTCAGTTCCAGCCACGAATGGTCCCCGATCTCGCCTGCTTGCGCGAGAACCTCAACGCGGCAGGCTTGGCGCCGACTGCCCCGGACCGTCCAGACGGCCCGCGTTGCGCGGTCCGACGCCAGACGTTCGATCTGGGTCTCGGCCGGCGTCGCGGTCAAACCTGCCGGCAGCCTGAGCGATGCCCGAATCCCGGTCAGGTCCCCATCGCCCACGTTCTCGATCTTGGCGCGGACCACGCACGCCTCGCCAGGACGATCGCCATCCTCTTCCAGCCGGATCGTACTGATCCGCAGCAGGGGACCGACGCGGTCGACGTGCGACACGTCGTCCACCAGGAGTTCGCCCGCCGTGCCGACGATCCGCACCGCGAATTGGACCCAGCGGACCTTGGGGTTCTGAGTGAAATCGTACTTCAGCCGGGCGTGGTGCCATTGGCCGTCCCCGACGTGCGGCGCTGGAACCGCGAATCGGGCTCGCATCGTCCCGGTCTTTTCCGCCGCGTCGGCATCCATCGGAATGGCGTAGACGCACAGCTCGGCATTCTGGGCCGAGATCGCCTTGTACCAGAAGTCGATGCCCCCGCTGCGCTGATGCAGCATCGCGCCGCCCTTGTCGGCGGCGGAGCCGAAAACCCGATTCAATCCGCTCTCCGCGGCTTTCGTCTCCGCCGAGCGGACGATGCGTAACGATCGCTTCCCCGAGTGCGCGTCCCCGCTCACTTCCACCTGGCTGCCGACCGGCGACCAATCGACGGGGAATCCCTGCGCATTCAAGTCTTCAAACGACCCGTTCGTGCACGGATTGACCGCCACCGAGGCGGACAACAGACACGAACACACGGCGGCACAGACCGACGAGAACAACATGGCACGGGTGCTCCAGCATAAAAGTGCATACGGATGAGGCAAGGCACCATCCCTGACCGGTGTCGCCCGCAACGTGACTCGCAGCGGCGAACCGTTTGCGCAAAGAAGCCTGCCCCAGACGCCCTATAGTACGCCCCAGGCGGCAAATCCCGCAAGCACTTTTGGCAACCTTCTGAGCGATGACGCGCCCTCGTTGCGGAAAGAATTGCGTGACGGGCCTTGGGGAACTCGGGGTAAGATTGCCGATTGCGCGGACCGGGCAATCCAGCACCCCCGGCCGTCGGCAGCGTCCGCGGCCCGATTACCCGGCGATCCGCCCGGCGCCCACGGCGTCGGCCGCCAGAACAGAAAGCAGATCGTCCAGGAGGAAGTCCTCCAACGGCTCGAGCTTGTCCCGCTCCCAGATCGCGACCGCATTCCGCTTCGTCCCGCGGGATTCCACGACGGCGAGCGCGGCCGGATCACCGTTTAGCGAGGCTGCGGGCGGCGCAACCAGACCGTCGGCGGGAGAATCGCCGGACGGCCCTTCTGCCTCTGCCCCGTCGCTGCTGCCGGCTGACGGACGATTCAGATAGTTGATGATGATCAGCAGGTCCAACGGTTCCAGAACGTTGTTGCCGTTCACGTCGTAGTAGTAGAGCGGCTGGTCCGGCGGCACAGGATCGGACGGCAACTCGTTGCCGTGCGCGTTGAAATAGTTGATCCCGATCAGCACGTCCAAGGGAGTGACCGTACCCGACCGGTTCACGTCTTCGCGTAAGTCCGGATTCTGGTAGTCCGCGACTTCCGTCACCGTGATCGTCACGAGCCCCGGATTGGACTGGAACCCGACCACGTCGCGGACGGTGTAGCGAAAGCTGTCGGTGCCCGAAGAATTCGCGCCGGGCAGGTAGGAGACCAGACCGTCGGTGACCGTGGCCGTGCCGAACGCCGGCTCGGAACCGGCGACGATGGCCAGGGTGGCCGGGTCGAGCGGGCGGCCGATGCCAAGGTCGTTGCCCAAGACCTCGATCTTGACGAGCGTATCCTCCGAGGTCGTCACCGCGTCGTCGTTGGCGATCGGACCCTCGGTCGAAAAGTCCCATGTCGTGTCGCCGCTGATTCCCGCAAAGGCGTTGCCGCTGAGATCCTCCAGCGCCCCGGCGGCGATCTCGACATAGTACGCTTCACGCCGTTCCAGCACCTCTGCCGGATCGATCGTAACGAGCGTCTGGGAGACCAGCACTCGCTCATCAGTCACGGCCAGCGTGAGGAACGTGGAGCCATCGTGGGAACGTTTGACGAGGATGTCTCCGGCCCCCTTGCGGACGGCTTGATTGAACTCGATCACCAGGTTGGCATCCTGGCGAACGGCCACCGCGCCGTCGGGCGGAGACAGGCTCAGCACCGCGGGCGGCAGATCCAAGGTCGTCCAATTCCAAACCGTCGGGCCGCTGATCCCCGCCCAGTTGTTCCCCGCCAGGTCCGCGAACGCGGCGCCGGTGACTTCGACGTAGTAGGAAGTGTGGTCGGCCAGCGTCGCCAGCGGGTCGATCGTGACCGTCGCTCCGGACACGGTGACCTGATCGCTGGGGACGGGAATCGACTCGACCGTCGAGCCGTCGCCCGACCGCTTGATCGAGACGTTGCCCAGGCCGGCGCGGACCGGTTCGTGGAACGCGATTTCCAGAGGGGTATCGAAGGCGACCTCGGTGGCGTCGTCCGCCGGCGAAAGGGTCACTACGGCCGGCGGGGTGAAGTCGCCCGTCGTGAAGTTCCAGGTCGCTCCGCCGTGGACGCCCGCAAAGGCGTTGCCGGCCGCATCCAGAAACGCTCCCGTGGCGATTTCGACGTAGTAGCCCGTGCTCTCCAAGAACGGCTCCGCGGGGTCGATCGTGGCGACCGCTCCCAAAACCGTCACTTGGCTCCCGGCCACGGAGATGGTCTCGACCGTCGAGCCGTCGCTCGAACGCTTGATCGCGACCGAACCCGATCCCTTCTGGACGGCGTCATCAAAGGCCACGAGCAGGTTCGTGTCGAGCGCCACGCGAAGGGCGTTGTCGCGCGGTGTGAACGCGTTGACGAAGGGATTCAACGTGTCCACGCCAAACTCGGACTCCGCCGCGTAGTTTTGCTGCAGATTCCCCGCGGCGTCCTTGGCTCCGGTGACGCCGATCGTGATGCCGGCGGCCCCCAGTTCGTGGTCCGCCACGTCGTAAGTGACGCTGAACGTATCGTGGGCCGTCGCCGTCGTGGACCAGGCGAACGCCGGATTGGACAGCGTGGGCGTCAGCCCGCCGGCCACCGCCGGATGGCCGTAGACGAGCGTCGGCAAGATGGCCGTGTCCATCGTCTCGTTGAACACCACGGTGACGGCAAAGTTGGCCGGGCCGGCATCGGCGTCCGACAGCAGCGGATCGCTGACCGTGACGCTCTGAACCCGGGGAGGCTGGGCGTCCTGCAATCGCACCGTGTACGCCGGATCTTTGCCGCGATCGAGCAGGTCCGTCTTGGTGTGCGTATAGTCGTCGTCATGGACCTGGATCACGTACGTCCCGGCCTCGGTCAGACTCAGCACATTCGCGTCGCCCGGATCTACTTCCCGTCCGACGATCTGACCCGTCGGGCTGTAGACGGCAGCCCGAGGCTCGTAATCCACCGTGTCTTCGGACGACAACGACAGGCGGACCTGGTACACGCCGTCATGGGCGGCCAAGTCGGCAGCCGTCAGGGCAAAGTGGAATTCGTCCACTTCGCCCATCCCGTCGATGGTCCCCGTCTTCTGTTCGCCGAACCCCAGCGCGATGGAATCCAGGCTCCGAGGATTGATACCTTCCAGGGCGACGCCGTATGGCTCCGCATGGGTGTAATCGTTGTCGTAGACCTGAAGGACATAGGTGCCGGCCTCGGCGGGCAATTGGTAAAGGACGTGCTTGCCGTTCTCGACCTCGTCATCTCCGCTGGTTCCGGGCAACTTCTCGATCTTTTGGCCGGACGGCGAGTAGAGTTCCGCCCACAACTGGGTGCTGATCCCGGACTGGGCGTCCGACAAACTGAGGGTCACGATTTCGCCGCCCGCGCCCGTGAACTTGTAGGCGTCCACTTCGCCCACGACGATCTCGCCGGTCTTCACGTCGCCCAGCGCGAGCGTTCCGGCATCCTCGCTGGCTGGCACCAAGCCCTCCAGACTGAAGTGATAGTCTCCCGTGTCCGTGTAGTTGTTGTCGTGGATCTGGACCACGTACGTGCCCGCCTGCAGCGGATCGGACACGGCCTTCTTGCCCGCCGTGACCTGCGTGACGCGATGGTTGGTCAGGGGCGAACGGAGATCGACCTTGTCCCCCGTCGGCGAATAGAGCGTGGCACAACTGCCGGAATGCGTTTCGGAAAGCGCGAGGGTGACAATGCTGCCTGCGGTCGCCTGAAAGGTGTACTCATCCACCTGGCCCATCTTGTCCAGTCTGCCGCTCTTCAGTTCGCCAAGCTTCGTCGCCTGCGCGTCTTGACTTGGCGGATTGATTCCCTCCAGGGCGAGCGCGTACGTTCCCGTGTCTCGGTTGTCGTTGTCTTGGACCCTGACGGTGTAGCTGCCGAAGGCCGTCAGCAGGTAGGTGCGCGAAGAACCGGAGTCCACTTCGCTGCCCAGTGGATTGCCGGACGGCGAATACAGCGTCGCGCGCGGCTGAAAGCTATCGCTCGCGCCCGCCAGCGCCAAGGTGACCACGTACTCGCCGCCTGCCGAAGACAGATCTTGCTCAGTGATACTGAAGAAATGATCGTCCGTATCACCTGCGGGGTAGATATTGTCCGTGAGGACGTTGCCGCTGACGCTCAGGAAGCGCCGACACTCGAGCTGTTCCAGCGTCAAACGCCGCCGGTTCTTCGCGAGTCTGACACGCGTCGACCGGCGCACCGGCCAAATCCGGGTTGCCCATCCGCTGCGGCGGGGAGGCAATGCTTGAGCTATATCGCCTAGGAATCCCATGTCTGTTAAATCACTGCTGGAATTGTGGTTACGAAACGATGCCCACCCTGCTTGACGCTGTTACTTTGACGCTACCTATCTGGATTTAGTTCAAACGGTCCGGAAAGAAAGGGGATCAACCACCCAAGCCGGCTGGTGCCTCGGCCTTGGCGGCAATGAAACGGATCATGCCGAATGATCCGCGGGAATCGAAAAAACGGCCAAGACCGGATATGCCGACCACGGCAGCCCGTTGAAGAAAGGAAACAGGCGCCTCGCGGTGGTCGTTTCTGCTTGGGTTTCTCCAACGCAGCTCAAACCCAGTCCCCCCCCTCCACCCCCTCGCCAGCAGGCTGGCAGGGGACGGAAGTGTCATTTTCGATCGCGGACGAGATAAAAGCGACGGGCTACCTCCAGGGCGTGAAAAGGAAGCCAAAACTGGCGCGTATAGACTGCGTGCCCGGCCAGTTGTCGAGTGGCCGGCCCGTCTGGATATTCGACCAACAGCGTCTCGCCTTCCTGTGGGATGCGCTGCCCCACTCTCAGCCGCTTCAGCAGGTCTCGCCGCCGCAGGCCCGGCTGCAGCAATCGCCCCAGACGCCGATTCGCCAGCCAGGACCGAAGTCCACTGCAGACCGGCGGCAGATCGCTCCCCGCGATGCCGAATTGATGGACGTAGTCGCCATCGGCGGTATGCAACACGTCGGCGACGGTCCGAGGCAACGAAGTCAGATGTTCGGGGACGCCGGGACGGGGCCGGTGATAGACGAAATGAAGCAACTTGGCGTACCCTTGCGTGTCCCAGCCATAGCGAATGGGCGTACCGAAAGTGACCATGTCCAGCTGCGGCCACGACCGGCACACGGACGGCGAGTCCAGTGACTCCCGGACCCGCTGCCAAGCGGGCTGAGCGATCCGGTTTCCCCACCGCCGCTGATAAAAGGTCCGCGCGGCGGCAAAGAAAGACTCCCGCTCCGCGTCGTTTGCAGTCAGCAGATTGCTGACCAGCGCCAGCACGTTGCCCGCGTGGCTGTGGCCCCAAATCAAGACTCGGTCTTCCGGTCCGAAGGACGCCGCCTGCAGGCGGTCGATCAAACCGACGGCGGCGTCGGCGCGGGCCAGATGATGGTTCTCGCCGGACCAAACCACGCGCTCCACAGGGATCTGGACGCCGCGGGCGAACTCGGCGGCATACTGAGCCGAGTAATTGCCGACATCCTGGGCCACTCGATCAGCCACCCACTTGTGGATTGGGCGGAGCCGTTGCGAGGCAGCCGGCGCCAGTCGCTCGACGAGGCGAATCAGCCCCGTGGTGTCGTCACCCACAAAGGTGCCATGCACCAGCCAGATCGCGCGAACACCGGCTACGCGATAGGCCTCGCCGACAAGAGCCGTCGTCCGTTCGTAATCGGCCGAGTTTGGGCCCGGAGGTTCGGAGGCGCGCAGCAAGGTCCACCGAGCCGTGGGCGGCTCCGCCGAGTATCGCTGATGAGCAAAGGCGTTGTGTGTCGGCATCGCCGTCTCTTTCAAGAGCGACTTTCAGCGGCTCGGCTCTTCCGCACAAACCGGACTGATCGGCCGCGGCCGGGGACGGCGCTGAACGCGAGAAGGCCCTGTTTAGAACGGGTCTTTGTCCGGATTTCTCGCTTGCACCCTGTCGCTATCATTGCTACCATAGCGAAACTTGCCGCCCATCCACAACCACTTTTTGGATGCGTGTGCCGTTTCCCCATTGTTAACCCTTTTTCAAGGAAGATTGGGTTCCCATGCTAGTCCTCAGTCGAAGAGTCGGAGAGCGAATCCTGATTGGCGACAACATTTCTGTGACCGTGGTCCGCATCACGGGCGGAGGTGTCAGGCTGGGCGTCGAAGCACCGGCGGACATGGCGGTGATTCGCCAAGAGTTGAAGGATCGCCTGGACGACGAAGAGGCCCTGCCGCAAAAGCTCTCGTGGAAAGCCGCCCGAGCGTAATGCTCTGTCCACCATGAGTCAGAGACCGTGGGGCGGACCTTGGTCCTCGTTGGGGGCGGAATGAATTCCGCCCTGCCTGTCACGCGCTGCCTGACGAAACCGTAGGTTGCGTCGCAGCAGCAGGTCGCCCCGCGCAAGAGGTGCTGCGGCGCGGTGTTCACTCGTCCCGTGCCGGCAGTTGGGCGGTCCGCGGATCGGCCGCTCCGATCTGGGTGAGATCGATGTGGACGTCCGGGTTCAGTCCGTCCAGCGGGCCATGCTGCTCGACGTAAGCGACGAGCCGCTCGACTTTGGCCAGCGAAGCTTTCGCGTCGGCACCGCTGGCACTTGGCGGCGCCGCGCCCCAGACGACTTGTGCGCCGCGCCGCGCCGAGAGGACGAATGTGACTTCGCCGACGGCCGACGCTGCCGCCTCGCCGGGTTCTACCGCGATGCGGTACAGGCCGAGTTGCTTCCAGTGCTCCGACAGGACGGCGGCGATCCGGGCAGCGCCGTCCACGCGCGGGTCGCCCCAGGGCGTCCCCACGGGACCCGTCGGCGTGGCGTCGGGCAGGGAGATCCGCAGATAGTCTCGGGCTTGCTCCGCCGAAAAATCGCCGGGCGGCAAGAGCACGCCGTGCAAATCCACGGGCAGCAGGCCCGGGCGCTCGTTCATCGTGACTTCGACCATGGCAACGGGACGCCGGTAGACCAGTTCTACGATCACGCGGGCCGGATGCTCCTTCTTGACGCGCCGCACGTCCTCGACCCAGGTGTGCAGGCTGAAAGCCCGCGCGATCTTGACCGTCAAGTCCCGGTCCAGAATCGACAGTCCGGTCAAGCCTCCGTCGCGCACGGTCTCGGCACGGATGTCCGAGCGGACCCAGGGGGGCGGAGGAGGAATCTGGATCTGGTCGGGGTGCAACTCGTACTCCGGCCCCTGCACGATCTGCGGACCCATTCGCTGCCAGCCGTAGAAAACGCTGCCAAGCAAGCCTGCGACCAGCAGCAACACGGCCAGCAGGCGGCGCGCGGGCCGCTGCGAGAAAGGCGAAAGCCAAGCGACGAAGCCGGCAGGCTGCGGCTCCGCTTTGCGTTTCGCGGCGTTCATGACTCGAGCCTCCTTGCGCGAGTTGCCGGTGAGGGCCGGCGCGGGTTACCAAATGTCAACAGCGGTCTCCAGTTCCACGCCCAGCCGTTGCAGAATTCCTTCGCGCAAATACTCGATCAATTCCAGGACGTCTCGGCTGACTGCATTGGCGCCCACCACCACATAATTGGCGTTCCGGTCGCTCAGTTCGACGCCGCCGACCCGAGTCCCATGCAGTCCGGCCTGATCGATCAAGCTCGCAGCGCTCACGCCGCCTGGATCCTTGAAAATCATCGCAGACCGCTGATCCCGCAAAGGCTGAGCGGCCTTGTTCACGATCCACAGCTTCTGCATCCGCTTGGTCAACTCCAGCGGGTCCGCCCGCTCCAACTCGAACCGGGCCTCAAGAATGGCCAGTTCATCCAGGCTGCTTTCTCGATAGGCAAACAGCAAATCCCCGCACGAACGCTCCACCAACTCACCGGAATGCGTGAGCACGGTCGCCGCTTGCGTGCAGTGCCCGATGTCGGTCCCGTGACAAGTCGCGTTTCCGTGCAGCGCGCCGCCCACGGTGCCGGGGATGCCGACCAGCGGCTCCAGGCCGGCCAGCCCCTCGCGGACCGCGGCGGAGATCAAATGCGACAGCTTGGCGCCGCCGCCGACGCTCAACTGGCCGTCCTGCGCAAGGACGTCGCAGAATCGGCCCGCCGACAGATGAATCACCAGGCCCTTGACGCCCTCGCTACGGATCAACACGTTGGAGCCGGCCCCCAGCAGCCGCACCGGCAGATCCTCCTGGTGGCAACGCTGCACCAGCTGGGCAAGTTCCTCCACGCTCGCCGGCTCCGCAAAGTACTCCGCCTCGCCGCCCAGGCGGAGCCAGGTGTACGGAGCCATCGCTTCGCGTTCGCGCAAAATGTGTTCAAATCCGCTTTGGAAAGGCATTTTTCACGGTTCCTCGTGATGAAACGACTGGCGGCATCGGATCATAGGAGCCCGGCGTACGGGTGTCAATCCAAAGCCCGCGGACAGCGACGCTCCCGGCGGAACCACGCTCGTCATGCCGGCCCTGATCGTCACGCGGCGAACGGCTCACGGCCCCCCGCTTCCCCAACTTCCGATGCAAACTGACGGCACCTGACGGTAACTGATTACGGATTGCTAGCAAGGACAGCAAGCCACCGCGGCCCGCTGGCAGCCGCGACGCGATCCGTCAATCCGGACCCACCGCCGGGGCCTGCCCGACTTTCCCAGTTGCCGGTGACGGCGGCATCCAATACGGATCTCCTCGTCTGCCCAGTTTGAGGCGAAACACGGCTTCCTTCGCGGCCACGGTGGCGTACAGATACGAGCCATGGAAATGACAATTCGTCACCTGCGGCCCCCCCGCGTTGTACTGTCGCAACAGGTTTCCGGAAGGCACATCGACGACGTTCACCACGCCGCCGACCCACATGGCGACGAACAAACGACCCGACTCGTCAAAGACAAACCCGTCGGGAGCAAACTTGCCGCCCAGGATGTTGCCCTTCGTCTCTCCCGGAAAATCGATCAAGACCCGTGACTCCCGCACCTCGCCGGCCGCCTGGTCCAGATCGAAGATCAACAGGCGATACCGGTCGCTTTCGCCAACGCACAGGTGGCGCTGATCGGGCGTGACGCCAATGCCGTTGGGGTACGCCAAGCCCGTGGCCAATCTCGTCGTCCGCTTGGTGCCGATGTCGTACCGGTACACGGAGCCGGTAGGCTTGTCGGCGGACGAGTTGCCGGGATCGGTGAAGAACAGATTGCCTTTCCGGTCGAGGGCGACGTCGTTGATGGCGTCGAAGCGGATTCCGTCACAGCGATCCGCCAGCACCTCGACCTGCTGACCATCGGGCGAGATCCGCAGGACGCGGCCGCCTCCGGCGTCTGCCGCAATCAACCGGTTTTCGCTGTCGACCTTTAAGCCGTTGGCTTGAACCTTGCGGCCTTCCACGGGAGACGCTTTTCTCAGGTCGCACCAGATCGAAGCCGCGCCGTCCGGGGTAATTCGCCCGATCGTACCCAGTTCCCGGTAGTTCACGACGTACAGGTTGCCCTGCACGTCGAACGTGGGACCTTCGGCAAAAGCAAAGCCCGTCGCGTACAGTTCCGGCGTGACGGAATGGGAAGGCGGCAGTTCGTCGTCGGCCAGGGCGGGGCCGGCCAGGGCCAGGAAGCAACCCAGCAGGGACCATGGTTTCCAGCCGCCGGCGCGCGGTCGCCCGTTGAACTTCGCACTCGTCATGGCGATGGCTCCCTTCGAGGCTCAAGAATCAAAGGTTGTTCACTGGCCGGATCGCCCACGCGGATGGCCATTTTGCCTGCGATCAGGTCCTCGATCGCCCGACCGACCACCTCCGCCCGCCAGCCTCGCGCCAGCGCCGGAGGCGGTGGAGCCGGCGACTTGTCGCCAGCCAGATGATGGGCGATCAGGTCGCGGACGTCCTCGACGGACCCGACCAGGCTGGGGGCGACCTGTTGTGCCCGGCAGACGCTTGCCAGCGCGGTGGCCAAAAACTGGCCCAGCAGGTTGAACTGCAACCGGTTGGCATTCCGACTGAGCGGCTGCGGACAGGCTTCCTCCGGCAGATCCAAGGCGCGGCGGATGGCCGCCGAGAGGGCCGGGAGATGACGCTCCTTGTCGCGCCGGTTCAGCCCCCGAATGGCCCGGATCCGCTGCATGTCGTCCGTCGCTCCCTTGGCGAGTTCCGTGATCAGGTCGTCGCGCAGGATGCGCCGTGCGGGGCAATTCCTGCGTTGGGCTTCCGCGTCCCGCCAGTGCCACAACTCCCGGATGATCGCCAGCGCTCGCGGCCCAAAGTTGGACGAACCCGAAGTGCGCCGCCAGCGTTCGTCAAACTCGGCCGCCTCGACGCTCGTCTGCCAGTCGTCGAGTTCCGCCGTCAGCCAGGCCGTCCGGTTCAAGGCAGCCAGCCGTTCCAGCAGGACATTCCGCAACGGCTCCAGGTGCATGACGTCCTGCAACGCATATTCGATCTGGCGGTGAGACAACGGCCGCCGCCGCCAATCCGTCCGCGTCTCGCCCTTCTTCAACGTCTGGCCGAGCAGTTTCGTGACCAGCGTCGCGTAGGCAGCCGGATACTCCAATCCGATCAGGCCCGCGGCCAGCTGGGTGTCGAACAGGTCGCCCGGCCGATGGCCGACGGCTTGCAGGCAGAAACACAACTCGTGCCGCCCCGCATGGACAATCGTCTGACGGGACGGGGCCACCAGGACTTCCCAAAACGACCGCAGATCCCGGATCGAAAGAGGATCGATCACGGCCAGGTTTTCGCCCGCGGCGACCTGGACCAGACACAGTTCGGGCCGGTAGCTGTCCTCCGAGACAAACTCGGTGTCGAAGGCAATGCACGGCGCGGCGGCGATTTCGCCGCAGAATTGGGTCAGCTGCCGGTGTTCGTCGATGTAGGCGTACTTCACGGTTTTGATCATAAGACATGCCGGCCGTGGTTTCTAGTTGCCTCAGGCGGCGGGGGACCCTCGGCACGGCTGTGTCGAGGCGGGCGGGACGCGGCCCACAGCCGCATGCCGTCCCGTTGGTGCTCCGCCTGCTCTGCGATACACTTGTCGCCGCAGAGATGTTCTATGTTTTGGCCTGGAAGCAAGAGCAAATCAAGAGCCTATGACGGGACTGTTAATCAGCGTGCGCAGCCCCTGGGAAGCGCAACTCGCTTTGGGGGGCGGAGCGGATCTGGTGGATATCAAAGAGCCCGCCCGCGGCGCGTTGGGTGCAGCGGACCCAACGGTCTGGAGCGCCGTGCTCGCGGCCGTCGCCGGGCGCGTCCCGACGAGTGTCGCCCTGGGAGAAATAAGGGCCGCCTGCGAGCCCCAAGACCCGCGCAAGCTGGCGGGCTTTCAGTACGCGAAACTGGGCCTGGCGGGCTGCCGGTCTTGGGCTGACTGGCCGCAGCGTTGGGCGGAGCGATTGCTGGTCCTGCCCGCCGGCGTGACGCCCGTCGCCGTCATCTACGCGGATTGGCGGGACGCCGAGTCGCCCCGGCCCGACGACATCCTCCGGCGGGCGGCCGAAGCGCACTGCGGAGTGGCCCTGTTCGACACCTTCTGCAAGACGCGGGGCAACCTGTTGCACCACCTGGAGCCCCCCGAACTGGCCCGCCTGACTTCCGCGGCGCGCGACGCGGGACTGCGGGTCGTCTTCGGCGGCGGCCTCGGCCCCGAGACGATCGGCCAAGTGCTGAGCCTGAATCCGGACTACGTCGCCGTCCGCGGGGCCGCTTGCCGGACCGACCGGACGGGCGACGTCGACGCCGGCTTGGTCCGGGGCCTGCGGCAACTGATTTCAAAATCCTCGTGCAGCGGCCGGCCAGCGTGAAAACTCCCCAAAAGCCGCGTCCGGCCACCTGCCTTGCCGCCGTCTTTTGAGTAGGATAAGAGAAGATGCCAGTGCAAGGAACCTGACGATGAGCGATCAGCCGGAACATGATGGGGCGATGCCGGACCAGGCCGACGCAGCCGACGATGCGGTCGCTCCGGCCCCAACAGTGGAAACGCCGCGGATCCGGACCCGCGCCCAGCCGGCAGCGGGCGGCAGGGGCCGTAACGCGCCGCGCCCGTCGCGGCGGAAGACAACCTCGGCCTTCGACGCGGCGGCCCTCAGGCAATTGGTTGACCTGCCTTCGGCCGACTCGAGTTCAGCGGCAGACCGCGTCGCCCCTCCGGATGCGCCGCCGGATCAGACCGCGATGCCGTTTGCGGAGCGGGAGAGCCAGGCCGGCGAAGCGACCGAGTCGCCGGACGAGACGGTCGACGCGGCGCTGGACGCGGCGAGAATCCTCGCCGCTGAGAACCTGCCGCCCGCCCCGGACCTGCAGATGGTTCCGGTCGGCATCAGGCCCGGCAGCACGACGCTCCGCCGTACAGGCTTGTCGCGGCACGCCCAGCGCCGTAAGTCCCGGTCCCAAGCGTTCGGCTGGATCCTGTTTGGCCTCTGCGGGGTGCCCGCCTTGCTGGCAGCCGTGCTGCTGGTCAAGCGACTTCCTTGGCCGCCTCCCGGAGCAGTCGTCCCGCGCGACGAATCGCGCACCTTCGCCACCGAAGACGCGATCCCGCTTCCTCCCTCGCCGGACGTCAAGCCCGCGGACTCCTCGCGCGCCGAAGAGCGGCCGAAGGAGAACCGGGCCGAGGCGTCGGCGCGTAACGGCCGACGCCCGAAACGCGTCCAGCCGGATGATTTCTCGCGGACCGGCGTGCGCCCCATGAATGCCGAAGAGCTGGCCCGCCGCCGCCAAGGAATCGACAGCTTTGCGGAGATGGGGCGGACCGAAACGGAAAAACTCCACCGCGAAAAACCTCCGCCCGATGCGTCGGCGGACCTCGAGCCGCCCTGACACGCCGCCCGACAGCCGCGCCGCCGGCGCTGCCCGCAGCAATCCGGCCTGACTTGACTTCCCCGGCCGCCAGTCCGATACTGAAAGCGATGGCTTGAGTTGCCCAGTGCCCTGGGATCGGCGTTCGGCCGCGCAGGCCGCCCTCGCGGGCGCTGTCCCGCGGTTGGCCGCGCGCCACGTTCCAAGGGAAGAAGAGGAGGACTGCGGTGCCGATTTCGGTCATTGAAGCGGTCAGGATGGGCATCTGGGACTTCGAGCCGGACGACCAGGAAGCCTCCGACTTTGAAGCCACCTCGGCGATGCCCGGAACGGACCAGAAACTGGTAGTCATGGCGGAACGCGTGCAGCAGGGACTGCCCTTGTGGCATCCGGGGGACCGTCGAAGCTGCGACGCCCCGGACGAATAAAGACGCCCGGCTCGTTGGCCGAGCGCTCGTTGGCCGAGCCGAACTTCTGCAGCGGCAGCTCCTTTCCTGCCGCTGCAAACTGCTCATGGGAACGGGGGACGAAGCTTGAGGTTGCTCCGACGTCGCGGCCAGGGAACGCCACGAGACGGCTGTGGTTTCGTCTTGCTGACGTTTCTGTTCTCGTGCCTGTTCCTGATCCTGAACAGCGCCTTGATCAGCAAACTAATGCCCCCCTTGGAGTCGGCGCCGGGGCTGCTAGGGCGTGCCGGCGTCAATCAGGCGGTGTTGTTCGTCGGCCCCGTGATTCTAATCTTTCTGGAGTGGTGGCTGGTGGACCTGGTCGTCGCCTTGCTCACGCCGCGACAGCAGCCGGAGTCGCGGGACGCGGATCGCGAAACGCGGGATGCACGATGAGCAGACCGGACACGGGGCCGCCCGCCGCGCCCTTTCAACTGCCTCGTCGGAGGCACAGCAGACAGCGGTCGTCGGACTGGGGATGGCTGCCCACAAACCGATCGACGTCGTCGATGATCCGCCGGCCAAGGTCTGCCGCGGTCCCGCAGGAAGCTGCCAACTGGGCCAGCAGTCGCGGTTGTCCGTACTGCCGTCCGCCGGCGCTCTGGGCCTCGGTGATGCCGTCGCTGATCAGCACCAGGGCGTCGCCCGCGTTGATCTGCAATTGGGTCTGTTCGTACGTCCGCGCGGGCACGACGCCCAGCGGCATGCCGGCCTCCGCGTCGCCGATTTCCACCACGGTCCCGTCGGGCCGCCGCAGCAGGGGCCGCAGATGGCCGGCGTTGACGACGGACATCTGATGGCGGGCCAGGTCCAGGATCGCCAAGACCATGGTCACAAACGCCCCGTCGGGATTCCGCCGCGAGAACCGGCGGTTGACGCTGTTCAACGCCGCGACCGGATCCCGTTCCGTGGCCAGCGAAGCCTCTAACTCGCTGGCCACCTTGACCATTAACAGGGCGGCCGGGACCCCTTTGCCCGACACGTCACCGACGACCAGGGCGAGACGGTCGTCGTCCAGCGGCAAGTAGTCGTAGTAGTCGCCGCCGACGTACTTGGCCGGCGCGTAGTAATCGAAGAACTCGTAACCGTCGATCTGCGGGGCCTCGCTCGGCAGCAACTCGACTTGGATCTCCTGGGCCAGTTTGAGTTCGGTTTCCAACGCGCGCTCGCGCAGAGCGGCCTCGTGCAGCATCGCGTTCTCGACAACAAACGAGACCTGAAACGCCACCGTCGCCAGAAGTTCCAAGTCCTCCCGCTGGAATACCTGCTGGCTGGCCAGCGCGTCCAACTGGATGGCGCCGAGCGGTTTGCCCTCCAGATCCGACAGCGGCGCCGAAATGGTCAAGGCCTGATCCGACATGATCGCATTGCCCGTGGCGATTACCTCGCGGATCAACTTGCCCGCCTGAGCCGCCTCGGTCATCCGCCCGGAACCTCGCTGCCGGACGCGAATCGTCCCCGGCCGGCCCGACCCCGTCTCGCGGAGCACGATCAGCGCACGGTCCGCCTGGGCGTGCAACGCCAGCAGGCCGTCGAGGACGTCCGGCAACAGGTCGTCCAGGGTCACGGCCTTGCGCAACTCCTTCGTCAATTGCATCAACGCCGCCAACTTGGGCTGCGCGTGGAAGTCGGTCCGCATCAGCCAGGTCGTCGTCGACCCGTCCAGCGCGGAGCCCGCGTCCGGGATCTCCGGCTCCGGCGAACTCGTGTCCTCGTCGCCCGCGCAGCCGGCGCATTCCGGCGCCTCGTCCTGGTACACGAAGGTATAGCCGCAGATCTCAATCCGGTCGCGATGGCGCAGCGCGCAGGCCGCACGAGGCTTCAGCCGCTGGCCGTTGAGAAAAGTGCCGGCCTTGCTCTCCTCGTCGGCCAACGCAAAGCCCAGATCGTCCGCCGCCACACGCGCGTGACGCCGGCTGACGCAAGGATGCGAGAGATGAATCGAGCAGACCCGCTCGTCGCGGCCGATCAGAACGCTGAACGAATCCCGCGACACGTCCGAAGCGTCGAGCGTAAACTCCCGCGGCGCTCCCGGCCCCTTCACCAGCCGCAGTACTGGCATGGCCTGTCTCCTCATTCGTGGCGCAGACGCAATCCCATCCGTAGTATACGGCAAGCCGGCCCAGATTGCCACGACGTGACGAGTACCCTGGCCGTCGGCTCCCAACCGCCGGGTGGGATTCGACGGGGCCGGGACCGGGTTCTTCTCGCCCAGCCCTGTTCCGTCTGCCCCCGGCGGACGGCCGCTTCACGTCGCGGGCGTCTGCCGGGCCTCGGCGGCGATCTCCTCAACCTCCAGCGGGCGATGGTAGATCTTCAAACCGGCGATGCGCCCCGTCACCTGATAGTCGGCGCCCGGCTGGCCGCTGTATTGGCCCACGTGCAGTTCGCCCGGCCAGACCGACGCATTCACGCTCGCCGCCCGCTGGGCCACCTGGACGCCGTTTTCGTACAGGCTCAGCGCCTGACCGTCGTAGACCGCGGCCACGTGCATCCAGCGGCCTTCGGCGGGGCGTCCGCCGTCGCAGTCGACGCCGCCGACGTGCCACCGCCAAACGCCGCCCAAACGCTGCAGGAACCAGCCGGCCTGGTTCCAGACGCCGCAACTGGCAAGCACCGGAATCCGCCCCGGTGCATCAAACCAGACCCAGCAGGTCAACGACAACGGTTGCCCCAGATCGAAACACTCTTGATGGGGAAACCGGACATGGCCGCCGGATCGCAGGTCCAGCAACCCGGCGGAGCACGTGGCCGCTCCGTGGAGCTTCCCGACGTGCGAGCGCCCGCCCAAGAGCGACGCATGCGGCCCGGAACCAAACGCCGCCGCGAAGACCGGCTCTCGGACGATCGTCGCCGTGGCTTCGACCGGCGGCGTGGGCGGACTCTCGGCGCCCCGGTGGCTGACCGCGCGGACGACGTAACGGTACGGCTTTCCCGACTCGACCGCCGCATCGGAGAACCGCGTCTGCCGGATCGGCGCGGCGGTGATGAGCCGGTACTCGGCGTCCCCTGGCGGACGGCGATAGACCTGGTAGCCCGCCACCGCAACCGCGGGTGGCCGCCAGGCCAAACGAATCGAACACGAACCGGAAGCCGCTCTCAGGTCTGCGGGCACGGGCGGCGGCGGCGGTTCCGGCACGACCACGCCGGCATACGCCGGTTGGCTCTGCGCGGCGCCCCTGACGAGCACCAACGCGTAATGCTGCTGGCCGAGCGGAGCCTGCTGGTCGGCCAGTTGCGACAGCGGAGTCCGCGCCAGCAGCGTGCTTGCATTCGGCGTGAAGCCCGCCGTGCCGGAGCGGTGCAGTTCGGCCTCCAGCCCGATCGTCCGCGCCGACCGCTCCCACGACAAGCGGACGACACCCGCGGCGTCCGTCGTGGCGGACAACGCCGGCGCGACCTCCGGCAACGGCGGAGGAAGATCGTGCCGGCAGACGCCGGGAATGATCTCGGCGCCCGGCATGTCGACGCGCGGGTTGCTCAACACCATGTCGCGCGCGTCCCGAATGATGGCCAGCATGGATTGATAGAACGGGTCTTCGGGCGACGCAAAACTGACGACCGGCTGGCCGCCCGGGTCGTACGGCGTCCACGCGCGCTTGGGAAACGCTTCCGGCGGCTGAACGGCATGGGCATAGCCCTTCCACAACAGATGAATCCGTTGCCGATCGGGACTCACCGCGCGGTCGCGGCACAGGCTGAGCCCGTGCCCCGCGCCGTCCTCGGCCAGCGGCGCCCGCAGGATGCGGCTGAACTCCGGGTCTCGGAGGTTGATCCAGTCGTTCTCGAAATACACGAGCTTCTTTCCGTCGCCGTGGCAGCGCAGGCAGCCGGCGGCCTGCATCTGGGCCGTCAACGCGCCCTTGACGCTGTTCCAGTCGCGGATCGCACAACCGGCACTGGTCGAGTTCCAAGTGCCGTGGTACAGGCCGTTGGTGTCGATCCAGGCCATCAGCAGATCGCGTTCCGGCCGGCTCAGGTCGGGGATTTGGCCGTCATGGCCACTGACCAGAAGTCGGGCCAACGGCGCGGCGCCGGAGCCGTGGCCGCGCGGCGGGAAAATCTGGGAGGACCAGGGAGCCGTGCCGTTCATGCAGTCGATGGCGGCGATCCAGTGGGCGGTCAACTGGGTTTCCAGCCGGTTGGCCAGATTCTCATAGCTGATACTGAAGTGCTCGGTCCAGCCCCCGGACAGATCCATCCCCGCGGCGATGCCCTGCGCGCCCCCGTGGCAACTGACACAGTGCTTGTCCAAAATCGGTTGGACCATGCTGGGGTAATCCACGTAGCCGCTGCCCCACGCCTCGCTCTGCAGTTGGCGCGGCGTGCGCGCGAGCAGGTCCGGGTAGCCCGTCGAGGCGACCGTGGTGCTGTACTTGTGCTCGTGGCAGCCGATGCAGGAACGGGTCGTGCCGGGAACCGCCTGCACAAAGCTCCGCATGATCTGGATCGTCCGGCCTTCGGCGTCCAACGCCTGAAAGAACACACCCCGGCCCGCAGGCACCTCGAAATAGGCCGAGCCGTCCTCCTCGACGGGCACGACCCCCAAAAAGTTCTTTACGTTGAAGGCCAAAGCCGCGCTGACCAGAAAGACCTGGTTGTAGGGACTGCCGCCCATCCGCGTGGGACTGACCCGCGACGTCTCCTCAATGACGCGGAGGTGCTTCACCTCGCCCCGCCGCACGCCCGTCAGGCCTTTGTAGATGTCCTGGACGAAGAACCGGCCGCTGGTCGCCTGCCGGTCCGTCGTGTCCGACAGCACGCGCGGAACCGGACGGGGCTTGATTAGCATCGGCGAGTGCAGGCAGATGTCGGGGTCGGACATCAGTTCGCTCCGCCGGCCCGCCGTGTCGATCAACTCCAAGACGTTCCGCGTGCGCCCCGGCGGCCGGCCGCTGAACAGAAAGACGTCCTTGGTGACCGGCCACGGCTCGCAGGAATCGCCCCGGTCGTAGGTCGGGTCGTCCGGATGCTCCAGGTTCGCCGCCGCCGCCGGACTGTTCTTGCCCAGCCGGGGATCGATCAGGGCGATCGAGCCGCGCGGCGTCGAGTTGTGTTTGGCAAAGGTGGCCACGATCCGATGCGAATCGGGCACGGGCCGCGCGTCCAGCACCGCTTCGGGAAACACCATGTTGTTGGCGTAGACGGCCGTCTCCTGAGTGCCGTCGGGGTTGACGGACCACAACGATTGGATGGTCAAGGCGTTCTTGTCCACGTACTCCCAGCGGCCGAACAGGATCCGCCCGTCCGGCAAGATGCAGGGATCGAATTCGTTCACGTGATTGACCGAAATCGGCCGGATGTCCGAACCGTCGGCGTTCATCACGTGCAGGACGCTCACGCCGGAGTTGGCGCACGGGACCAGGCCGCTGGGACGCGTGGACAGGAACACGATCCGGCCGTCCGGCAGGTACGCCGGGGCAATGTCGTGCTGGCCGGAGTGGCTGCCTTGGTAGCATCCGCAGGCGCACGCCGGATCCGCGATCCGCCGCAAGCCACGCCCGTCGACGCCGATCTCGTAGATGCCCGTGCTGCCCGCCGGTTCGCCCTTGAAACAGAACAACAGCTTGCTGGCGTCCCAGGATAATTCCGGATGCGTGTACACGCCCAGTCCGAGCGTCTCCGGCGTCGACGGATCGATCACCGGCCGAATCCTCCACTGGTCCTTCGGCGCCGCAGGATTCTCCAGCACATAGATCCCGCCGCCGCCCGGCGGCCACTTGTAAAACGTGTCGTAGATGTGAATCCCGGTGTACGAGTGCCGCTTGACAAACAACAGCGGCGCGTCGAGCAACCGGACCAGCTCCTGGTGCACGCCGGCTGCGGCCGGGGCCTGCGCCGGCGCGTCTCCCCGCGCAGCGCGGACCATCGGGAAGACGGCGGACAAACACAAAGCGGCAAGAACAAGCCTGGTCACGACAGTGCTCCGCATGGCAAGGACCTCGGGATGGGCGGATCAGATGCGGCCGGACGACGAATCAAAGAGACCACATGCCGTGGATTCCGTCAAGCGTTCTCCGCGCCGTGGACAACCGCTGTCTCAGCTCCTCCCGCAGGGGGTGCTCCAACTGGACGTGCTGTGCTCGGAGCGCGTCGCGAAGTGTCTCCGGAGGCAGCTCGGACAGGTCCACGTTCCGCTGTGCGGCCAGCGCGGCGGCGGTGCCGGCGGCTTGGCCCAGCTGGATCATCGTCCGCGACAGGCGGCAGCTGGAGGCGGCCAGCGAGCTGAAGCTGGCGGCGCGGCAGGCGATCAGCAGGTTGCGGTAGCCCTTGGGGATCAGGCAGCGATAAGGCACGCCGTACGGTTCGCGCAGCTCGCCGCTCCCGTGCGCGTGGCTGCCGTGCGTGTCCAGCGAGTGGTCGGCGATGGCGATGACGTCGGGATGTTTCTGCTGGCTCAGTCCGCCCCGCACGTCGCGCTCGGTGAGCACATATTCGCCCACGAAGCGGCGCGTTTCACGGACGCCCAGGGCCGGAGCAATCCACGTGATCCGGCGGCGGCGGAATTCTTCGTACCGCGTCTGCAAATCGTGCCAGTGCGCCAGGACCCGCCGCCGGCACTCGGCGTACGACGCTTGCTCGCCGCGCTGGAGGAACTCCTGGCCGTCCATCGTCGGCAGCATGTTGACGTTCAAGTCGCCGTTGGGATAGTGGTTCATTTGGGCGACGGGAAAGCTGCCGCGCCACCAGCATTTCGCGGGCACGTCCGGCGGCAGCGGGTCGATTCCCGCCTCGGACCTGGACGCCACGCGATAGATCAAGGTCACGCCGTTGACCTTGTTGGTCGCCCGGAGCGGGGCGCTGGGTTCGTCAAACCGGTCCCGCGACTCCTGGCCCGTCATCGCTTCACAGCCGGCGTCGTGACAAAGCCGGCCGTCACCGGTCGCGTCCACGTAGAAACGGGCGACGATCCGCTGGCCGTTGGCCAGCTGCAGGAATTGGACGCGGCCCGCAGCGGCCCGCAGCGTCCGGAACTCCGTGTTCAGCAAAATGCGGCAGCGGCCGGTCTCTTCCAGCATCGCCTTCATCGTGGCCGACATGGCGTCCGGCTCGAACACGACGCCGTGCAAGTGCTCGCGGCAGGCGGCTTCATCCGCGGCCAACCCCTTCACGCCGTGACGCCGCAACGAGTCGGCATAGCGGCGCGTCGGATCGATGACCGTTTCGCCGCCGGGGAACCGATACGGCTCCGCGTCCGGGTTGAACCAGACCAGGTGCCGTCCGAACGAGTAGATGCCGACCGCCTTCGGGATTTGCTGCAGCCGCCGGTACAGGTCGAACGGTATTCCCGTCCCGCCGACGCCCGGTTCCCAGCAAGTGACGCCGCTGCGGACCGATGTGCCGCCGAGCTGATCCGCCCGTTCGACGAGCACGACCTGCAGGCCCAGCCGCGCCGCCGCCAGCGCCGCGCCGAAACCGCCGCTGCCCCCGCCGACCACTGCCAGATCGCACTCGGGACATACGGACGCTGACCACGACGTGGCGTCCGCGCCCGCAACGCGAACGCCGGGCGCGTGAGCAGGGTCGGCCGCAGTCGCCGGCGCCGAGAACAACAGCAGCGCCAACACCCGGCCAACCAGCCGGCGGTGTCGCACCTCGCGGCAGGCACAGAAACTCGCAACGTCGGCGACTTGCTCCCGGCCCCACTTCTCCGTGAGGATCTCAGAGCGACAAACCCTGGTTGACTGCACTTTCATCCCTGGCGAACTCGCCTCGTCCTTTCATGCGTAACGACACGATTCGACCGGCAGCGGCCAAACACCCTGACTTCGGGACCGGCCCGTTCGGCGGTAGTGTGCTAAGTTCCGTAGTTCCGTAACACGGTAGGTCACTGCCAAAATCTCCACGGGCTCGGCCTTGCGAAACTGGCTCGCGAAGTGCTACCGTTTTCCGAAACGATACACAATCAGATTGGCGGGATCAAGGCAAGACACCAAACCTGACGACAGCGCCGCAGAGCGGCCCGCGGTCAATCCTCTGTCTTCTTCGGGACGTGACGCCCTGGACAAGGGCGTTGTGCGTTTGCGCCCCCATGAAGCCGTCGGGTTCCAGCACAAACTGCAGTTTCTTCCAGGCGCCGCTACGGAACAGCCGGGCGATCAGGGCGTGCGGTAGGCATGGTGATGTTCTGCCTGCTCAACAGAAAGAAAGAGCAAGCCGCGCTGTGTCGCCGCTTGCCTTCGCTTTCCGCGCTAGAACCATGGGGAACGGTTCTGCGGCAGCCTGGCAGTCTTTCGCGGTTGCGTGAGGGGGGCGGCCGGCTTCGCTCGCCGTTTGCGCGCCCGCGGTTCCCAGCGTCCCGGACGATCGCCGACGCGAGGGTAAGCAATGGTCGTCAGCAGCGCATCGATTAGGTAGGAGGCGATAGGAAACCCTACTGCGTCCATGTTCACACTTGACGCTCGTTCTCAGAATCGAGCCTCGAGCGCGGGCGGCGGCTTCGGGCATTTCTGCGGAAACCCCTGCTGCCGCTGGCTGGTTGCTCGGTGTACCATGGGGCTACGGAGACCTGCACCGGCGTTTCGACGGCCGGATCGTCGAAACTGGGAGTGCATAAGCGGCGCAGACTTTGCGGAACCTTGAAGTATGGCGACAGCAGAACAGGCCAAAGCGCTTCTGAGGAGCTACTCTGAGGGCGAGGGGAACCATTTTGTTTCCGTGGCCTTGCAGATTGCCGCCGACGCTGCGCGGTCCGGAAAGGAAAAGCTGGCTCACCAACTGCGCGATTTGGTCGATGAGATCAAACGCGAGCAGGCCGCGGGGCAGGTCGGCGGGGCCGTGCCGATCGCCCGGCCGCAGGGGGAGTTGGCCGGGCTGCTGGCCGTCAGTTACCCAGGGACGCGGCTCTCCGAAATGGCCCTGTCGGCCCAGACCTACCGCCCGCTGGAGCGCGTGAATTCGCGAATACCGCAGTCAGGATCGGCTGCGAGAACATGGCTTGTCGGCCCGCCGGAAGCTGCGTCTGATTGGGCTCCACTCGGCCAGTTCGGCGGTCTTGTTGGGGAAAAGATTCGCCGCAACCGCACGCCGCCCAAGCCCCCGATTCCAAGTCACCGTAGTCTAATTCGGCGCATGATCGGTGATCGGTGACCGGTTCCGAATCGCAGGAGCCCACTCCACCTCATCCTTCATCCTTCCGCCTTCATCCTTCCGCCTTCATCCTTCTTCACAGCATCACCACCGCGTCGCGGCCGGGCGGAGCGTGTTGCCAGCGGATGCGGCGGTCGGGTTCGCGGCAGTCCAGCGGGAACAGGTCGAAGGCGTCCTCCAAATCCAGGTACGAGCCCACCTCGCGCCGCAACTGCGGCAGGTCCTCCGGCTCGACCCAGATCTGGAACACGGACAACTGCACCCGCTGCCCGTACCCGCTCAAAATGCGAGCCACGCGCTCGCGATGCCGCGGATCGGAGATGTCGTACGCTGCAACGTAGTGGCTCATCGGCAATCAGTGACAAATGACCCGTGACAAATGACCACTCACGCATGTCCAAACGGTTCGAAGGCTTCTTCGGGATCGATCAAGTGACGGCGCAGGGATCGGGCTTGGCGCACGAATTGCCTGTGGTACGAACACGGTTCGGTCTGTCCGGCGGCGGTGACGCCCAGGGCCAGGGTGCGGTGCAGGAGGTCCTGGAACCGCCGGGCGGCCTGGGGGGCCAGGGCCAGGGCAAAGGGACCGTCGGGCGTGGCGTGAAAGTGACCCGGCCGCAGTTGCCACGTGGCCTGGATCACGACGCGGTCGATCAAGTGCCGGAAGGGCTCCTGGAAATCGGCGGCCAGCGAGGCGAAGCGGCCGTCGGACGTGTGAAACAGTCCCAGCGCGGGCGACAGGCCGGCGGCCCGCGCGGCGACGATCATCCAGCGGTACAAGGCCGTGTAGCCGATGTTCAGCAGCACGTTCACCGGGTCTTCCGCCGCCGGCGCGACGCGGCGCTCGAAGCGGAAACCGTGGCCCAATCGCCCGCCCAACTCGGCGAACCAGCGTGCCGCCCCGGCGCCCTCGACGCCGCGGAGCTGATCCAGGTCGGACGCCGATTCGGCCCGCGCGGCCGCTTGCCGCAGTTCCGTCTCCAGCCCGTCGCCGCCACTGCCGCCGCGGGCCGGCGCGGCCTGCGCCAGCGTCGCATAGTTCCGCAGCTTGGCCGCCACCAGCCGCCGCGCGACGTCCAGACGGCGGGCGTCGTCCTCCACGGCGCGGGCCTGGGCCAACAGCGCCGCCGCGTCGTCCTCCGCGTCGGCGGCCAACGCGCCCGTCACGTGCCCGGCGGCGTCGGCCAGCAGCACGGTGACGCCGTGACGCATCGTCAACTCGATCACCTCGGCCGGTAGAGCGGCCGCGCCCAGCACGATCAGCGTCCCCAGCTCGTGGACCGCCACCGTTCGCGGCGGCTGGCCGTGGTAGCGGAACCGCAGCACGTCGCCGGCCGCGGCCAGGTCGGCCAGTCCCGGACCCAGCACGCCCACGGCCGCTTCGCCTCCGGGCGGGGTCTGCGTCTCGCCGGGCAGCACCAGCTCGGGCGGCGGCCGCACCGCGGGGCTGGACATGTCCTTCCAGCCGATCGCGTCCAGCGGCCGCACGCCCTCGCCCCGCGTCTGCCACTGCTCGTCTTTCACAAAGCGGAAGCCCAGGAAGTCGAACGGCTCGTGGAAATCGGAAATCTGCGGCTCGGCGTCGTTCAGCGCCAGCCGCAGCTTTTCCGCCGCGTCAGCCGCTACGCCGTGCATCGCCTCGGCCTGCGACTGCGTGCGGCACAGGATCAGGAAATCGTCGCCATAACGGACCAGCTTCGCCCCCAAGGCCGCGATCTGTTCGTCGAACCGGTCCAGCAGCAGATTGCCCAGCAGCGGCGACAGCGGCGCGCCGGTCGGCAAGCCGCGGCCGGGCTGCGGCGCGCCGGACGCCACCCACCGCAGCAGCAGCGCGACCAGCGCGTCGTCCGCCAGGTAGGCTTCCAGCCGGTCGGTCAGCCCGCGGTGATCGACGCTGTCGAAGAAGCGGTCGAAGTCCTCGCGGAGCGCGAACCTGTAGCCGTCGCGATAGGCCCGCAGGATGCGTTCCGGCGCGCGGTGCCGGCCCAGGCCCTTGCGCCAGGCCAGCGACGAGACCTCGAAGAATTTGTCCAGCGCCGGCCCCAGCCGCTGGAGGACCAATCGCTGCAAGGCCCGGTCTCGCGGCCGAGGCACCGCCAGCTGCCGCGCATCTCCGTCCCGGTCCGTGATCGTGAACGTCGTCGGCGGCGCCGGCTGGTACTCGCCCCGCAGCACCGCGTCGGCCGCCGCCCGCAGCTCGCCGCTGGGCAAACCGGCCTGCTCCGCCAGCTGGTCCAGCGACGGCGAGCGCAGGGCCAGTTCCGTCAAGCCCACGGCGCGGCGGCAGGCGTACGGGTCGGGTCCCAGCTCTTCGATCCGGTACGCGCCGAAGCCAAAGTGCAGGTTCTTGCCGAGCCGGGCGTACTGGCCCCACACCAGCGCGGCTTTGGCCAGTTCGCTGGCGACGCGCAGCCGCACGCGGCCCACCGCGCCGCCCAGCGATTTCCGCTCGTCCCGCCGGCCGTAGGCGAGGTCCAGCCAAACCAGCCGGTTTTCGACCACGTCCGCCGCGTCCTGCGGCAACTCGGCGTCCGTTTCGTCCGCCGCGTCCCGCCGTACGACGCCGATGGCGGGCAGGCGGCGCAGCAGCCGGTGCAGGAAGCTGGCCGCGTGAAAATACTCGCCGTCAAAAAAATGATGCCCGTCGCGGACGTCGCCGCGCAGCCGCTCCAGCCGCAGGGGCGATGTGAAGCGGAGCGTGATTTCGTCCCGCGGCAGCAAGCGACGAATCTCCTTCGTGATGTGGTCGGCCGAGACAGCCTTGGGACGAGCGCCTAAGTCCAGGCCGCGGCCCGGCACCAGATCCTCGACGGCCTGCAACTCGAAGTTTCCGCCCAGCCCGTCCGCCGACCGGTGCTCGCGCTGCCGGCCCAGGGCCCGCAGGCGGCGGTTCAAGGCGTGTAGTCGCTCCTGCAGCATCTCCGGGTGCGGCTCGATCCACGTCCCGCCAAAGGCATACAACTGGCCGGCCTCGATCCGGATCCGGCATTGCTCGGGAACGTCCAGCATCAGCCCGTCCGGAATCGCCGCCGCCTCGGGCGACGACCCGTTGGCTTGGGCCAGCAGCGCGTACACCACCGCCGCATGGTGCGCCGGCAACTCCGTCTTGCGCATCAGCCGCAGCACCCACCGCAGCCGGTAGAAAGGCGTCGTCGCTGCCACCGTCAATTGGGAGGTCAGTTCGGAGGTCATGGTTCGTTCCCGTCCGCCGTTAGCGTACCGCCGCGTGCGTGAGGCGACAAGCCGCCGGGGCAAGGGAATAGAACGCGGGTGCAAAGAAGAGGGCAAGGGAATGGGGACAGCAGAATGAGGCCGCGGGACTTCGGGACGCGCCATTTCCTTGCCCGCCATTTGTTCGCCACTTCGTTCCGATTTCGGCTCACCTGTGCGTGCGTCTCGTGCCCGCCAGCGTACTGGCTCCTCCGTACTCCGTACTCCCCTCCCATCCACGCTCCGCTGCGGCCTCCCCAATTAAAAACCTCAAATCTGAAATTCAAGATCCCCAATCCCCCGTTCCCATCCGCTCCGCTGCGGGCGTCATTGGATCTGGAGTCGATCTTTCCCAGGGAGGGCAGACCAGTTCCCATCCGCTCCGCTGCGGGCGTCATTGGATCCCTCTCGAAAGGAGACAAAGCATGAAGACGCGCAGTTCCCATCCGCTCCGCTGCGGGCGTCATTGGATCTCGTGTCCGCAACGGCGTGTTTGCCGAACTACGGTTCCCATCCGCTCCGCTGCGGGCGTCATTGGATCCCTCCTTTTCATCCTTTCTATTGGGCTGAGCTGTTCCCATCCGCTCCGCTGCGGGCGTCATTGGATCTCTCTAGAAAGTGAGCGTGAAGGATGAAACTGTTCCCATCCGCTCCGCTGCGGGCGTCATTGGATCGAGGAGAATTAGCGATGAGAACGATCTGCACAGTTCCCATCCGCTCCGCTGCGGGCGTCATTGGATCTCGATTGCCCAGGCGATGAGTTCGCTCCGTTGGCGTTCCCATCCGCTCCGCTGCGGGCGTCATTGGATCTCACATGGCTCGGTAACAACTGGTTCAAATTGTTCCCATCCGCTCCGCTGCGGGCGTCATTGGATCTCCACATCAACCACGACTACGGTCCGCGGTTCGTTCCCATCCGCTCCGCTGCGGGCGTCATTGGATCGTTTGTCCGTTCGGTGTCGCTGGTGTCGAGTTCCCATCCGCTCCGCTGCGGGCGTCATTGGATCAAGGAGAAAAGTCATGAAGGTCCAACTCAACCGTTCCCATCCGCTCCGCTGCGGGCGTCATTGGATCTCCTCAAGTTTCCCCCCAACGGAAAGGAATCCGGTTCCCATCCGCTCCGCTGCGGGCGTCATTGGATCGACCCAAGTGCCTGAGAAGCCTGGATACCTGTTCCCATCCGCTCCGCTGCGGGCGTCATTGGATCCAGACCATCGACCCGATCATTCATGCGGTAATGGTTCCCATCCGCTCCGCTGCGGGCGTCATTGGATCCATGGCAGTGCTGGTGGTTATCTGCGTGCAGTTCCCATCCGCTCCGCTGCGGGCGTCATTGGATCATGCGAAGACGTTGTTGGCGGTCGAGATCCACGGTTCCCATCCGCTCCGCTGCGGGCGTCATTGGATCTCGATTGCCCAGGCGATGAGTTCGCTCCGTTGGCGTTCCCATCCGCTCCGCTGCGGGCGTCATTGGATCTCACATGGCTCGGTAACAACTGGTTCAAATTGTTCCCATCCGCTCCGCTGCGGGCGTCATTGGATCTCCACATCAACCACGACTACGGTCCGCGGTTCGTTCCCATCCGCTCCGCTGCGGGCGTCATTGGATCGTTTGTCCGTTCGGTGTCGCTGGTGTCGAGTTCCCATCCGCTCCGCTGCGGGCGTCATTGGATCAAGTCCGAACGATTGGAAAACCGAATCGACCCTTGTTCCCATCCGCTCCGCTGCGGGCGTCATTGGATCCTATTCTACCTCCGGAGGGACATTTCGATGAAGTTCCCATCCGCTCCGCTGCGGGCGTCATTGGATCTGGAGGTGCGATCGATGAGTCGACCTATCTTTTGTTCCCATCCGCTCCGCTGCGGGCGTCATTGGATCCGATCTTTGCAAGGAGAACTCTCATGAAGAAGCGTTCCCATCCGCTCCGCTGCGGGCGTCATTGGATCTTTTCCCTCCGGAGGTGTACGATGATTACCCGTTCCCATCCGCTCCGCTGCGGGCGTCATTGGATCTCGTCCAGAGTGTTTACCTGCTGCGCCTTGGGTCACAGTTCCCATCCGCTCCGCTGCGGGCGTCATTGGATCTCGCCTCAGTTGAGGCAAGACAACAAGAAAGAGGGTTCCCATCCGCTCCGCTGCGGGCGTCATTGGATCCGCACTTGGTTCCTACGGC